>LQAE01000009.1_pt1 | contig 132176 bp, 149 predicted proteins | sample 1535771 | NCBI WGS metagenome assembly LQAE01 (sample SAMN04331582, study PRJNA305678) | bioreactor metagenome | isolation source: bioreactor_1 inoculated with Wadden Sea sediment 1st replicate of a... | place: Germany:Bremen
AAAAAAAAACTTCCGGGACCAAATTCCGCTTGCCCCGAAAGACCGGCGTAATATGCCTGAAAATTTTATCCGTGTCAATTCTTTTTTTTCAATTATTTTAAAAAGATTGTTTGTTCTTTCTCTTTGATTGGCCATCCTCCTGATTTTCATGATATTTCACTAACCGATGCCGGATAACAGGTTTTGACAATTGTATGGAACTTGTGTACAAGTAGTCACGCCAAATGGCGGGTATCCCGGAAAACCGCCTTGTACCTCACCCCGGGAAAACCGATGACACTGTGTATTTTAAGGATCCGTTCATGGAAACCGATATCAGCCTGAACCATGTCACATTTGCCTATCGACAGCAACCCATTCTGGAAAACGTATCCCTGACCGTCCCCAAAAATGAATTTGCCTGTATTGTCGGACCCAATGGCGGCGGTAAAACCACCCTGCTCAAGCTGATTCTGGGTCTGATTCAGCCGGATGACGGCCAGATACTGGTGCTGGGCACCACACCAGAAAAAGCCCGGAACCGGATGGGGTATATGCCTCAGTATGCCCATCTGGACATGACTTTTCCAGCCACGGTGCGGGATGTGGTGCTGATGGGCCGTCTGAAACAAAGGGGTTTTTGGTTTTCAGCCAAAGACAGGGCCCGGGCCATGGACGCCATCGCCACGGTGGGCATGACCCCTTTTACCCATGTCGGATTCAATGCTCTGTCCGGCGGACAACGGCAGCGGGTTCTCATTGCCAGAGCATTGTGCAGCCGGCCTCAGATTCTTCTGCTGGACGAACCCACCGCCAACGTGGATCATGAAACCGAAGAAAACCTGTTCACCATCCTCAAGTCTCTTAACAGGGAGATGACCATCCTGGTGGTATCCCATGACTTAGGCTTTGTGTCCAAATACGTCAAGACCGTGATCTGCGTCAACCGGCGCCTGGTCATCCATCCCACCACCGTGATGAACGGCACCATGATCAAGGACATTTACTATGGTGACCTGAAAATGGTCCGGCATGACCACCGGTGCAGCGAAGAAGGCCATTGCCATGATTGAGTTTTTTCAGGCGGTCCTGGACCCGGACAACCGGTTTCTGGCCTATGCCCTGGCCATGGGCGGCCTGGCATCTATAGCTTTCGGCATCATCGGGACGTTTGTCACCATCAAGCGCATCAGCTATCTGGCCGGTGCCATCTCCCACTCGGTGTTCGGCGGCATCGGCCTGGCCCTGTATCTCCAGGTGGGGCAGGGGATCGCCTGGTTCGACCCCATCCTGGGTGCGGTGCTGGCGGCCGTGATCGCAGCGCTGGTAGTGGGACTGGTGAGCATCCATGCCAAAGAGCGGGAGGACACCATCATCGGGACCCTCTGGGCCGTGGGCATGGCCTGCGGCATCCTGTTCATTGACCGGACACCGGGATATTTCAGCCTCAGTTCCTATCTGTTCGGGGACATTCTGCTGATTTCCCAGAAGGATCTGCTGTTTGTTATCGGTCTGGACCTGGTGATCGCGGGCGTGGTGGGGCTTTTTTTCAATCAGTTTTCGGGGTGTGTTTCGATGCGGAATTTACGCTTTTGCGGGGCATCAACACCACGTTTTTCTATCTGTTTCTCCTGGTACTCACCGCTTTGACCGTGGTACTGCTGGTGCGGATCGTGGGCATTGTTCTGGTGATCGCTCTTTTGACCATCCCCCCGGCCATTGCCGGGTTTTATGCCAGAAGGCTGTGGCAGATGATGCTGTTATCGGTGCTTTTATGTACAGTGTTCACCTGGACCGGCCTTGGCATCAGCTATCAGCTGAGCCTGTCATCCGGCCCCACCATTATCGTGTTGTGCGGGATCACTTACCTGGTGCTGCTGGCACTGAACCGGCTGGTGTTTAACCTGAGGCGCTGACCCTTTCAATTAACTTCTGAAATAACCGGCATGGCCGGAGCAAGATCGGCCACAACAAAACATGAACGGTTTGACCATTTGTAAGGCTTTGAAATAATGGTGCTTGCAAACGCTTTCATATAAAGCTTCCCGTTGAAGTTACTTGTTCGCCGTTTGGTCCGGGAGTGCCCGGGGAGGGATTTATAGGTGACTCATTTAATTTGCCTGGGAGGTTGTTGCCGGGCAATGTGCCGGCTGAGCTGTCTTTGATTCATCACCCTTGTTGTCAGCACTGCCGGAAGAGTCAAAAATCACCTGACCCTCGAAGTCCAGAAGCACCACCCGGACCGCCAACTTGTGATCGGCAAAACATACGGCGTTGTTTCTAATTTTATGCCCCACATGATCGATCAGGCCCGGATATTGCGGGTATATATAGGAAAAGGCGTGCCGAGCGGTATTGGCGGCTCCGATCTGATCCGCCAGCAGCCGGGACCCGGTAATTTTCATTGCCCAGTCCGCCAGGGTCTGCAAAGCCATACCGGACTTTGCCGCATGGGTGTGTTCATATCCCAGGGCCATTTTCACCGCTTTTCCGAAAAACACCGTAAAAATCAGCTGCTTGATCCGGGGCTGAGTTACAGCTTCCTGAATAGCGGCCTTAAAAAAATCCCCGGTCTGAATGAATGCTTCCGAAGGCAGTTGCGATAACTGCCGTCCGGCAAACCGCTCACTGCGCCGGCCCGTAGTGAACACCAGCGTGTCGATGCCGGCTGCGGCGGCCACACCGATGCCGGCCCGGATCGTGGCGATATAGGCATCATGGGACATGGGGGTCACCACCCCGGTGGTCCCTAGAATGGAAATGCCGCCCTGTATCCCCAGGCGGGCATTCAGGGTTTTTCTTGCCAGGGCTTCTCCATTAGGCACAAACACCGTAATTTCCACGGGATGGCGATCACTGGTTCCCAGCGTATCATACACGCTCCGGACCGCACGGAGCATCATCTCTCTGGGCCCGGGATTAATGGCCGGTTCCCCTACCGGAAGTTCCAGCCCCGGTTTGGTGACCCGTCCCACGCCTTTGCCGCCCTTGATGACGACCGGCTGCGATTGCTCCCGCATCAGGGTCACACGGGCGCCGATGCGGGCGTTGTGGGTGATGTCCGGATCATCCCCGGCATCCTTGACGATGATGGCCTCACACCGGTTATCCGCTTTGCAGATCACCTGTTGCACCGGCACCGTCCGGGTGCCTCCCCCAAGAAATGAGATGGTTACATGGTCCGGAGTGTTGCCGGTCAACAACCGGATCAGGGCCGCCTGAACTGCGGCGGATGCAGCCGCTCCCGTGGTAAACCCTTTTTTCAATGATGCGTGCGACATTCCGATCTAAGTCCGTGTCCGCTGTTGTCTGAAATCGGTGCAACAAGCCGCAAAACGGCCTGCCAATGCGGGGTTGGACCCGAAATGCACGTGCAGATACGATCCCAGGGTCTGGTATTTCCAATATCCGGTCACCTGCACATCCTGACCGGCCCGGGAGGTAACCCCAAAGACACGGTCACAGGTTTCGTGATCGGCCGTCACCGATGAATAATGAAATTCATGCCCCCGGAACCGGTCTCCTTTGGCACCGATCACCGTGTCTTTTATCAGGGATACCTCCCGGTATCCCAGGGACCGGAGCCGGGCCGACATGGCAACGTCCAGGTCAAAGCAGCCGGCCATGGGAACCGGCTGCGCCGAATCCGCAAGTGTGAGTTTTCGGCACAGAAACATGAATCCCCCGCACTCGGCAAAAATGGGCATATGGTGTCGGCTGTGGGTGTTGATTTCAGACAACAGCTCGGTTTTTTGGACAAGGTGCCTGCAAACAGCTCCGGATATCCCCCGCCCAGATAGATGCCGTCGATTGCTTCAGGCAGATGGTCATCGCTTATGGGTGAAAAGAAGACCAGCCTGGCACCGGCCTGTTCCAACATGGCCAGGTTGTCCGGATAATAAAAGCAGAACGCCTTGTCCCGGGCCACGGCAATCCGGGGCCGGCTGCTGGAAACCGGTTTTTTGCGGGTCCCGGGACCGTGGTTTCCTGTCCCGGTCGCGAGCCGGCCCTGCCGGTATCCGGTCGTCCCATGGGAACCCTGATATTCGGTAGTTTCCGGATCAGCCGGGGCATGTCCAGGTGCTCATCCACCATGTCAACCAGGGCGTTGATGGTGCCTTGTGAAAGGATATGTTCATCCGCTGTGGTCAGGCCCAGGTGGCGTTCCGGCATGATCACCGCATCGTTGCGGGGCAGGTGCCCCAAGCAGGGGGTGTTGCACTTCTGTTCCACCGCATCTCTGAGATATGCATAATGCCGGGAACTGCCGGTGAACGTGAACACCACCCCGGCCAGGGTCAGGTCCGGATCAAAGGTCTCAAACCCCTTGACTACGGCGGCCGCACTCCTGGCCTTGCCTCTGGCGGAAACCACCAGCAGCACGGGCAGGCCCAGCCACTTGGCCATCTGGGCCGTGGACCCGGTTTCCGTTGTGGCATCATACCCGTCAAACAGGCCCATGACCCCTTCCACCACAGCCAAGTCCGCACCCCCGGACTCATCCTGAAACAACCGGCGGTTATACTCTTTTGAAAGCATCCAAGAGTCCAGGTTGTAACTGGTTCGACCGGCAATCCGGGTATGGTGTCCGGGATCGATGAAATCCGGCCCCACCTTGAACGGGGCCACGTTCAGTCCCCTGGCCCGCAGCCAGGCCAGAACCCCCAGGGTCAGGGTGGTTTTTCCCGCGCCGCTGCCGGTGGCGGCAATGATAAATCCTTTAATGGCCCACCTCTTTAACGATTCCTGTCCGAAATTGACTGCCAGTCATCTGGCTTCATGACACATTTTTTTTCATCCGCCATGATGGCCAGGGCATTGACCACGGCCGCCGCCACATTGGAGCCGCCTTTTCTGCCGGTGTTGGTAATATAGGGAATCTCAAGGGCCATGAGCGCTTCCTTGGATTCCGCGGCATTGACAAATCCCACTGGCAGGCCGATCACCAGGGCCGGGGCCGTTTTGTTCGCCTTGATGAGTCTGATGAGCCTCAGCAAAGCTGTGGGGGCGTTCCCACCACATAAATGCCGTCGTTCATCTGATCCGCCGCCAGATCCACGGCAGCCATGGCCCGGGTGGTATTCTTTTTTGCGGCCAGATCCGCCACCCCTGGATCCGCCATCAAACAGGCAACCGTACCCCCGAAACGGGTGATCTCTTTTTTCGGATCCCCACCCGGCCATGTTGGTGTCCGTGAAAATCCGACACCCCTGTGCAATGGCAGCCATGCCTTTTTCCACTGCATGATTCCCGAACCGGACGGTCTGCAGATAGTCAAAATCCGCCGACGTGTGAATCATCCGCCTGACAACGGGCCAATGGATCTCATCCAGGCCGTGGTTTCCTGCTTCCTTTTCAATAATCTGAAAACTCAACTCCTCGATTTCCTGTGCTTCATCTTTTTTCCGACCCTTTGAATTTGTCCTGATGATAAAGAATTACAATATCATTTTTTTTCCAGGTTTCACCCCAAATTCTTTGATATACGCCATAAAACCCTTGCCATCAGCATCGGCCCGGGTATAAAAATGGATCAGGCAAACTGATTCGCCATCAGCAGGCTGTCAACCCCATATTTTGAACAGGAGTCTCATCATGTATCATCATATATTCGGACCGGTTCCCTCAAGGCGCCTGGGCATTTCTCTGGGCGTGGATTTGGTTCCCCGGAAAGTCTGCTCTCTGGACTGTGTCTACTGTGAAGTGGGTCACACCACCCGGCTGACCCTGGACCGCGGGGAATACGCACCCCTGGACCGCATCAAAGAAGAACTGGACCATTATTTCTCCCATAACCCGGACCCGGATTACATCACCTTTTCCGGGTCTGGCGAACCGACCTTGAACACCTGCATCGGGGAGGTGCTCACCTTTATCAAACAGAAACGGCCCCGGATTCCGGTGGCTGTGCTCACCAACGGCACCCTGCTGCATGATCCGGACGTCAGGGATGCATTGATGGGAGCCGACGTGGTGCTTCCCTCCTTGGATGCGGCAACGGAACCGGTGTTTCAAAAAATCAACCGCCCCCACGCCGGCTTGACCCTGGAAACTCATCTGGCCGGATTGATGGCGTTCAGAAAAGCGTTCAAAGGCCGGTTTCGCCTGGAAGTGTTCATTCTGCCGGGATACAATGATCACGAAGATGAATTGAAGGCCCTGAAAAAGGTGATCGGTGAACTCAAGCCGGAATGTATCCAGCTCAACACCCTGGACCGACCGGGAACGGTCACGGACCTGAAAAGCGCATCGTTCAAAAACCTGGAGCGCATCGCTCATTACCTGGACTCAGGGGCTGCGGAAATCATCGCCGCTGCCCCCAAGCGCAGCCAGTTGGCCGCTTATCGGCAGGATATGGAGACCGCCATCATGGAAACCATTGCCCGCCGGCCCTGCACCCTGGATGACCTGTCCGCCATTCTGGGTCTGCATGTCAGCGAAATCAACAAATACCTGGATGTTATGACCGCGGACAACAAAATCACTGCCGTGCCTCAGGACAGGGGCATTTTTTATCAGAGTGCCGGGTGATATTAAACCGGCAATTAAATAGCTGATTACCTCGTGGCAATATCTCCTATGATTTAAAGGTCTTTCCTTATTAAAATAGGCCATGTAGATAATTGCCAGATTAATACCGCGCCTGTTTCTCCAAAATCACAATGCCCCTATATAAAGGCAGCGGCTTGTTTCTGCCACTGCCTTTTTGATTCAAACCAGTCTGTCCGGTTTTGTCTATCCAAATATTATCTATCCGGCTACATCAATCCCGAGATCGCATCCAAGGTGTCTGTCAGGATTCTCACAATCAAAATTTTTCTGCCGGGTATCCACATGCCCTTCTTCACTTTCCCAATCACTTTCAATGTAGTTGTCATATCTGGAATCTGTCATGGTGTCACCTCTTCAGATTGATGGGTTGGTTTTTTATTCGGTTCTCTTTAAACCGTAAAAATAAGTTAGTCATGCGAAACAAATTGTCAAGCCACCTCGTTCTGTTTTTTTGTTTGGCGCCGGCTTTTATTTGGGTTGACAAAACCGGCCTGGATTTATAGATGCTGGTACGACACTCTTTCATACTTCATGAGGACAGATATATGATAGCACGCATCTTGATAATCTGGCTGGCCTTGATGATTCCGGCTGCAGCAGACCCGGTACCGGAAGGGTTTGTGGAAATCCGTGACATCATCCCTGATCCGGTTATGGACATCCGGTATGTCACAGACCATAATTTTCTGGGTACCCCGGTGGATGGGTATAGAGCGTCCAGATGCTACCTCACCAAAGAGGCGGCCACTGCCCTGGCCGGGGTCCAGACGGACTTCAAACCCTTTGGTTTTAGCATCAAGCTTTATGACTGCTACCGGCCCCAGCGGGTGGTGGGCCATTTTGTCCGGTGGGCCAAAAATATTGATGACACTGCCACCCGGACCTGGAGCAGAACCAGCGGATCAACCGGCTGCTGCTCAAAACGCTCATGGAAAGACATGGCTTTCAATACTATGATAAGGAATGGTGGCATTTTACTTTGAAAAATGAACCGTTTCCAGACACCTATTTTAACTTTGAGGTAAAATAAAGGAAGACTGACAATGGCGCTTACTGATAAAGAAAAGGCTACGACCTCCCCCATTATCTGTTTCATCTTGATCTGTGGGCTTGTCCTGCTCCCGGATTCTTCTGCGTTTGCCAAAACCCCGCATACCAGGGTCAAAGAACTGGCCAACTCTCAGAAAAGCTGGGACGGGACCCGGCTGCCAACCTATCCCGAGGGTCAGCCGGAAATCCGCATCCTAAGCATCACCGTGCTACCGGGTGAAAAACTGGCGGTTCACCGGCACCCGGTGATCAACGCCGGGGTGCTTTTGTCCGGCCATCTCCGGGTCCATACCATGACCGGCCAGATCCTGGATCTTCATGCTGGAGAGGCGATCGTGGAAGTGGTCAACACCTGGCACTGGGGTGAAAGTGTCGGACCGGACCCGGCCCATATCATTGTGTTTTATGCCGGACAGGCAGGCACCCCTGTCACGGAGGCCCAGACCGAATAGCTATCGCGGCAGGATCTGATCAAAGGTCAAGGCATGGGAGAAAATGTGCTGTTCCAGGGCCGCCATGCCGATCAGGGGTACTTTTGAATAGGGAATCGCCTGAACGGGAATCCCGGGAAACAGGGAAGTTCCCAAAGATGCCCCTGTTTCCGATCCGGTCCTGTCATTACAGATCAGTCCCCGGAGCCTGATGGCCTGCCGGTCCAGATGTTCGATTACCCGCCGGGTTTCCGCCATGGACAGGGCATCCTGGTTGAACACCACATAAAAACTGGTCTTGTCAGAGTTTTCAAACGAAGCCTTCAGGGCCTGATACTCTGATTTGATCTTCAAAATCCGCTGCATGATCTTGTCCCGTTCAAAGGTCTTCCCCGCCATCGTGATCCGGGAAATGATCTCTTTTTTCTCGTTGATCTGCCTGCGCAGCTTTTCCAGCTGACCCGTCCAAGTCAAAGACAGGGAAGGCAGGTTGAAAAAACGCAAAGACAGGGCTGTGGGCGGCATATCGATCACCAGATAATCATGGTGTTTGTACCGGGCCAAAAGATCGGTGAATGCGGAAACCAGGGCATATTCCTCCATACCCGGCGAAAATTTGAGGATATCGAAATAGTGATCCAGATTGAACGCCGCGAGATAGGCAAAGCTGGCTTTCACCTGGGCCGCAGTTTTTGACAGGTACCGTTTGATCTCCCGGTCCCGGTCGATCTGGAGCACTTCCAGGCAGGGTCCCATGGTGCAGGCCCTGTCCGACATGGTGGTATCGAAAATATCGGCCTGGTTGTGGGCATCGTCAAAGGAAGCCAGCAGCACTTTTTTCCCCGTTTCCCTGAGCGCCAGGGAAACCAAGGCCGATGCCGTGGACTTGCCGGTCCCCCCCTTGCCCAGAAAAAAAAGCGTGTGCAGCCCCGTCATGGGATCACGATATATCGAACACGGAAAAAAGCCGGGACAGCGGCTCGTTTGATGTGTTCATCCTTTCCAGCAGAACCATCAGGTCTTTTTCCATCAGCGGAAGCAGATCCAGGCTCAGCTGGGCCGGCGGGGACGGCATGCCGACAAACGATCCCTGGACCAGCAGCGCAAAAATATATTCCAGTTCTTCGCATTCCGCTTCAATAGAAGTGACCGCCTTGCTTCGGGCCACCTCATCCGCAGCCGCCCACCAGTTCCGGGCCTGTTTTTTCAGCCGGCCCCAGATCCTGGAAACCGGTTTGCCGCCGCCGCTCATGTCACCCTAAAAATTTTTTGTCAAAATCAATGCGCTGTTGCGATGGATAATAATAATACATCGCATACAGTCCCATCAGAACGATGGCGGCCGCATAAAACCGGGGAAACTCGCACAGAACCGCTGCAAAGGCCAGATACACGGTGATCAGAGATATCCAGAGAATCCGGCGCTGAAACGCCAGAAACCTGCCGACGTCCACCTGACGCTGATTTCTCACGGAATGGGCGAACAGGGTGCGCAAAAAAGCGGACCGGCAATGGCGGTGACCGCCGCCGCCACAAACAGGGCCACATAAACCCCGGAGGGCAGCTCAAGGCAGCCATGCGGCATCAAATCCAGAACGGCTGCCAGGCCCAGGATCACAAAAAGCCCCAGGCCCGGCAGAACGAGCATCATGTAATGTTTTTGAAGGGTCTTGTGCATTTGATCCGATGGACAGACCTATCTGTTTTCAGGCGCGATCTGGCCGCCGGGGGTCATGGTCACAAACCGCAGAAAACCTTCCACGGTGATCCAGACCGCCAGGATCAAAATAATGGCATTGACCACCTGAAGCAGCGCATTCTGGGCGGTGCCGAAACTGCCCTGGTTCAGGATCAACGCCCAGACGGTCATCACCATCATGAACAGGGCCGGGATCCCGGATATCAGCCATTTCACCCCGCCTTTGTCCTTGAGATACACGGTAATGATGATCAGGGCCAGGCCGGCCAAGGTCTGGTTCACGGCCCCGAACAGGGGCCACAGCCTCAACGCCCCGTTTCCGCTGGGACCGGTGGCAAAGGCCAGCAGCAGGGCCGTTCCCACCGCCAGAAAAGTGGTGATGTATTTGCCGGTCAATGCGGTGATTCTCACGCTGTCAAACAGCTCGGACAGAATATACCGCTGGATCCGGGTCGCGGTATCCAGGGTGGTGCCGGCAAAGGACGCCACAAAAACCCCCATGATCACCACGGCGATGCTGGCCGGAATACCGAATGCCGTCAGCATGTTGGCGGACCCGTCCACAAACGCGGCCACCTTGGAACCAAGACCGGCTGCCGCAGCCCAGGAGGAATAATGGGTGGTCCAGGCAGCCACCCCCACCAGGGTCTCACCGGATTTGGTTACATACCCCATGCCGATCCCTGCAGCCACGGCAATGATCACCAGGGTGGCCAGGGCCCCTTCCATGAGCATGGACCCGTATCCTACAAACAGGGAATCGGTTTCATACCGCACCTGTTTGGCGGATGTGCCGGAAGATACCAGCGAGTGAAACCCGGAAATAGCGCCACAGGCGATGGTGATGAACAGGAACGGCCACATGGGCGGGGCTTGGGCCGGGCTCATCTGAACCGCCGGTGCCACAATGGACAGATTCGCAAAAAAAGCGGAAAAAACACGCCGATCATCAGCAGCACCATCACAATCATGAGCTGATGGGAGTTGATGAAATCCCGGGGCTGCAGCAGGGTGGTCACCGGCAGGGTGGAAGCGATAAACGCATAGATCAGCAAAATGATCGTCCAAACCCCGGTGGCCGGGATGCCGGCAATTGTCGGCATTTCAATGGGCAGGACCGCACCGATGAACACCGTGACATACATGAGCACCACCGCAATGATGGACCAGGTGACAATGCTTTTGCCCTGTTTGTAAATGGCATACCCTAGGTAAAGGGCAATGGCCACTTCGCACCAGACCGGAAAAACAGACGTGGGATACATGGCAAACACCACCGCGATAACCAGGCCGAACACGGCAATCACGATCCACAACTCCAGAAAAACAATCAGAAAAAAGAAAACCGGGTCCGGCTGTTCACATATTTCGATGTGTAGTCGGCAATGGATTTTCCCTGATTTCTCATGGAGATGATCAAAGCCCCGAAATCATGCACCGCGCCCATGAAGATACTGCCCACAAACACCCAGATCAGAGCCGGCACCCATCCCCAGATAATTGCGATTGCCGGCCCCACAATGGGTCCGGTCCCGGCAATGGACGTGAAATGATGGCCAAAAATCACCTCCTTTTTGGTGGGTACATAGTCCACCCCGTCTTCCATGGCCACGGAGGGCACCTCTGCACCCTCGGCCAGCTGAAATATCTTTTTTCCGATGAACCGGCCGTAGACCTGATACATCAGAATATACCCGATAAACGAAACCACCATGATCAATAACGCATCCATTATTATTCTCCTTGTGGCTGTGAGATGAAGCCGTTAATATAAATCACGGCAAAAGCGGTCGAAGCCGGCCGCTTTTGTCTGGCAAAACCCTAAGTCCTTTTTTCATTCACCGTAAATATTTCCATAACATTCCGGTTCGATTTGTGGCATAATCATAAAAAATGCTGCAAAATAAATGCCATTGTCTGAACCCGAGAAACCATCCTGATTTTCTTTCATATACTCGGATGCCCACCCCAAAAAAACCTGAAATTTGCGCCGTTTTATTGCAAAAATGCGACTCATTGCCCCGATCGTTGACGTCGACTGTCAAATGAATTATAGGATGCCAGGACGCACTTTTTCAAAAACTACTATATCAGGACACAAATTACCACCATGATATTACAAGGGATTGCCGGTCTGGGCGTTTTTGTGGGAGTGGCATGGATCATCAGTGAAAACCGAACTCAGGTAAAAATCAAGACCATTGTCATCGGTCTGGGCATGCAGTGGGCCATGGCCCTTTTGTTTCTCAAGGCCCCGCTGCTCAATCAGGGCTTTGCGATGCTCAATCAGGTGGTCCTGGCCCTTGAATCATCCACCCGGGCCGGGACATCCATGGTTTTCGGGTATCTTGGAGGCGGATCACTGCCTTTGAAAAAACATCCGCCGGGGCCTCGTTTATTCTGGCGTTCCAGGCCCTGCCCCTGGTCCTGCTCATGAGCGCATTGTCATCCCTGTTGTTTTACTGGCGAGTCCTGCCCTGGGTGGTCAAAACATTTTCCCGGATCCTGGAGCGGCTGTTCGGCCTGGGCGGGGCCGAGGGCCTGGGCGTGTCTGCCAACATTTTTGTGGGCATGGTGGAATCTCCACTGTTTATCCGGCCCTATGTCAACTCCCTGACCCGCAGCGAGCTGTTCACTCTGATGACCGCAGGAATGGCTACAATCGCCGGCACCATGATGGTGCTGTATGCCAATATCCTGGGTGATGTCATCCCCAATGTGCTGGGCCACATCCTGGCAGCCTCCATCATCAGTGCCCCGGCCGCCATCACCGTGGCCAAAATCATGATCCCGGAAACCTGCCCGGTCACCTCTGGAGATCTGACGGAACCCGACCCGGCCACCGGTTCCATGGATGCCGTGACCCGGGGTACCCTTCTGGGGGTGGAACTGCTCATCAACATCATTGCCATGCTCATTGTACTGGTGGCCCTGGTGCACCTGGCCGATATCCTGCTCAAGATTCTGCCGGCCGTGAACGGCACCCCCCTGACCCTCCAGCGGATCCTGGGGTGGATCATGTCCCCCGTGGTATGGCTCATGGGGGTCCCCTGGGCTGAAGCCGGTATCGCCGGCGGGCTGATGGGAACCAAAACCATTGTCAATGAATTTGTGGCTTACCTGAACCTGGCCGGGCTCCCGCCAGACAGCCTGGGGCCGGAAAACAGGCTGATCATGCTTTACGCCTTGTGCGGATTTGCCAACCCCGGCAGCCTGGGCATCATGATCGGCGGTTTGGGCACAATGGCCCCGGACCGCCGGGGAGAGATCGTGTCGTTAGGCCTGAGATCCATTGTCGCCGGCACCATCGCCACTTGCATGACCGGTGCCATTGTGGGGTTGATCGGCTGACAGACGCTTCTGAATGGCTGAATAGACCGACCGGGTGACCGGGGTGGAAATGCCCAGTTCAGCCCCCTGCCTGAGAATCGTGCCGCCATATAGATCCCCTTCATTCAGCCGTTTTTTGGATGTCACATCCCGGTGATAGGATGTTTTTGTATCATAGGGAAACCGGGCCGCCATGGTCAGCTGTTTTGTGACGATCTGTTCCGGCAGACCAATTCCTCTGGCTGAGGCAATGGCCTGGATTTCTTCCATGATTTCACGGGCGGTCTGTGTTGCCTTTGGGTCCGCAGCCACCTCACCGATGGTTTTGTTGAAAAACACCGTCACCAGGGCAAAGGCCGCAATAAACAGGTATTTGCTCCAGATATCCGGATAAGGATCGGTGCGCCATTGATAATTGATCTGCATGGCATCGAAAAAATCGGTGACTTGTTTCGGATCAAACCGGGCATATTTCGGATCAGCCCCGAATAAAATCCTGCCGTCTCCTCCGCTCTGGTAAATCACGCCGGGCGCCTGGATATGGGTGCCGACATACACACAGGCAGGCAGGACGATGCCGGCGGCCATATTTTTTCTGATCCTTTCATAAATATCAGCCCCGTTCAGCAGCGGCAGTATAACGGTATTTTCATGTACTTTTGGAAGGATCGCCTGGATGGCTCCATCCAGGTCATAGCTTTTGACGCAGACCAAAATCAGGTCCGGATCAGGCAGGTCCTCCACCTTGTCCGTGGCTGCCGCCGGGACCCCGGTAATGGTTTTCTGGTCAGAAATCAGCATGATCCCCTTTTGCCTGATTGCCTGAAGATGATCTCCCCTGGCCACAAAAAACAGTCACAGGCCAATGACGGGTCATGATTGCATGTGTGGGCGATATTTGCGCCGAAAAATCCGCCGATACCGCCGGTGCCATAGATGCAGATACTTTGGATCTTATTTGTTTTATTCATGGCCGGTTTCCCTGTTCAGCAACGCCGTAATTCCCCATTTTTTTCCACCTGTAAAAAGTTGATTGCTGGCTGTTTTGCCGGGATAAAGGACATGGCCCTCTCAGCCAGCGATGTGATGGACAAGGCCGGGTTCACCCCGAGGTTGGCCGGAATCATGGACCCGTCCGCCACCAGCATGTTTTTATACCCTTTGACCCGGTTTCTGTCGTCTATCACCCCTTTTTTCGGATCTTTGTGCGCGCTGCATCCCCCCATGATATGGGCTGTTATCGGCGCGTTCATGTATACTTCGGAAAAAATGCTGACCGGAATGCCGTCCACCCGCCGGGCCAGCCGCCGCACAAAATCATGGGCAATGGGGATGTAAACCGGATTTTTTTTCTCACTGGCCTGGCTGGATGACAGGGTTTTGACAAACGGCCAGATCTTCCGGTGTTTGCGGGATACATTCAGGTAATTGTCATGGGTCTGCATCACCAGGACAATCAGGTTTCTGCGGGCAAATCCAAACGGGTTCAGCAACCGCAAAAACGATACCGGATGCTGAATTACATTGGCGGCATACCGGCATATCCGGGGAACCCGCCCTCCACCGTCGGTCATCAAGACTGCCAAAAGCCCCAGAAAATCATTGCCCTGGGCATACCGCACCGGTTCCATATGGGTATGGTCGTCCGGATGCACGCTGGAGGTGATGGCCACCCCTTTGGAAAAATCCACATCACTCGCGTTGGCCCTGACCGACAAAATGGCTTCACTGTTGGTTCTGACTCGCTGTCCCAGATGGTTCGACAGGTGGGGCAGACGGCCTTTCTCCTTCATGGTCAGCAGCAGGGACAGGGTTCCCAGGACCCCGGCGGAAAGCACCACGCCTTTGGTGCGATACACCGTTTCAGTCCTGAAAATTCCCGTGGTCTTCACAGCCGTGACCCGGTATCCGGCCGATCCGTCTTCCGACAACGGAAGGATATCCATCACCCGGCGTTCAGGGATGACCTGAGCGCCGAATTTTTCCGCAAAAAACAGATAGTTTTTGTCCAGCGTATTTTTGGCATCTCTCCGGCATCCAGTCATGCACGCTCCGCACAGTTCACACCCCACCCGGTCCGGCCCTTCCCCAAGAAAATAGGGGTCTTTGGCTTTTTTCCCCTGTTCTCCGAAATACACCGCCACCGGAGTCTTACGAAAAGTGTGTTCCCGGCCATATTCAGAGGCGGCCTGGCACATCAGGTAGTCCGCCTCTCCGATGTACCGATTTTCCGTTGCTCCCAGCATTTTCTGCGCCAGCTCATAATAAGGCATGAGTTCGGATTTCCCCCCCAACCGCCTGACAATTTCATGCTCAAAAAAGGAATCCGGCGGCACATACAGGGTATTGGCATAGTTCAGGCTGCCCCCACCCACGCCGGCACCGCTCAATATAAAAATATCATCGAGCAGGTTCATCCGCTGAATGCCATATAAAAAGAGCCTGGGCATCCACAGATACTTGCGAAGATTCCAGTTGGTTTTCGCAAAATCCTCATTGGCCCACCGTTTTCCCGATTCAATGACGCCCACCTTGTATCCTTTCTGGGAAAGCCGCATGGCAGACACACTGCCCCCGAAACCGGAACCAATGACCAAATAATCGAAATCTAATTCCTGACCGGTCATCTGAAACTCCTGCAGAATTTTATTTTCATCAGGACACCATGCCCCAGGAAAAAAGGGTCTCTTCGGCCAGAATTCCTGACACCCGGGCTGCCTTCACCAGGTCCGGGTTAAGGATATCCAGCAGGGCGAAACTTAATCCTGCTGAGGCCAGCATGGCTATATAGCTTTGCTCGATCACCAGGCGTGCGGCCCGGTCCGTGGCATTGGTGCCCAGGTTGGAAATGCCGCCGATGGTTTTGACCGGAAACCCCAGGAGGTCGGGCAGGGTGCGGATTACCTCCAGCACGTGCCTGGCCTGGACAATCCCATCCGCCCAGGCCAGGGGCGGGATCACCGGATCGATGATCACCCGTTCCTTTGCCACACCGGCTGCTTCCGCTGCTTCCATCAAATCCATTGCCACCTCGAACCGCTGGGCTGCATCAGCCGGCACCCGGGAATCCGGGTATAGCAGAAATCCCACGATATCGGCGTCATATTCCCGGGCCAGAGGCAGGATCTGTTCCAGTTTCCGGGGTTCCAGGGAAAATCCGTTGAGAATGACCGGGTTTTCCACTGCCTTCACCCCGGCGGCCATGGCATCGGGATTGGCGGTATCGATGAGCAGGGGCAGATCGGTGACCGCCTGGACCGCCTCCATGAAAAACCGCATGCCCGGCGCTGCCTGCTTTCCCAAAGGTCCGGTGTTCACGTCAATGGCCCAGGCTCCCCGGGCTTCACAGGACTTGACCAGGGCCTGCACCGGTTTCGGGTCCAATCGCTGCAAGGCGCGACGGATATCCGACCGGGTGATGCGCAGGTTATCAGCGATCAGTTTCATCGCCCGCTCCAGTGTTGGGATAAGGACCCTTAACCGGCCACAGAAAAAACTCGGGCAGCGGCTTGTGTCCGATTTCCACAGGCCCGCCTTTGGTGTACAGAACCCAGGCATAACCAGTATCATACTGACTGGTGGTGGCGGACCAGCGAAATTTCTTAATATTTGTAAACGAATGATCCATGGGCAGGGCCGGTGAGTGGCAATACTTGCCTGTCAGGCTTTCCAGTTTCCGGATCTCCGGGACCCGCCGTTCATCCTGTCCCTGGACCCGGTCCCGGTTCATCCGTGCGATTTGGTTGAATGCGGTGTTCCAGTCCATGAAACCGTCAAATGCATTGGCATATCTCAGCCAGATCAGGCCGGTACGTTCATCAACGACCGCCTCATTCTTCATATGAAACCGGCTCATAACGCTGTCCCTTTCATTACCGGAAACGGGCCTGAATATCAGGTTTTCCCCACATACATGCCTTCGTAATCCAGTGTGCACAAGGGTGTCCCTTTCGTATGGGCTCCGGCATCCACGACTTTTCCGATAAACAGGGTGTGGTTGCCGGGCTGATGCTGTTCCTGTATTTCCAGCTCAAACCAGGCTAGGCAATCTGTCAGAATGGGTACCCCGGTTTTTCCTGATGCCCAGCCCATTCCGGCAAACTTTTCCTTAGGGTCCGTCCCTTTGAACCGTTTGAGCAGATTTTTCTGAGATCGATCAATGATATGCAACCCAAACGCCCGGCTCTTGACGATCATATCATGGGAATACCGGTTGGGATGTAATGCCGCCATAATCAAGGGCGGATCATGGGACACCTGGGTCACCCAGGAAGCGATCATACCATTGACCGCATCATCTGTCTTCGTGGTCAATACATAAATTCCGTAGGTCATCTGCCCGAAGGCCGACTGCCATTTCTCTTTCATGTCCCAACTCCTTTATCCGTTGATACAGTCACTTCCCTGCCCAGCTTGAACACGGCTGAAAACCGCATCACCGGTTTTCCTTTTTCATCGGTCACCTCAGCGTCTCCCTGCATCTGACGGTTTTCAAGCACGGACACCTCTGCCCGGGCCGTCAGGACCCCTTTTATCACCGGCCCCAGAAACTCCGCATTCAAGGAGATGGTGCCGAACCGGCTGTCCGGGGCAAGCAGGCTTTTGATGGCCATGGCCACCGCCGTATCCGCAAGAGTCACAATGGCGCCGCCATGGGCCACTCCCTGTCCCTGGGCGAGCTGATAAACAAACGGCATGGTCAGACAGGACCGCCCATGATCCGCTTCAATAATTTCGATCCCCACCAGTTTTTCAAACGGGGCGCAGCTGATCCATTGGTCCAAAACAACATCGTGCGGCCCTGTTTCCGGATTAATTTCATTTTTCATTTTTATAATGACCTATTCCTAAGAATCTAACATTTCAATGTTAAATTTTCTTATCTGGATATCCGACGTTTTCAATCCAGATCCATTACATGGTCCAACCCCCGGCAGAGGCCGGTGAAAGTGTCCACCTTTCGGATGGCCAAAAGTGCTCCATCCACATAGGGATGGGCGCTGATGCCGGCGTCGTGGCGGATGGTCAGGGTCTGGTCCGGCAGGCCGAAAATGACTTCCGAAGATAGGGTGAATCCGGGCAGCCGGATGGAATGCACCAGGGAGCCGGCCATATCCGCACCCCTGGCTTCGACGGGACCCTGGGTGTCTGCCAAGGGAACCGTCAGCTGGGGCCGCCGGACCTGTGACAGCCGAAAGGCCAGTTCCCTGGCCGTGCCGCTGGGGGAATCTTTTTTCGCGTCACTCGCATAATCAATGATCTCCACTGCGGGATATAGCGGGCCGCGATTTCCGAAAATTTCTGAAGCAGCACCACGGTCAGGGCGAAATTGCCGGCGGCCAAAACCCCCAGGTTGTTTTTCAGGGCTTTTTCATGAATGGTGTCATACTGGGCATCGGTCAGGCCCGACGTTCCCACCACTACATGCAGTCCCGCATCCAGGGCGGTCATGATATGTGCCATGGCCACGCCCGGTTTGGTGAATTCCACCAGCACATTGGCATCGGCCAGAGATTGCTTTGTAACGGAATCGGTAATGATAACATCATTCTTTTCAAGATCCAGTACCCGGGACAGTTTCTCCCCTTTATGGGTTCTGGATACCGCCCCCACCACCTGCATATCGATCTGCTCATGAACCGCTTTTGTCAGCGGGGAACCGGCCCAGCCGGTGGCACCGGCGATACACACTTTTTTTATCATGGAAGGTCTCCTTTTATTCCGTCTTTGCCTTGATTATTATGGTATTTTGGATTCGATGTCCAATGATAAAATATGAATTTTTCCCTTTATTTTTAAAATATGAATCTGGTATAGTTTACATTTTATTTTTCATCTGTTTATTTTTGATTGTTTTTACAAGGAGTCATGGCCGTGGAAGAAAATATCATTCGTTTTGCCAGCCGCATGGATCAGCTGCCGCCTTATTTGTTCGGCATGATCAACAAAATGAAAATGGAAAAACGGCGTAACGGGGATGATGTCATCGATCTCGGAATGGGCAATCCAATGGACCCCACCCCGGATGCGGTGATCGAAAAACTGGTGGAAGTGGCCAAGGACCCCAAGTCCCACCGGTATCCGGAAAGCTCGGGCATGCCGCATCTGAAAATGCAGATTGCCAAATATTACAAACGCCATTATGACATCGACCTGGATGCGGAAAAGGAAACCTATTTCACCATCGGATCCAAGGAAGGGATCTCCCATCTGTGTCTGGCCATCATGGGCCCTGGGGATTCCGTGCTGGTGCCGGCGCCTGCCTTTCCCATCCACATTTATGCCGCAGTCATTGCCGGGGCCAATGTCATGCGGATTCCCATTGCCCCGGAGCAGGGATTTTTAAATCGGATCATCAATATTTGCGAATCCTGTTATCCAACCCCGAAGGTTCTGATGATCAACTATCCCCACAACCCCACCGGCGTGGTTACGGACATCGCTTTTTTCGAGGAGATCGTGGCCCTGGCCAAGCGGTTCCGATTCATGGTGATCAATGACTTTGCCTATTCCATGATCACGTTTGACGGGTACAAGGCCCCCAGCTTTTTGGAAGCCCCGGGTGCCAAGGAAGTGGGGGTGGAATTCGGCTCATTTTCCAAATCCTATAACATGGCAGGCTGGCGGATCGGCTACTGCGTAGGCAATGAACAAATCGTCAAGGCTCTGGGCCAGATCAAGGGATATTTTGATTACGGCATCTTTTCAGCCATACAGGTGGCGGGCATCATTGCCTTGAGAGACTGCGACGATACCATACCGCAACTGGCCAAAACCTATGAGACCAGAAGAAATGTGTTATGTTCAGGCCTGTCCCGCATGGGATGGGACATAACCCCGCCCAAGGCGGGCATGTTCGTATGGGCTAAAATCCCGGCACCGTTCGACCAGATGGGGGCCATGCAGTTTGCCATCGAAATGATGAACCGGGCCAACGTGGCTGTGGCGCCCGGTACCGGGTTCAGTGAAGAGGGTGAGGGCTACCTTCGCCTAGCCCTGGTGGAAAATGAGGAGCGGCTGCGCCAGGCGATGCGGCAGATGAAAAAAGCCATGGATGCCCTGGAGCTTCAATAATCCAGAGACGTCACCTCCAGGGCGTGCTTTTGAATGAAATTGCGGCGGGGTTCCACCTCTTCTCCCATGAGCAGGGTGAAAATCTCGTCCGCTTTTTCCGCATCCTCAATGTTCACCTGAAGCATCATGCGCTTTTCCGGGTTCATGGTGGTTTCCCACAGCTGCTCCGCGTTCATTTCCCCGAGACCTTTGTACCGCTGAATAGTGATCCCTTTTTTGGCCTCTGCTATCAAAAAGCTGTATAACTCATCAATGGTGGAAAACTCGTTTCTGATTTTAGCATCTTCTTGTTTGGACATGACGGCAAACGGCGGCCGGTTGAACTCGGCAATTTTATCATAGCTTTTAAGCATCTGCTTGTAGTCGGAGGTGGCCAGAATTTCCCTGCCCACTCGCAGCAGAAACTGTTTGCCTTCCTTGTCATAAATATCCATTTCATATATTTTGCGCTCTGGGTCATATTCAATGTTTCTGGGCTGATAGCCAGCTTTTGTCAGATCCCGGGACAATGCCTCGAAATTGCTTCGCTTTTCCAGGAAAAACTTGTCCCTGACCCCGTGATGAATAACTTTGAGCAGCATTTTGGTATCAAAATCCCGCTTTCGAAGCAATGACACCGCATTGAAATACCAAGTCATGTTCTGCATGAACTGCTGGAACTGTTCTTCCAAGATCGGGTCCGCCTGGTTGTCGATGTACAGATCTTTTTGGGAAGCGATGCGCTGGATCAGATGCTGGGAATATTCTTCCTCGTTTTTCAGATACAGGCCGCTTTTTCTGGAACCCACCCGGAACAACGGAGGCTGGGCGATGTACAGGTATCCTTTTGCGATCATCTCAGGCATCTGGCGGTAGAAAAAGGTGAGCAAAAGGGTCCGGATGTGGGAACCGTCCACATCCGCATCGGTCATAATCACCACCTTGTGATACCGGATTTTGTTCACATCATACTCTTCTTTTCCGGCGCCTGTGCCCAGCACCGTGATGATATTCTTGATCTCGTCACTGCGCAGAATCTTGTCGAACCGGGCTTTTTCCACATTCAAAATTTTGCCTTTCAAGGGAAGGATGGCCTGGAACCGTCTGTCTCTTCCCTGCTTGGCCGACCCGCCAGCGGAATCTCCCTCCACCAGGAACAGCTCTCTTTCCGCAGGATCGGCAAACTGACATTCTGCCAGTTTGCCCGGAAGGGTGGAATCCATCAGGGTCCCTTTTTTTCGCGCCAGCTCTCTTGCCCGTTTGGCCGCATCCCGGGCCCTTGCCGCATCCACCGCCTTGGAGATGATCTGTTTCGCAACGGTGGGATTTTCTTCCAAAAACCAGGCCAGTTTCTCGTTGAGCAATGATTCCACAATTCCCTTGACATCATTGTTGCCCAGCTTGGTCTTGGTCTGTCCCTCGAACTGGGGCTCCATGATCTTCACTGAAATGATCACGGCAAGCCCTTCTCTCATATCATCGCCTGACAGCTTGATGTTCTGCATGTTCTTGGGAAGATTGCCGGATCCGGCGATATACGCGTTCATGGTCCGGGTCAGGGCCGCCTTAAACCCGGACACATGAAATCCGCCCTCAATGGTGTGGATATTGTTGGCATAGGAATATAGTTTTTCCTTAAACGTGTCATTATACTGGATGGCCACTTCCACCTGCACGTCTTTTTTGTCCCCTTCAATATGAATAGGATCGTGCAGCGGGGTGCAAGAGCGATTCAGATATTCCACAAATGACACGATCCCGCCTTCATAGAAAAAATCATCCTTCTGGGCGGACCGTTCGTCTTCGATGATGATCCGGACACCCTTGTTCAGAAAGGCCAGTTCCCTCATGCGGCGGGACAGAATTTCATAGTCGAACTCGTTTTCGTTCATGACAGTGAAATCCGGTGTGAACCGAATTTTGGTCCCTTTTTTCACGGTGTCTCCCTTAACGGTCAGCTCCGTAACCTTGTGCCCCCGGGAATAGGTCTGATGATAAATCTTTCCATTCTTGTAGACCTCCATTTCCAAATTACCGGACAGAGCATTGACCACAGAAATTCCCACGCCGTGGAGCCCGCCGGACACCTTGTAAGAATCCTTGTCAAACTTTCCGCCTGCATGCAGTTTGGTCATGACCACTTCACAGGCAGGCACATGTTCGGTTTCATGCATCTCAATGGGAATACCCCGGCCGTTGTCCTCCACGCTCACGCTCATATCCGGGTGAATGGTCACGTAAATAGTGTCACAATGGCCGGCCATGGCTTCGTCGATGCTGTTGTCCACCACCTCGTACACCAGGTGATGAAGCCCTTCCATGTCCACATTTCCGATATACATAGACGGCCGTTTTCTGACCGCTTCCAGGCCTTCCAGAATCTTGATGCTGCCCGCGTTGTATTCTTTTGTCACGTTGTCTTCTTTCATGAGATATGCATTGCCATGATGGCACAGATAAGGTTGTCATCATCCATGGCCTTGATGATGCAGGGGGTTCTTGCTTCCTTGATATAAATTACCACGGTAGACTGATCGAACAGGTTCAGGGCATCCATGAAATATCTGGGATTGAAAGCGCTTTTTATTTCCTCGCCAGTGTAACCGATCATCATGCGCTCCTTGGATTCCCCGATTTCTGGATTGGTAATGGTAACCGTGAGTTCATTTTCCCTGAAGTTCAGAATCACGCTTTTGTAATCATCGGATGTGAGAATGGAAACCCGTTTCATCAGCGTATAGAACATGGATCGATCCACTTCCATTCCGGTCATGGTTTCCGTTTGGATAATGGGGGGATAGTTGGGATATTCCCCGCTGAGCAGTTTGATCATGATGGATTCATTGGCCCGCTGAAACACAAAATGGTTGGCTTTGATCCCTACACGGATGGGTTCTGATGTGTTATCGATGAATTTGTGCAGTTCAGACAGCCCTTTTTTTGGAATAATCACCGGCTCGTCCGGCAGCACCAGATCTCCGGTATACAGGGCATCAAAACAGTTCAGGCGACGGGAGTCCGTGGACACCATTCTCATAAAGGGGGTATCGTTCTTTTCCACTTTTTCAATCAATGCCCCCAGCACATAGGTGCGTTTTTCATCCCCTGCATAGGAGATCATGGCAGCGGATTCCAGCATTTTTCTCAAATCTCTGGCATTGATTTCAATAAACTCCACATTTTCGATCACCGGGGTTTCCGGAAAATTTTCATAATCCGAAGATACAATATGAAACAGGCTGTCCCCTTTACCGATTTCCACCCACCGGTTTTCTACTTCATTCACCGGAATGGTATTGTCCGGATACTCCCGGACGATCTCAAAAAACTTTTTTGAATTGATGGAAATAATACCTTCCTTTTCAACAACCGCCCCATAGGTACCGGTAAAAACCGTTTCCAGATCATTGGCTGTAAGCGTAATCTGATCTTCCATGGCTTTGATCAGGACATCCGATGTGATGGACAAGTTGGTCTTTCTGCCGGTAATGCCCTGGATTTTAGAAAGGACTTCCAGGACTTCTTTTTTGTCAAATGAAAATCTCATTCAGATTCCTTTTATGCTCTCTTTATTAAGGGAATATCCTTGAAATATTTATATCAAAACAGCTCATTTATCAAATGATAAATAAACGCTTAATTTAATTATTAATATATTTAAAAAAGATAATAATAACAATAAGGGGTGTTTATATGTTTAAAACTTTTTAATTATTTGAAATTAAATGAAAATTTATTGAAAACCGGTTGATAAAAATGTTGAAAATCTGTCCAGATCCCTTACGGTTTTGAACCGGGTGGCCGGCAGGTGTTGAAAACGCCATGGGTTTTGAACCGGTTATCACCATTTTTTTAATCATTGTAGATCCAGGACCGCATGGAATCAAACCCCTTGTTTTTCCAGTCATCATCAATACGCCGTTCAAGAAAGGTGAAAAACAGGGTGTTCATAACCTGTGAAACTCTGGAAATCAGCAGGGCTTTTTCGACAATCCTGCCTTCGATTTCGTCGTCAGACCCATCTCCTTTACCGGCCGGTGTTTTCAATCCGGTGATGTTAAAGCTTTCTCCCTTGACGGTGAACCGATATTCCTCTTCCGGCCCCAGCCGGCACACCAGGTTTATTTCTATGACCTTTGCCCCTTTTTTTAGGGCGGTGGTTCCTTCTTCGAGACCGGCCTGATCCCCCTTGATGGTAATTTTTTCCTTGGCGTTTTCTCCAAGGGAGTTTTCCAGAACCAGAGAGTTGCCGATATCAAGGGATACTGGATCTTTGGATTTGATGGCTTGGGTGATGTCCTGGCCGGTTTCAATCACAAACCACAGCCAGGTGAGAAAGTCATTGCCTAAAAAGCCGTATCTATTGTACGCGGTGGCGATATCCAGCATGGGTTACCTCGAAAAGTGTAATGGGGTCAGGGTCAGGATGCGGTCTTTTTGTGCCGAAGAAAACGCTGATCCGGTTTCCACCAGGGTATAGGGAAACAACCGGATGGGCTTGAGGCTGAATGACTTGAAAAAAGCGTTTCAAAAAATTCGTTGGCTGCCTTCTGGGTGGTCAACAGAAACAGATCGCCGGCCTCATAATCCCACAGCACATCATATACATTGGGAATGAACGGCATTTTGTGCATCAGCACATCCATGACCGTTTCCTTGATGTCCGATTTTTCATTTTTGGAAATAAAATTTCTTCCGGTTTCCGCCTTTTTTTTCTCCATTTCAATGGTCATTTGTTTGTGTACCAGTTTGGCCGGGATCGATTTTTTGTCAATACGCAGCGAAAACAAAAAATGGTGCCGAACACAAAAGTAAATTGTTCAAAGTCCGGCAGATACGGGCTTTCAAAAGGGGCCCATCCGGCGGAAATTTCTTCGTATTCATTTTCCATTGTTGGAATGGCGTGCCGGATCAGCCCGTTGCGAACCTGTTCCATGGGCTCGGTCTCAAACCGGTCTGCGATGTGATACCGGCTCAGGGATTGGGTGGCAGATAAAAACCCCATGTACTCTCCTTGATATATTTTTATGTAACTCATTTTTTTTATTAAAAATAAAATAAAAAAATAATAAAAAGACCTTATCACATTTTCTTGAAAAAGGACAGGGCGAAGATGGATACGGCATTTACAATCTTAATTATTTATTGTAAGACTAACGGGTTATATCGGAATATTTATTTGTTCGCATCAAACCACAAGAGGTGAAAAAACATGAAAAAAAGAATGCAGACAATTGACGGAAATACCGCCGCAACCCATGTGGCTTATGCCATGAGTGAAGTGGCTGCCATATATCCCATTACGCCATCCAGCCCATTGGGGGAGATTGCCGACGGCTGGGCATCCAAGGGCCGGAAAAATATTTTCGGACAGGTGCTGGATGTCAAGCAGATGCAGTCTGAAGCCGGTGCTGCCGGCGCGGTCCATGGATCCCTGGCAGCCGGTGCTTTGACCACCACTTTCACCGCCTCCCAGGGACTGTTGCTCAAAATTCCCAACATGTATAAAATTTCGGGTGAGCTGCTGCCGTCGGTGTTTCATGTCACGGCACGCTCCATTTCCGCCCATGCCCTGTCCATTTTCGGGGATCATCAGGATGTGATGGCGGCCCGTCAGACCGGATTTGCCATGCTGTCGTCGTCTTCGGTCCAGGAAGCTCAGGATCTGGCTCTGGTGGCCCATCTGGCCACCATTGATGCCCGGGTGCCGTTTCTTCATTTTTATGACGGATTCCGTACCTCCCACGAAATTCAGAAGATCGAGATGATCGAATACGAGGATATGGCATCGCTGTTCAATTTCGAGGCCTATAAGGCATTCAAGTCCCGGGCCGTGAACCCGGAACATCCGGACACCAGAGGAACCGCCCAGAATCCGGATATCTATTTTCAGGGAAGGGAAGCGGCCAACAATTACTATCTTAAGGTACCGGCCATCGTCAAAGCCTATATGAAAAAGGTGGGAGACCTGACTGGGCGCCGGTATAATCCTTTTGATTATGTGGGCGATTCACAGGCGGATCATATCATCATAGCCATGGGGTCAGCGTGTGAGGCCATCGAAGAATCCATCGAATGCCTCAACGCCCGGGGACACCGGCTGGGTCTGGTCAAGGTCCGCCTTTACCGGCCTTTTGACACCCAGGCGTTTCTGCAGACTATACCCGCAACAGTGGAAGCCGTGACCGTGTTGGACAGAACCAAAGAACCCGGTGCCATCGGCGAACCCCTGTATACCGATGTATGCACCGCGTTCATGGAATACGGGGAAGGCCCGAAAATCATCGGAGGCCGGTACGGGCTGTCCTCCAAGGAATTCAACCCGTCCATGGTCAAGGCGGTGTATGACAACATGAAAGCTATTTCCCCGAAAAACCATTTCACTGTAGGCATTGATGATGATGTCACCCATACCTCCCTGGAGGTGACCAAAGGGTTTGATCCGGCACCGGAAGGTACCATTTCAGCCAAATTCTGGGGACTGGGGTCCGACGGGACCGTGGGGGCCAACCAGTCCGCTATTAAGATCATCGGCGACAATACCGACAAGTACGCCCAAGGGTATTTTGCTTATGACTCCAAGAAGTCCGGGGGACTGACCGTGTCTCATCTGAGGTTCGGGGACGTGAAAATTAAATCTACCTATCTGATTGAAAATCCGGATTTCGTGGCCTGCCACAAGGCCAACTATGTGCAGATCTATGACGTGCTCAAGGGCATCAAAGAGGGCGGTACCTTTCTGCTCAATTCCCAGTGGTCTGTTCAGGAGATGGAAAAACAGATCCCCGGGGATGTGCGCAAAACCATTTACGACAAAAAACTCAATTTCTACAACATCGATGCCGTGGCCATTGCCGAAAAGATCGGACTGGGCAACCGTATCAACATGATCATGCAGACCTGTTTTTTCAAACTGTCCAATGTGCTGCCCGTGGAGCAGGCCATCCAGCTCCTTAAAGACGATATCCAGGTGATGTTCGGCAAAAAAGGGGATGCCGTGGTGAACATGAACATTAAAGCTGTGGACCAGACCCTGGACAACCTGCTGAAAGTGGATGTGCCCGAGTCCTGGAGAGACGCGGTCAGTGAAGAAACCCCGGCCGATTCAGCCACTGCTTTTGTGGAAAACGTGATGCGTAAGATCAATGCCCAAGGCGGGGACGACCTGCCGGTGTCCGCGTTCTCCGTGGACGGCGTTTTCGAGCAGGGCACCGCTAAATATGAAAAACGGGGCGTGGCCATCAATGTGCCGGAATGGCTTTCGGAAAACTGCATCCAGTGCAACCAGTGTGCGTTTGTCTGTCCCCATGCCGCCATCATTCCCATTGTGGCGAAACCGGAAGAACTTGAAGGCGCCCCGGAATCCTTTGTCACCCTGGACGGCAAAGGAAAAGGCATGGAGGAATATAGGTTCCGGATTCAGGTCAATCCCCTGGACTGCCAGGGATGCGGCAACTGTGCCGACATTTGTCCGGCCAAGACCAAGGCCCTGGTAATGAAACATCTGTCCACCCAGGTGGAAGAACAGAAAATCAACCACCAATTTTCAACGGGCATCTCCTTTAAGACCGGTATCCTTAAACGGGAGACGGTCAAGGGCAGCCAGCTGTATCAACCGCTGCTGGAGTTCTCGGGTGCGTGTGCCGGATGCGGGGAAACCCCGTATGTCAAGGTGATTACCCAGCTGTTCGGCGAAAGAATGACCATTGCCAATGCCACGGGATGTTCCTCCATCTGGGGGGGATCGGCCCCGTCCACCCCTTACTGCACCAATGCGGACGGGCAGGGGCCGGCCTGGGCCAGCTCCCTGTTCGAAGATGCGGCGGAATACGGGTACGGCATGATGCTGGCCACCCAGAGCCGGCGCAAATCTTTGGCTTCCAGAGTGAAACAGGCCCTGGAAACCGGTTTGTCCCGGGAAGTGAAAGAGGCCCTGGAAGGGTGGCTCAAAGGCATGGATGATGCCCAGGAATCCGCAAAATATGGGTTTGCCCTCAAAACCCTGCTCAAGGATGTGAACCACGGCATTTTAAAAGAAATCTATGACGAAAAAGACGTGTTCACCAAAAAATCCCACTGGGTGTTCGGCGGGGACGGCTGGGCATATGACATCGGCTTCGGGGGCCTGGACCATGTGCTGGCATCCGGCGAGGACATCAATATCCTGGTGATGGACACGGAAGTGTATTCCAACACAGGCGGACAGTCCTCCAAGGCCACGCCCACCGGTGCCATCGCTAAATATGCGGCATCCGGAAAAAAAATCGGCAAAAAAGATCTGGGCCGGATGATGATGAGCTACGGCTATATCTATGTGGCATCCATCTCCATGGGCGCCAACAAGAATCAGACCATGAAAGCCCTGGTGGAAGCGGAAAACTATCCGGGACCTTCTTTGATCATCAGTTATGCCCCCTGTATCAACCAGGCATCCGCAAAGGCATGGGAAAATCCCAGGAAGAGGGCAAACTGGCTGTGGAATCCGGCTACTGGCCGCTGTACCGGTATAATCCGGAACTGATCAAACAAGGCAAGAATCCGTTTATCCTGGATTCAAAGGAACCGGACGGCAGTCTTCAGGGATTTTTGAGCGGGGAAGTGCGGTTTGCGGCCCTGGAAAAAAGTTTTCCCGAAGAATCCCAGCGGTTGCGTAAAAAATCGAGCAGGAGGTCATGGACCGGTACCACATGCTCAAAATGATGGCGGATATCGGAAAATCAGAGGATAAATAACCTGACATCACCGGCCGGAACCGAAAAAGGGGCCGGCCGGTATGCGATATTCCCCGGGTTTCATAATTGAAAAGCCAACTCATGTCAATTGGAATCCCTAAAGAAATCATGGTTCATGAAAACCGGGTGGCGGCATTGTACCGGCCGGTGTAGGCACAATGAAAAAAAATGGCCACACGGTTTATGTCGAAAAAAATGCAGGAATTGATTCCGGTTTTAAAGATAGTCAATACATTGAAGCCGGAGCAAAGATTCTGGATGCACCTGCTGACGTGTATGATATTTCAGACATGGGCATGCATATAAAAGAGCCCCAACCCTCTGAATACGGCATGATCAAGAAGGACCAGATCGTTTTCACCTATCTGCATCTGGCTGCGGAAAAAGAATTGACCAACGTAACGCTGCCCTATGCTTTGAAACTTGTCAACAACGGCTAGAAAAGCGTGCTTGATGACCCAGGGTTTGCCAAAGGGGTCAGTTATGTGGGCGGTAAACTGGTTTAGCAGGCCGGTTGCAGAGGTTTTCGGACGGCCGTAAACCAGCTTGGAAAAAGCGATCCGTTTTTTGGGACGATGATTTTATTTCCGGTTAAACCAAAGACAGCCCGTTAGGTGGCTGTAGAGATGGAATTGCTCAGAGATGCGGGCCAGATGGGGACCCTGGATGAAATTCTGAACAAACCTCTTTACTATTTTCATCACTTTGGGTATGGTTCGGCAAAAATGAAAAAAAGATCTCACACCATAATGACAGGAGCGTAGATTTTGAAAAAACAGATGACCCAAGGCGATCGACTGAGTGTGGCATAAAAAATGGATAAAAGTGCTTCGGGTGGTCGGTGTCTGCGGAGTGTTATTGTTTTTTTTAGTACAAATGCGGTTTCCCGGACTCCGAAATTGCAGAATTATATAATTGATCCCAGCGAAATAACCCAGATTCATCCTCTGGAAAAAAAAATCATTTCCGGTGTTTTTAAGACCGGTGATACCGCCTCAGCGGTATTGGGGCCGTATCTGCCCTTAAAAACCATTTACCGTCTCGAAAAACAGAGTAAAAAGATCTTTTCTTTTAACCGGTTCAAGGCCGGCCGGCCGTTTCATATTTCACTGTATCAGAATAAATTTTCAGATTTTGAATATGAGATAGACGATCAGTCCCGGCTGGTGATAAGAAAAATCGGGAATCAGCTCGATATTTTGAAAACACCCATCCAGTACGAGATCGAAGAACAAGTCATCCGGCTGGAAATCAAATCCGATATCGGAACGGCGTTGAAGAAAGCGGGGTATTGTTCGTCCCTGGCCTGGGAGCTCTCCGATATTTTTGCCTGGGATATCAATTTTGCAAAAGATATTCAGGCCGGAGACCGGTGCCAGATCCTGGTGGAAAAAAAATTCAGGCATGGTGAAGACAAAGGATACGGAGCGATTCTGGCAGCGGTGTTCATCAATAACGGGAAGCCTTATCAGGCATTTCGATACTTGGACTCTCAGGGTAGGGCCGGATATTACGATGAAAAAGGTTTCTCTCTTCAAAAAGGATTTCTGAAATCACCGGTGAATTATTCCAGGATCAGTTCCTATTTTACCAGCAGCCGGCATCATCCCATTCTGAAAGAGAAGCGGCCTCATCCGGGAATCGACTATGCGGCCCCTAAAAACACGCCCGTCAAAACCGTCGCTGACGGCATCATCAAGAAAATGGGGTATAATAACACCATGGGCCGGTATATGATCATTCGGCATGTCAATGGGTATGACACCAGTTATTATCATTTGAACGGGTTTGCCAAAGACCTTAAAAAAGGCGCTTCCGTTTCCCAGGGAGACGTGATCGGATATGTGGGAAAAACCGGTCTGGCCACAGGATATCATCTGGATTTCAGGCTGGCAAAGAACGGGCAGTACATTAATCCGCTGGACATCCCTGCTACCCGTGTCAAACCGGTTCCTGTGGAAGAGATGAGCCGGTTCGAGGTCCGGATGGCCGAATATGTCGAAAAGCTGACAGACGGGCGTGCCATCGCTTTGTCCACGCCATAGGCGGAGGAGCCATATGGGTAATCCGCTTCGGGAACGTATGATAAAGGGGTTGCAACCGGGGGATACCTTCTGCTTTTCGAGACGGTTTTCGCAAAAGGAGACCGAATTGTTCGGAGATTTGACCAGAGATTACAACCCGGTTCATTACGATGCGCGCTGGACCCGATCCAAGGGATTCAGCGATTTGATCTGCCATGGGCTTTTGGTGGGCGGCATGATCTGCGAATTCGGGGGCCAGGTGGGGTGGCTGGCCACGGGGATGCGCTTCAGATTTCTGCAACCTGTCTATTTCGGAGATACCATTGAGTGTAAGATCACCTTGACCAGGCTGGAATTTGACCAGGCTGGAATCCAACGGACGAGCCGAGGCCGACGCCGTGTTCACCAATCAAAAGGGATGGCAGGTGGCCTTGGCCGGCATGACGGGCCGGCTGCCGCTGGATGATGACAAATCCCTGCTCAGTAAAATGATTCAGGAAAGAGATCCTTCCAACAAACTGGCGAACCGGACGGAATACCGCATCAATCAGGATGCCCCGGTTTCACGGGAATCCTGATCCGTTTTCTGAACATGGCAAAATAGGTTACCGGAATCACGATCAGGGTAAACAGGGTGGAAGCGAAAAGCCCGAAGATCAATGCCCATGCCAGCCCTGAAAACACAGGATCAAACGTGATGGGAAACGCTCCGATGGCCGTGGTGGCGGCGGTGAGCAGGATGGGCCGCATGCGCACCGCACCTGAATCTAAAATCGCGTCTTTGAAGTCTTTTCCTTCCTTGACCGCCTCCTGGATAAATTCAATGAGTACCAGGGAATTGCGGATCACGATACCCCCCAGCGCGATCATGCCGATCATGGACGTGGCGGTGAAAAATACGGGATCAGCGTATTCTCCCACATTCAAAGAAAACAGGTTAAGGATGAAAAATCCGGGCATGATTCCCAGGACCGTGAGCGGAATGGCCATCATGATGAGCATGGGCATGCCATAGGAACCGGTGGTGAACACCAAAATGAAATAAATGCCCAGTAAGGCGGCGGCAAATGCCAGGCCCATGTCCCTGAATACCCGAAGCGTGATTTTCCATTCTCCTTCTCCGGCCCAGTTGACGGTAATGCCCGAATCCAAACCAAGGGATTTGATTCGGGTTTTCATGTCCAGAACCGCTTCTCCGGGAGCTCGACCAGCCATCTCCCCTAAAACATAAACCACAGGTTCCATGTTTTTATGGTAAATGGGCGGTTGATTGGTTTTAGACGTCATCCGGGACAGTTCTCCTAAAGGAATCAGGGCACCGGACGAGGACCGGATGGGCAGCGCGGTCAGGGCTGCCATGTCCGACCTGAGGTGTCGGGGGAGGATCACCTTGACCCACAATGGATTGCGTTCCGCGGTAATGTGCAGGGTGGCGGGAACGGCTCCGCCCATAGATGTGTTCAGCGTATCCAGAATAGTGCGGGTGTCGATACCGTGAAGCGCGGCTTTTTCCCGGTCCACTTCAAGATCGATGCGGGGACTGTTGGTTTCTGTCATGATTTGGACATCGGTGACAAACGGCTCGGTTTCCATGACGTTTTGAATTATTTCCGCAGTTTCAACCAGGGTTTCGTAGGAAGTATCATAGGATCCGTATATTTCTGCCACCAGGGTGGACAATACCGGGGGCCCCGGCGGCACCTCCACCAGAGACAGCAGTGCCCCATGCGCTTTTGCCAGCTTCTCCAGATCCGGCCGCAGGCGTAAGAGAATGGAATGGCTTTGCCGGGCCCGCCTGGATTTGTCCGCCAGGTTGACCCGGATGTCCGCCAGATGACTGCCTTCCCGGATAAAATAGTGCCGGACCATGCCGTTGAAATCCATGGGGGACGGCACCCCGGTATAGGAAACAAAACTGGTGATTTCGTTGACTTCGGTCAGATAGTCTTCAAATGCCCGTACCATCCGGTCCGTCTGTTCCAGAGAACTGCCTTTCGGCAGTTCCAGAAGAACCTGAAACTCGTTTTTGTTGTCAAAGGGCAACAGTTTCAGAGGAACCAGCCGGAAAAAAACCAGGGCTGCAGATGCGGCCAGCCCGGCCAGGATCAGACCCAGCAGCAGGTACCGCAGCCATTTCTTTTCCAGAAAAGGAGACAAAAATGACCGGTAGATACCGGTGATCCGGGTCTGGAAACCGGCTTTTTTCTTTGGTTCGGGCAGGCTGTTTTTCAACAGCAGATGGGTGATCCAGGGAACCACGGTAAGGGCGCAAAGGGTTGAAAATGTGACGGTCAAAGGAACGTTCACCGCCATGGGCGCCATATAAGGGCCCATCATGCCCGTGATGAAAAACAAAGGGGTAAAACAGACAATGATGGCAATGGTGGACATCATCACCGGGGACAACACTTCCCCCACCGCCGCAAGCGTGGATTCTAAAGGAGACCGAATGTTCATCCGGATATGGCGCTGGATATTGTCCACATTGGTGATGGGGTCGTCCACCACCAGACCCAGGGACAAGATCAGGGCAAACAGGGTGACCCGGTTGATGGTGTAACCGAAGATATAGTTGACGAACAGGGCCAGGGAAAAAGAAAGCGGGACTGCCAGGGCCACCACGGCGGCTTCCCGAAATCCCAGGGTGAAGGCCAGAAGAATCACCACGGAGATGATCGCAAACCCTAAGGAAGAGAGCAGGCCGTTGACTTTATCGCTGGCGGTCTCACCATAGTTTCGGGTCACCTCCAGATGCATGTCCGAGGGGATGGCACGGCCTTTCATGCGGTTCGCCTCTGCCACGATTTTTTTTGCCACACTGACGGCATTGGTACCTTTCTGTTTGGCAAACGCCAGTGTCACCGCCGGAAAAGGACCTTTTATTGCGTCATCAATTCCGTGAACCTGCCGGTGATAATTTGAAAACCCGATCCGGGTATAGGCGACCGCCTCTTCGGGTCCATCGATAATGGTTGCCACTTCCGACAGGTGCACCGGCTTGCCTTCTTTCCTGGATATTACCAGGTCTTTGACATCTTCCAGACAGGTCAGAAAGGAGGAGGATGTCAGACAGATTTCCAGATCGTTTTTGTTGAATGATCCGGCCCGGGTGGCGACATCCGCGCCTTTAAGTGCAAGGGTAATGTCGGAAAAGGATACATTGAATCCTTTCATTTTCAATGGGTCCGTTTCCACGCGGATTTCCCGTTTTCTACCGCCAAATACCAGGGACCGGGAGATATTCTGCAGTCGGGACAGTCGGGTGCTCACTTCTTCTCCCACCCGCCGCAGTTCATGATCCGAATACCGGTCTGAATACAGCGTCAGGGTGACGATAGGGACATCATCGATTTCAACCGGCTTCACCAGCCAGTTTTTCACAATGGCGGGCACCCGGTCCAGGTTCATCTGAATTTTGTTGTGGAGTTTGAGAATGGCGTTTTCCCGGTCTTGTCCCACAAAAAACCGCACCGTGACGACGGCGGATTCCCGCATGGAAGTGGAATACACATACTCCACTCCGTCGATTTCCCACAGAATTTGTTCCAGGGGTGTGGTGACCAGTCTTTCAATTTCTCTGGGAGAAGCCCCGGGGGCATTGACAAAGACATCTGCCATGGGGACCACGATCTGGGGTTCTTCTTCCTTGGGGGTGACATAAATGGCAAACGCCCCCATGCACAAAGCAACCGCCACCAGCATCACGGACAACTGGGAGGAAACGAACGTTTCGACGATCCTGAGAAGCACACCTTTTTCCGGGCGGGTCATGGCAGATCACCACCTACGGTTTCGGTGCCGTCCAGACCGGCAAGGACCTCAACCTCGGTTCCAAGAGATTTTCCGGTTTTGATGTGCACGGACCGAAATCGGTCATCTGATGTTTTCACATGAACCATTTCCAGCTGCCCCACCCGGATAACCGCCGGTTCAGGGATAACCGGAACCGTTTCATGTCCCACGGGAATGATCAGTCGTCCGAACATGCCGGGATAGATGTCCGGATCTTCCGACAGGCTGGCCTTGACCAGAAACGTCCGGGTGTCCGGGTCGGCATAGGGAGTGATTTCCCGGATAACAGCCGGCACGGTTTTATCAACCGTCTGGATGTTAACATCATATTCTTTGTCCCTGACAATGTGTTGAATCACCCCTTCCCGGACATGGGCTTCCAGCTGGAGAAATCCGCTGGTCTGGATTTTTAGCAACGCCCTGCCCGGAATTGCCTGGTCACCTGGGTCCACCAGCCGCTGAACCACTATACCGGTTTCTGGAGCAAGAATTTTCGTGTACTCCAGAGAAATCTGGGCCTCCGCCACCACCTGTTCGGCCCGGCGGATATCGGTCCTGGCTGCGGTCACGGCTTCCTTCACTTGTTCCAGCCGGGCCCTGGCCGTCAGAAAACCGGCTTTGTCTACTTCCAGTTTCTGAGAAGGGATAATGTGTTTCTCAAACAGTAGTTGGGACCGTTCAAACGCGGCCCTGGCCTGTTCCAGCGAAGCCGCGGCCTCCTCCACTCCCTTTTGGGCCTGGTTCAGGCGGTTTTCAGCCAGGATTTTTTCCTCCCTGGCCTGGTTGACCTGGGCGGTCACCTGCCGATCGTCCAGTTCCACCAGGGGCTGGTCCTTGACGACCCGATCGCCGGGGGAAACAAATACCCCCATTACCTGGCTGCTGACACGGGATTCAATGACCGATTCCGTGAGCGGGCGAATGGTCCCCACGGCTCCATAAGTCAGGGAAATCTGCCGGAGCGATACTTCAGCCGAATGATTGAACCGGTGGGCCGGATGAGTGGTGTCTTGCGTGAATCCCGGTGAAATCGTATCATTCTCGCAGGAGGCGAAAAGGAGCCCTGTCAATAAGCACAGCATCAAAGAAACATGTGTCATGGCGCTTTTTAAACCGGTTTTATCGGAAATCTTTGTAATTGATATCATATTTGGCCGTTTTATATGAGAATTTGCGTACGGTGATCTGGATCAACCCGGCTGCCTGTTTGATATTCCCCCGGGTATTTTTCAAGGCATCCATGAGAATCTCCTTTTCCAGACTGGCCACGGCCGCTTCCAGAGATAGCGGCAGGGTTTTTGACTGGGTTCCGGTCTGAAGCGTGGCCGGCAGATGATAGGAATGGATGGCCCCTTCGTTGCAGAGAATCACGGCCCGTTCGATGCAGTTTTCCAGCTCCCGGACATTGCCGGGCCAGTGGTATTCCATCATCATGTCAATGGCAGGGGTTGTGATGCGCTTGATATCCTTGCCATGGGTTTTCCGGTATTTTTCCAAAAAATGATCCGCCAGAAGAATGATATCGGTTTTCCGCATGCGCAGGCTGGGAATGTAAATGGGAAACACGTTGAGTCTGAAGTACAGGTCATCTCTGAACCGTCCCTGCTGCACCATCTCTTCGAGATTGGCGTTGGTGGCGGCCACGATGCGGACATCGGTCCGGATAGGTTTATATCCGCCCACCCGTTCAAATTCCTTTTCCTGAAGTACCCGCAGCAGCTTGACCTGGGCACTTGTTGCCATGGTGCCGATTTCGTCCAGGAAAATCGTACCTTGGTCCGCCAGTTCGAACTTACCCTTTTTCAGGTGGGACGCGCCGGTGAACGCCCCTTTTTCATGGCCGAACAGCTCGCTTTCGATAAGGTTCTCCGGAATGGCGGCACAGTTGATTTTGATAAACGGTTTATGGTGACGCTCGGAATTGTAGTGAATGGCATTGGCCACCAGCTCTTTTCCGGTGCCGCTCTCTCCTCGGATCAACACAGTGGCGGATGAAAAGGAGACCTGGGCGATCATCTGGAGCACTTCCCGCATTTTGTTGGAATTGCCAATGATGTTGGAAAAACTGTACCGGTTTTCGAGTTCGGATTTGAGACGCAGGTTTTCTCTTTTCAGGGTTTCCTTTTCCTGCCGGACCGTTTCCATGTTAATGACGTGATGGGCCAGCATGGCCGCCACCACGGACAGAATTTTTTCGCCCTGCTGCAATGATTGTTTTCCCTCGAAGGGGCGGTCTGCGCTGATGGCCCCTACCACCTGCGTTTCCTTTTTGATGGGTACGCAAATAAATGAGTATTCCTGTCCCTGATTCAGGGTCCGGGAATGGGTTTTGTCCAGAAACAGGGGTTCTTTGCTGATACGGGGAACCACGGCGGGCTTACCGGTTTCCACCACTTTGCCGATGATGCCTTCTCCGGGCAGGTATTTGATTTTTCGGGTGGTTTCTGCGGAAATGCCATGTGCGATTTCAATGCGGATATCTCCGGTTTCCCGGTTGGTAAGAAAAATGATGCCCCGGATCAGGTTCATGGATTCAGACAGAACCGTCAGTACCTTAAGCATCGATTTTTTCATGTCCATGTGCTGGTTCAATGCTTCGCTGATTTCATACAGCAAGGAGATTTCTTCGATGGATTTCATAGGGGAATCTTCTCGGCAGACCAGCTCAGGATCGCCGGGCTCGGTTCAGGATTGTTCCAATGCTTCAGATGTGTCGAAAGGAAAGTCCGGTTCCAGAGCAGCAGTTTTTTCCAGGGCAAGGGAATCCAGATGCTCTTCCACCCGGGCCCGAAGTTCCCGCTCCGGATCAAGCGATTCTGAGTAGTAGTTGAGAACCCACCACAGCTCATTGAGTTTTTCATGGTTGTTCTCCCACCAGGAAACCGATTTTCTGATGGCTTCCGGGGTGTTGAGTTCTGCATTGATTTTATTGTAAAAATCGTAACACATGTTACGGGTTACGGGTTTGAGGTTCAGTGCGTTGATGGTACTTTTGTTGATCATACCTGCCTCCTTTAAACCTGACACCTTCATGTAATGAATGATCTGATTTTCTTACATGAAACCATTTGGATTGTAAACTTAAAAAATTTTCCTGGATTTTGGGGTTGCATCTTCGTTGATGAATACGGTATCCTGAAATTTTTAAAGCCATTGGAACAAAAAGAAAGATACCCAATATTTTGGAAGACAAACCCTTTATTACCTTGATTATCGGCGGATGCAGAAGCGGTAAAAGCCGGTATGCGTTGAATGCCGCCAATGCCGTTAACGGCCGGAATAAAATATTTCTGGCCACATCCGTCCCCAGGGACCGGGAAATGGAAAAGCGGGTCCGTGCCCACCAGGCGCAACGGGGACGGGATTGGAAAACCGTGGAAGAACCTGTGAACATCCATGAGAAACTGAAAGCCCACTCAGAAACGGCGGATGTGATGCTGGTGGATTGTCTGACGCTGTGGCTCTCGAACATGATGGCAGCCGATATGACCGATTCGGAGATTGAGAATCAGGTGCAGCAGACGGTCCGTTCTTTTTCCAGTGTCCAGTGTCCGGTGTTTCTGGTCTCCAATGAGGTGGGATATGGCATTGTGCCGGAAAATGCGTTGGCCAGAAGGTTCCGGGACCTGGCCGGACAAGTGAACCAGATCGTGTCGGAAGCGGCGGACCAGGTGGTGCTCACCGTAGCCGGCCAGGCCCTTCAAATCAAGCCGGCCGGAAACTGAATGTCTCTGTGAACGACCTCTCATGACACCTCCCTCTTCCAGCGGATTCTTCACCGATTTGCGGGCCAGCCTGCTCTTTCTGACCATTCTTCCGGCCGGCCGGGATGCTGTGTATTCCCCCATGGGCATGATCCGGTTTTTTCCGGTGGTGGGACTTATTCTGGGCGCGCTTCTGGTGCTGACGGATATCGCAGCCTCCCGGTTGTGGCCTCTGCCGGTGGCAGCAGTAATGGATCTGCTCTGTCTTCTGATTTTCACCGGAGCGTTTCACTTGGATGGTTTGGGCGACACTGCGGACGGCATTTTCAGCCATCGGCCCAGAGAACGGGTCTTGGAAATCATGAAAGACAGCCGTATCGGCATGATGGGACTGGTGACCGTCGTCAGTGTCCTGGCGGTGAAGCTGTCTGGCATTTACTCGGTGAAATCAGGCGCCACCGCTGGTGTTTCATGGATGTTACTGCTGCTGATACCGGCCTATGCACGGAGTGCCATGATTTTCGGTATCCGGAGTCTTCCCTACGGCCGGAAAGACGACGGGACCGGTCTGGCTCTGTTTGCCGCCCCCCTGGGAGCCAAAGATTTCATTTTTTGTGTCATTCCCTTGTGTTTGTCCCTGTTTCTGGGATATAAAGGCTTGATTTTGAACCTGGCGTTTGCCGTCGGCTGCATGGCGATTTTATGGTTTTACAGGAAAAAAATGAGCTGCATCACAGGGGATATGCTCGGGGCCATGACCGAACTGATGGAGGCATGGTTGTTTCTCATCAGCGGCGCCGCTCTGGTATGACATTGAGGATGGTATCATGATTTTCGGCCATGGCGGCAACAAAACAGCGCTGGCAAGGGATCTGGGGTGCCATGTGGACCGGATTGTCGACATGAGTGCCAACATCAACCCCCTAGGTCCTCCGGAACGGATCAAACAGGTCATCCAGGATCATCTATCCGATATCCAGCATCTTCCGGAACCGGACGGGCAGTCCATGGTCCAGGGATTTTCCCGGTACCATGACATCGACCCGGACACCGTGACCGCAGGCAACGGGACCACCTGGTTTATTTATACTTTACCGCTGGCGCTGCAGGCCCGGAAGGTACTGATTCTGGGACCGACCTACTCGGATTATGGGGACGCCTGCCGGATGCACGGGATAGACCCGTTTTTCTGTGTCGCGAAACCGGATGACGGATTTGAGCCTGATCTGGCAGACGTGTCTGAAAAGGCGGCCGGCGCGGAACTGGTGTTTATCTGCAACCCCAACAATCCCACCGGCGTTTTGTTTAGTTCTTCATTTATTACCACACTGCTGAAGGAACATCCCCGGGTCTGTTTTGTAGTGGATGAATCTTATCTGCCATTTGTGGATGAAAGCGACACCCGGTCTTTGATCCGGGCCGGTACCCGGTACCCCAATTTGATGGTGCTTTCGTCTATGTCTAAAATATTCGCTATTCCCGGTCTGCGCACCGGGTTTCTCAGCGGATCGGCGGATTTGATCGAAAAAGTGAGGCGTTACAGCCAGCCCTGGAACGTTAATGCTCTGGCCCAGGCTGTGATCAACGATATTTACGGGCATCCGGAACAGATCGCTCCGTTTTATGAGAAAACCCGGGTATTTATCGCCCGGGAAAAACAATGGTTTCTGAAACAAACAGGAAATATTCCCGGGCTGAAGCCGGTTCCCGGTTGTACCGGATTTATCCTGTCCCGGCTGCAGCATCATACCGCACCCCAGGTGTGCCGACGGGTGGGGCAGGACCGGATTTTGATCCGTGACTGCACCAATTTTCATGGGCTGGATCACCGGTTTGTCCGGTTTTCACTTAAGGACCGGAAATGCAATTTAAAACTGGCTGAAAGCCTCACAAAGGCACTGGCTAAATGATCGAGGCAGGCGGGTTTGTTTTGATAACCGCTTTTATTATGGATCTCTTTCTGGGGGATCCGAGATATCTGCCCCATCCGGTAGCGGGCATGGGAAAAGCGATTTCTTTTTTCGAGCCCAAGTTCCGGCGGGTTATCAAAAATTCGCTGGCCGCAGGGGCCTTTTTCATGCTTTTTCTGGTGGGTATCACCTATGTGCTGGCCCTGGTTCTGATCTGGTTGGCCGGGCAGATTCATCCGCTACTGGGGATGGGTGGGCAGGTGACCCTGCTGTTTTTCTGTTTTTCCATCAAAGGGCTGAAAGATGCGGCCATGGCCGTGGCAGCGCCTTTGACATCAGGAGATCTGACAACCGCCCGTGAAAAAGTCGGAATGATAGTGGGCAGGGATCCCCGAAATTTGGATGAAGCCGGTGTTACCCGGGCCGCGGTGGAGACGGTGGCGGAAAATCTGGTGGACGGATTTCTGGCACCTTTGTTCTGGGCGGTGATCCTGGGGGTTCCCGGGGCGGTGGCATATAAGATGGTCAATACCCTAGATTCCATGGTGGGATACCAAAACGATCGGTATCTGTTGTTCGGCCGCGCATCGGCCCGGATGGACGATGCGGTCAATTACATTCCGGCCCGATTGTCGGTGCTGGTGATTGCGGCGGCTGCCGGCTGTCTGCCCGGCATGTCCGGGGCCGGGGCATTGTGCGTCGGATTGTCCGAGGGCCGGCGCCATAAAAGTCCCAACGCCGGGTTTCCGGAAGCCGCGTTTGCCGGTGCCCTCAAGGTCCGGCTGGGGGGTCCCAGCATCTACCACGGCAGACAGGTGGACAAGCCTTTTATCGGAAGCGCTTATACGGATCCGGATATCCCGGCTGTTCATCAGGCTTGTCGGTTGATGCAGACGTCAGCCATTGCGGGACTGCTGTGGGCTGTCGGGCTGACCTGGTTGAAAATTGCCGTCCTGAAAGGTTTCCGGGGATGAAAAGATGGTTCCGCATCGGCACGACTTCCTTTATCTATCCGGATTATATCGTTCCCAATGTGCAGAAGATCGGTCGGTTTTTTGATGAGATTGAACTGCTGATATTTGAAAGCCTTCCAGCATCCGTTCTGCCGACAGCTTCGGAAATACAGAAGCTGGCCCGGTTGTCGGAAGAAATGGATGTCACTTATAATATTCATTTGCCCACGGATGTGAGTCTGACCCATCCATCCGCCATGGAACGGCAGCATGCCGCTGAAACCTTTGCCCGGGTGGTGGATTTGTGTCGGCCCCTGAATCCTTCCACCCATACGCTGCACCTGGAAATGGATGGCCATGAAACTCCTGAAAAGGTGTCAGCCTGGCAGGCGCTGGCCCGGGACGGCTTGGCAACACTGCGACATCATATACCAGACCCTGGAATTCTTTCCGTGGAAACCCTGGATTATTCTCCGGATTGTCTGATGCCGCTGCTGACATCCTTTGATTTAAAGGTCTGTCTGGATGTCGGGCACCATTTCCGGCATGGGTTTGATCTGAAACACAGCCTGGACCTGTTTCGGGAACGGATCGCTCTGGTGCATCTCCATGGGGTGGCAACCCAAGAGAATTGTACCAGAGACCATGTCGGTCTGGATCGGTTGCCGCCGGGGCAGCAGGTTCAGGTTATGAAACTGCTGGAACAGTATCAGGGCACCATGAGTCTGGAGGTATTCAACCGCTTGGACCTGAATCGGTCTCTGACGATACTGTCCCGGGTGTTTGAAGATGTGCCGGGACCGTTGCCGGGTTGAAGCGGATACGGCAGATGTGGTATGTTTGATGACGGAAATCGAATATGGCCGAATTTGAAAAAGGAATAAAAATGGATCCTTTGGTGGCCCCCAGAAGAAAAACCCGGCAGATCCGGGTGGGGAAGGTGATGGTGGGGTCGGATTCGCCTGTCTCAGTCCAGTCCATGACCAACACGCGGACCTGTGATGTACCCGGCACGATTCAGCAGATTCAGACGTTGACCTCGGCTGGTTGTGAAATCATCCGGGTAGCGGTACCGGAAATGGCGGATGCGCTGGCCATTCGGCAGATCAAGGAACGGATCACCATCCCGCTGATCGCGGACATTCACTTTGATTTCAGGCTGGCCCTGGCCGCAGCGGAAGCCGGGGCTGACGGCCTGCGCATCAACCCCGGCAATATCGGGGCAAGGCACAAGGTCAAACAGGTGGCGGATTGTGCCAAATGCCATGGGGTTCCCATCCGAATCGGGGTGAATGCCGGATCTTTGGAAAAAGAGATCGAACAGCGCTTGGGAACCACGGCCGCCGCCATGAAGGAAAGCGGGCTGGCCAATATCCGGATACTGGAGGACCTGGGGTTTTACGATATCAAAGTGTCCTTGAAAGCCTCGGATGTGGCCCGCACCGTGGAAGCCTACCAGCTGCTGGCAGATGAAACCGATGTGCCGTTTCATGTGGGGGTCACCGAGGCCGGCGGATTGTATGCCGGGATCACCAAATCCGCTATCGGCATTGGCCTTCTGCTGTCCGGGGGTTTGGGAGATACCATCCGGGTATCGTTGACCCGTGATCCGGTTGAGGAAGTCCGCACCGGGTATGAAATTCTGAGGGCACTGGGGCTGCGCCGAAGAGGCCCGGAGATCATATCGTGCCCTACCTGCGGCCGGTGCCGGATTGATTTGTTTAAAATCGCGGAAGATGTAGAAAAAGCTTTACTTGAGCGGGACACTCAGATTAAAGTTGCCATTATGGGATGTGTCGTGAACGGGCCGGGGGAAGCAAAAGAGGCGGATATCGGCATTGCCGGTGCGGACGGTACCGGCATTTTGTTTAAAAAAGGCAAGGTGTTCAAAAAAGTGCCCCAGGACAGGCTGGTGGCACAGTTGCTGGATGAAATCGATAAAATGACGCAAAATTCGGAGGATGTGAATGGGAGCTAAAAATAAAACGGCCATTACCCCGACCCGGGAACAGGATTATGCCCAGTGGTACCAGGAAATCATCAAGGCCTCGGACATGGCGGAAAATTCTCCGGTCAGAGGATGCATGGTCATGAAGCCCTGGGGGTATGCCATCTGGGAGAACATCATGATGCAGATGGATGCCGAATTCAAGAAAACCGGGGTTAAAAATGCCTATTTTCCTCTTTTCATCCCATTGTCTTACCTCGAAAAGGAAGCTGAGCATGTGGAAGGGTTTGCCAAGGAATGCGCCGTGGTGACCCATCACAAACTGGAAAAAGGAGCGGACGGCAAACTGGTGCCGGCCGGCGAACTGGCTGAACCTTTGATTGTACGGCCCACTTCCGAAACCATCATCGGTGAATCCATGTCCCGGTGGACCTCCTCCTACCGGGATCTGCCCATTCTGCTGAACCAGTGGGCCAATGTGGTGCGCTGGGAGATGCGTACCCGGATGTTTTTGAGAACCAGCGAGTTTCTGTGGCAGGAAGGACATACGGCCCATGCCACCAGAGAAGAGGCGGTGGAGAGAACGCTTCAGATGCTGGACCTGTATGCCGATTTCGTCCAGGAACGGCTGGCCATGCCGGTGATCAAAGGTCGGAAATCCGAATCGGAACGGTTTCCAGGCGCTGACGACACCACCTGTATCGAGGCGATGATGCAGGACAAAAGAGCGCTTCAGGCGGGCACTTCCCATTTTCTGGGACAAAATTTTGCCAAAGGATCGGACATCCGGTTTCAAAATGAGGCGGGCCAGGAACAATATGCCTGGACCACTTCCTGGGGAACCTCCACCCGGATGATCGGCGGCATGATCATGGTTCATTCCGATGATGACGGCCTGGTTGTCCCGCCCCGGATCGCCCCGGCCCATGTAGTGATTCTGCCTATTGTGAAAAAAGATCAGGACGGCTCGGAAGTCCTGGAAAGTGCCTATGCATTGAAGGCGGCTCTGAATGAAAAATTGTATCATGGAAGGGCCGTAGAAGTGGAAATCGATGACCGGGACATTGGCGGTGCCAGGGGATGGGAGTGGGTGAAAAAAGGGATTCCCATCCGGGTGGAGCTGGGACCCCGGGATATTGCCGCCAATACCGTTTTCATGGCCAGAAGGGACAGGCATGCCGGCCAAAAGGAAAGCATGGACAGGGAAACGTTCATTGCCTCGATCACTGACATCCTGGACCAGATACAGCAGTTTCTGTTTGACCGGGCCCTGGCTTACCAGAAAGCGAACACCTTTCATATCGACTCCTGGCAGGAATTTGAATCGATTTACAAGGATGCCAGAGGATACCAAAACGGGGCGTTTGTCTTTGCGCACTGGTGCGGTTCCGGGGACTGTGAAGAGCGTATCAAAAAAGAGCTGTCCGTGACCATCCGGTGCATTCCGTTTGATTCTTGCGAAGAATCCGGCCGATGCATCTGCTGTGATAAACCAAGTGACGTGCGGGTATTGTTTGCCAAGGCCTATTGATCAGGCAGCCTGCTGGAGCCGGCATAAGGACGGTCCATGATTCGGATTACGGACATACTGGATACCATCGCCGAGTATAATCCGGATGCAGATCTGGATATCATTGACCGGGCCTATGTGTATTCCGCCCGGGTCCATGAGGGCCAGGTGAGACTCTCCGGCGAACCTTATCTGTCCCATCCTCTGGAAGTCGCCCACATCCTGGCGGATATGCGGCTTGACGTGGAAAGCATTGCCGCGGCTCTGCTCCATGACGTGATTGAAGATACTCCGGCCACCAAAGAAGATATTGAGGCCCTGTTCGGATCCGGTGTCGCCCATATTGTGGAAGGGGTCACCAAGTTGTCGGCCCTGCCGTTTTCCAACAAGGTGGCCCAACAGGCCGAATCCCTGAGAAAAATGATTCTGGCCATGGCCGATGATATTCGGGTGGTGCTCATAAAGCTGGCGGACCGGCTGCATAACATGCGGACCCTCAAATATCACAAAAATCCTTCAAAACAGGCGGCCATCGCCCAGGAAACGCTGGACATTTATGCGCCCATTGCGGCCCGGCTGGGGATTTTCTGGGTAAAAAACGAATTGGAGGATATCGCTTTCTTCTATAACCTGCCGGATGAGTATGATCAGATCGATGCCTTGGTGAACCGGGCCAAAGATGATAAAGAAGACTATATCAAAGAGGTGTCCACCAGTCTTCACTATAAAATGGAAGAGATGGAGCTGCCCTGCGATATCAAGGGGCGGTACAAGCAGCATTACAGCATCTACCAGAAGATGATTTCCCAGAACCTGGATTTTGACGAGGTGTATGACATCATCGCTTTTCGGATTATTCTGGAAACGGTTCCCCAGTGCTACGCCGCCATGGGGGCCATCCATTCTATGTGGAAGCCAATTTATTATAAAATCAAGGATTATATCGGCAACCCTAAACCCAATATGTATCAGTCCATCCATACCACGGTGATCGGCCCCAAAGGGGAGCGGGTGGAGATCCAGATCCGGACCCGGGAGATGGACCGGATTGCCGAATCCGGTATCGCCGCCCACTGGAGCTACAAAGAAGGGACCCACATCGATGAGAACACCGGGGAGATGTTCGCCTGGATCCGAAATTTGGTGGAAAATCAGGAAAATTTCAATGATCCGGACGAGTTCCTGGAAAATGTGCGGATTGATCTGTATCCGGATGAAATCTATTTGATCACACCGGCCGGTGAGATCAAAACCCTTCCCAGGGGGGCGACTCCGGTGGATTTTGCATACCTGATTCATACGGAAGTCGGCGCGGAATGTACCGGCGCTAAGGTGAACGGAAAAATCGTTCCGCTGGCCCATGAACTAAAGACCGGGGATACGGTTGAAATTGTCACCACCAAAGGCCATACTCCTAGTCCGGACTGGCTGGCATTTGTTAAAACGGTCAAGGCCAGAACCAAGATTCGTGCCCTGATCAATGCCAGGGAAAAAGAGCGGTCCTATTCCCTGGGAAAAGAGATGTGTGAAAAGCTGTTCCGGAAAAAGAATCAGAACTTCAATGCCTTGATTAAATCCGGACACATCAAAGAGGTGGCAGATACATTCGGGTTTAAATCCGTGGATGATCTCATTGCCCATGTGGGGTTTGGCAAACTGACGCCCATGCAGGTACTGAACAAGGCGCTGCCCCATCTGGAGAAGGGGGGCAAAGAAGAGGAAGAGGCCATCCAGTCGAAAAGTTCCGACAGCCGATCAAGAAAATCAGACACCGGCATTATCGTCAAAGGGCTCAACGATGTTCTGGTCAAATTTTCCAAATGCTGCAATCCGCTGCCGGGCGATCCCATCACCGGGTATATCACCCAGGGGCAGGGCGTGACCATTCACCGGAAAAATTGCATCAATGTTTTGAAAATGAGCCCGGAGCGGCTGATCGATGTGCAGTGGAGCGGAGAATATCATGATTCCTATCCCGCCAGTATCCGGATTAAAACAGATGACCGGTTCGGGCTGCTGGCGGACATCGCTTCCGTGATTTCCAAAAATAGCGCCAATATTCTTAGTGCCAAAACCGATACGTCCGATACGGGGGTGGCCATGTTTTACTTTACCATTATGGTGGAAAGTTCAAGTCAGCTGCGAAAAATCATGTCCGCACTCAGACGGGTAAAAAAAGTGACTGAAGTCAAGCGGGTGGTTCGACATGAATAGCGGCATTCAGCTTATTTATCTGGAGAGGTGAATGAAAAAGATTTTTATTCTGGACACCAATGTTATTCTTCATGACAGCGGATGTGTTCATCAGTTCAAGGACAATGATGTCTGTATCCCCATCACGGTGATCGAAGAACTGGACAAATTCAAAAAGGGAAACAATGTCATCAATTGCAATGCCAGGGATTTTTTAAGAACGCTGGATGCGTTGTCCAGTGAAAAAATGTTTGACGGCGGGGTTCCCATCGAACATGGAAAAGGGGCCATTACCATTTGTCTGGATGAACCGCTGGATGAACTGATCAAACAGAATTTCACGGAAATCACCTCCGATATCAAGATTTTGAATATCGCTTATACGGTGGCCAAAAAAATCAGTTTCAGAACGTTGTTTTTGTCACCAAAGATGTGAATCTGCGCCTTCGGGCCAGATCCATCGGACTGAAAACGGAAAATTACAATTCGAAATTCGTTGAAAACCTGTCAGAAATGTACACGGGTCTCCAGGTGGTGCAACATGTTCCGCCGTCGGTCTTTGATGTGTTGTACAAAAAACCGTTTGAGGTGCCGGTATCGGATTTGGGTATGGAAACGTCGTTTTTTACCAATGAAAACCTTATTTTAAAGAACGGGTCTCATTCGGCCCTTGCGGTGTATGATGGGCAGCGATTCATAAAATTGATACAGTCCGATATGTGTTATGGCATCAAACCAAGAAACGCGGAGCAGACGTTTGCCCTTCATGCCATGCTCAATCCAAATATTCCTCTGGTGACCGTGTCCGGCAAGGCGGGAACCGGAAAAACCCTTCTGGCCCTGGCAGCAGGCCTGGAGAAAAAACGGTGTTACCGCCAAATTTTCGTTGCCAGACCGGTGGTACCCCTGAGCAACAAAGATCTGGGGTTCCTTCCCGGCGATGTGGCCTCCAAGCTGGATCCTTATATGCAGCCGCTGTATGACAACCTGAGCGTGATCCAGAATCATTTTAACGAACAGAATTCACAGTCCAAATCAATCCGGGAACTTCTTGAGGAGGAAAAAATCGTGATCACCCCCATTTCCTACATTCGGGGGCGATCCATTGTGCGGGTGTTTTTTATTGTGGATGAGGCACAGAATCTGACACCTCATGAGGTAAAAACCATTATTACGCGGGCCGGTGAAGGCACCAAAATTATTTTTACCGGGGACATTTTCCAGATTGATCATCCCTATCTGGACAGCCAGACAAACGGGCTGGCCTATATCATCGAAAAGATGAAAGGGCAGCCACTCTATGCCCATATCAATCTGGAAAAAGGAGAACGTTCCGAACTGGCGGAGCTGGCGGCTAAAATACTATAGGAGCCGGTGAATTTTCAAGCGGCTTTTGTCACCTTGCCGGCCTTGATGCACCGGGTGCACACATCGATTTTTCTGACACATCCGGGTTTGATTTGGGCCCGGACCCGTTGCAGGTTGGGATTGAACCGCCGTTTATTCAGGTTGTGGGCATGACTGACATGGTTTCCTACCAGCGGTTTTTTGCCGCAAATCGCACATTCTTTTGACATGTTATCAATACTCCAAAAAAATATTTTATCAAAATAAAAACCTAAAATATATACCCTTGTTTGGCGTAAAAGTAAAGACAAAATCAATCTTTTTTCTTATTGTCTTCTGCCAGAAGCGCCGCACATTCCGGAATCAGGTTCAGTGCGGTTTCACTCTGCGGAGTCCCGGGATAGTATTCCACAATGTGTTCGAACCGCTTCAATCCTGCCTGATATTGTCCGGTCTTCATGTAGAATTTTGCCACATACAGTTCATGACCGGCGATTTTGTCGATGCAGACCTGAATCCTTTCCGGTGCCTTCAGGGCGTATTCACTATCTGGAAACTGTTCCATGAGCCGCATGAATTCGGCCATGGCGTTTTTTGCCGGCGTGATGTCTCTGTCCAACGTATCCATCTGATTGAACCAGCACAGACCGATCTGATTGATAACGTATGAAATGGCATCATTTCTGGGGTGCATGTTTTCAAATTGTTTATACGCTGCTATGGCCTGTAGGTATTCCTTGAGATGGAAATGGGCATCCGCAATTTTTAATTCCGCCAGAATGGCATACCGGGAAAAAGGATACCAGTCCTTCAGGTCGGAGTACGCCGTGATCGCCGCTTTGTACTTTTCTTTCATAAATGCTGAAGCGCCTTCGGCAGCCAGTTGATCCGCTGTTTTTTCCATCCGCCGGGGGGAGTCGAACAAGGCGCATCCGGACATCAGAAAAGCCAGACATATCAGACAAAGGAATCGGTTCATTTGAATTCATTCTCAAGATAGTGTTCAGCGGAAACGGCGGCAATGGCACCATCACCTACTGCCGTCGAAACCTGCCGTAATGGCGTGTCTCTGACATCACCGGCAGCAAATACTCCCGGAACGCTGGTCTGCATTCGGGCATCGGCACGGATGAATCCAAATGCATCGGTATCAACCATATCATTCAAAAAATGCGTGTTGGGCAAAATCCCTACCCATATGAAACATCCGTCCGCTTTCAGTGTTTTTTCCTCACCGGTTTTGACGTTTTTCACATGCACGCCTTCAATGCCGAAAAAGCCGTCAACCCCGGTGGCAACGGTATCCCACAAAATTTCGATCTTTTCGTTGGCAAACGCCCTTTCCTGAAGAATTTTGGTGGCCCGAAGTTCATCCCTGCGATGGATCAGGTATACTTTTTTCACGAATTTGGTCAGATAAATCGCTTCCTGGACCGCCGTGTCTCCCCCGCCGACGGCCACCACAGTTTTTTCCTTGAAAAACGGGGCGTCACAGGTGGCGCAAAAAGAGATTCCCTTGCCCATGTACCGGTCTTCACCGATGCCCAGTTTTTTGGAGAAGCGCCTGAGGCAATGATCAGGCTTCTGGCTTTGATGGATTTGTCCTGGAAAACCAACTCTTTGACATCCGGGGTCAGATTCAGGGACTGTACTTCCGCGGTTTCCATTTTCAACCCCAGGGCCTCAGCCTGCACTTTCATTTTTTCTGCCAGATCGAATCCGCTGATCCCTTCGGGAAATCCCGGGTAGTTTTCAATCCAGTCCGTGACAATGATTTGGCCGCCGGGAGCGGCTTTTTCAATGAGCAGCACATTCATCCTGGCTCTGGCCGCATACATTCCGGCTGTAAGTCCGGCCGGACCGGCACCGATAATCACCAGGTCATAATCGAACGCTGGCATGCCGTGATCTCCTTACAGAATGTTTTTAATGGTTTGTTCCAGTTTGTCCTTGGCGACCATACCGGTGATCTGGTCGGCGACTTCACCGTTTTTGAAAAAAATCAGGGTAGGAATTGCCTGAACACCATATTTGCTGGGACTTAAGGGGTTTTCATCCACATTGACCTTGGCGAATGTCATCTGATCCCCGTAGGTTTTTTCCAATGCCTCGATGGTCGGTGCAATGGCTTTGCACGGACCGCACCAGGGGGCCCAGAAATCGACCATGATCGGTTTTTCCGATTTCAGTACGTTTTTTTCAAATCCATCGTCATCAATTTCAATGATTTTATCGCTCATAAATATACCCAATTCGGTTTACAAGTTAATGTGAAGCAGTGCGTGAACCGGTCATGCACAATGGGGTTAATATAGGTGCACTAAAGATATTTGTCAAATATTGAATAATCGGGCAATGCGGTATCGCAGATTTTTGGCCCGGGTTTCAAACAATTCAGGCCCCGGCCCTGAATGAGACAGGGCCGGCTGGATGAACTATCATTTGAATGGCGGTATGAGGCGCGATTCAAGTGAATCGATTACCAGTTTTCTCCCAGTACTTCAAAATGGGCCTGTTCATGGGCGCAGGCCGGACACATGTCAGGAGCATCGGTGCCTTCATGCAGATATCCGCAGTTACGGCAGCGCCAGGTGATGGGTGCGTCTTTTTTGAATACTTTTCCGGCTTCAATATTGGCTGCCAGATCCTTGTACCGTTTGTCATGCTGTTTTTCCGCGATGGCAATGGCTTCGAACACGGCGGCAATCGCATCAAACCCTTCTTTTCTGGCGGTGGCGGCAAATTCCGGATACATCTCGTTCCATTCGTACGACTCTCCTTCAGCAGCAGCTTTCAGATTTTCTAGTGTGGTTCCGATGACACCGGCCGGAAATGCCGCAGTGATTTCAAGTTCTCCGCCTTCCAGAAATTTGAACAGTCTTTTGGCATGTTCTTTTTCCTGGTTGGCGGTTTCAGTGAAAATGTCGGAAATCTGGACAAACCCTTCCTTTTTGGCGGCACTGGCAAAATAGGTGTACCGGTTTCTGGCCTGGGATTCTCCTGAGAAGGCGGTCAACAGGTTTTTTTCCGTTTGGGTTCCTTTTAATGCGCTCATGTTTCTCTCCTTGAAAAGATTTTTTAAAAATGAATGAAAAAAAGTTATCCATTCGCCGCAACCCTTGCAGGTGCAAGGTGTTGGCATTGGGCACAATAACCGGTCAGGCACAGCCGTTTTCCAGTGATTGTGAATGAACGGGTGATATCATCGGGCAGCCGAATTTGGGCCAGGTCCGGATTGTGGAAATCAATGATGGTATTGCAGGACAGGCAGTAAAAATGATGATGGTCTTCCAGGTTTGGATCAAACCGTCTGGGGTCTCCCTGTCCTTCCACAATATCAATGAGTTGTATTCTGGCAAAGGTGAGCAGGGTCCGGTTCACGGTGTCCAAAGAAATGTTGGGAAAGTCCGCGAGCAGCTGTTTATGGATCATGTCTGCGCAGGGATGGTCCTTTGCGTTTTTAAGTGCCTTGTAAACCGCAATCCGTTGAGGGGTGACTTTGAGCCCGTTGGCTTTGCACAATTGGGTAAACCGGTCCATATGGGTTTCCTTGTTTTCGTTCATTTTGATAATTAAATAGGATTAATGTGTATTTGTCAAGGAAAAATTAGTCTCTCTAAGGGTCCTTCCGGGTCGGTCAGGGTGAAAAATGGTCTTGAATAAAGGCATTGAGTTCAGTGAAATGAATTTTTTCCACGCGGGCGGATCCGATGCCGTCTAAAAACACAAAGAACAATCGGTCTCCCAGTTTTTTTTTGTCGTGTCTCACTGCGGTATAGATTTTTTCTGCATCAAAATGAAGGTCAGTGGGCAGGTCCAGGCCCTGGAGCAGGCCAATCATTCGATCAACGGTTTGTGTGGAAATCAGGCCTCTCTCGCAGGAAAAACGCCCGGCCGCCACCATCCCTCTGGACACTGCCCTGCCGTGACCGGCCGGGTCCAGCTTTTCAATGGCATGGCCTAACGTATGGCCGAAGTTAAGTGTTCGACGGATTCCGGATTCTTTTTCGTCCGCCTGCACCACCCGGACTTTGATGGCCACGGAATTGGACACCAGGTGAAAAATGGTATCAGAATCCAGCGCCCGGGCTTTGGCCTGATTGTTTTCGATGAACGACAGCATGTCGGCGTCAGCGATAAGGGCGTGTTTGACAATTTCAGCCAGGCCGTTGGAAATTTCAGGTTCCGGCAGGGTGGAAAGCATGTCCAGGTCACAGATCACAAACCGGGGCTGATTGAACAAGCCGGCCATGTTTTTGAAAGCCGACACATTTACCCCGTTTTTTCCACCGACACTGGCATCCACCTGGGACAGCAGAGAGGTGGAAACAAATCCGAAATCCACGCCCCGCATGAAAATGGATGCCGCAAATCCAGTGATATCACAGACGATCCCGCCCCCAATTCCCAGAATGAAAACCGACCGGTCACAGCCCAGTGATATCAGCTTATTCAGGATGAACTCCACCGTGGCCAGGGTTTTGATCCGTTCTCCTGTACCGATGCTGATCACCGGCGCTTCAGGAAACACAGGGGCATAATGGGCCATGATATTTTCATCGGTGATGATTACCAGGGGCTGATCCGGCAGATAATTACTGATGTTTTTCAGGCGTTCGCCCACATGAATGACTGAAGGCCCCTGCTGGCCCATGATGAGATGGGTTTTTTCACGATGATTCTATAATGGAGCGAATATCGGTCAGTTTTTTCATGGTGTGTGCGAACTGATCCGGGTACAAAGACTGTGCCCCGTCGCTCAGCGCTTCTTCCGGATGGTTGTGGACTTCGATCATCAGGCCGTCAACTCCCAGAGCAGCGGAAGCAAACGCCAGAGGAACGACCTGGTCTCTGATGCCGGCGGCATGACTGGGATCCACGATGATGGGCAGATGGCTTTCCTTTTTTGCCGCCGGCACCACAGACAGGTCCAGGGTGTTTCGGCTGTGTCGGACAAAAGTCCGGACTCCGCGTTCGCACAGGATCACCTCTGAGTTTCCTTCTTCCATGATGTATTCAGCCGCCATGAGCCATTCTTGGAGCATGGCGGACATGCCCCGCTTCAGAATGATGGGTTTCTTTGCTTTTCCGGCCCGCCGCAGCAGGGAAAAATTCTGCATATTCCGTGTGCCGATCTGGATGACATCGGCATGGGCTTCTACCATATCAAAGGTTTCCACGTCCATCGCCTCGGTCACCACCGGCAGTCCGGTGGCTTCCCGGACCCGGGTTAAGTGTTCAAGTCCCGTCAGCCCAAGCCCTTGAAATGAATATGGAGAGGTTCTGGGCTTGAAGGCACCGCCCCTGAAAAGCTTGGCACCCGCCTTTTTTACCGATTCTGCAATTCTCAGAACCTGATCCAGGGATTCAACCGCACAGGGTCCTGCGATGACAGGCATGGTGCCGTTGCCGAAAACAGCATCACCCACACGGATCTGGGTATTTTCCTGTCTGAACTCCCGGCTGACAAGTTTATACGGTTTTGTCACCGGAATGACCTCCTTTACACCACCGAACCCCAGGAAATGGCCGGCATCCACAGATCCTTTGTTATACAGAATTCCAATGGATACCCGCTCACCTCCGGGGATGGCATGGGCGGTATAGCCTCTTTTTTCAACCGCTTCAACCACTTCCCGGACCTGATGATCCGTTGCATTTTTCTTCATGACGATCAACATTCTCGTAACCTCCAATTTAGGCTTTTTATCAGTATTTACAAGGGAGAGCAATATAAAAGACAATTTCGACAATTGTTTCTATATATAAGAACAAGCCCTGGCGGCGTATTATAGAGGCTGATTTCCCGGTGTCAACACCAAAATGACTTTTTTCAACAGCCCGGTTCCACAAAAAGGTATTTTTACGACCTGGGATTCACTGCTTGACAGGATATGATGGATCTCATATATTCTGCGCAATTATTACCAAGGAGACAAAGGTATTGCAGAACCGACATCATGATACACTTTGAAAATGCGGCACCTGTCAAACTCAAAGGCGTCGGTGGAGGGTTGTGGGTCACCCTGGATGTTTCCCGGCCACAGGAACTGCTGATCGCGGAAATTGATAAATTGTTCGGAAAATTGAAACATCTGGCGGTCAATGCCAGTGTCATCATTGACATGGGGGATGTCCAGGGTCATGAGGATTTATTTTCCCTGATCAAGTCCAGATTGATCGAAAAATTCGATGTGGGACGGGTGACGACTTCTCCCCAAAAACCCTCGGCACCGACCCGGAGAATCCGGCAAAGAGATATGTCTAAGGGCTGGAACCACTATCGCAGCAATGCCTTGATGCTCAAGGGGCGGGTCCGGTCCGGTCAAAAGATCGAAACCACCCGGCATGTGATGATTTTCGGAGATGTGAATCCCGGTGCAGAAATCATTGCCGGTGGTGACATTGTTATTCTGGGAAAACTGAGCGGCAAAGTGCATGCTGGAAATCCGGAAAACGACACGGCCATCGTGTTCGCCCTTGCCTTTGAACCCACGCTGGTTAAAATCGCCACCCTAACAGCCACAGGAAGTGAAGAGGTGGGCCAGACCGTGCCGGTGTATGCCAGTGTGGCGGACGGCGCCATTCTGGTACAAGACTATATGAAGACCAACCCGTTCAGGAAAATGCCCTGGCCGGAAGTCGTTTAATGCATACTTAAAAAGTTGAGGTGTTGATTTGCAGGGAAAAATTATTGTTGTCACATCCGGAAAAGGGGGGGTTGGAAAAACCACGGCCACGTCTTCCATCGGAGCGGCCCTGGCCCTTGAAGGCAACCGGGTTGCCATCGTGGACATGGATATCGGGCTACGGAATCTGGACGTGGTCATGGGCCTGGAGAACCGGATCGTCTTCAATATCGTGGATGTGGTCCTGGAGCGGTGCAAAGTGGAACAGGCAGCCATCCGTGACAGGCGGATCGAAAACCTGTTTTTGATCCCTGCCTCACAGAGTGACAACAAGGACGTGCTGACCACTGCGGGTGTGGAACGGATTGCCAACGAACTGCGGTCCCGGTTTGACTATATTATCATGGACTCTCCCGCCGGCATCGAGCGGGGATTTGAAAATTCCGTGGTGGCCGCGGATGAAGCCCTGGTGATTTGCACGCCGGATGTGTCGGCGGTCAGGGATGCGGACCGGGTCATCGGTCTGCTGTATGCCCGTTCACTGAATCCGAAGCTGATTGTTAACCGTATCGAGCCAGCCCGGGTGATGCGCGGAGAAATGCTCAGCCATGAAGATGTGCTAGAAGTGCTGTCCATTGACCTGGTGGGACTGGTTCCCATGGACGAAAAGGTGCTGATCTCGTCAAATACCGGAACGCCTCTGGTATTGCAGAACGACTCAAAGGCCGGGGCTGCATTCCGGCGGATTGCCAGGCGGTTGAACGGGGAAGAGGTGCCCATTGAAATGCCGGTTTATAAAACCAGCATGTGGCAGAAAATCAGCAAGACTTTCGGGTTGAAATAAGAAGGAGATATTGTATGCTCAGCGGATTATTAAAACGGTTCACCGGCAGAAAAAACAGCAAGGATGCCGCCAAAAAACGTCTACAATTCTCTTTGATTTATGACAAACTCGAAGTCAATGACACCACCCTGACTGATCTTCATCAGGATATCGTGGATGTGATTTCAAAATATTTCGAGATTGACAAAGATGCTTTGGAATTGAAAGTTAAACGGGACGACAATGTGTCGGCCCTGGTTTTCAACACCCCTATCCTTCAGGTCAAACGAAAACGGGCCTAACAGAGAACAAGGTGTCAGGTTTTACATGCCCGCCGGGAAGGGTTTTCCCGGCGGGCATTCTTTTTTGTTCAAAAGTTTTAAGGTTATTCCCCGATGCCGGATGTGCGAATGCCCAGTTCCAGCAGCTGGGCCGACGATGCGAAAGAAGGCGCATCCGTCAGCGGACAGGTGGCCTTCTGTGTTTTGGGAAACGCAATGACATTTCTTATGGAATCTTCCTGACACAACAGCATGATCAGGCGATCCAGACCGAAGGCAATGCCCCCATGGGGAGGGGCTCCGGAATCCAGTGCCTCCAGAAGAAACCCGAATTTTTCCCGTGCCAGATCCTCGGTGATGCCCAAACTGGCCAATACCTTTTCCTGAAGCCCGGTATCATGGATACGAATGCTGCCGCCGCCGATTTCAATCCCGTTGAGCACCAGGTCATAGGCCCTGGAGCTGACTTCAAGGGGGGCGGTGTCCAGCTTGGGAATGTCATTTTCATTGGGAGCCGTAAACGGATGGTGCAGGGCCTGATACCGTTTTTCGGTGTCATCGTACTCCATCAGGGGAAAATCGGTCACCCAGGTGAAGGAAAACCGATTTTCCGGAACCAATCCCAGACGGCGGGCCAGTTCGTTTCTCAGCTGGCCTAACGCCTCATTGACAATGGCCGCCTGGTCCGCCACAAAAAAACGATATCTCCGGGTTCTAGGTTGAGCCTTTCTGTCAGGGCCTGTTTTTCATCATCCGTGAAAAATTTGGCAATGGGCGACTGCCACTGGTTTTCCTTGATTTTGATCCAGGCCAGCCCTTTTGCCCGGTACACAGCGGCAAATTCCGTGAAGTCGTCAATCTGTTTACGGGTAAAGGTGGCACAGCCTTTGGCATTGATGGCCTTGACCAGACCACTGGATTTCACCACGCTGGAAAACAGCTTGAAACCGGTATGTTCCACAATATCGGAGACATTCACCAGTTCCAGGTCAAACCGCAGGTCCGGCCGGTCCAGACCGAAGCGGTCCATGACGTCTGCATAGGTCAGTCGGGGAAAAGGCGTGGTCAGGTCCATGTCCAGCACAGATTTGAAAATGGCCTTGATCAGCCCTTCGGCGATTTCCATGATCTGTTCTTCATTGACAAAAGACAGTTCCATGTCGATCTGGGTGAATTCCGGCTGGCGGTCCGCCCGCAGGTCTTCGTCCCTGAAGCATTTGACGATCTGGTAGTAGCGGTCAAACCCGCTGATCATGAGTAGCTGTTTGAACAGCTGAGGGGATTGGGGAAGGGCGTAAAACTGGCCCGGGTTGACCCGGGAAGGCACCAGATAATCCCTGGCACCTTCGGGCGTGGATTTTGTCAGAAAAGGGGTTTCAATGTCGATGAATTTGTTCTGATCCAGATAGCTTCGAATGGCCATGGTGGCTTTGTGCCGGGCCATGATATTGCGTTTCAGCTGGGGACGCCGCAGGTCCAGATACCGGTATTGCAACCGGATGTTTTCAGAGGCTTCCACCCGGTCTTCAATCTGAAAAACAGGGGTTCTGGCTTTGGAAAATATTTTAAGTTCTTCCACCAGGATCTCGATGGCCCCGGTGGCCATGTTTGGATTGAGCATATCCATCGGCCGTGCCGCCACTTTTCCCTGAATCCCGATGACAAATTCGTTTCGAATGGCTTGGGCTTTTTCATGAACTGTTTTGGAAATTACCGGGTTGAAAACTACTTGAGTGATGCCTTCCCGGTCCCGCAGGTCCACAAAAATGACCCCGCCATGGTCCCGGCGGTGCTGGACCCATCCCATCAACACCACGGTCCGGTCTATGTCGGTCTCCCGAAGATCTGCACAAAAATGAGTTCGTTTCATGTTACCTAGTAAGTCGCTCACCGGGTCTGTCCTTTTTTATTATTGGAGGTTAGTTGGTTTTCAGAAGGGTTTCGATTTCTGGTACCAGCCGGTCCATGGAAATGGAAACCTGTTCTTTGGTGTTCATGTTTCGAAGAATCAGGGAGTTTTTTTCCATCTCTGTCTGCCCGGCAATGAGCACGTACCGCGCGTTCAGTTTGTCTGCCCGTTTCATCAGCGCTTTCAGGCTTTTCCCCCGAAAGTCAGTGGCGGCTTTGATGCCTGCCCGGTTTAGGTCGCAGGCCAAATGATAGGCTGTTTCCATGGCCGGATCTCCCAAGGCCACGATGAACAGATCCGGCCCGGGAGCAGGCGGTTCAGGGGACAGCTGTTCCATGATTTCCACCAGGCGGTCGAAACCGATGGCAAATCCGATGGCAGGGGTGTCGGGCCCGCCCAGTTCTTTGACCAGGCCGTCATAGCGGCCGCCGCCGGCCACGGCACTTTGGCGCCCAAGCTGGTGGTTTGAATCTCCCAGGCAGTGCGGGTATAGTAGTCCAGACCCCGGACCAGGGATTTATCCACGGAAAAAGCCACCCCCTGTTTTTCCAGGGTTGCTTTTACGGTATTGAAATGGGTTTCACAGCCCGGGCACAGATGATCCACCGTGGCCGGGGCACCTGTCAGGGCCGCCTGGCAGGTCGGCATCTTGCAGTCCAGCACCCGCAACGGATTGCGGGTCATCCGCCGTTTACAGATATCGCACAGATCCTGTTTCCGTTCCCCCAGAAAATCCAAAAGTGACCGGGTGAACCGCGGCCGGCACTCCTGGCATCCCAGACTGTTGATGTGGGCGGAGAGCCCGGTGAGTCCCAGCTGTTTGAACAATTCGTTCAGCAGAAAAATGAGTTCGCTGTCCACATAAGCGGAATCGACACCAAACACTTCTGCATCGATCTGATAAAATTGCCGGTATCGCCCTTTTTGGGGTCTTTCCCGCCGGAACATGGGGCCGGTCATGTAGAATTTTCTTACCGGTTCGGTTGCATACATTTTGTGTTGGATATAGGCCCGGCAGATGGAGGCAGTGGCTTCGGGCCGTAGGGTGAGCTTGTCACCGTTCCGGTCGTCAAAAGTGTACATCTCTTTTTCGACAATATCGGTGGTTTCTCCGATACTCCGGGCGAACAAGTCGGTTTTTCCAGGACCGGGATACGGATCTCTTCATATCCAAATGCGGTGAACAGCTGGGTTGCCAGGTGTTCCACTTTCTGCCACAGACGTATCTGCTCCGGCAGTATATCTCTGAACCCTCGAATGGTCTGCATGGTTTACGTCTTCAAGTATGTGGTTTTTGTCAAAATTTCATACAACCGACCAGTATAGTTTAAAAACCGCTGATCAGTCAATTATTTTCTAATTTTTACGGAATTGGCGTGTGCGGTCAAGCCTTCGATCTCAGCCAGCCGGATCACATCGTCTGCTTCGTTTTCAAACGCGGATCTGGAATAATGAATCAGGCTGGTTTTCTTGATGAAATGGTCCACGCTCAGGGCAGAGGAGAACCGGGCCGTGCCGGCAGTGGGCAGCACATGGTTGGGTCCGGCTATATAATCACCCATGGGTTCCGGGGTATAATGACCCAGAAACAGGGCCCCGGCGTTCTGAATCCGGTCGAGGTAGTCAAAAGGACTGGAGACCATCAGTTCCAGATGCTCGGGAGCCAGCTGATTGGAGAGATCGATCCCGGTTTCGATGTCCGGCACCACCATGATGGCCCCGAATTGGTCAATGGACTGCCGGGCGGTATCCTGCCTGGTCAGGGCTTTGAGCTGCCGTTCCAGAACGTCGGCGGTCTGCCGGGCAAGGGTTCTGGAATCAGTCACCAGAATGGCGGATGCCATCACATCATGTTCCGCCTGGGACAGCAGGTCGGCGGCTACGAATTCCGGGTTGGCCGTCTGGTCCGCAATGATGAGGATTTCGCTGGGGCCGGCGATCATGTCGATTCCCACGGTGCCGGCCACGATTTTCTTGGCCAGGGTGACATAGATGTTGCCGGGGCCTACAATGACATCCACTTTGGGAACCCGTTTGGTTCCATGGGCCAGGGCGGCGATGGCCCAGGCACTGCCCGCCTTGAACACGGACGAGATGCCCACTCTTTCAGCAGCTGCCAGAATATAGGGATTGACCGCCCCATTTTCCATGGGCGGCGTCATCAGGGCGATGGTCGGCACTTCTGCCACAATGGCGGGAATGCCTCCCATTAGCACGGAGGAGACCAAGGGGGTTTTTCCGCCTTTGGCCCCTGGGGCATAGATGCCGGCAGCGTTCACCGGCTGCACCAGCTGCCCCACCATAACCCCGTTTCTCGGGGTGTCGATCCAGGCATTTTGTTTCTGTTTTGAATGGAACCGGGTGAGCTGGTCAATGGCCCGGTCCAGGGTTTCCAGAAAAGGGGGGTCCACGGATGCCAGCGCCTGTTTGAACTCGGCATCTGTTACTTTCAGGGTATCCAGGGTGACGGCCCTGGAATCAAACCGGTGGGTATAGTCTACCAGGGCTTCGTCACCCCGGGCTTTTACATCATCGATAAACCCCAGGACATTGTCGTAATCGGCTTTGGAAAACCCCAGACCCCGATCAATGATTTCTTGGACACGGGCCCGGGCTTCAGTGGAAGGATATTCAAATTGTTTCATGATATTTAGTAATTATGGGTTGCTGTAAATTGTCAATGGGAATGACGCTGTCATCATAGTCATTTTTGAAGATATATCAGAACAGGCGGGATAAAGCCAGAAAATCAGCAGCCTGGCAAAAAAAGTTTTTCGCCAGGCTGCCGGGGTTGAATTCAGAAGTCAGCGATCAGAGTTAAAAGTTCAGTGTTTTTTGAAGGTCCTTGGTGCTGAAGTCCCAGGGGACGTTATGCGGGGGCACCGGCTCGGTGAACATTTCCGGCAGCTGATCATCGACTTCTGTGAATCCGGCTTTCCGGTTGAATTCCTTTTCGTTCCTGAGAATGGATTTTCCCAGTTCCAGAATGTCGTCCGGGGTCAGGTTCAGTCCGTACCGGGCATTGAGCATCTGGGCCACGGTGGGGAGCCCGTCTTCATTGTCCAGAACAGCAAAGGCCACAAACAGGCAGAGTCCGGCCGCATCCACGGCAGCGGTGGCGATCTGAAGTCCCTGGGACAGCTCAATGTTGCCCTCATTCTTGTGAGGATCGATAGTGCCGCCGACACTCAGGATGTTGGCGGTCACCCCGTATCCGGCCGTATGGTCTGCGCCCATGGGCGTGGTGGCATAGGTGACGCCAACCCCTTTGCAGGTTCTGGGATCATAGGCCGGCAACGCCTGTTTTTTCACTACCGGAACCCGGTCCACACCCAAAGCATCCCCGGTGAACAGGGCCCCGTTTCCGATGATTTTTCCTTCGGGGGCGTATTCCCCCACTTTAGACAGCAGATTGATGGCGGCCTGGCCATCCCCCCAGGGGATCATCCCGCCTTCCATGGCAATCCCGAGGGTCACCCCGGTTTCAATGGTATCCAGTCCAAAGTCGTCACACAGCCGGTCCAGGGCGGCGATATGGTCCAGGTCGCTGATGGTGGTATGGGCACCGAACGCCCAGATGGTCTCGTATTCGAAGCCGCAGGTGAGATAATTGCCGTCTTTGCCGTGGTAGACATTGGAGCATTTGATCACACATCCGGGATGGCAGCCTTCGGTGGTAATGCCGTTGCGTTTCTGGATAGTTTCCGCCATGGCTTCACCGGAGATGGCCTGGGCATGCTCGAACCGGCCGGAACGGAAGTTCTTGGTGGGCAGGGTCCCGGCCTCGTTGATGACATTCACCAGAACGGCCGTGCCCAATGCCGGCAGGCCTTCACCGGTGACCGGGTGCTTTCGAAGCATTTCCACCCACCGTTTGTTGGCCGCTTTGAACGCTTCGGGATCCTTGATTTCCACCCGGGAGGCACCGGAGTCATCCACCACGATGGCCTTGATTTTTTTAGAGCCCATGACCGCACCCAGGCCCCCCCTGCCATGGGCCCGACCCGGACGGCCGTTCATGTCCGCCTGGTTGATGGATGCGCCTTTCAGGCATTGTTCACCGGCCTGGCCGATACTCAACACGCCGACATTTTGGCCGTACTTGTCCCATAGGGTTTCCATGACCGCATAATTGCCTTTTTTGATCAGATCGTCCGCCGGCAGAATCGATACGCCGTCTTTATCGATTTTGATCAGGCTGTAATCATCCCCGTCCGGCTTGTCTTCCAGCACCAGGGCAGTGATTCCCAGTTTTGCCAGTTTCTGGGACACCAGGCCCCCGGCATTGCTTTCCTTGATTCCACCGGTCAAAGGAGATTTGGCACCAGCGGACAGCCTTCCGGAGTTTGCGGCCGGAGAGCCGGACAGCACCCCGGGAGCAAAGATGAGTTTGTTGTTTTTTCCCAGGGGATGGCAGGTGGCCGGAACTTCATCCAGAATCATTTTGGATGTCAGGGCTCTTCCGCCCAGACCGGCATAGGGTTCAGGGGTTTCTTCAAACGTGAAGGTTTTTTGTTTGGTGTTGATTCTCAATAATTTTCCCATGTTTTTCCTCCTTGGCAAGATGGTTGGACATGTGACAATGGCTTTTTAAGAATGGTTGTTGTCACAAAATAGTTGTGATTGTTGAATGAAATTTCAACCCAAAGCGACCCGTGTTTCGGATTCAAAAAACATATGCCTGAATTATGCCATGACAAAGGAGTATAGTCCAGCAAAAAACAGCCTTTAAACCTGTCAAACGGGTTATTGCAATCGGCCGGATTCCGATAGTTCGATCAGGCCGTCTTTGTCCAGGATGTCGATGGTTTTTGTCTGTACTCGAATAAAGCCGGAATCTCCCATTTTTTTGAACATTCGGGAGATGGTTTCTGGGGTGGTGCCAATGAGGTTGGAGAGCTGGGCCTTGGAGATGGGAAGCTGGATCCGGGCGGAATTCTGCTGCTCCTTTGACAGTGTCAGGATGTAGGCAGCCAGCCGGGCCGGCACTTCTTTAAGGCTCAACGCTTCAATCTGAACGGTAAAGGCCCGGAGCCGTCTGGAAAGATCGGCCAGCATATTCATGCTCAGGGCCGGGGTGGTGGTGATCAGTTCCACAAACCGCTCTCTGGGCAGAAAAACAATATTTGACGGCTCCAGCGCCATGGCTGATGCGGGAAAGCTTTTGCCCTGGAACACGGGCACTTCGCCAAATGTATGACCGGGTCCGAAAATATGAAGAATCTGCTCCTTGCCGTCCAGCGAGAGTTTATAGACTTTGATTTTTCCGGTTTCGACAATATAGATGCCATCGCCTTTGTCACCATCCTGGAAAATGATCTCACCGCGGTTGAATGATCGGCGGACGGCGATACCGGAAAGGATCTCCAACTGATTTCTGGACAGCCCGGAAAAAAGGGAAATGGTCTTTAAAAGATTGATACGGTATACTGCTCCTGTCATGGGGCCGGCAATGGGCATCCAAACACTTAAATTTTAGAAATACAAAAAAAACACTTCCCTTGATTCAGGTCAAGGTTTTGCCTGTTGATTTATAGTAGGTTTACGCCAGGATGTAAAGCAGATTACCCAGTGAATGTTCGGATCAATGATTCAAATCTTTGAAGGAAGGTGGACTTATGAAGTGTCCGGGACAAGACACCCAGTATTGGGACGAAAATGCAATTTTTGAGACCGAATGTCCGGAATGCGGGCATATGATGGAATTTTTCAAAGATGATGCCACCCGTCGATGCGGGCACTGTAAAAAAAAGATCGTGAATCCGAAAATGGATTTCGGGTGTGCCGCCTACTGCAAGTTTGCCGAGCAGTGTCTGGGCACTCTGCCTGAAGAGTTTGTGGCCCAACAGGAAGATCTGTTAAAGGATCGGGTGGCGGTGAAGATGAAACAGTATTTTGGGACGGATTTCAAACGGATCGGTCATGCCGGACGGGTGGCCCGGTATGCGGAAAAGATCGGCATAAAAGAAAAAGCAGACATGGCGGTGGTTCTCTGCACTGCGTATCTCCATGATATCGGCGTCAAACAAGCAGAAGAAAAATATGGATCGGCTGAGGCAAAGTACCAGCACATAGAAGGACCGCCGGTGGCCCGGCAGATCCTGGAGGATCTGGGCGCCAGGGATGTGCTCATCAATGAGGTGTGTGACATCATTTCACACCACCATCACCCAAACGAATCGGAAACCATTAATTTCAAAGTGGTCTATGATGCGGATATGCTGGCCAATATGGAAGCGTGTCGGGGAAAAGAACAGATCGATACGGACACGTTGACCCGGAAAATCAATCGGATCTATCTGACAGATGCTGGAAAAGATCTGGCGAGGCAAACCTTGACCCAAAAGTGAAGACAAGCCACTGCAGATCCAACGAGACTTAAATAAAGGAACAGAATCATGAAAGTACTCAGAAAAATAATAGAGATTGATGATGAAAAATGTGACGGATGCGGGAACTGCGTGCCGTCCTGTGCAGAAGGGGCCATTCAGATTGTCAATGGTAAGGCAAAGGTGATTTCGGACAAGTATTGTGACGGTCTGGGCGCCTGTCTGGGGGAATGTCCCCAGGGTGCTCTGAAGATTGTTGAAAGGGAAGCGGATGAATTTGATGAAGAAGCGGTTCATGAGCTGCTCAAGCAACAGGTGCAGGATGGAAAAACCGCGGCTGGTATTCGGCAGCCGGTTATCTCCGGCGGTTGTCCGTCAACGGCGTTGAAAACTTTTTCCAATACCGGCTGTGACTGTGTCAACCAGCCCCGGGAGACCGGTTCCGGCGGGCGGTCCTCTCTGGGACACTGGCCGGTTCAGATTCGGTTGGTACCGGCCGGGGCCCCGTTCTTGAAAAATGCGGACCTGGTCATTGCCGCCGATTGTGTGCCGGTGGCATATCCCTCGTTTCACAAAGACTTTCTGGCGGGCCGGGCCGTTATGATCGGGTGTCCCAAATTTGACGACACCCAGGGGTATGTGGACAAATTGACGGACGTGTTCAAAAAATCGGGCATCAAAAGTATCACGGCCGTGATCATGGAAGTTCCCTGCTGCTCCGGACTTCCTCACATCATCAAGAAAGCCCTGGAAAACAGCGGCATGGACATTCCGTTTTCACAGGTGACCATCAGCGCCCGGGGAGAGATCCTTACATGACGGACACTGGCAGAACCGTGCCGGTGACCGGATATGTCTTGTCCGTCTGTTCCGGCGGTAAGGGGTGTCCCCATGTCGCCTGCGCTACGGCCGCGCTTGCCAGGGAACTGACTCCTCTGCTGGATCAGGCGGACATTCCAGGATTTCTCAGAAAATTTCTGGGAGAAAAGATCAAACCCCACCATGAATTCCGGATCACCTTGAGTGACTGTCCCAATGCCTGTTCCCGTCCCCAGATCGCGGATATCGGCATCATTGGTGCGGTGTGTCCGGGGGTGGGGAATAATCTTTGTACCGGCTGCAACGTCTGTGTTCAGTCATGCCCGGATCAGGCCATCCGGTTGAAGGACACCTCGGATGGCGCCAAAAACCAGTGATTGCCATGAATCGATGCCAGCGGTGTGGCAAATGTGTCCATGTGTGTCCAAGTCGGACGCTTTTACCGGGTCCATCCGGGTTTCGTATCCTGCTGGGGGGACGTCTGGGTCGGCATCCCCGTCTGGCCTTGGAAATGCCTGGTCTTTATTCTTGCAAACAGATGCTGGTGATTGTTGAAATCTGTCTGAAATATTATAAAACCCATTCCCGGAACGGGAAACGGTTTTCCCACCTTTTTAACCGCATCGATCAGGTGATTCCCGGAAACCTGCACCAAATTTTAACACCGCGTGTCTGATTGAGGACTGGGCATCTATTTGTCGTCCTGTAAGAAAAATTACTACAGCAGAATCAGAAATCTTCCAATTGATCTATTATTTTTAGGCTGATAGGGTGGTATTGCGTGGAAATGAAGCCGGTCCGTTTTTAACCCTATATCACTTTAAGGAGGATTGTATGAAAGCAAAACATTTATTGATCATCGTATTGATCGCTGTCGCTTCCATGGTATGTTCCCAGGCCGCTCTGGCCAAAGAAAGAATCGTGTTCGGCGGGGGACCTGCCGGCGGAACCTTTCAGGTGGTGGCCAATGCCATTCAAGTGTATGATCCCGTCAAAGAGCTGCCCGGCATCCGTGTTCAGGCCCAGTCATCCGCCGGATCCGTTGAAAATTTGAGAAAAACCGATGCCGGCCGTCAGCAGATGAGCGTGGTCTATTCCGGGCATGTGTATCAGGGCCGGAACGGCAAGATGAAAAATGATCCCAATAAGTATGAAAACGTGATGGCGGTTGCGTTTCTGTATGGAGCCCCGGCCCAGCTCGTGATCAAAGCCGGTTCAGACATCAAGAGCGTCAAAGATCTGGAAGGCAAAAAAGTGGGCGTGGGAAATGCCGGCTCCGGTGCATTTGCCAACTGCGAATTGTTTTTTACCCATATGGGCATCTGGGACAAAATCGAAAGAAATGCCATGGGGTACAATGACGCCGCTCAGGCTTTTGGCAACAATCAGCTGGACGCGTTCTGGCTGTTTGTGGGATATCCCACCGGTGCCGTGATGATGGCGGCTCAGACCAATGACATTGCCATGGTCGATCTAGACAAGGATGCAGAAACATCCGGTTTTTACAAAGAATACCCCTATTTTGCCAAGGTCACTATTCCGGCCAACACTTACAAAGGGGTGGATTACGAGGTGAAATCGTTTCAGGATGCGGCTTTGTGGGTGGCCAACAAGGACGTGTCTGCTGATGCCGTGTATCAGATGCTGTCTTTGATCTACACCGACGAAGGTCTGGCTCATATGGTATCCCAGAAAAAGACCTTCAAAAGCATGTCCGTTCAATCCGGTCCCACTGGAATTGTCACCCCGTTTCACCCGGGTGCTGAAAAATTCTGGAAAGAAAAAGGGGTGTTGTAGGATCGTACCCGTGTGATCGGGTGTTTGACTTCAGGGGCACGGGAAAAAACATTCCGTGCCCCGCACCTCTCCATGAAGTCGGTGTTTTGACCACTCATTTAAACGACAGGAAGGCAGATTGTGTATAGTAAATTGAATCGTTTCGAGCAAATTGTTTTTGATATCTGCTCGGCGACCCTGGTGCTTTTCTATGCATGGGCCGCCGTGGTACAGCCCATGGCCACCCAATATCACCGGGGGGTGTATGTCATTATCACTTATGCACTGGTCTTCCTTCTCTATCAGTCCAAAACCCTTGTCGGCCGAATCATTGATTATGTGTTGATTCTTCTTTCCATCGCCAGCGTGGGATACTGGGTTGTCATGTTTGAAGTGATCAACTATCGTACCGGTGCTGAAACTCCTATGGATGCAGCGTTTGCCATTGTCGGTGTTCTCATCGGTATCGAGCTGGCCCGGCGGGTGGTGGGGAATGTGTTTGTTATCATGGGAATCGTGTTTCTGGGCTACGGGGTTTACGGATATATGGCGCCGGATCTGATTTCCCATGCCGGAGCCCCGTTTACGGAGCTGTGCGTCAGTATTTTTTACAAAAGTGACGGCGTGTTCGGTATCATGGCCAGTGTGCTGGCCACTTATGTGATCCTGTTTGTGCTGTTTGGGGCGTTTCTGGAAAAATCCGGCGCCCAGAAATTTTTCATTGATTGGCCCCTGGCTGCGGTGGGGCATCGCATCGGTGGGCCTGGCAAGGTATCCGTCATTGCCTCCGGCCTGTTCGGATCGATTTCCGGCAGCGCCATCGCTAATACGGTTTCCACGGGCATGTTCACCATTCCCATGATGAAAAAAGCCGGGTTCAAGCCCCATGTGGCGGGCGGCATCGAACCGGCCGCTTCCATCGGCGGGATGTTCATGCCCCCCATCATGGGAGCCGGCGGATTCATCATGGCGGAACTGACCGGGCTTCCCTATTCCCATATCATGTTGGTGGCCCTATTCCCGGCATTGATGTATTTCTTTTCGGTGTTTGTCATGGTGCATTATGAAGCCAAAAAAGAAAATGTCGTGGGGGAACGTTCCAAATCCAGTGCCATGGAAATTTTCAAGAAGCAGTGGTTTTACATCATGCCGCTGGTCGTAATCACGGTGTTCATGCTGTATGGGTTTTCTCCGGCCTATTCCGCAATTCTGGGACTGATCACCTGTATCGCCATCTCCTGGGTGAGAAAGGACACCCGCATCGGACCCAAACGGTTTATCGAGGCAGCCCGGGAGGGCACCGAAAACAGCCTGAAGATCGGAGCCACGGTCGGTGTCATCGGTATCATCATCGGAGTCCTGACTTTTTCCGGCCTGATTCTGACCTTTGCCGACATCATGATCGATCTGGCAGGCGGGTCTCTGCTCCTCACCATCCTTTTGATTGCCCTGGCCTCTCTGGTGCTGGGCATGGGGGTTCCGGTGACAGCCGCGTATCTGGTAACTGCCGTGGTGGCGGTGCCGGCTTTGACCCATCTGGGGGTGAACGAGCTGGCTGCCCATATGATCGTGTACTGGCTGTCCCAGGATTCCAACATTACCCCCCCTGTCTGCATTGCCGCGTTTGCCGGTGCCACCATTGCCAAGGCCAATATGTGGAGAACCGCGTTTACCTCATTCAAATTCGCTAAATTCCTGTATCTGGGCCCACTTCTTTTCGGATATGTGCCCGGTTTTTCTCTGGATGGCAGCCCCATGGACATTGTCAAGGCGTTCATTGCGATTATTATCGGTACGTATCTGTATGCCTGGTTTCTCAGCGGAATTTGGATATCTTCATTAAGAGATCTGTTTTCCCGAAAGACAGCGGCTTGATGCGGCTGGTTCATGTCAGTTAAAATTCGGTTCAAACGCCGTTTTCTTCCGGACGGTTTGGCGGAAAACGGCTCTTGTGTTTTTGAAAACGGTAAAATAGTTATAGAGGAAATATTTGGTTGCATAATCAACCATTTTCCGTCATATTGTCATGAAACGTCTTAGAATAGAAGACAATACCCGTGGCAATGGAAAAAATAGACATGAAAGATACTCAATTGGCGCCAGAATTAGCTGTTGCACCATCGGAACCTCTTGAACTGGAAATATTTGAACGCGTTATCGACACATCCATCGCCTACCTGGTGGGTCGAACCTCCCGGGCGATCATCAAGCGGCTGACCAAAAAATTCGCAGATGCCGGATTTGATGTCAGTTATGAGCAGTGGAGCATCCTGGTTCATTTATACCGAAAAGACGGACAAACCCAGCAGGAACTGTCAATGGTTTCGGTCAAGGACAAGGCTGCCATCACCCGCCTGCTCAATGTACTGGAAAAAAAAATATGGTGCTGCGTGTCCCGGACCGGTCCGACAAACGCAGCAAGTTGGTTTATCTGACTCATAAGGCCAAATCCTTCCGAGATGATCTGATGGCTATGGTGATGGAGATGCTGTTGGAGGCGGAACTAGGAATTTCCTGCGATGAAATGGCCCAGTGCAAATCAACCTTGAACAAGATTTTTGCCAATTTTTCCCGGCTCAATGTGCCGGACTAAAATTCCACCAGCCGGTTCTGGATGGCATATCTGGATAATTCCGCGTTATTTCTCAGGTTCAGTTTTTTTAGCAGTCTGGCCCGATAGGTATCCACGGTTTTCACACTGATATTGTAGGTGATGGCAATTTCCCGGTTGGTGCTCCCGCAGGCCAGTTTGCGCAGTACCTGGAGTTCGCGCATGGAAAGGGATTCAATGGAGTCCTTGCTTTTGTTGCCTCGGATATAACGAAGCGCCAGGGCTTCACTGGCTTTTTCCGTCAGATATCTTCCTCCTGAATGTATTTTTTTCACCGCCGCCACCAGCTGTTCCGGTGCCGACTGTTTGGTGACATACCCCATGGCTCCGGCTTCCATGGCCCGGATCACATATTGTTCCTCTTCATGCATGGTCAGGATGAGTACCGGTATTTTGGGGCAGTACGTGTTCATTCGGGCCACCACTTCCAGTCCGTCCATGCCGGGCATGGAAATATCAATGACTGCCACGTCCGGTTGTTTTTCCATGGCTTGGTCAAAAGCGTTTTCTCCATCAGAGGCTTCGGCAATGACCTTGATGCCGGAGCTGTCTTCCAGCACTCGTCTTAGCCCGTCTCTGACGATGCTGTGATCGTCTGCCAGCAGAACTGTGATCATGACCAGCCCCCCACAGTTATTTTACAGGTGATGCGGGTGCCATGCCCTTTTTCAGATCTGATATCCAGCGATCCCCCCGCGAGGTTGGCCCGCTCCATCATGCCTTCGAGTCCGAATCCGTCCTGTTGTGTTCCCGGAGCCGGATCGAATCCCACGCCGTTGTCCTCAATCGTCAGGATCAAGCCCCGGGTATCGGTTCTCAGCTCCACGATAATGGTGGTGGCTCCAGCATGGCGAATGGCATTGGTCACGGCTTCCTGACCGATTCGATACAGGGCCGTGGCCAGGGTTTTATCGATTTTCGGTATGGCATCCCGCCGAAACACGCAGGAAACATTGGACCGCTTTTCAAAATCAGAAACCAAGGACTCCAGGGCATCGGACAGACCCAGGTCGTCCAGCACCCGGGGACGCAGCCGGTAGGCCATATCCCGGACATCCTGAATGGTTTTATCAATGAGAAAACTCATTTTTTCCGCCCGGCCCACGGCCTGATCCGGCGAAAGCGCAAAATGTTTTTTCAGCCACAGAACATCGATACGCAGGGCGGTTAGCACCTGACCCAAGTGATCATGCAGTTCCCTTGCCACCTGTTCCTTTTCCCGTTCCTGGGACGCAATGATGTTTTTGGATAAATTTTTCAATTTGGCCTGGGCACTTTCCAGTTGCGCGGTTCTCCGACGGACCTGCATTTCCAGGTCATGGGAATATCTGGCCAGTTTTTCCTTCGCGGCTTCCAGCGCTTTCTGGGTGCGGTTTTTTCCGTGACATCCACACTCACTGCCAGGGATCGGACCACCTGCCCTGCTTCGTTCCTTACCCCGTAGCAGGAAAGCAGAATGTCCCGGGATTCTTTGTTTTTTTTTATATAGGTATACGGCACATCCTTGCAGAATCCGGTGATGAAAAACCGGGGAAAAATTTCTGACAAGGCCAGTTTTCTGGATTCCGGGGAAAAAAAATCGGTCAAATGCCGCCCGATCACCTCAGACCGGTCATATCCCATGACGTCCACCCAGTGATCGGAAACCCGGATAATTTTTCCATTGGTGTCAATGGAATGGAGCATAATTGGCGTTTTATGATAGATGTGCCGATACCGTTCCTCACTGATCCGCAGCTTTTCTTCCGCAGCTTTTCGCTGGCTGATTTCTTTGGCTGCCTGCTGATAAAGGAAAAAAACCAGAATCCCTGCCAGGCATGAAATAAAAATCACCCCGGGCCCGATTCCTTTGATAAACGGAGCGGACAATTTTTTTTCAAGCTGTTTTTTGTTTTTCAAAGACACCACCTGCCAAAGAGGATACGCCGGTACCGGCAGGGAGGTATACAGAAATTCTTGCTGATTTCTGTCCACAACCCGGTCCTGATTTTTCGTTTTGCTGAATCCGGACCAGTCCCAGGGACCGTTGCCAAATTGCCGGGAATTGACAATCCGATCCATTGTTTTATTGTCCACGGGCCACAACAGCTGGAATCGGTAACTGGGTTGATTGCTGATGAAAATGATCCCGTTCGGGCTGACAAAGAACAGCAGGTGTTCCGGATTGGAAAACAGGGAGGTTTCCAGAAATTCAATGGAAGATTTGATCACGGCCACCCCGATAATTTCCCTTGTTTCAGAGTGATAAACCGGAAAACTGTAATAAACCCCCCGTTTCAGTGAAGTGACGCCCAGGGCGAGATAACTGGCCGGATCTCCCTGGATGGCGGATTTAAAATAGGGTCTGAAGGAAAAGACATGGCCCACAAAACTGTCAAATTGATTTCGGTTGCTGGAGCAGATCGTGTTGCCGTCCATATCCATTAAATAACTGACATCCAGCTCCAGAGACCGGGTAACCATGTCCAGAATCTGGTTTGCCTTGTAAATGGTTTCCAGGTTGGTGTTCACAAGAACCTGTTCCAGTTCTTTGATCCGGGACAGGACACGAACGGATTTATCGTGTTCCGACAGATAGGTCGCCAGCTGGTCTGTCAACAGTTTCAATTCAGCGATGGCCTGGGTTTCACCGGTTTGAAACGCCGCCTTTTGAAACGAATAGTAATACAGCCACCCGCCCGTGGATACGGATAAAAAAGCAAAAATTGCCAGAATCAATATGATTAAACGCAGTCGCATCCATTACATATAAACAGAAGCGTCATAATTTTCAATTGCGAATATGGCCGATATTGGATACGATGGCATGAAAGGAGACTGACGATGGCGACCATTACATTCAATGCATTTTCTTTTTGCAAAAAAATCTTGCCCAGAAAAATCTACCGCATACCAATGTTTCTTTATCCATTTCCGAAGACACAACAGCGGAAATGCTGATGGACCAGATGCGCCTGACGCGAGACGATGTGGAGGTGGTGTTTGTGAACGGCCGGGTCCAGCCCTTGTCAACGGTTCTCCATGATCAGGACCGTGTGGCCTTTGTTCCCCATGGAACCCCAGGGCCATATCGGGTGCTTTTGGGATTCAAAAATAAAACGCATGACTGACAATCCTCATGTGATTCGGGCCTTTGTCGCAATTGTGCTACCGGTCCCTGTCAAACGGTTTTTATCCCATGTTCAGTCGGAACTCAAATCTGCTCGACTGGCTGCTTCCTGGCCAGATCCGGACCGGTTTCATCTGACAGTGAAGTTTCTTGGCATCACCCGCCAGGATATGTGGATACCCATTCAATCCGCCATGGAAAACCTTGCCGGCGCATATCCGGATCTGACTCTGACCGCCACAGGCCTGGGGGCTTTTCCGAATGTCAGAAAAGCCCGGGTCGTTTGGAGCGGAATACAGGGTCAGACCCGCCGGTTGATGGATCTGGCGACGCAGCTGGATAAACACCTTCAGTCCATCGGAATTCCCGTACAATCCCGCCCCTTTTTCCCCCACGTCACTTTGGCGCGCATCAAAAAACCGGTCCGGCAAAGTGTTCTGAATCCGCTGCTCGAACGATTTGAGAAGGAAGTTTCCCCGACGGTTAAAGCCAACCGCCTTGTTTTTTATAAAAGTCAGCTTGCTGCGGGAGGCGCCGTTCATACGCCTTTGTTTGAGGTTGATCTGACTCGTCGATCCAACAGCTGGCCCCAGAATCCGATGGGTTTTCAAATGAATGATGTCAGGTCCAGATAGGTGTCCATATGCGTTTTCAGCAGGTCGTAATCCCTGTCTTTTTTAATGGCAGCGTCCACACCGAACGCCAGAGAACGGTCCAGTCCGATCAAGTCCAACCATTTTTTGATGATTGCATTGAAATCGAAAAACCCGTGAACATAGGTTCCGGCCACCTGACCGTTGTCCGCCATGCACCCGTCGGTCTCATTTACAGCCTTTCCATTTCTTGAACTGATGCGGACAAACGGGGTTCCGCCGTTGAGCCGTGTGGTGCCCATGTGAATTTCATACCCTCTGCCCTCGGCATGGTCCCACTGAAATTGGCTTAACGTGGTGGTTTTGGGGGCCTGCAAAACCGTCTGGATGGGCAGCAGTCCCAGTCCACGGGTCTGTCCGGGCTTTCCTTCCAGTCCGGAAGGATCGTCCACCCATTGTCCCAGCATCTGGTATCCGCCGCAGATGCCCAGGATATGGCCGCCATTTTGAAGATAGACGGATAAGGGTCGCTCAAATCGCTCCATGACCCAGGCCAGGTCTTTCCGGGTGTTTTTGGATCCGGGAATGACAATGGCGGAAAACCGGTCCAGATGTTTTGGTGAATCAACGAACACCGTCTGCAGTCCTTTTATCCGGGCCAATGCGTGGAAATCGGTGAAATTGGCGATATGGGGCAGCCTCAGAACCGCAATAGCCGGGAGATCCGGGTTCAGGGATTTGAAATGAACCGGTTTTTCGATCTCTACGGAATCTTCCGCATCGATTCTGAAATGCGAATACCAGGGCAAAACCCCCAATACCCGTTTTCCTGTTTTTTGTTCAATCCAGGCCACTCCTTCTTTGAACAGATCGATGTCTCCCCGGAACCGGTTGATGATAATGCCTTTGATCCGGTCCTGAAAACGGGATGGCAAACAGTCCAGGGTGCCAACCACCTGGGCGAATACCCCTCCCCTGTGAATGTCCGCCGTCAAAATCACAGAGGCGTCGGCATATTCGGCCATGGGAAAATTGACAATCTCCGTGTCCATCAGATTGACTTCCGCGCAGGAGCCGGCCCCTTCCAGAACAATGCGGTCGTATTCAGCGGCCAGGGCATTAAAGGCCTGGCACGCTTTTTCGAAATAAAACCGTTTGCGGGCATGATAATCCATGGCAGTATGATTGCCATGAACCTGACCGTTCAGGACGACCTGGGACTGTTTGTCGCCGAACGGTTTCAGCAGAATGGGATTCATATTGACATGGGGAACGATGCGGGCCGCTTCCGCCTGAACGATCTGGGCCCGGCCGATCTCCAGGCCTTCGGGCGTGATGCCAGAATTGTTGGACATGTTCTGAGCCTTGAATGGGGCCACATGCTGGCCATGGTCCTTCAGATACCGGCAGATGCCGGCAGCGATGATGCTTTTGCCCACATCCGAACCGGTACCGAAAACGGCAATATGCGGTTTGTTCATTTTTCAATGCCTTTTCGGGCCGTGACACCCTGATGATAATAATGTTTGATCTCTTTCATCTCGGTGACCAGGTCCGCACGGTTCACCACGGATGGTTGCGCTCCCCTGCCCGTGATCACCAGTTCCATGGTGTCCGGTTTTTTGTCCATCAGTGCCAGAAGCTCGCTTTCCGATATCAGCTGGCAGGTCACCGCCACGTTGCCTTCATCCACGATCACCATGTCATGGGCATTTGCCGTCAGAATGTTGCACAATCGCTCATATCCTCTCCGGGCCGCGGCTTTCTCTTCGTCTGACGGCATGCCTCTGACAAATTTTCCCATACCGAACTGTTCCACTGTCACGGTATCAAACCGGGACAAGGCCTTGATTTCGGAATAATCCCCCTGTTTGAGAAATTGCCCCACAAACACGCGAAGTCCGGCGCCTGCCCCACGGAGAGCCAGTCCCAGTGCGGCGGTGGTTTTGCCTTTTCCGTTCCCTGTATAAACTTGAATGTATCCTTTCATGTTGCCTCCTGATCTGGGTTGCCGGCCTGAAGTGATGCCATACCGGTCATGACCGTGTATTTGTCCGTATATCCCCTGGGAGTGAAAATAAAATCCATATATATGGCCGTTGCACTGGATCCGATAAACAATACGGTCTGCATACCGATGGCTGCGGTGTGCAGCTGATCCAGGCGGGTAAAGACAATCTCCTGGTTTTCCCGCATGGCGCCGGTCACCACGGCCACGGGGGTGGCCTTGTCCCGGTGGGCCAGGATCAGCTCCCGGGCGCGTTCCAGCTGCCAGGTCCGCTTTCTGCTCCTGGGGTTGTAGATCACAATGACAAAATCCGCCATGGCGGCACAGGTGATCCTTTTTTCAATGGTTTCCCATTTTGTGAGTAAATCACTCAATGAAATGGCGGCAAAATCATGGGTCAATGGCGCCCCGGCGAGGGCCGCACCAGCTGCCAGAGCCGGGATGCCGGGAACGATTTCCAGGGTCAGCCCGTTTTCTGTGTCAAGGCTTCGGGCCGGGCGCTGACCGGTGGGGACTGTTGTCAGATTTTTCGAAGAAACCGGCCGGAACAACGGAATGCCTTTTTTTTGACAGATTTCGAACACCAGTCCGGCCATGGCATAAATCCCGGGATCGCCGCCTGAGATCAAGGCACAGGATTGCCCGGAAAGGGACTCCTGAATGGCCATTTCCACCCGGTTCACTTCCTTCATCATGCCGGTGGAAATAATTTTTTTATGGGACACCAGGTCATTGATCAACTCAATATAGGTGGTATATCCAGCAATGCAGTCAGCCGCCTCAATGACCTCCCTGGCCCGGAAAGACATGTGTGCTGAATTTCCCGGCCCGGTGCCTACTATATAGAGACGGTTTCCTGAAGGGCGATAGCCAGGGTGACATCCGCATTCTTCTGTTTGGGAAGGATCAGGGTGCCGTTGTGAGAGGCCAGAATGGCTGCTGCTTCGCATACGCTTTTTACTCCTAAATGTTTTTCTACCATCTCAGAAGGGGTCTGGATGGTTTTCACCGATGAAAGCCGGGTGTTGTCATAAAACTGGATCGGAAGATCCAGGGATTCTGCCAGTGTGAGAATACCGGGTTCGTTTTTTTTTATGTCGATAGTGGCTAGCGTGAACACACTGGCCTGGCTGATGCCGGCATCTGTGAGCACGGCAATGAAAAATTCCAAAATGGCTTCTGCCGGGGTATGTCGGTTGCACCCGATACCTACGGCCAGGACCCGGGGGCGCAGCACCAGAGTTTCACGTGAAACTGGGGCGATCCGCCAGTCACAGAACACCCGGGGCCCGTTTCGGCCATCCGTTGCGAAATGATCCGGGATCAGGGGAGCCACCCGGTTCAACGGGTCATGAAGCCCTATTTTTTGGTTTTCAAGAAACGCCATATTAATAGTTTGATAACATCCGGGGTTTCGATGTACAGGTCTTGTCTGTCTGCCAACAGATCGATGGATGGCAGGGCGTTTACATCCGTGGCTGTGGTGATGACCGGGGTAGCCCCTAGCAAAAGCCCGATTAAACGGGTGTATTCGTTGGCGTGTCCGAGATGCCCGGAAACCAGACTGACGGCATGACGTCCCCGGTCATCGAGCACCACCACGGCGGGATCGGTCAGTTTGGATGACAGCAGCGGGGCGATTATCCGCACTGCAATGCCGGTGGAAAAAATAAATACATGACAGTCATACTGGTGGAACTGGGTGGCCACAGCATCCGGCAACCGGTCAAATACCCCCGGGGGGGGGGGCTGACGATCCGGTTGTCCATTTCGCGCCACGGCGGCCGGTCTCGCTATGGGGCTGGAATCCTGGAGTGAGGCGATCGACGTGTTTTTCTCAAGCCGGTCCAACCGGGAACTGATAAACAGACGGGTCTGGGGCACCTGCCGGCACAAAGTGCCTCCCAGGTGCCTGCCGTTTGAGGTGAGCGCCCAGACAGCGATCCGCCCGGGGATGAGATTATTTTTTGCGGAACGGTATCCATGGGAAAACCCCGCATCATACAGTTTGGATTTCAATACCTCCTGGTTTTCCAGACAGGCTGTCACCGCTTTTCCCACAATGATCAATGCATGGCGGTCAATCCCGTGTTCCCGGCACATGGTGTCCAGATCACTGATGCGGCAGTAAATGATTTTTTCTTCCGGGTGGCTGACTTTGTATGTCACTGCGCACCAGGCATCCTGCCCATAATGATCGACCAGGGTCCGTGACACTTTTGATACATGGCCCATGCTCAGATAAATAGCCATGGATGCCTGATGCGCTGCCAGGCTTTCCAGGTTTTCAGAATCCGGCACCGGGGTCCGCCCGGAAATCCGGGTTAAAATCAGTGTCTGAGTGGTTTCAGGCAAGGTGAATTCCATGGTCATGGCGGCAGCCGCTGCAAAGGCAGCCGTCACACCCGGAATGACCTGATAGGGAATGTCACGCTTTTTCAGGGCCTGCATCTGTTCAAAAATGGCGCCGTAAAGGGATGGGTCGCCAGTGTGCAGCCGGACCACCGCTTTCCCGTCCAGATAGTGGGCGGTCATCATGTCAACGATCTGTACCAGATTCAGATCCGCACTGGATAAGGTCCGGGCATGAGGGCCTTTCCAGGTGAGAACCGATTCCGGCACCAGAGATCCGGCGTAAATGATAACATCTGCCCGGTTAAGGGCTTTCATGGCTTTGACCGTGATCAGGTCCGGATCACCCGGACCGGCACCGGCAAAGACGACAGGATGGCGTGTTTTGGGCATAACGAGGTATCCTTATTAATTGGGTTTGGTGCCGGTAATGACCCATACCGGGTTCAATGATTCCATTCGGGTCCCAAACGGCATGGGCTGGGAACGGGATATCTGCAACTGGATCATTTCCGGGTTGAATCCGTTTTTTTCCAGACAAGTGAACGCGGTTGTGACATTTTGAATCAGCACGGCATTGATCACGATGATACCGGATGGCATGAGATGTCCACATGCAGTTTCTAAGACGGCACAAAGGTCGCGTCCTCCGCCACCGACAAAAATACGGTCCGGCCGGGGCAGTGTCTCGATTTTATCAGGAAATGCCAAATGCATCACCTCAACATTATCGCAGCGAAACTGCCGACAGTTGAAAGTAATATCCGATATCCGGGACCGGTTTTTTCAATGGCGATCACACGCCCTTCCGGGAGGGATAGTGCGGCTTCGATGCTGACGGAGCCGGAGCCGGCACCGATGTCCCAGAGTACATGGGACGGGCGGATCAGTTTCAGTCTGGAAATGGTGATGCTTCGGATTTCAGATTTGGTGATCAACCCGTTGGCATGGGAAAACCGGTCATCCGCCATGCCCAGGTGTGTTTCATGTGAAACATCGGGCAGGGAAGGTGCCGTCTGTTTCAGCAGCACCACCACATTGGGATGGGAAAAGGACTGGTTCAGCAAGTCGGCTGGATGATCAAACCAGGAAATGCTTTTTTTTCAGGATCTCCCAGGTGTTCCAGCACGCATAGCCTAAAATGATACAAATGGTGATCCATGAGACGGCGGGCGATGTACACCGGGTCTGCAGACGGGCGGGTCAGAAACACCGCTTTGCTGACCCGGGCAAGACGTGCAAAGGAAAAGGGGGGCTGTTTCGGGTTGTGAAGGCTGATGATTTGTACGTCATGCCAAGGTTCTTTAATGGCAGCAAATGCCGCTGACACCGAACTGACGTTGGGATGAAACCTCAAAAGAGAGTTGTCAAAATGCGCAAGCAACGTGGTACCGATGCCATGAAACAGCGGGTCCCCAGATCCCAGCACCACTACCCGGTTGTCGGGTACCCGCAGTTTTAATTGCTGAATGAATGTATCGATATGGCGGTCTATCAGAAGCACTTCTCCCTTAAATTCAGGAAACAGGGCCACCTGTTGGCGGCCGCCGGCTAGCACATCTGCCTTTTCAATGATTTGCAGATGCCGGAATGTCAGATCCTGCCAGCCCTGACCGATACCGATCACGTGTATGATGTTCATAATGCCGCCATGTAATAAAGGATGCCCACCAGGATAATGCTGAGGACCCGGAACGCCTGTCCGGACAACAGCAGCGGCAGTCCGATTTTAGGAGAAAAAATGCCCAGGTACCGGGGCAGCTGATGGCGAAACGCCTGATAGGAAAGGCCAGAATGTTCCCCGTCAGCAGGGCCAGCACGGTTTGCTTGACCGTAAGAACCCCCGCATTCAGCAGAGCGCCGGCTGCGGCAAATCCGGAAGTGAATTCGGCGGCAAAGCTCAAAATAACGACAGACAGCGATTCCACCGGCATCAGGTTGAGAACTGCGGCCTGGGAAAGTGCCATGTTCAGAACGTCAAACACCCCATTCCAGTGCAAGATGAAAACAAGAGTGAAGATGGGCAAGATCCAGACAAAAATGGTGGACATTCTGTTTGGCAGGCGATTCCAAACACCCTGAAAAATTGCCTGAATCGATCTCTTTTCAGGCCGGGCGGTGTTTGCTATATCCGTGTCCGCAGAAGCCGGTCCCCGCTGTTGTGTCAAATAAAGATGTCCGAACATCAGAAAAAGGCAGGTTCTCAACAGCACTGCCAGAAAAGTGAGCAAAAAATAATATGCCCCGGCGATCCCAGTCAGTGGAAGCACAATGAACATGGTCGTGGGAAGATGGAGAAAAAAAGCCGGGAACTGATTGATGTAATTGGATAAAAAAAGCTGGCTCCGGGTAATTTTTCCTTGGTCGTGATATTCCGCCAGCATGGCATTGGATGCGGTGCCGGAAAAAAAGCGGTGGTGAATGCAGCGCTGCAATGATCGCCCAACCGGGAAAATCGGAAAAACGGGCGGGCCACCACCGCCACCTGACGGGTCCATCCCATTCCTTCGATGAGCTGACCTGCCACAAGCCCCACCACAATGAACAAGGAGATGCGGCACAAAGGAATGATCAGCCGGGAAATGACCACTTCCAGGGAAACCGGAGAAAAAAATAGGGTGCTGATGACTGGCAGTAACGCAGATGCGGCAATGGAACAGCCAAGTGCCCGTAAGTTGAAGCGTTTTTTCTTCATTTGGCAGCCAGGATCAGGGTCCAGTAATCGGGGGTCCGGGTTTCCAGTTCATCCAGGTTACCAATAATTTCCTCTTTTTCTCTGCCGCAGTGTGAAACGGCCACGCCTTTTCCATGCATGCCGGCTTCTTTGAGAGCCGCATTGATGTCTTTGATGTTTTTATAGGCCTTGACAATAGCAATATTCTCCACCTGGTGAAGGTGGCGGATCCTGCTGCCGCCAAACGCTCCAGAGGTGACCAGCAGCGATTCTTCTCCTTCCACCAGGATCCGGTTGAGCCGGGCCGAAGCCGCATGAAAAGAGGTGATGCCCGGAATGGTTTCAATGTCGGCATCCGGCATGACCTGCTTCATGGTCTTAAGGATATAGCCGAACGTCGAATAGGTGACCGGATCACCCAGGGTGAGAAACACCGCGGTCAATCCTTTTTTCAGTGCTTGAGCAATTTTTCTGGCATTGCCGGTCCAGGCGGCTTCGGCCTGGACCTCATCTTTGGTCATGGGAAACCGGAGGGGTTCGATCGTTGCGGAGGGGGCAATATAAGGGGCAGCAATGTCAACAGCGAGGCTGTAATTGTTTTTGGTGGAAGCCGCTGTAAACACCATGTCCGCCGATTTGATCACGCGCACCGCCTTAACAGTGATCAGCTCGGGATCTCCCGGTCCCACGCCCACACCATAAAGTTTGCCGGTTTTTTCCATTATAATTCCTTTTCTATTCTAATAAATATGTCGGGATACAGCCGTTTTCCGATGGCCATGATTCCCTCAAAAAGCCTGGGTACAGGTCGGGAAACGATATTTTCATCGATCAGAAATACCTGGTCGTTTTTGATCGCCTTTAAAACGTGAAACCCGGGTTCATTGAGAATCTGTTCAATGGATACCGGGTTCATGACTCCTTTCTGGGCCAGAAATACGTCAATTTCATGGGCGTTGGCAAGGATTTTTTCCTTGCTGTAGTTGGCGATATTGGTATTTCTGGAAGACATGGCATCTGCTGCGATGTTGATGCCTCCGGCACTTTCCAGGGCGAAGATGGCCATGGAACCAGGGGTAAAGGTTTTCATGCGGGAATGAATAGCTTCAAAATATACTTTTTTGCGTTTTTTTTCCGGGGGCAGGCAGTCCCGGATTTTAGTGACTTTTTTCTGGAAATCCGCCACCATCTGTTCTGCGACGTCAACCCGGCCGGTGAGAATACCCAGGGACCGCCAGTATTCGAACATGCCGGTGACATCCGCCGGTTGAAGGGATACCACCGCGATGTGATACCGTACCAGCTGGCGCACCAGGGCCGGGTATCCGTTTTCGATCATGGGCCGGATCAGCACCAAATCCGGCCTGGCCTCCAAAAATTTTTCTGCATCATCATGAAAGGAAAACCGTTGTTTGCCCTGCACCTGGGGCGGAAAACTGTCATTGACCGAAACCCCGATAATCTCCGGTCCTAAGCCCAGGTGAAACAGGTTTTCCGTGTGTGCCCCATACAGGGAAATAATCCGTTGAAACGGCTGTTTTACAGAAATTTTTCTTCCCCTGTCGTCCATGATGACAGGGACGTCGGCAACGCCGTTCCCTGCGTGGAAAAAAAGGCCAAAACAAAGCGTGACCGCCAGCAGCCAGATCAGTTTTACAGGATCAGGACGGCCTGAAATAGACCTGCATGGCCTGGACATATGCATTGTATTCCACCTTGGATGTGACATTGAATACTGATTCAATATGATGTTGGGTCAACACGGTTTGGGTGTCTCCCATGGCCAGAATCCGGCCCTGTTTGAGAAACACCAGGTCATGGGAAAATCCGGCCGCCAGGTTGACGTCGTGCAGGACGGCGATCACGGTTTTCCCTTTTCCAGAACCGCTTGCTTTACCAGGTTCATCAAATGAAACGTGTGGTGAATATCCATACTGGAAAACGCTTCATCCAGCAGAAGTACCGGGGTGTCCTGGCACAGGGCACGGGCAAAGGCACACCGCTGTTTTTCTCCGCCGGACAGTTGAGTGACCGGCCGGTCCGCCAGATGGGTGATGCCGGTCATCTCCATGACCTGTGCCACCCGGTCTCTGTCGTGACTGTCAGGTCTGGCAAATCGGTCAATATGAGGATGCCGCCCCATCATCACCACCTCTTTGACCTGAAACGGAAAATTCACCTCATAACTCTGGGAGACCAGGGAGATGCTCTGGGCGGCCTGCCGCCTGGAAAGCTGGTTCACCGGGGTATCGTCCAGCAGAACCCGGCCGTTTTTCGGAGTTCTGAATCCGCTGATCAGATCCAGAAGCGTGGTTTTGCCACTGCCGTTGGGACCTAACACCGCATAAAGCCGGCCCTGGGAAAATCGGCAGCTGACATCGGTCAACACCCGGGTATTTCCGTGAAAAAAGTCGATATGCTCAAGGCAGATGTTCATTTTTTCAAAGGATTACCGGCTTTTCTTGAATATCCAGCAGAAAACCGGGCCGCCGATGAGTGCGGTCAGGACTCCGATGGGAACTTCATGGGGCAGCACGGCCCGGGTAATGGTGTCAGCCCACAGCAGCAGCGTGGCCCCGGCTAGTGTCGCGACAGGCAGCAGTTTCCGGTTGTCCGGGCCGGTGACAAACCTTGCCATGTGGGGAACCAGCAGGCCCACAAACCCGATGATACCTGAAACAGCCACGCTGACGGCCGCCAGAAGGGATCCGGTGATCAAAAGGATCAGGGTCACCTTTTTCAGGTCAACGCCGAGGCTGATGGCGGACCGGTCCCCCATGGAAATCAGGTTCAGGTCCCTGGCAAAGAAAACCGCTACCAGAAATCCTAGGATCAGAAACAGGGAAACCAGGGCAAATTGGGCCCAGGTCTTGGAGGCGAAACTGCCCATAAGCCAGAAAATGATGACCGATACTTGTTCATTGGCAATGAATTTCAGAAAACTGATGCCGGCTGATAAAATGGCTGCCACAATAATACCGGACAGAATCAGGTTGCTCGAGGATAATCCTCCGGCTGGACTGCCTGGGGAATAGGACAAAAATAAAACAAAAACAGGGCAATGCAGGCCCCGGCAAAGGCAAATCCCGGTACCGACACTAGGGCTGCGGAAAGGCTCAGAAGAATGGCGATGCTGGCGCCAAAAGCCGCGCCCGCAGACACGCCCAGGGTATAAGGGTCGGCCAGGGGATTGAGAAGAATCCCCTGAAACAAAACCCCTGAAACCGTGAGGGCTCCGCCCACTGAGGCGCAGGTGAGAATCCGGGGCAGGCGGATATCTAGTAGAACCGCTTTAAAAGTTTCTGTCACAGGGGAATTCTCTGGGTGGGAGGAAGGCATGCCCAAAACGATGTTGACAATATCAAGAACCGGAATTTCCATGTATCCCATGGAAAGGGACAGCAAAATGGATCCCAGAAGTAATAGGGAAAACAGGACCACCAGATATCCTGTTTTCCCCTGGAGCATGGCGACCGATATACCGGAGAACATGAGACATCCTGTTGTCAAGGCATTAAAAATCCCATACCAGTTGCACTGATATGGGAACCGTTTTTATCCGCATTGCGTTGATCACCCCAGGTCCTCGCCAGCATACGATCAACTGTTCAGGCAGGTCTTCTGACTTCCGGATCTTTTTACTGGCCACCCCTTCCCGTTGAATGTTTCATCAGTGGTTGTGTGTGGCGTTCATCCCCGGTTACAGCGGCGGGACCGTCCCTGACTTTCACAGGATTCCCTTTTGACTGCGCAAGCAGTACCTGAACAATATCCCACATTACCTCTTTGACCCTTTCGTGTCAAGAACAAATCTGCTTTAGGGTCAACGGAACTGCCTGTATCTATTGACATCTAATGGAAACGATGTATTGTGATTCAGCACGGTTTCCTGTATTTTTGAAAAAATCAAGAAATTTGCAAAAATGATGGCCCGGTTTGGATTTGATCTGGACACGGCCCCGGTGGGGTCACTTTCAGCAACGCCGGCTTGATTAGACATAAAAGAGAGCTGTATGAAATTTGAAAAATATCCCATAGCCGCGGCCATCAAGGAAAACCTGGCTGCCGCCGGATTCAGGCGGCCCACAGACATTCAATTCAAGACCATCCCTTCCATTCTCAAGGGAGAAGATGTACTGGCCGTGGCCCAGACCGGCACCGGAAAGACGGCGGCTTATGCGATTCCGGTCATCGACCGGATCCATAAATCCAAGCGGGGAAAATCCCCCGCCGGTATCCAGTGTATTGTGATGGTCCCGACCCGGGAACTGGCCGGGCAGATCGGAACGGTGTTCAATATGTTGTCCCGGCATACCCGGGTCACCCCGTTCGCGGTCTACGGCGGTGTGGACCAGGATCGGCAGATCGCCCGGTTAAAGGACGGCATAGATGTGCTGGTGGCCACCCCGGGAAGAATGTTCGATCTCATCAGCCAGGGGGCCGTCACCCTGTCCCGGGTGAACACCCTGGTGCTGGATGAAGCGGACCGGATGCTGGAGAAAGGGTTTCTGGAAGATATTCAGGCCATCAAAAAGAAACTGCCAACGAAGCACCAGACCCTGTTTTTTCCGCCACCATCGATAAAGACATCAAAAAACTGGCCTATTCCCAGGTGAAGACATCTGCTATCCGGATCCAGATCGCGCCGGACAACCCTGTATCCAAAAATGTCACCCACTGGGTAGTGGAAATGGAGATGGATGATAAGCGGTTTTTTTTGCGGCGATTTGTCCGGGATCATGAAACCGAGCGCATCATGGTATTCGTCAGAACCCGGGTCCGGGCCGAACGGGTAGCCAAGGCACTGGAAAGAGGGGGGATTTCAGCGGTATTCATCCACGGTGCCCGGGAGCAGGCCGAGCGCGACCGGATCATGGCCCGGTTCAAGACGGGGGAGGAGCGCATTCTCATTGCCACGGATGTGTCGGCCCGGGGTATTGATGTGCCGGATCTGGACTATGTGATCAATTATGATCTGCCGGACAATCCGGAAAATTATGTGCACCGGGTGGGACGGACCGGCCGGGGCACCCGCAAAGGCCAGGCGTTTTCCTTTTGCAGTCCCGGGGAAAAGACGCTTCTTCATCAGATCCAGGCGTTGATCAATGAAGAAATTTCCATTCAGCCGGTATCGCCGGATGAATATGCCCAGATTCTGCTCGACCCCAAGGATACGGGGGGGCTCAGGCAGATGATTCTCATCCATGAAAACGAAGCGCTGAAAAAAGCCCGGAAAAAACGAAAAAATCTAAACGGTCCGGCTGATTTCCTGCTTGAGCATGCAACAGGCGATTCTGTGGGCCGGGGTGCCGTCAGGCAGATAATCCAGGTTGCCCGGCTGGATGATTTTATTCATGACACATCCTTCAGGAATCGTCAGGTCGAACAGGTGGGTTTCATTGACAGGCGGTGACGGTACCAGGGTGTTGTCTTCAATCGTATAGGCATGAAGCGGATAATCCTCGCACAAAGGACACCGGTACACCCGGCCGTTGGGGAACACGAAATAATTGTCCGCCACAATGCCGGCACAGGTGAACACTTCCCCGGGTTCCAGAAATACTTTGGGATAGGTGACAGTGATGCCGGTTTGGGCAATGGTTTCAGCAACTTTTGGAATCACCGACAGCCACAGTTCCCTGGACACCTGATGAGTGTCTGTACTGTCGCTGCGGAGTTGCCCCGCATGCCGATGACCTGGATGAAAAACCGCTGGATATCCAGGGATGCCACCAAATCGGGCATGTTTAAGAGTTCATGCAGGTTTTTGTCCGACACGGTAAAGATCATGGAGCAGGCAAATCCTTTTTGCCGGGCCTGGTGAATGCCTGAAAGCACGGCGTCATAGCTGCCCTTTCCCCGGATGGCATCGTTGGTGGACGATGTGGCCCCGTCCAGGGAAAAGGAGATGAAATCCACATCGTCAGGGGTGATGCGGTCCAGGATGTTGTGGAACAGAAACCCGTTCGTGTCGATGGTGATGGACAGATAATTCAACTTTCTGGCATGTTTGACAGCCGGGGGCAGATCCTTGTGTAATGTGGGTTCGCCTCCTAAAAAAATCAGGTTGGTCTGCAAGGCATTTTGAGAAAACAGGTCCAGCCATCGGCAGATGGTGCCGATGGAAAGGGTCTGGTGCCCATGCTGGTCCGGGTTGATGTAGCAGTGGGCGCAGGACAGGTTGCACCGGGTGAGGATATGAAAAAAAGATTGGATGATTCCTTGGAGAAGGCAACGGTTTTTTTCTGCATGCGTTATCCTGATGATTATCCCATGCACTGTTTGGTGAATTCCGGATCAAAAGGAACGGGGTAGTGGCCGTCAAAGCAGGCCTTGCAGAAATTATGTGACGGATCTTTCACGCCCGAGGCTTCCAGCATCCCTTCGATGGACAGATAGTGCAGCGAATCCAGCCCCAGATAATCCCGCAGTTCTTCTACTGATTTTTCCGCCGCAATCAGCTCGCCTTTGGAGGAAAAATCGATGCCATAGTAACAGGGAAATTTATGGGGCGGGCAGGAGATGCGCATGTGCACCTTTTTGACCCCCAGTTCTCGAAGGGCTTTGACCCTGGTTTTGGCGGTGGTGCCACGGATGATGGAATCTTCGATGATGATGATGTCCTTGCCTTTGATCAGCTCCCTGACCGGGTTGAGTTTGATGCGAACTGAAAAGTCCCGCATGGACTGGGTGGGTTGGATAAAGCTTCGGCCCACATAATGGTTGCGGATCATGCCCATTTCAAAGGGTATGCCTGATTCCCTGGCATACCCGATGGCCGCGTAATTGCCGGAATCGGGAAACGGCATCACCAGATCGGCGTCCACATGGCTTTCCTGGGCCAAGCGCTGACCATGTTTTTTGCGCATTTCATACACGTTTTTGCCGTCAATGGTGGAGTCAGGGCGGGCAAAATAGATATACTCGAAAATGCAAAGGCTTTTGTGGGCCGCAGCCCTGGGATGGCGGATGCTTTTGATCCCGTCTTCGTTGATGATCACGATCTCTCCGGGGTCCAGCTCCCGGATGAACTCCGCCTGGATCAGGTCGAACGCACAGGTTTCCGATGCCAGCACATAATGGCCGTTGAGTTTGCCTAAGGCCAGGGGCCGGAACCGTTGGGGTCTTTCATGCCGATAATCTCTCCCTTGCAGGTGAGCAGAATCATGGAATAGGCCCCTTCAATTCTGGAAACTGCCTTGAGAATGGCGGTTTCATAGTCGCCTTTCACCAGATTTTTGATGAACAGGTGCAAAAACACTTCCGAGTCCATGGTGGTCTGGAAAATTGAGCCTTTTTCCTCCAGCTCTCGCCTCAGAATATGAGCGTTCACCAGGTTGCCGTTGTGGGCTAAGGCATAGGAGCGGTGTCGGTGGTTCACCACAAAGGGCTGAGCATTGAGCAGCACGGAATCTCCGGTAGTGGAATAGCGCACATGGCCGATGGCCGATCCCCCTTCGATCCGTTCCAGATCATGCATATCGAAAATTTCAGGCACCAGGCCCATGCCTTTGTGGGAAAAAATTTTATCGTTGATGCCCCGGTTCACGGATATGCCCGCACTTTCCTGGCCCCGGTGCTGAAGGGCATACAGTCCGAAATAGGTGATTTTGGCAGCTTCCGGGTGCTGGTACAGCCCGAACACCCCGCATTCATCTTTCGGGCGTTCACATGGGGGAAGCGTCAGATGGTCAGACATTTTGCTTATGATACTCCTGGATAGGGTTGACGGACAGGCGCTCCTTTTTCAAAGCCTTGATGGCACTGGCAATGGCTCTGGCCCCGTCAGTGGTGGTGGCGTAAGGGATTTTGTATTTGATGGCAGCCCGGCGGATTTCATATCCGTCCCGCTGGGTCTGGCTGGTGGCACCGGTGTTGAGGATCAGTTGAATCTCCTTGTTTTTCACCGCATCCACCACATGGGGCCGGCCGGCAGACACTTTTTTTATCGGGGTGGCCGGTACCTGGTGCTCTTCGAGAAATACGGCCGTGCCCCGTGTGGCCATGATGGTGAATCCCATGTCATGAAACGCTTTTGCCACAGGCAGGGCCGAGTCCTTGTCCCGGTCCTGGACCGAGATGAACACGGTGCCCTGCTCCGGCAGTTTTTGTCCGGCAGCGATCTGGGCTTTGGCCACCGCCGCGCCAAGGTCCATGTCAATCCCCATGACCTCGCCTGTGGATTTCATTTCCGGCCCTAAAACCGGGTCCACATTTTCAAACCGGTCAAAGGGCATCACCGCTTCCTTGACACAATAGTAGGGCGGGATGACCTGGTCGGTGAATCCCAGTTCTTTGAGGGTTTTGCCCAGCATCACCTGGGTGGCCAGTTTGGCCAGGGGCACGCCGATGGCCTTGGACACAAACGGGATGGTCCGGGAGGCCCGGGGATTGACCTCAATGACATAGACCGTGTCATTCATGATGCCGAACTGGATGTTCATCAGCCCTTTGACCTGGAGTTCCCTGGCAATGGCCCTGGCCGCTTCCGCCATCTCTTTGATGTGGTGTGGCGCAATCGAGTATGGGGGCAGCACACAGGCAGAATCCCCCGAGTGGATTCCGGCTTCCTCGATATGTTCCATCATGCCTCCGATGACCGTGGTTTCGCCGTCGGAGATGGCATCCACATCCAGCTCGAACGCTTCTTCCAGAAATTTGTCGATGAGCACGGGTTTGTCCGGTGACGCCTGGATGGCCAGCTCGAAAAACGCTTCCAAGTCGGCTTCATCATAGACGATTTTCATGGCCCGGCCGCCCAACACAAAAGAGGGCCTCACCATGACGGGATACCCGATGTCCCTGGCCACGGCCAGGGCCTCTTCATAGGAGTGGGCAATGCCGTTTTCCGGCTGGCGCAGACCCAGCTTATTCATCATGGCCTGGAACAGGTCCCGGTCTTCAGCCCGGTCAATGCTTTCGGGTGAGGTGCCGATAATGGGGACCCCGGCTTTCTGAAGGCCGGTGGCCAGGTTCAGCGGAGTCTGTCCGCCGAACTGGACGATCACGCCGAACGGTTTTTCCTTTTCCACGATGTGCAGCACATCCTCGTGGGTCAGCGGTTCAAAATACAGCTTGTCTGAGGTGTCATAATCCGTGGAAACGGTTTCCGGGTTGGAGTTGACCATGATGGATTCCACCCCTTCCTTTCTGAGGGCGAACGAGGCATGCACACAGCAGTAGTCAAACTCGATGCCTTGGCCGATACGGTTGGGGCCGCCTCCCAGAATGATCACTTTTTTCTTGTCACTCACCCGGGCTCGCACTCGGTTTCATAGGTAGAGTAATAATAGGGTGTAGCGGCCCGGAATTCCGCAGCACAGGTGTCCACCAGCTTGTACACCGGCACCAATCCCAGCATTTTTCTTTCCTGTTCCATCTGTTTTTCGGTGAAGCGGGTGAGATGGGCCAGCTGCCGATCGGAAAATCCGTATTTTTTGGCTTTTTCCAGCAGGTCTTTTGGCAGGTTCTTGCCGGCCAGTTTGATCTGGTTTTCCAGTTCCACGATCTGTTTCATCTGGTGCAGAAACCAGGGATCGATATGGGTCAGTTCATGGAGCATGGTGATGGGCATGTTGTGTTTCAAAGCGTACTTGATGTGGAACAGGCGCTGGGAATTGGGGGTGGACAGGTGATATTCCAGGTCCGTACCGGCCACGGAATCGGGCAGCATATCCTTGCCGTCGGCTCCGAACCCGGCCCGGCCGATTTCCAGAGATCTGAGGCCTTTTTGAAACGCTTCTTTAAATGTCCGGCCGATGGCCATGGTCTCCCCCACGGATTTCATGGCAGTGGTGAGTATATCCTGGGCCTCGGGAAATTTTTCAAAGGTCCATCGGGGAATTTTGACCACGCAGTAGTCGATGGACGGCTCAAAACAGGCCATGGTCTCACCGGTGATGTCATTGGGAATTTCATCCAGGGTGTATCCAACGGCCAGCTTGGCTGCGATCTTGGCAATGGGGAATCCTGTGGCTTTGGAGGCCAGGGCCGAGCTTCTGGAAACTCTTGGGTTCATCTCCACCACAATCACATCCCCGTTTTCCGGGTTGACCGCAAACTGGACGTTAGACCCACCCGTGTCCACCCCGATCTCCCGGATGATGGCGATGGATGCATCCCTCAGGACCTGGTACTCCTTGTCCGACAGGGTCTGGGCCGGGGCCACGGTAATGGAATCCCCAGTATGGACCCCCATGGCATCCACGTTTTCGATGGAGCAGATAATCACCACGTTGTCGGCATGGTCCCGCATCACCTCCAGTTCATACTCTTTCCAGCCCAACACGGATTCTTCCAGCTGGATCTGGTTGATAAGGGAGGCGTCCAGGCCTGCCATGGCACCCGGTTCAGCTCTTCCATGTTGTAAGCCACACCGCCGCCGGTGCCGCCCAGGGTGAAGCTGGGGCGGACAATCAATGGAAACCCGATGCGCTGGGCGATATCCTCGACTTCCGCGAAATTGTGGGCAAACCCGCTTTTGGGAATGCGCAGCCCGATTTTGTTCATGGCGTTTCTGAACAGTTCCCTGTCTTCCGCCTTGTGGATCGCCTCGATGGAAGCACCGATCAGTTCCACGTTGCATTCCTCGAATATGCCGGTTTTGGCGGCTTCGATGGCGGTGTTCAGCGCGGTCTGACCACCCAGGGTGGGCAGCACCGCATCGGGCCGTTCCGCCCGGATCACCTTGCACAGGGTGTCCGAAGTCACGGGTTCGATATACACACGGTCAGCGGTTTCCGGATCGGTCATGATGGTGGCGGGATTCGAGTTGATGAGCACTACCTCGAACCCCTCCTCTTTCAAGGCCTTGCAGGCCTGGGTTCCGGAATAGTCAAATTCGCAGGCCTGGCTGATGATAATAGGACCGGCACCGATGATCAGGATTTTTTTGATATCATTACGCTTTGGCATGGGTCATCACTTTGGCAAACTGGTTGAAAAGATAGGCAGCGTCATGGGGACCTGGAGAGGCTTCCGGATGGTACTGCACGGCAAAAGCCTTGAGCGTGTCATCCTGAATTCCTTCCAGGGAAGCTTCGTTCAGGTTGATGTGGGACAGGGCTGAGGAGTTGTCTTTCAGGCTGTCCAGATCCACGGCGAATCCATGGTTCTGGGAGGTGATTTCCACCTTGCCCGTGGCCATGTTTTTCACCGGCTGGTTGGCTCCCCGGTGTCCGAATTTGATTTTATGGGTCTTTCCACCCATGGCCAGCCCTAAGAGCTGCATGCCCAAGCAGATCCCGAAAACCGGCACCAATCCCAGGAACTGCCGGATGGTGTTCACGGCATAGGTCAAAGGCTCCGGATCTCCCGGACCGTTGGACAGAAAGATCCCGTTAGGCTGGAGGGCCTTTATGACATCGGCAGATGTTTTTGCCGGCACGGTGAGCACCTCGCAGCCAGCATTTTCCAGACACCGGATGATATTGTACTTGATGCCGAAATCCAGGGCTACCACCGAGTGTTTTTTCCCCCGGTGCCGCCAGATAAACGAATTGGAAAGCGTCTCCGTGGGCACGTAATCGGGTTGGTTGTATTTCCAGAAATAGGGCTTTTTCGTGGTCACATACTGCACCAGGTCGCTGCCTGCCATGGACGGGATCAGCCGTGCTTTTGCCACCAGAGATTCCGGATTCAGGTCTGAGGTGGAGATCACGGCCCGCATGGCGCCAGATTTTCGGATATGCCGGGTCAGAGCCCGGGTGTCCAGGTCTTCCACGCCCAGGACATGATTTTTGATCAGGTAATCCGCAAGCGTCCCCCGGGATCTGAAATTGGATGGAAAATCCTGGTATTCCTTGACGATGAGCGCCGCCACCTGAATCCGGGCGGATTCCACATCTTCCGGGCTGATCCCGTAATTGCCGATGAGGGGGTAGGTCATGGTCACCATCTGGCCGTAATAGGACGGATCAGTGAGGATTTCTTGGTACCCGGTCATGCTGGTGTTGAACACTGCTTCACCGCCTGCCTCTCCGGGTCCTGTGAAACTTTTGCAGGCAAAGGTTCTGCCGTCTTCCAGGGCTAATATAGCTTTCATTTTTTTGTATACCTGTTGATTGCCTGGTGTTATCATCTAAAAGATCCGAAAGCCGGTTCGGATCGTTGTTATTGGTCAATTGCCCCCTGTTGAAGCTCCCATAAATATCATAAAACACAGCGATTTAGCAAGGCAGTATTGACGAATCTGACACCGGGGGGGCGGAAAAAGATCCCGGGTTTTCAAAGGCGGGCTTTTAGAGGATGTCTTTTCTTATTTTGCAACTCTGCAGGAATGAAGGGATTCAGATCGGAGGCACCGGCCTCTTGCCTGTGCACAGCCAGAGTCCGGTCTACAGTTTTTTGGTTGATGGTAACGGCTGGAAATTCGACATCCAGTTTGGCATCGGAGGGAATCAGCCGTTCCTCTCTTTGAAACCTTTCCCTGACAGTGGTGTCATGAATCGTAATATGCCCGGGTAACCCCAGTTTTTCATGCGATGTTATGACCTTTTTTTATTGCATTGATGTCTGGAAAGGCACGACATATCTGAATGCCATACCTGTGTCATTGATTATTAAACCACTTCGGCCAGAAACACGTTGGTTTTTCGAACCTTTTCGGCAAACTGGGACAGTTCCGAATTGACCGGTTTGAGCGAATACACATCCGCTTTTGTCAGCACGCCGGCCCTGTTCCGGCAGCGTAATCCGGATCCGTTTTACCCGTTCTATAGCATCCTTGTGTTCATGCATCTCCGCCAGCTTTAATTCCGCCTGGGTGAGTACATTTTTGCGTCAGCACCATGTCTCAACAATATAGGTCTTGATCTCAAGAGGATTCCCGGCCCATATATTCTTTTTCAAATTTGATCACGGCTTCGCTTATTTCTGATTCCATCCGGCCTTTGGTCTTTTGTTTCATAATGCAATCCCAAGACCTTTGGTCGTTGAAGTTAAATCCATGTGACAGTGGCATTCTTTGTAAAAGATGCCTCACTCGCGTTGAAGTGATATGGGGCGGCCTGTCAAACATCGGCCCGCCTGTCCCAGCGCGCCTTTCCTGACCCATTCCCATTTTTCTTGAAACAGCCGGTCGCTCAGGTAACTGCTGCCGGTCTGGGTGCGGCGGTGAACATATTTTTCAAGATGACCCGGGCCGCCACTGTACATGGCATAGAGCATTCCGGCCAGAAAGCCATCATCCCAATCCCGGTCCGGCTGCCGGTTCATCCACGGCATGGCATACCGGTTGAAATACAGCTCAAGAATCTCGCATCCGGTCATGGCGTTATAGGCTATATCCCATCGGAGTTTTTGCAGGTCGTAAATGCCGCGCCAAACCCGTTCATTGATCTGCATGATACCTACTGAGGTCTGGTTGTAGGACCGCAGGTATGTGATATCATCATTTCCTAAAACAAACTGACGAAAGCAGCTTTCCTGCCAGGCCGTTGTCAGGACCATCCGACGATACATAGTATGGCGGGCTTTGGGAATCCGGGTTTCCCGCAGCCGTTTTTCTGCCTGCAATGTCAAAAGGGATGTGGTTTTTTCAAGAAACCGGGCCGCAGGCCCGCCTTGCAGGATCCATTCCCAGGGGCTGCCCGGCGGGTCATCCTGGGTGTCAGCCCAGGCCTTTGAAACCGTGCCCATCCGTCGCAACTGAGACCAGCCCTGTTTCAGATGAAGCCTTACACCTGTTTCCCGGCCGGATGTTTTTCCAATTCCCAGAGTTTTTATCAGTGCCGGCGAAATGTCCGGATCATAAGTCAAAGGGGGAATGGAGCCTTCTGACAGGAGAGTTGCCAGCTGTTGCAGACCCTGCCGGCTGATATCCAGGCCCAGAAGCGGGCCGAGCCTGTCCAGGGCCACCAGGGTGTCAGCGGCTGAAAAAAAAGCCAGATACCCGAGAATGGAGGCAGTTTTTGCTTCTTTGAGGTGTTTACGAAACACAGGGGACAATCTCTCCCAGCTCAGAATGAACTGGGTTCTGACAAAATCTTCTCTATCGGGATTCGGGTTGTCCAGTTCTCGGGAAAAAGCATGCCGAAGACGCAGGAGTAAATCCAGCAGAATTTTCCGATCATCATCGTCGAGGGGGCGGAGTGCCAGGGAGGAGATCATTTGGACCATAAATGCGTCCCAGGTTTCCCAGTGGTCAACAAAGGCCTGTTTTTGTTTCTGGGAAAAAACCGGCGGAGGGGTTGGGGCCGCTTTTTTATAAATGGTTTCAGGAATATCCATCTGCTGTAAAAACGAAAGGTGGGTTTTTCGGATTTCAATGGGGCCCGGGCGCAGGCTTTGTATCACTTCGAGTACTTCTTCGGGTTTGTCTTTTGGCAAGATAGCATTCAGGAACATGCCAAGATCTTTTTGAGGAACGCTCAGATCAATGACAATGGGCGCTAAAAGTTCCGGCAGAAGTTTCTGGACCTGCTGCCATATGAAATCCGCTAGTCTGGCCGGCCGGCGGGACCGGGTTTCCAGATGGGAAGATACTGTGATAAACTGTAACTGCCAAGTTTCCGGGTCCAGAAGCGGCTGCTGCCGGGCCGTGAGATAGCCGTCAAAGGAAACGGGAAACAGGCAGCGGTGGCCTGGGGAAAATCCGTACCGGACATGAACGAGCAGATCGATGAAAAGGGCTCCGTCTGCTTCACGGAAACAAGGGTCCGACACCATGACGACCTGGCATCCGTCTTTTTTTCCCAGCAGGATGACCTGTTTTTCCGGTCCTGTAAACACGGCGTCGGCTGCCAGTGCATTCATCAGCTCATAGTCCAGAGTCAGGGGCACATCAATGGTTTCAATATCGGCCTGACCGGTCATCGGCAAAAATATTATCAGAAAAATAAAGATACCGGTCATCCGGAAGATACTGTCAGATGGTCTGATGGCAAATATGCCCTGGAAATGGATTCTCCAAAGCGGCAGTGACGGAGTCAGCCAGGGTTTCATCGGTTTGTTCTGTTCCTTGATGTTGGTAAACAAATGTACGGTATCATATCGTGATCACACAAGAAAAAAAATGATAATTCAATAGACAATGCATTTTCAGTTGCGCCTGACCTAATCTTTCCTAAGGCTTGATAAATTTTTTGCCGGATATTATGTATGGCGGAGACAAATCACGATTCAAGACAGGACAACCCATAACTTTTTGGCGGTGCCATGGATGACAAACCTGATGCCCTGACGATCGACACCGTATTTCCCGGCATTTCCCCTTCCTTGAAATCCCTTTTGATGACCCGGCTGGACCGGCTTTATGACCACCTTGAAAAATCCGGTCAGAAACAGGTCCTGAGCCTTGTCAATCAAGAAGAACTCTTCCGGATATTTCTGTTCAGCGACTTTGTGGCGGACAACCTGGCAAAACAACCAGACTTGCTGCAGGACTTGGCGGAGTCCGGGGACCTGGAACAATTGCGGAACCCGGGATGGTATCAGAATCAGGCCATACAAAAGACGGCAGAAGCGGGTGCAGACCAGGCCAAGGCCGTGCTTAAGGCGTTCAAATGCCGGGAAACTGTCCGCATTGCCTGGCGCGATCTAACCGGGAAAGCCGGTCTGACCGAAACTCTGTCCGATCTGTCGGAACTGGCCGTTGCCTGTGTCAGTCAGGCATTGGATGTGCTTCATGAAAAAGTATGCGCAACCCATGGCACGCCCATGGACCCGTATGGTCACCCACAGAAGATGGTGATTTTGGGCATGGGAAAGCTTGGGGCCAAAGAGCTGAACTTTTCCTCGGACATTGATCTGATCTTTGTGTACCCCAAAGAAGGCAACACCTATCTGGACGGCCAAACCAAGACGTCGAACCTGGATTTTTTCACCCGGTTGTGCAAGCAGTTTCTCAAATTTTTTGCATCGGACTGCGGACAGCATTTTTATCGGGTGGACACCCGGCTGCGGCCCTTCGGGGCCAGCGGGCCTCTGGTGATGAGTGCGGATGCGTTTGTGGAGTATTTCCAGACCCAGGGCCGGGAATGGGAGCGGTATGCCATGATCAAGGCCGCGCCCGTGGCCGGGGATCTGGCTGCAGGACGTCTATTGCTTCACCATCTCAACGGATTCATTTTCCGCCGGTATTTTGATTACGGCTCGTTTGATTCGTTTAGGGACATGAAGCAGCGCATTGCGTTGCAGGTGAAAAATGCCCGTTTGAAAGACAATATCAAGCTGGGGGCCGGGGGTATCCGGGAGATCGAGTTTTTCGGCCAGCTGTTCCAGCTCATACGGGGCGGGGTGGAACCCGCCCTGCAGGCCCCGGGGATTTTACAGGTTCTGCACCTGCTGGCCGATCACGACTGTATCGATATGAACACCCGGGATGACCTGATCCTGTCCTACCGGTTCCTGCGGATGGTGGAGAATCGGCTTCAGGAATATCAGGATCTGCAAACCCATGATATTCCGGAAATCCGGATCAGCGGGCAATCCTGGCCCTTTCCACGGGGTTTGGCTTCTTTGGCGGGTTCAAGGAAAAACTGGACCAGGTCATGACCTGTGTGCACGGCCATTTTTCCCAGCTTCTGGTGACAGATGCCGATGATGCTAGGGATCCGGCGGCCAGGGAACTCAAGGAGATGTGGCTCAACATCAATGATCCCCAATTTTCCCAGGAAGCCATCCAGGTGGCCGGGTTTGAAGATCCCGGCCGGGTCCTGTCGGTGCTCCGTTCCCTGGCCGGCCACCCCAACACGCAGCGCCTGACCCCGGCCGGCCGTAAGAAACTGGCCCGGCTGGTACCGGTCCTGCTCAGAAAAGCGGGCCGGGCCAAAGATAGTGACGACTTGCTGGTCCGGCTGGTGGATCTGATCATCACCATTGAGCGCCGAACCACCTATCTGTCTCTGCTTATCGAGAATACCCGGGCCCTGGACACCCTGATCACCCTGGCGGAAAAAAGTCCCTGGATCATCTCTTTTCTGGCCAGTCATCCTGTGCTGCTGGATGAACTGCTGCATCCGGCCACTCTGTATGCCCTGCCCAAAAAACCGGCCCTGGAAAAGGAGATGGCGGTCCGGATGACCAAGATCGATCCCCATGACCTGGAATACCTGCTGGAGGAGCTCAATATTTTCCGCCAGGTTAATACCCTGCGGGTGGCAGCTGCGGATGTGAGCGGAAACTATCCCCTGATGAAGGTCAGCGATCATCTTACCTATATCGCGGAAACCGTTCTGGCCCGGGTTATGCGTATCGCCTGGTACATTGTCTCCACCAGATACGGGGTCCCGCCTGATCTGACGGGCGACGATATCGATCATTGCGGGTTTGCTATCGTGCCTACGGCAAGGTGGGGGGGCTGGAGATGGGGTACAAGTCCGATCTGGACCTGGTGTTTTTATACCAAGGGGAAAATGGCGAAACCACAGGCGGGGAACGGTCCATTGAAACGGTCCGGTTTTATGGCAATCTGGGACAGCGGATCATCCACGCCCTGACCATGCACACGCCGGCCGGTACCCTTTACGGGGCAGACATGCGCCTACGGCCGGGGGGGGATGCCGGCATGATCGTTTCCCATATCGAAGCGTTTGAAGATTATATGGACAATCAGGCCTGGACCTGGGAACATCAGGCCCTGATCCGGGCCCGGCCCATCATCGGAGACAGAACCCTAATGGACCGGTTCGAAGATATCCGGCTGAAAGTCTTGTGCCGGCCCCGGCCGGCCGAAGAACTGAAACTGGCGGTCAGAGAGATGCGGGAGCGCATGCGCAGCCAGAAACTCAAATCCGAAACCGGGATGTTCGATCTCAAGCAGGGGTATGGCGGCATCGTGGATATCGAATTTCTGGTACAGTATCTGATCTTGAAGCATGGGGCCGACCATCCGGATGTCACCGTTTGGACCGACAATGTCCGGCTCTTGGAAGGGTTGAGCTGTGAAGGGCTGATCTCCGGTGAGGAAAGCGGCACCATTCAGAAAGCATACATCTCCCTGCGGCAGGTGGTCCACCGGCTGACGCTTCAGGAAAAAGAACCCCTGGTGCCGGACGGCCGGTTCAAGGAACTGACCGAAGCGGTCAGGGGGATTTATGGCCGTCGACTGGGCTTTCCCGGCGCTTTGGACTGATGCGGCAGGCATCCTCTTTCATGAACCGAACCAGCACGTCTCCGGCATCCACGGTATCTCCTGTTTTCACCCGAACCTCGGCGATCATGCCGTCCACAGGAGAGGCCACACCGCTTTCCATTTTCATGGATTCCAGAGTGACCAGGTTTTGGCCCCGGGTGACGCAGTCTCCTGTTTTCACCGGCACATCCACCACCAGGCCGGGCATGGGGCACGGCAGTTCATCAGACGGCAGCACTTCTTTTGCGGCGGGCATGTGCACGATCAGGTCCCATTCTTCGGGGCGGTAGACCTCGTAAAGCCGGTTGAGGCCGCAGAAGGCGATCCAGAAAAAGGAACGGTCGTAGCGCAGCCGGAACCGGTGAACCCGGTCGTCGATGGTCAGCTTGAGGCGGCGGCGGTAGAATTCAAAGTCCGGGGGCACCACGGTCATCTGTTCCTGGTTGACCCAAACCGTCCACTGCTTTCCATCCTCCCCTTTTTCCATCTGTACCTCAAAGATTTCAGATTCAGATCTGACCACATAGTGATGGACACCGGTAATGCCCTGTTCCCCACCGATGAGGGTCACCATGGGTTTGACCGATTCCCGGACCAGGATATCGCGGACATGGTACACCAGGGCCGCGGTTAAAGCGGACAGCTTCAGATGCCGGTCGTCCGGGGAGGACAATGGAAGATGACCGTCAAAATACCGGTCGATGAACCCGGTGTCCAGCCGGCCTTCGGCAAAAGCCGGCTGGCACAGTACGCTGTTGGCAAAATCGATGTTGGTGACCACTCCTTCGATGTGATATCCGTTAAGCGCCTCGATCAGGGCGATGCGGGCAGTTTCCCGGTCTTTTCCGTGGCAGATCACCTTGGCCAGCATGGAATCGTAGTGGACCCCGATCTTGCTGCCGGTATCCACTCCGCTGTCCACCCGCACGCAGTCGCCCCGGGGTTCGGCATACCGGGTGATCATGCCGGCGGCCGGGGTGAATCGCCGGGCCGGATCTTCGGCACAGATCCTGGCTTCCATGGCCCAGCCGGTAAACGTTATCCCGGTTTGGCCGAACGGCAGCGGCTCTCCGGCGGCGATACGCAGCTGAAGTTCCACCAGGTCCAGGCCGGTGACCAGTTCCGTGACCGGATGCTCCACCTGGAGCCGGGTGTTCATCTCCAGAAAAAAGAAATCACCGTCAGGCCCCAGCACAAACTCCACCGTGCCGGCATTGACATACCCGGCCTGGCGGGCCAGGCCGCAGGCCGCCTGTCCCATTCGCTGCCGCAGGTCCGGGTCCACTCCGGGAGACGGTGATTCCTCAATGATTTTCTGGTACCGCCGCTGGATGGAGCACTCCCGTTCCCCCAGAAACACGACATTGCCGAAGGCATCCGCCAGCACCTGGATCTCTACGTGCCGGGGCTGTTCGATATACCGCTCCATGAAGATCCGGGTGTCGCCGAATGCCTTGCGGGTTTCCTGGCGGCTGGCAGCCAGGGCGTCTGCCATCTGGTCCGGGGAGGCCACGATGCGCATGCCCTTTCCGCCGCCGCCGGCCGCCGGTTTCAGCAGGACCGGGTATCCGATGTGTTGGGCTTTGGCCAGTGCTTCGTCTGTGTCTTTGAGGTCCCGGCCGTACCCCGGGATGACCGGGACCCCGGCCCTGGCGGCCAGGTCCTTGGAGGCGATCTTGTCACCCATCAAAGCGATGGCTTCGGAGGACGGGCCGATGAATGTCAGCCCTGTCGCCCGGACTGATTCGGCGAACCCGGTGTTTTCAGACAAAAAGCCGTATCCGGGATGAACCGCCCGGCAACCGGTATCCCGGGCCGCGGACAGGATTTTTTCCTGGTTCAGGTAAGATTCCGAAGCCGGGGCCCTGCCGATATGCACAGCCTCATCTGCCAGGTGCCGGTGTAGGCTTCGGGTGTCTGCATCGGAATAGACGGCAACGGTCCGGATGCCCAAGCGTTTGCAGGTGCGGATGATCCGCACGGCAATCTCTCCCCGGTTGGCGATTAAAATGGTATCGAACATGGCGCACCTCACAAAGGGATATTTCCGTGTTTCCGGTCAGGTCCTTTGGCGGTTTTTCCCTCAAGGACCTGAAGGGTTCTTATCAGCCGGTGGCGGGTGTCTCTGGGAAAAATTACGTCATCGATATAGCCTCTCTGGGCCGCCAGAAACGGATTGGCAAATGTGCGGCGGTACTGGTCCATTTTGTCGTGGAGCACGGCTTCCGGATCAGCGGATGTCTGGATCTCTTTACGGTGAATCAGTTCCACCGCCCCTTTGGGGCCCATCACCGCAATTTCGGCTGTGGGCCAGGCATAGTTCACATCACAGTGGATATGCTTGGAGTTCATCACCAGATAGGCACCGCCGTAAGCCTTGCGCACAATCACCGAAATGCGCGGCACCGTGGCTTCTGTGAATGCGTAGAGCAGTTTGGCGCCGTGGCGGATGATGCCCCCATGCTCCTGGTGCGGGCCGGGCATGAACCCCGGCACATCCACCAGGGCGATCAACGGGATGTTGAAGGCATCGCAGAAACGGACGAACCGCCCGGCCTTGAACGAGGCATCCGTGTCCAGAACCCCGGCCAGAACGGCGGGCTGGTTGGCCACCAGGCCCACGGTTTGGCCCCCCATCCGGCCGAATCCGCAAATGATGTTCCGGGCGAAATCCGGCTGAACCTCCATGAACTCGGCCCCGTCCAGGATGCTGTGGATCAGCACGTTCATGTCATAGGCCTGGCTGGGATTTTCCGGCACCAGAAAATCCAGGGCCGGGTCGGTGCGGTCGGTCGGATCCCGCAGGTTCAGAATGGGGGGGGTGTGCCGGCTGTTGGAGGGCAGATAGCTGATCAGGCGGCGGATCTCCCGTAAGCAAAGGATATCGTTGGGGGCCGTGAAATGGGCCACCCCGCTCTTTTTCGCATGGATTCCGGCACCGCCCAGGTCTTCGGAGGAGATGTCCTGGTGGGTCACGGTTTTCACCACGTTGGGGCCGGTGACAAACATGTAGGAAGAATCCTGGACCATGAACACGAAATCGGTGATGGACGGGCTGTAGACAGCCCCGCCGGCACAGGGCCCCATGATGCAGGAAATCTGGGGCACCACGCCGCTGGCCCGGACATTGCGGTGGAAAATTTCGCCGTAGGCAGCCAGGGAATCCACCCCTTCCTGAATCCGGGCCCCGCCGGAATCGTTGAGCCCGATGATGGGGGCGCCTACCTTCACGGCCATGTCCATGACCTTGCAGATTTTCTGGGAATGGGCTTCTCCCAGAGACCCGCCGATCACGGTGAAATCCTGGCTGAACACGAACACTTCCCGGCCGTCGATGTTACCGTGGCCAGTGATCACCCCGTCTCCCAGATAGGTGCGGTCCTCCCCCAGGGCGCTGCCCCGGCCTGTTTTGAGGACATCGAATTCCTCGAAACTGCCCTTGTCCAGAAGCAGCAGGATCCGTTCTCTGGCCGTGAGCTTGCCCTGGGCGTGCTGGCGGCTGATTTTGTCAGGTCCCCCGGCAGCGGTGGATTCGGCTCTTAACCGTTCCAGGGTCTGGATCGTCCGGTTGTACTGTACATCCATGATATCACCTGTTTTCTCATTTTTTGAAAATCCGGGGCTCATCACCGGATTTGGGTCCGGACCGGCTGAACAGATCTGTAAAGATCAAAATATGGGTGATCCGGATATTCCCCCCAATTATGACATTGCCCTTCTCAACCATATCTGCGGGGGATTGTCAATGGATATGTGGCGCTGCGGGCACTTTCCAATCCGGCACGGGTCATTGCAGGTGAACGATGGTCATATCCGGCGTGGTATGGCTGATGGTATAGATGGATTTCATTCTGCCGCTTTTTTTGTGTGCTGGCCGGGATCAGGATTCGTGTTTTCGTCCGTTTTCGGAGTCGGCCCGACATGGTTCATATACAGGTAATGAATCCGCAGCAGATGCAGGTCCTCATAGGGGATTTCCCGGTCCAAGGCCTCGAACACCGGTTTCAGGAACTGATGTCCATGGGTGTCAAAGGCCTGGCGCACTTTTTCCTGGACATCGGGTGGCGCCGCGCACCCATCGGTGACATGTCCGGATTCGATCCGGTTTCCGTCCTGGAAATACCGGTACAGATGGTTGGTGACCGTGAGTTGTTTCACATGAAACTGTTCGGCGATATCCATGACAGACATGCCGTTATGATACAGCCTGGCCACCTGAACATGCCGTTTTTCCCCTGTAACGGTTTCCGGGACAACCGGACCCGGGGGCTTTTTTGCCGGCGCATCGGAAATGGCATGGGCGGTGCAGAAAGCTGTGATGAGCGACAGGAAAGCCGGGCCGTATTTTTCCAGCTTGGTTTTACCTACCCCAAAGGTGTTCAGAAAATCCTCCTCCGTTTGTGGAAAAAACGTGGCCAGCTCTGTTAGGGTTTTATCGGGGAACACAGCATAGGGCGGCACACCGGCCTGGTCCGCCAGTTCTTTGCGTTTTTGCCGCAGCAAGTCAAACAGGTCCGGGTGATGGGGATGGGGGGCTGATTCAGCAGTGTCGACACCGGCTGCCGCATTTTCGACCTGGGGAAGCCGGTGCCGGGGATCCAGCCATCCGGCCACGGCCGTTTCCCCCTTCAGCACCCCCCAGGCTGCCGGGGTAAGGGTTAGGCCGCCATAGGTCTCTTCCCGCTGGACAAACCCCTTGCTCTGGAGCTGCCGGGACAGGTAGAACCACTGTTTTCTGGACAGATCGGTGCCGATGCCGTAAGTGGACACCAGGTGGTGCCGGAACTGGAAGACCTTTTTGGTTTCGGACCCCCGGAGCACATCGACGATATGGCTGGCCCCGAACCGTTCACCCGTGCGTTTCACACAGGATAGAAATTTTTGGGCTTCGATGGTGAGATCCCGGGCCAGGTCAGCAGGAGCCAGGCAGTTGTCGCACATGCCGCAGTCATCGTGTCTGACGGTCTCACCGAAATAGGCCAGCAGCAGATTTTTGCGGCAGTCTTCGGCTTCCGCAAACCGCACCATATCCTCCAGATGAGACCAGGCGGCCCGGTTCTGCTGCGCATCCATGCCTGTGACAAGAGATTTCAACCGGGGAATGTCGGCATGGGAAAACAGGAACAGGCATTCCGCTTCCAGTCCGTCCCGTCCGGCCCGGCCGATCTCCTGGTAATAGTTTTCCACACTTTTGGGCAGGTCATAATGGAGCACGAACCGGACATTGGGCTTGTCAATACCCATGCCAAAGGCGATGGTGGCCACCATGATCCGGACATCGTCTCGGATGAATTCGGTCTGGAACCGGTGCCGGTCAGCATCCTCGAGGCCCGCATGATATGGCCGCACGGAAAAGCCTCGATCCGCCAGTTGGGCGGACAGGGTTTCCACCTGTTTTCTGGACAGACAGTAGATGATGCCGGAATCCTGTTGATGGGTGTTTAAAAAATCCAGGGTCTGCCGCAAAGCCGCCTCTTTGAACATCACCCGGATCAGCAGGTTCTTCCGGTCAAAGCTGCCGATGAATGCCTTGAACCCGGCATCGGTTGAAAAAACCAGACTGGCCTGGATATCCTTTTGCACCGCAGGCGTTGCCGTGGCCGTGAATGCGGCGCAGACCGCATCGGGAAACCGGGGCCGGATCTGGGCCAGGTGCCGGTATTCGGGGCGGAAATCATGGCCCCAGGCGGAAATGCAGTGGGCTTCGTCAATGGCCAGACATTCCACGGACACGGTTTCGAGCATGTTCAGAATCTGGGGCCGGACCAGGGATTCCGGCGCGATATACAGCAGTTTGACCCGGTTCTGACGGATCAGGGACACATGGTGCCGGTACTGGTCGGCGGTCAGGCTGGAGTTTAGGCACACCGCTGAAATTCCCATCTCCTGCAGTTGGTCTACCTGGTCCTTCATCAGGGAGATCAGGGGAGACACCACAATGGTGAGCCCGTCAAACACCAGGGCCGGCAGCTGGAAACACAACGATTTGCCGCCGCCGGTGGGCAGCACCACCAGGGTGTCCTTTTTTGCCAGAATGTGTTCGATGATCTCTCTTTGCAGGGGCCGGAAATTATCATATCCGAACACTGTTTTCAGAATGTCCATGACATTTGTTCCATAAAACCCGCTATGACGGGAATTCAACTCATTGCTGTGGTATTTTTTTTTTCATGTGACTATACGCGGAAAAATTTTTTGATGCAAACGAGCACCCGTTTGGAGCAGACATTTTGGATCGTTTTGACATCACGGCCGCCCTGGTCCGGTTTTTTTATACGGCCATTGGGCCGCACCGGGATTCCGGGTTGATACAGGGATTGAAAAGCCGGTTGAATGAAAAGGAGACACATAAAATCAACCGGCTGAATCCAGAAAATCCCCTGGGATTGATTTTGGGGCCTGAACCGGAAGCATTCCTCCGGATCGGGCCCGTTTAAACAGGGTTGGACAGGGTTTCTGGTTAACGCAGGAAAGCCGCCCGCAGCCCAGCCTTTCTTTTCACGGTCTTGCGTGGCTTGACAAGGGCTGCGGGCCTGTTCATTAAATGACCCCTTGATCCAGCATGGCGTCCACCACTTTGACAAACCCGGCGATGTTGGCTCCGGCCACGTAGTTCCCGGGAAACCCGTATTCTTCGGCCGCTTCCAGACAGGTCTGGTGAATGTTTTTCATGATGGTTTTCAGGCGGTCATCCACCTCCTGCCGGGGCCAGCTCAGCCGCATGCTGTTCTGGGCCATTTCAAGGGCGGACACTGCCACGCCGCCGGCATTGGCTGCCTTGCCAGGGGCAAACAGGATTTTTTCATCCAGGAACAGATCCACAGCCTCCGGTTCACAGGGCATGTCCGCGCCTTCACACACCAAGGTCACCTTGTTTTTCACAAGATGCCGGGCGTCCCTGGCATTGATTTCGTTCTGGGTGGCACAGGGAAACGCGCAGTCAGCCGGAATGTCCCACATGGCTGATGATCCAGGGTGGCATTGTGTTCCACATACACTGCTTCTGAATATTTATTGACATACTCCTTGATCCGTCCCCGCCTGAAATTTTTCAGCCGCATGATATAATCCAGCCGGCCGGCATCAATCCCCTCTTCATCAAAAATATAGCCGGATGAATCCGACATGGTCAGGATTTTTGCCCCTGATTCAATGAGTTTTTCCGCCGCATGCTGGGCCACGTTTCCGGATCCGGAGATCAGACAGGTCTTGCCTTCCAGGGTCTGGTTTCGGGTATCGAGCATCTGGGCTGCAAAATACACCATACCGTATCCGGTGGATTCGGGCCGGATCAGGCTGCCCCCCAATGTCAGGCTCTTCCCGGTGAGAATCCCGGAAAATTCACTGTGAATTTTTTTGTACATCCCGAACAAAAACCCGATTTCTCGGGTTCCCACCCCGATGTCGGCGGTAAGAATGTCTTTGTTGGGACCGATGTGTTGATGCAGTTCCGTCATGAAGCTCTGGCAGAACCGCATCACTTCCCGGTCCGACTTGCCCTTGGGGTCGAAATCCGATCCGCCGCAGGCCCCGCCCATGTTCATGGTGGTAAGCGCGTTCTTGAACACCTGTTCAAAGGCCAAAAATTTCATGATACTCAGCGTGACGGACGGGTGGAATCGAAGTCCCCCCACATAGGGGCCGATGGCACTGTTCATGCCCACCCGGAAGCCCCGGTTGATCTGCACCTGTCCCTGGTCATCCACCCAGGGAACGCTGAACATGAAGACTTTTTCCGGTTCGGTGATCCGTTTGAGCACCGCTTCCTGACGGTACTCCGGATGCCGGTCGATCAGCGGCTTCACCGAGGCCACCACCTTGTCCACCGCCTGGAGGAACTCATGTTCCCCCGGATTTTTTGTCTTGATGAAAGACAGAATATCAGACATATCTCTCTCCTGTATGGTTACGCGTCAATGATCTCCAGGGCTTCTTCCCGGTAGGCATTCATGACGTAAGGGATTTTGGTAATTCTGGCACATTCTTCGGTTAGAGCGAAAAGATCTTTCCGGCTGATATGGGGCACGGCCCAGTTCCGGGAGCCGGCCATGATCTGCTGGAGCCCCACTTTGATCTTGTCCACGGCACTGTAGATACCGATGGCCCCTAAAGGCATGGTGTCGATCTCATTGCCGTAAGTATCCCTGAGCACTTCATAGTTCATGAAGATTTCATCCTTGGTGGTGCCGTATCTGGACACGGTGGAAGGCAGGCCTCCATCTTCGTTTCTGAGCCAGCGTTCCGTGTTTTTGCCCACCATGCCGGGGATCATCAATGCCCGGCCCATGCAGACCGCTTTGCAGTAAGGGGCGCCCAGGGCCAGGGCCTTGAATACATGGTCTTCGGACGAAAATCCGCCGGCAAAGGCGATGTCCGGCACGGGCAGGCCCCGTTTTTCCAGGCGCTGACACAGTTCATATGCCATGGCATGCAGGTAAATGGAAGGAATCCCCCATTCGGTCATCATGCGCCAAGGGCTCATGCCGGTGCCCCCCGGAGCTCCGTCAATGGTGAGCAGATCGATTTTGGCATCCGATGACCACCTTATGGCCATGGCCAGTTCCCGCATGGGGTAAGCCCCGGTCTTAAGGGTGATCCGTCTGGCACCCAGGCTTCTCAACCGCGCCACCTCTTTCATGAAGCTGTCCTGGTCAATGAATCCCAGCCGGGAGTGACGTTCAAACTGTTTAAGGGGCCCGGCCTTGAACGCTGCCTGATAGGCCGGTATTTCCGGATCCGGGGTGACGATGTATCCCCTTTTTTTCAGCTCGATGGCCCGTTTCAGGGAGTTGACCTTGATTTCACCACCAATGCATTTGGCCCCTGCCCCCATTTGAGTTCGATGGTTTCCACGCCCAGTTTGTCAATAACGTATTCGGCCACCCCGTTGCGGGTGTCCTCTACATTCATCTGAACCAGGATATCGCCGTAGCCGTTATGAAACCGCCGGTATTCGGTGATCCGTCGGTCCATCTCAGGCGATCGGGTGACTTTGCCGTGTTTGTTCAGTTCCAGCTGGGGGTCGATGCCGCAGACATTTTCGCCGCACACCAGGGTGATGCCACTGATGGCCGCGCCAATGGCGAAATGTTCCCAGTTTTTCTGGGCAATTTCCGTGCTGCCCAGAGCTCCGGTGAAAATGGGCACCTTCATTTTTACCTTGTCGGTCACCCCGTATTCGGTTTCCGTGTTCACGGCCGGAAAGGTCGCCTTGTCCGGGTCCGGATCCATGCCTTTGGCACCCAAGGCATATCCCATGATGTTCAGGTGGGAATAATCCACGGGATAGTCCTTGTCCGCACCGGCGGTAATGCTGCCGAAGGGTTCGGGATACAGCAGCTCTCTGCCCCGGAACGTGGCATGGAACAGATCGCAGTTGCCTTTGCATCCATCGATGCACCGGCTGCAAATCCCTGATTGCGGGGCAATGTTCCGGGACCGGTTTTTGGTCTGTAGGGCGTCATTGGCATTGGGCCGTTGTAGATTCATGTTTCCTCCTGATTCAATGCAAGTTTGTATTCGATTTTTCGACACTATTGTAAATTTAGATGTTTCAATCCAGTTTGCCTTTCAATAAATCCCCCAGACCGGCAAAAGGATTGGTGGCGCCCCCTTTTTCCGAAGAACGGTCATCCGGCCCTTCTGAATAGGCGTCTGCCACCTGATCCCGGGAATGTACATTATCATGGCAGTAAATGCACAGCAACTCCCAATTGCTGCCGTCCGGCGGATTGTTGTCATGGTTATGGTCCTTGTGGTGGACCGTTAATTCCCGCAGGCGTTTGCCTTCAAATTCACGACCGCAGTGGCCACAGATCCAGGGAAACAGTTTAAGTGCTTTCTCCCGGTAGGTATTTTCCCTCGCCTTCCGGGTTTTGTGAACTTCAGAAAGAATGGAATCAAGTTTTTTATTATCCGTTGAAGCCATGTGTGGGTTTCCTTGTATTTTTATGAGCAAGAATGTGATAAAAATTTTGCAGTTACAATTAACCAAAGGACTGGCCCGTCAGGCAAGCTTGATTTATAGAAAAAAATTATGGATTTGGCAATCACTGATTTGGAGAGACACCTCTGTAATTTTGGCACAACCTGGCAGCGGTCTTGATGTTATGAAACCCTGTCCGTTTTTTTTGTTAAAACCAGTTGTTTTATGTATACTGAAAGATCAGCGCAGACATCTCACCGTAGAGGACAAAAATCTATGAAAAAAGATGGGAACCTTTGTTTCACAAACGGCCGAATCCGGCTGATCCTGTTTCTGGCTGCAGTAATCCTGTTTGTTTTTTTCAGGACAGGGGCACTGCCTGAAGCGGATAAAACCATTCATGTCATCCCTGTTACCGGTACGGTGGAACCGGGCATGGCGGCTTTCATCAAAAGAAGCGTTGATGAGATTCTGGCTGCCGAGCCGGAAGCTTTGATTGTGTTCCAGCTGGATTCATTTGGCGGCCGGGTGGATGCGGCACTGGATATTGTGGAGACCATATTGGATATTCCCCAGGGGCAGTCCGTCTCTTTTGTGGAAAAACGGGCGATCTCTGCCGGGGCCTTGATCGCTCTGGCCGGCAATGTGCTGGTCATGAAGCACAACACCCTGATCGGAGATTGTGCCCCCATTATCCAGACTAGTGAGGGACAAAAGGAGGTGGGAGAAAAAACCCAGACGGTTTTGAGAGCCCAGTTCAGGGCCCTGGCCAAAAAAATAATTATCCTGAAGTGCTGGCGGAATCCATGGTCACCAAAAGCATGGAGGTGTATCAATTGACGATGGACGGTGAAACCGTGTACATGGACCAGGTGCAATTCAATGATCTCACGGAAGAGGAAAAATCCCGGATCACACAGAAAAAAACTGTGGTGGCGGAAGGTGAACTGCTGACCATGGATGATGTGGAGGCCCATGACCTGGACTTTTCCCGGGCCAGTGTCACGGATCTGGAACAGGCACTGGCCCTTTTGGGGCATGAAAACTATACTCTGAATTTAATGACCGAGACCTGGTCGGAAAAATTTGTCCGGTTTCTCCAGCCGCTGCTGCCAATTTTGATGCTGGTGGGGATAGGAGCCCTTTACACGGAGATCAAGGCCCCGGGATTGGTGTTTTCGGGGTGGTGGGGATTGTGTGCCTGGCCCTGGTGTTTCTGAATCAATACCTGGTGGGGCTGGCCCATTACACGGAACTGCTGCTGCTGCTGATCGGCACCCTGCTCATTGCCGTGGAGGTGCTGGTGCTGCCCGGATTCGGTGTGGCGGGTATTGCCGGTATCCTAGTGCTGTCCGCCGGGCTGGTGCTCTCTTTTCAGGGGTTTGTGGTGCCGGACCCGAAACTGCCGTGGGAGGGGCGGCTGATGATCCGGAACCTGGCCCTGGTGGTAGGGTCCTTTGCCGGAGCCCTGGTCATGTCACTGGCCATGGTCCGGTATGTTTTGCCCGGGGTGTCCAAAGTGATCAAGGGGCCGTATCTGAATACCACCCTAGGGGAAGCCCTGGTGGGATCGGATGAGGCCAGCTCTGTTTCTTTGGGACAGACCGGTACCGCAGTCTCGGCATTGCGGCCCTCCGGAAAAGTCAGAATCGGATCCCGGAAAATCGATGCCATCACCCAGGGAGAATTTTTGGATTCAGGGACTCTGGTTCGGGTGGTGTCTCTGGCGCAGAACCATGTGACCGTTATGGCGGTGGAACCGACAGGTTCGGGAAAGGAGCGGCCATGAGTGCCTATGTGCTGCCTGTGGTGCTTCAGCTGTTGGGGCTGGTGGTCATCGTGGTGGAGATTTTCGTGCCGTCGTTCGGTCTTCTGACCGCTCTGGCGGCTGGATTGCTGCTGTATTCCCTGTATTTGGTGTTCACCACCATTTCCGCAAACATGGGATTGGTGTTCGTGGGGGTGGATATGTTTGTCATTCCCGTGATCCTGGCTCTGGCATTCAAGGCCCTGGGTGCCTCTTCCTGGTCCCTTCACAAAACATTGTCCAGAGAGGAAGGCGTGGCATCCCAGTCACCGGATCTGGCTGCCTGGGTCGGGAAAAACGGGGTGGCCATGACCAATCTGAGGCCGTCAGGTACGGTGATGATCGGGGATATCCGGCTGGATGCGGTGACCGATGGAGATTATGTGAGTTCCGGCACGCCGGTGAAGGTGATCCTTGTGTCGGGAAACAGAATGGTGGTAGAAAAAATTGAATAACTATTAAGGAGAGAGTTCCATGGAAATTATGTACATCCTGGTGATTGTTGCCGGTATTATCGCTCTGGCCCTGTTTTATTTTATCTTTTCCTATATTGCTCTATGGATCCAGGCTCTGGTGTCCGGGGCAAAGGTGGGGTTGATCAATATCATTTTCATGCGGTTCAGAAAGGTACCGCCCAAACTGATCGTGGAATCCAAGATCATGGCGGTGAAAGCCGGTATGGAGATCCCCACGGATAGCCTGGAGTCCCATTATCTGGCCGGGGGGAACGTGTCCCGGGTGATTCAGGCCCTGATCGCCGCGGACAAGGCCAACATCGACCTGTCTTTCAACCGGGCCGCAGCCATCGATCTGGCCGGCCGGGATGTGCTGGAAGCGGTACAGATGTCGGTGAACCCCAAGGTGATTGAAACGCCCATGGTGGCGGCCATGGCCAAGGACGGGATTCAGCTCAAGGCCATTTCCCGGGTAACGGTGCGGGCCAACATCGACCGCCTGGTGGGCGGGGCCGGGGCCGAGACCATTCTGGCCAGGGTGGGGGAAGGGATCGTCACCACCATCGGATCGGCGGAAACCCACAAGAAAGTGCTGGAAAACCCGGACATGATTTCCAAGACGGTTTTGACCAAGGGCCTGGATGCGGGCACGGCATACGAGATTCTGTCCATCGATATCGCGGATGTGGATGTGGGCAAGAACATCGGGGCCGAGCTGGAAACCGACCGGGCCGAAGCGGACAAGAAGATCGCCCAGGCCAAGGCCGAGGAAAAACGAGCCATGGCCTTTGCCCAGGAACAGGAGATGAAGGCCCGGGTCCAGGAGATGCAGGCCAAGGTGGTGGAAGCCGAAGCCCAGGTGCCTCTGGCCATGGCGGAAGCGTTTAGAAGCGGTAATCTGGGCATCATGGATTACTACAAGATGAAAAACGTGGCCGCCGACACCCGGATGCGGGATCAGATCTCCAAGCAAGAAGCCGGTACGGCCGGGAAGATCAATCTTCATAAATGCTGAGGCAGGAAGCGGCAGGCTTTGGACGGAACCCGGTTTTCCGGAAAGTCTGCCGCTTCACAAGGAGTTGTCATGGATTTTGAAACCCTGATCAATATCATTCTGCTTTTTTTCTTTCTGCTCATCACCACGCTTGTCCGAGGGCTGAAGGCCAGGCAGCGGAAGAAAAAGGTGAAAAAACGGAAACAGCCGGCCAAACCATCGCCATTTTCATTTTTTCAGAAAATCAGAGATCAGATACAGGAGTCTTTGCAGGAACTGGAAAGGCAGGCCCGGCTGCAAAGACAGCAAAAGGAAACAGAACCGGAACCATCAGACAGCACCTTCTGGGATGAGCTGTCCGAAGACGGGGATATCCCGCAAGCACGGGAGGTGCCTCCGGCACGGGAAACGGTGAGGGCTCGCACCGACACCCGGGATCAATCCGGAGAAGGAGAACCGGTAGACGCGCCGGTTCAGAAAACGGCACCGGAAATTGAAGTTCAAGACCGGGAAATCAAGACCCCGACTTCTCCCAAGAAGGTGCCGCTGCCCCCCCTTCACCCCTATGGCCGCCGGCCCAGCCTGCGGCAGGCCGTGGTCTGGGCCGAGATTATCGGCAAGCCCGTTGCCCTGCGGAAAGAGTCGTCGGATGCCATCACATAAAACCAGGTCAGAGTGTTAAAACCGGTTGCTTGAATATTTAGGATCTGGTACTGTTTGGATATTGGACAAAACGCCTGTAGCGTATTCAAAAAAGGAGGTCGTTATGTCAATCTGTGTTATTATCCAGAGAAAAGTCGATGATAAGAAAATCGCATCTCAGTTGGCCCCTCTGATTGTCCGCTTGAGGTCCCAGGCAAGTATTCAGCCCGGTTATATCATGGATCAGAGCTTTGCTTCGCTGGATTCAGAAGGCGAATACCTGGTTGTCAGTATCTGGGATGCCATGGATGCCTGGAATCGCTGGAAAAACAGTGAACAAAGACAATCCATCCAGAAACAGATCGATACACTGATCGGCGAAGAAACCGTTTACCGTTACTATGAACCGGTGGTAGGCGGCATTATTCCAAAGTTTGAAGCGGTGGTTTGATCATTTTTTCTGGTCGTGTCAAAGCCCGTTGAACTTGGCCTCCCGCCGTTCCAGAAACGAGGCCAGGCCTTCCTGGACATCCCGGGAGGTCATTAACGGCATCAGGTCCGGCAACAGGCGGTCGATGGCGGCCTGATCGCCACGGGCTCTCGCCAGACGGCTGGAACGGAGGGTGGCGGCAACTCCTAAAGGCGCCTGTTTTGAAATGGTGTCCGCGATGGCAAGGGCTTTTTCCAGGCAGGCTTCCGGGGATGTCACCTCCTGGACCAGCCCCAAGCGCCAGGCTTCCTTTGCATTGATCTCGTCACCGGTCAGCAGATACCGCATGGCATTTCCCCAGCCGATTTCCTGGAACAGGCGAACCGTGGCACCCCCCACCGGTAGATTCCCCGCTTGATTTCAATCTGGCCGAACCGGACTGTGTCCGCTGCCACCCGGATATCGCAGGCCAGCAGCAGCTCTAGCCCGATGGTCAGGCAGATGCCCTGGACCGCCATAACCACGGGTTTGCCCACCTGCAGCCTTGGGTCCAGGCCCAGAGGATCCAACCCCAGCTTTGGCAGTTCGGGAAATTGTCCTCTGGAAAAGCAGTCCGCCCATGCCGGCAGGTCCAAGCCGGCGGTGAAATGATCGCCTTCGGCATACAGCACCCCGCAGCGCAGATCCGGGTTCCGGTGCAGCTCTCCATAGGCCAGACAAAGTTCCCGGTACAGGTCCAGATCAAAGGCGTTGCGTTTTTCAGGCCGGTTCAGTCCCATGCACAGGACATGGCCCCGGGTTTCCATCAGAAGGTTGTCGGATGATTTCCTGTGTCCGGCTGTCAGGGGGGCTATATCCATCTTTGGCTCCTCATGTTTTGACTTTGTATATATTCGCTTCCTGCTGGAAAAGCAAGAGAAAGGGGGCTTTCGATATTGGACCACGGCTTGCGCAGAGAGAAAAAATGGCTATGATATCCAATATACCGAAAATGACGGCATTTTAAAAAATTAGGTTGAACACCCGGGAGGTAACGGATGCCAATTTTTGAATACCAGTGCAACACCTGTTCCCATGAATTTGAAAAACTGGTGTTTGTCGGAGATGAGCCGGACATTGCATGTCCTAAGTGCGACAGCCATGAGGTTACCAAAAAGATGAGCGCGGTCAGTTTCATGGGGGCAAGTATTGGAACCTGTGCCGCAAATGCTCCCAAAGACTTTTCGTGAGCCGGCTGAATTTTGGCGGCCGTGCGCCGTTTGAATTTCTCCATAAGAGGCCTGATTTTTTGTTTTGAGTTTATGCCGGCTGTGTTAGACTCTACTTTATTGTCAAAGACAATTTGTATGATAAAGGCGGAATAATGGCAGACAGTCCGGCACCTGCAATGGAAAAGAAATATCTGTGGAAACGGTTCATCATTCATATCAGCCTGATAGTCGTTCTTTTTCTCATGGGCATATTCATCGGATTTGCCGTGCAGACAGATCGGCTCATCTCTGGACAATACCTGACCACGGCCCGGGCCCATTTTAAAAACATCGTTTTGACCCGCAGGTGGAATGCGGAACATGGCGGAGTGTTTGTGAAAAAAAGCCCTGAGAATCTTTCCAACCCCTATCTGGAAAATCCGGACATAACAGCGGAGGACGGGACCGTCTATACCATGAAAAATCCCGCTCTGATGACCCGGGAAATTTCTGAATACGCCCGGGAATCCGGTGATTTCATTTATCATATCACCAGCATCAACCCGCTGAATCCGAACAATACCCCGGATGATTTTGAAAAATCTGCCCTGACTGGGTTTGAATCCGGTGAAAAAGAAAACCATTCGCTGATCAGGGATAATGAACAGGCCGTTTTCCGTTATATGGCGCCGCTTTACGTGGAAGACAGCTGCATGGGCTGTCATGGAAAACAAGGGTACCGGATCGGGGATGTCCGGGGCGGTATCAGCGTGACCTATGATGTAAGCGACACGGAAAAGAAAATGGCCAGAAACCATTTTGGCTTCATCGGTCTGGGCGTTGCCGCTTCTCTACTGTTGCTGGGCATTATTTTGTTTTTGATCTCCCGTCTGGCCGTCCGCCTTTCAGACGCATACAGTATCATCGAAAAAATATCCAACACCGATGAACTGACACAGCTGTATAATCGTCGGTATTTTCATGCCAGGCTGGAAGAGGAGATTGAGCGGGCCAAGCGGTACGACCATCCGGTGAGCCTTTTTCTCATGGATATCGATCATTTCAAATCCGTCAACGATAGGCACGGCCACCAGGCCGGAGATGAGGTACTCAGAGCCATTGGCGGCATCTTGAAGTCCATCACCCGAAGTGTCGATATTGTGGCCCGATACGGCGGCGAAGAGTTTGTGGCGCTTCTACCGGAAACACAAAAGGAAACCGCCCGGGTGACGGCGGAAAAATTGCGGGTCGCCATCGAAGTCCATCCGTTCTTGCTACCGGATCAATCCGCGTTTCATGTGACCGCCAGCTTCGGGGTTTCCACTCTGGATATGGCCGACAAACCCACGGCTGCCATGGCAGACCGGATCGTCAAAACGGCGGATGATGCCATGTATCAGGCCAAACAGGCCGGCCGCAACCGGGTGGTGGTGTATTCAGGGCTGTGAGTTTACGATTCGTTTCCAGGATCTTGCGGCCTTATTCCCTTAAGAATCCTGGATTGGGTGGGACCGGTGAAATCCTGAAGCGTGATATCTGTCAGCCCGGCATCCGTCATCATCTTCCGGATTTCCGATTCACTGTAGGACTGCCCGGATTCAGTGCCCAGAAGCATGTTCAAAGAAAACAAGGCCGCAAACTCGGGCCGGTCCCGGGTGTCTCCCAGGATAAAATCATGGATGAGCAGCTGCCCGCCGGGAACCAGTTTTTCAGCAGCATGGGCCACGATGCCTTCGGCCAGGTTCGGTCCTTCGCCGTGGAGGATATGGGATAGCCAGGCGGCATCGAAGTCCTGTTTCAATGGGATGTCATCGGTGGTGTAGTCGCCGGCGACAAACCGGATTCGGTCTGACAGGCCGAACCGTTCGATGGTTTTTTCTGCAAACGGCCGGGTGGTGGAAAGGTCGAACACCACAGCGGTCAGGTGCGGGTTGGCTTTGCAGAAATGGATGGCATAGGTGCCGGGCCCGCCGCCCATATCCAGCAGCCGGGTACACCCGGACAGATCCACGGACCGCGCCACATCCGACGCCATGGCCATGGCATTGTTGAACATACCCATTAAAAACGCTTCCCGCCATTCTTCCGAAGAAACCGACGACCGATCCCGGATGGGCCCGCTCCGGGTGACCGCCTCGTCCATGCGGATCCATGAGTCGGCCAGGTGGTGGTGATGCTGGATCATGTACCCGATGTACCGGTCGGAATCTTTTGACAGAAAGTCGGCTGCTGCCTGCGTGTTGGCATAGCCGGCCGGTGTTTTGTTCAAAAGCGCCATGGCGGCCAAGGCATCCAGAAGCATGGAAAGGCCCCGGGAATCCCACCCGGTTTTCCGGACCATCTCCGGGGCGGTCAGGATGTCTTTTCCGATGAGCGTAAAGATATCCAGTTTCACGGCTGCGTGAAGGGTGCAGGTTTTCCAGTAATACCCGGACAGCTCCAGCAGAGTTCCGGGATGCCACTCTTTGGTCTGAGTCATGTTCCCTCCTCATTTTTCCTGCCACTGGGGGGGGCGCTTTTCAAAAAATGCGCTCACCCCTTCCTTGGCATCCTCTGTGGAGCACAGCCGGGCGAACGCCTCGTTCATATAGGCGAACCGGGCCTCGTAGTGGAGGTCTTCGGATCGGTAGAACGCAGTTTTGGCGATACGGACTGCCACCGGGCTTTTCTTGGCCAGCTCGACCGCCCAGCCCAAGGCCTGTTCGTCTAGTTCCTCCCTGGGAGCCAGTTTGTTCACCAGTCCCAAAGACAGGGCTTCCGGGGCCTTGATCAGGTTGCCGTAGAGCAGAAGTTCCAGGGCTCTTTTCCGGCCCACGCACCGGGACACCGGGATGACAGGACCCACACAGTTGAGTCCCACATTGATGGCGGTCAGGCCCATGCGCACGTTGTCCGCAGCCATGACCAGGTCAGCGGCGGCGGCCAGGCCCATGCCGTTGGCGACCGCCACCCCGTGTACCTGGGCGATCACCGGTTTGTTAAGCGTTGAGATTGTGACCAGGGGGTGCTCCATGGTCTCGATCCACGCCTGGTATTCCATGGGGGTTTTTCCGGCCAGTTCATTGACATCAATACCGGCGCAGAACGCCTTGCCGGCCCCCTTTAGAAGGATCACCCGCACCCCGGAGTCCGCATCCAGATCCAAAAGTGCCTGATTCAATTCGGTTGCCATGTTGGTGCTGAAAGTGTTCATCTGTTCGGGGCGGTTCAGCGTGATGGTTCCCACGTGATCGGCCGGGGGTGTCATCAGAATGTCTTGAAATGCCATGGCGGTCTCCTTTTCAAAAGAATATGAAACTTGTTTATTCGAATATGTCCGGCAGCATCATTGATGCCCGATCAAAAAGATACCATAAGTAGCCAGCAGATTGGGTAAAAATGTGATGATTTTTCCTTCCATCTGATGATTTTTCGTGTTGATGGCCGCTTTTTTCAGAATCCGGAACCCGGCCTGACGGGTAAAATTCCTAAAATCCCTGAGGCTTAAGACCCGGATGTTGGGGGTGTCATACCATTCATAGGGCAGTTCTTTTGTGACCGGGGCGCACCCGGTGAACATCAGCTGGACCCGGGTTTTATAATGCCCGAAATTGGGAAAACTCACCACGCAGCGGCCCGCGACCCTCAGCATGGACTGGATCAGGAATACCGGGTCATACACCTGCTGCAGTGTCTGGGAGCAGATGGCAAAGTCAAATGCCTGGTCCGGATAATCCATGATCTCCCTGTTGATATCCCCCTGGAGCACGGAAATGCCTTTTTCAATGCATTTGACCACCTTGGATTCCTTGATTTCAATGCCCCGTTCCGTCACCTGACGGTTCTGCCTGAGCCACAGCAGCAGATCCCCCTCTCCGCAGCCGAGTTCTAAGACTTTAGCGCCCGGCGTGATCCAGGAGGCGATGATCCGTAAATCATACCGGAGCGGATTCATGGGAAACCCTCCTTAGAAACCCCGTCATCAGGTGGTCCAGTTTTTCATTGGGTAGTAAAAAAGCGTCATGGCCCCACTGGGCCTCAATTTCACAAAAGCTGACGTCCAGGTTGTTTTTCTTCATGGCCGTGACCATTTCTTTGGACTGATAGGTGGGATACAGCCAGTCCGAGGTGTAGGAAACCACCAGAAACCGGGCCAGGCATTTTGAAAACGCCTCGACCAGGGAGCCTTTGCCGTGTTCCCGGGCCAGGTCGAAATAATCTGCCGCTTTGGTGATGTAGAGAAACGAATTGGCATCAAACCGCTCAATGAATTTTCTGCCCTGATACTGGAGATAGGATTCCACCTGGAATTCAGCCCCGAATTCGAAACTCAGTGCACTTTTGTTCTGGAGCCTTCGTCCGAACTTCAGTCGCATGGATTCATCGGACAGATAGGTGATATGCCCGATCATTCGGGCGATGGCCAGTCCCATGCCGGGTTTGGGTCCCTCGTAATAATGTCCGTTGCACCAGTTGGGATCAGCCATGATGGACTGTCTGGCCACTTCATTGAACGCGATGGCCAGAGCGGAATGGCGGCAGGTGGTGGCCAGGGCAACGGCCGATGCCACACTGTCCGGATACCGCACGCACCATTCCAGCACCTGCATGCCGCCCACTGATCCGCCCACCACGGACAGCAGCTTTTTGATGCCCAGATGCTCCACCAGGGCTTTCTGGGCCCGGACCATATCCCCGATGGTGATCAGGGGGAAATCCGTGCCATAGGGGATGCCGGTTTCCGGATTGACGGAAGCCGGTCCGGTGGAGCCCATGCAGGACCCTAAGATATTGGAACAGATCACAAAATATCTGTCCGTGTCAATGCCTTTGCCCGGTCCCACCATGATGTCCCACCATCCGGGTTTGGGGTCCTCCGGGGTGTAGTAGCCGGCCACATGGGAATCCCCGGACAGGGCATGGAGGATCAGCACGGCGTTGGTCCGGTCCTGGTTCAAGGTGCCGCAGGTTTCATAGGCCAGGGTGACCGGATGGATTTCAGCTCCGCTTTCCAAAAGGAAAGGGTCAGTTTGCCGGCAAAGGTGAAAAACTGTTTTCCACCGGTCCCACCGTGGTTCCGTTTAGATCGTGATCGATATACTCACTCACGGTCACACCGTTTCAAGGGCTGCTGACAGGTCCCCGCAGATGTCATCGATATGCTCGATGCCCACGGAAAACCGCAGCAGGCAGGGATCGGCCAGCCGGTCTTTCAGTTCCTGGGGAAACGACACATACTGGGAGGAATAAGGGTGGATGATCAACGTCTTGCAGTCGCCCAGGTTGGCCAGGTTCAGGATCAGGGACAGGTGGTCCACCAGCCGGAAACAGGCATCCTGGTCTGCCAGGCCAAAGGTTAGCATGGTGCCGAATCCTTTGCCGGCAAACTGTTTTTGGCCATCTCATGGCAGGGATGGTCGGAAAATCCTACAAAGTTGACCCAGGTCACTTTGGGGTGTTCCCTTAAAAACGTTGCCGCTTGAACGGCGTTGGTCATGTGCCGTTCCATGCGCACCCCCATGGTGGACAAACCCAGCACCGTCAGAAACGAATGAAACGGGGCCGCCGTGGTGCCGAAATTGACATGATGTTCTTTGAACAGGCGGTGGATGAACGCCAAGCGGCCCTTCTGTTTCACAAACGGGGCAAAATCGGAAAATCGGTCCGTGTCCCAGTCAAAGTGCCCGGCATCCACCACCACGCCCCCCAACGCTGCCCCATGGCCTGAAAAGTACTTGGTGGTGGAGTGCACCACGATATCGGCCCCCAGCTCGATGGGACGGCACAGCCAGGGAGAGGCCAGGGTGTTGTCCACCATCAGGGGAATATGGTTTTCATGGGCCAGATTCGCGATCTGTTTGAGATCCGGGATTTCCATTCCCGGGTTGGTGATGGTTTCCATATAGATGAACCGGGTCTTGTCCGTTATCTGTGCGGCAATGTTATTCAGATTCAGCGGATCAGCAAGGCGCACAGTGATGCCGTATTTTTTGAAGATATTTGTGAACAGGGCATAGGTGGACATGAACAAAGAGGAGGATGCCAAAAATTCATCGCCGGCCCGCAAAAGCGTCATGCAGGCGTTGCTGATGGCCGCCATGCCGGACGCCGTGACCACGGCGGCCCTGCCCGATTCCAGGGAGGCCAGCCGTTCTTCCAGGAACCGGTTGGTGGGATTGGTCAGGCGCATGTAAATATGGTCGGGCCGCTCTCCGGAAAAGGTTCGGCCCAGATCGGCGGCAGTGCTATGAAAATGGGCCGCGGTCTGGAAAATGGGCGGCAGGGTGGCCCCTTCCCAGTCATGGTTTTTGATCCCTTCATGAATGGCACGGGTATCAAAATGAAGCGGTTGGTTCATGGTTCCCCCATCAAAGAGTAAAAAATTAAATATCACCTTGTGGTATTTAATTGTCAAGTTCTAATTGTTACTCTCTGTGCCGCATAAATATCTCCCAGGGTCTTGAATTCGGTCTCCGCCGGGAAAACTATGGGCCGTCTCTCCAGCCTGTTTCCCTGATCATCTTTTTTTTCGGGCTGTACCGGTTCAAGACCGGGTTCGGGGGACGGGTCGTTAATAGGGACGGTTCCTGGGATTACTCCGTCGATCCGAACGCGTATGCATCTTTCCGGAACTGGGAGGAGGTCAACCGGGAGAATGCGGGAACGGGGCGTTTTTCAGGGAAGTGGAAAACGGATTCATGAAAAGATCTTGATGTCAGGGCGCACACCGTATAAATAGAATCATCGGTCGCATGGTGCGCCCGGTGAATGTAATTTTAACCACACAAGGAGCGAGACCCTATGCCGGTGGTGACATGGAAAAAAGACAACCGAGTCTCTGTGTTGACAATGTGTAACGGACCCAACCGGATGAACCGGGTATTTTCTGAAGAGATGAACGCCTGTTTGGATCAGATCGAGGATGATACCGATGTCCGGGCCGTGGTTCTGACCTCGACCGATGAAAAAAATTTTTCCCAGGGCATTGATGTGGAGTGGATCGGCAGAAAGATCCAGGAAAAGGACCGGGACACGATCAAGGCGTTCATGTATGACATGAACCGGATCTTTAAGCGCCTGCTGCTGTTTCCTGTGCCGGTGATCGCGGCTGTCAACGGCCATGCGTTCGGCAACGGCGCGATTATTTCCTGTGCCTGTGATTTCAGATTCATGAAAAAGGACAAGGGTTTTTTCTGCTTTCCTGAAGTGGATGTGGGGATTCCATTTCTGCCCGGCATGGTGGCGTTTGTGCGCAAGGCGGTGCCGGAACCGATGTTCAACCGGATGATTCTGTCAGGACAGCGGATGACGGCCGAAGCGCTTGAAGCAGAAGGGGTGATCGTCAAGGCCTGTGATGACCAGGATCATCTCATGACCGAAGCCCTGGCCTTTGCAGCGGCATTTGACAAAAACGGGGTATTTTCAGGGAGTTGAAACAGCGGATTCACCAAGGCCTGATTCAGGTCCTGGATGAACAGGACCCGGTGTATATCGAGCCTATCAACCTGTTTGTGCCTGATTGACTTGGCGATTGAAACGGGTGGCTGAACCAGCCATCGGAGCCGGGCAACGGATTTTCAGGTGCGGCCAAAGGTCTCCGGCCGCACCTGAAAATCAACAGATTCAAACGTCAATCTGCCGGGATCATTGGTACTGGGACCGGATATCCTTTTTGCTGATTTTCCCCACCAATTTGCACACATGTCCCGGACAAAATGACGTCCGTCCTTGTCTCTGGCATCAAAATAATTGCCGGTCATGAACGGATGAACGATCAGGTTGCCGGCCGTTTCATGATATTCTCCTTGTGATTGAAGTGAAAAGGATAGAAATCCCAAAAGTCACATTCATATATAATTAAATTCGTCAATTCGTCAAACGGTTCGAACTGGGGCTTTTATGGGGTGTAAAGGACCCCTATGTACCGGACGAAAAGAGGTTCGACTTGACAGTCAGTCCCCGCTGCGATAAATTTTCCGGTACCCAGAAACCAGAAACCCGATACCCGGCACTATGAACCTGCTTTCAATCACCCTTGAAGAACTTACCCGCAAACTTGAAACCGGATACGGCAAAGGGTGGTTTCATGCCCGGGCCTGTATCGGGAAATTTTTGAAAAAGGAAACTCGGGCTTTGGATCGGCCCCTGAATTTGCGGCATCCCCGGCCCTGGCACGCTCCCTTGAGAAAACGGTTTCAGTGAAACCCGGGCAGGTGGTGGACACATTTCAGGAAGGAGATCTGACCAAGTTCATCACCCGGCTTTCCGACGGTCAAAAGATCGAATCGGTCATCGTCCCCATGAACCGTTACAACACCCTGTGCATGTCCACCCAGGTGGGATGCCGCATGGGTTGTACGTTCTGTGAAACCGGGCGCATGGGATTGAAGCGGCACCTGGATGTGCACGAAATCACAGGCCAGTTGTTCAATGCCCGGCATACACTGAAAAAACCGGTGAAAAACATTGTGTTCATGGGCATGGGAGAGCCATTTGACAATTTTGATGCCGTCATGGCCGCTGTCCGGATCATGAATGTACAGCAGGGATTTGACATTGCCCTGAGGCACATTACCATCTCCACGGCTGGCCTGGTACCGGGCATTGAACAGCTGGCTGAACAGAACCTGCCGGGGATCCGTCTGGCCGTCTCCATCAACGCCCCGGACAACGGGACCCGGTTCCGGCTGATGCCGGTGAACCGTGCCTGGCCCCTGGATACCCTCAAAGCCGCGCTGACACAGTTTCCCCTACCTTACAAAGGCACGTTTCTGTTTGAATACATTCTCATTAAAGGAGTGAATGACTCGCCGGTTCATGCTGATCAACTGGCGGCATTCATTCATCCCCTGCCGGTCCGCCTCAATCTGATCCCCTGCAATCCGGTCCCGGGTATTGGCTTTGAAAGCCCTTCCGACGAAGCGATGAACCGGTTTTCCCAGCATCTGGTAGAAAAAGAGGTGTTTGTGATCCGCCGCTGGAGCAAAGGCCGGTCCGTGTCCGCCGGATGCGGCCAGCTGGGCCGTTTCCGATAGCAATCAAAAACCCGCATCATCAGACAGACCGCGGTGACAGATTGATCCGATCCGTTGCCGTGCCGATACAGCCTCGGCCAAACTTCAGGACGGATATCCTCCCGTCAATGAGATAACGAATGCAGGAATAACGTTATTGAAAAATGTGTACCACAGGATTGTTGTGTGGAGATATATTTTACAGAAAGACTTTTGCACTATTAAATAAGACTGTTCGGTAACGTTATAAATAACGTTACCGAACACGTCTTATTTTGCATCTCCACAGACGATTTTATCGTATCCGTTGGGTTATTTTTTTCTAAATATTTGATTTTAAAGAAATTTCATAAAAATATCATAAAGGACGGGCGGATTGACTTGGTTGGCATTGTTTTTGCCATGATTCTGTTCGTTTGGAAGTGCAATAGTTGACGGTGCCATGGGTTTCCATGGCGCCCCGTAAAAAGGGATCCATAAGTCCTTAACGACAGCGTTTTTTCAATCATTTAAGGAGAAGTGCCTTGCATGCCACGATTCAGAAACCGATTAAAGAGATAATCAGCCATATCCGCCCTGATGAAAGCGTATTTGTGGTCGGATGCAACAACTGCGCCTGGAAATGCCATTCCGGCGGTGAAGATGAAACCCGGCGCATGGCGGAACGCCTGGCCGGACGGGGCATCAATGTGGTGGGATATACCGTCCCCGGCCCCCAGGGCATGTCCCTGTGCAAACTGTCCCATACCAGAAAAGTGCTGCAAGAGGATTACGCCGGACAGGTCAGGCAGGCGGATTCGTTTTTGGTCCTGGGATGCGGCCAGGGGGTTCATACCGTGGTCGACGCCACAAACGGTGCCATGGTCCATCCGGGCTGTGATACCATTTTTGGCGGTGAAACCGTATCCGATACAGACATTGAAGAATTCTGTTCTCTTTGCGGGGAATGCGTCATTGAATTCACCGGCGGTCTCTGTCCCATGACGTTGTGTGCCAAGCAGCTGCTCAACGGGCCCTGCGGCGGAGCTGAAAACGGGCGCTGTGAAGTGGATCCGAACCGTCCCTGCGGCTGGATACTCATTTATGAACGGCTGAAAAAAATGGACCGTATGGCACTTTTGGAACCCTATCAACCGCCCAAGAACAATTCCAAATGGAGCCGGCCGAGGACCCTCAAAGTCAGTCCCACTGAAGCGACCTTCTGTTCATCCGGCGAATCGGTCACCGTCAGTAACCAGGATTGACGGCCACGGGGCTGTCCAGAGACAGTTATCCCGGGGGACAGCAACGACACATGAAAAAGTATAACAAACTGACCGGTTTTTTCATCTTAACCCATCAGGACCAGGAACAGACGATAAAAAGGAAACAACAACCATGAAACTGACCACCCTGTTTGACAAAGGGGAATTTGTCATTACCGGCGAAGTCGGTCCCATCAAGGGAGCGATTAATCGGGATAAAAGTATTGAACCGGGCTGTGCCATCGAAGCCCTCCATCTCCAGCAGCACGTCCATGCCGTCAACGTCACCGACAACCAGTCCGCGGTCATGCGGCTGGGATCCCTGGCTGCCAGTGTCCGGCTCAAAACCGCCGGTATCGAACCGGTTTATCAACTCACCTGCCGGGACCGAAACCGGCTGGCGCTTCAGTCGGATCTTCTCACTGCATACTCCCTGGGAATCGACAACGTTCTGCTGCTCACCGGCGACCACATCCAGCTCGGGGACCACAAGGAAGCCAAGCCGGTTTTTGATCTGGATTCAGTACAGCTGATCCGCATGGCAAGGGGGCTGTCTAAAGGATTCGACATCTCCGGCAACAAGCTGGAGCACGGGATTGACATGGCCCTGGGCGCCGTGGTGAATCCCAATTTTGACCCCATTGAGCTTCAACTGATGAAAATGAAAAAAAAATCGATGCCGGTGCCCAGTTTTTCCAGACCCAGGCAGTTTATGACGTGAAACTGTTCGAACGGTTCATGGAAAAAGCACAGACATTCAACATCCCCGTACAGGTGGGCATCGTCATCCTGAAATCACCCCAAATGGGACAGTTCATGAACAAAAACGTATCCGGCATCCATGTTCCGGAAGCCTGGATCGAAGAGATCGGTTCCGTGGCCAAAGAGGACCGGAAGAAAAAAGCCGCTGAAATGGCCGGCCGCTTTCTTGCACAGGTTCAATCCATGGTCCAGGGTGCGCATATCATGCCTTTGGGCTGGACCGATGTCGTTCCCGATCTTCTGACGTACAGCCGACAGACATGACTTTTGCATTTCCTGGTCAGGGAAGCAGCAGTTCAGCGATGTGGCATACGGAGATGTCCCGGCCCTGTTGAGCGGCCCCGCCTTTGAGCTGGAGCACGCATCCCGGGCATTCGGTCACCAGCAGATCGGCGCCCGATGCGGTCACGTCATCCAGTTTCCGGATCAGGATTTCCCGGGACACCGCCGGGAAGGCGGTGGAAAAACTGCCGCCAAACCCGCAGCAGGTTTCTTCCTCTTCCGTCGGGATATACCGGTTCCCGGATTTGTCAATGAGCTCCCGGGGTGCCTGGTGTATATCCATACCCCTGCACAGATGACAGGGGGAATGAAATGCGGTTTTTCGGCCAGGGCCGGGGATCTGGTCGATGCCCACTATATCGTTCATGAACACGGAAAACGGCACCACTTTTTTTGCAAAGGCCGCCGCTTTTTCAGGGGCATAGTCTTTGACCAGTTTCGGCACCCCGTGGGCCAGGTGGGAGGCGCAGGATGCGCACAGGGTGACGATATGATCCACCCCGTCGTAATCCCCGCCGTTCACGGCCATGGCATCCAGGTTCTGGAGGGCCACTTCCCTGGCGGCTGATGTTTCCCCCATGCTCACGGCCGGCAGACCGCAGCAGGACTGATTCATGGGAAACACCACGTTGATCCGGCTGCGGGCAAATCCTTTCATGGCGGCTTCCAGGTGTTGCGGATACACAAAATCCTGGACACATCCGGAAAACAGGGCAATGGTGAACCGGGGGGTTTTGACCGGCTGGTTCAGAGCCGCAAACCGGTCCCGGAACGGGACTCTGGCAATGGCGGGCAGACGTCGGAAATTGTGGTCCGACGAAAAGATCATGGGCAGGTGACGCAGAAAACCGGTCTCTGACGGCCGGCCGGACCCGCTGCCGGTGGCGGTTTTTGCCGGATCCGACCGGTCCAGGACCGGCTGCTGGGCCAGGTAGGCGGTCCGCAGGAGCCGGTGAAACAGGGTGCGGTTTTTAAGCATTTTCGCCAACATCTGGCTTTGCAAGGGATGCCCGGTTTCATCCTGGATCCGGGCATGGATCTGTTTGATCAGGTGGGGCAAGTCAATACCGCCGGCGCACACCGCCTTGCACGCCCCGCAGTTGGTGCAGTTTTTCACCAAATTTTTCGCATTTTCCAGGCCGTGAAAAAAATAGGTGGTGATCAGGCCGATGGCTCCGATATAGATATGGCCCATCTGGTGGCCCCCCACCATGCGGTAGACCGGGCACACATTGGCGCAGGCACCGCACCGCACGCACTGGAGTATCTGGGAGAACTCCGGATCGGCCGCGATGTTGCTGCGGCCGTTATCTAGAAACACGATGTGCATCTCCCGTTTTCCGGAGGGCGTGACGGTGCATTCCGAGGGACCTGTGATCCAGGTGACATAAGAGGTGATGGCCTGGCCGGTGGCGTTTTTCGGCAGAATCCGGTTGATTGTCAAGGCATCGGCGATCGTTGGCACCAGCTTGTCGATGCCCACCAGGGCCACGTGTACCTTCGGCAGGGTGGTGACCAGCCTGGCATTGCCTTCATTGGTGGCAATGCCGAGGGTGCCGGTGTCGGCCACCGCATAATTGGCACCGGTGATGCCCATGTCCGCTCGAACAAATTTTTCCCTCAGCTCTTTTCGGGCCACCTTGACCAGCCGCTCGATCTCAGGGTTCTGGTCCGTGCCCGTGACATCGGTAAACAGGTCCGCTACCTGGAACCGGGACAAATGAATGGCCGGCATCACCATGTGGGACGGGCCTTCTTTTCTGAGCTGCACGATCCATTCCCCGAGATCGGTCTCCGTGACCGCCAGTCCTCTGGTTTCCAGCCACCGGTTCAGGCGGATCTCTTCAGCGGTCATGGATTTGGATTTGACGATTTTTCTGGAACCGGTTTTCTGAGCGATCTGTTCAATGATGCGGTTAGCGTCTTCGGCCGTGTCCGCCACATGCACATGGATGCCATGGGCAAGGGCCTTTGCGGTAAATTGCCTTAACAGGGCCGCGTTGTTTCGGATAGCTCCAGCCTTGGCATCCGCCACTTGTTGAACCAAGGCTTTCACATTCATGCCGGCAAAGGCATTTTGTCTCGAGGTGCGGTAGGCCACGGCAAATTTGTCCATGGCCTGGCGCAGAAACCGGTTGTCCAGGGCCGAGTCCAGCCGGTGTTTATAGGATCTGAAACTCTCGGTTTTCGACATGGGCTTATTCCTCTTCCACCAGGATGATATGCAGTTCCAGGGGGCCATGGACACCAATGGCCAGGACCCGCTCGATGTCCGCCGTCCGGCTGGCACCTGTGATAAAGGCGGTATAGGACCCGGTCCGGGCTGTCAGTACCGACAGTTCTTCGGCCATCTCATTCGCTGACGTCCGGATATCCGATACCTTCAGGAGCGCCACATGCACCTCGCACAGCATGGTGGCCAGCCTGACCTCCTCGCTGTGGGAAGCCATGACCAGGGTGCCGGTATCGGCAATGCCGTAATCCGCCCATGTCATGCCCATGTCAATGCCGTCGGGGTAATCCCGCATCCCGTTTTGAAGCAGGTGGATGTTACCGGCGTTGTCACAGGCTTCAGACAGATACCGGAGATCTGCCGTTTCCAGATTCGGGGCCGCCAGGATCCGGGCAGCCGCCTCTTTGGCCCCGGCAGACGTCAGCCGGGGATTTAACATCTGGGATGTCATCGGAATTCTGCCCTGCAGCAGACAAACCGTCCGGTCAAATGCCTCAGTCCGGGATGCCGCCTGATGCACCACCGCGGATACCAGGGACGCTTTTTGTGCAAAGGTTGCCGTCAGATCGGTCATGTCAGAAACACTCCTGTTGTCCTGCATGTTTCCATGAGGGGTTATCCAAAAAATATGCCCGGCAGCCAGGTGACCAGGGAGGGGAACAGGCACAGCAGGCCGATACTGATCAGCTGCAGCAAAACAAAGGGGACGATTCCTCTGTAAATATGCATCATGGTATACTGCGTCGGTGCCACTCCCTTGAAATAGAACAGAGCATACCCGAACGGCGGGGACAGAAATGAGGTCTGGAGATTCACGCACATGAGCAGGGAAAACCACAGAGGATCGAATTCCAGTTCCATGGCAATGGGCAAAAAAATCGGTACTGTGATCAGCAGAATGGCCGCCCAGTCAATGAACATGCCCATGATGAAGACGATGAACATCATGATGAACAAAATGATCCACCGGTTCATACCGGAGCCGATCAGCAGGTCTGCCACCACATCTCCACCGCCCATGCTCAGGAACACCGTGGAAAAAAATTTTCCGCCGATGAACAGCAGCATCACCATGGAGGTGGTTTTCAGGGTGGCATGAGCGCTTTCCTTGATGACCGTCCAGTTCAGCTTTTTGTTGAAAGCCGCCAGGATCAATGCACCCAGGCGCCCAGTCCTGCGGCCTCCGTGGGGGTGGCCACTCCGGCCAGAATCGTTCCCATGACCGCCAGGATCAATGCCAGGGGGGGGAGCAGTGATTTCAGGGTCATGGCCCATTTCTGGGCAGCCGTATATCCAGCGGCTTCTTTTTTTGAAATGGGGGGCCCCAAGTTCGGATTGATGTTGCAACGGATAAAAATATAGGCAAAATACAGCCCGGCCAGCAGCAGCCCCGGAAAGATGGCTCCGGCAAACAGATTTCCCACCGAGGTTTCCTTCATACCCGTAAGACCGCCGTAAATCACCATCATGATGGAAGGTGGAATCAGAATGCCCAGTGTCCCGGACGCACAGATAATTCCGGCCGTCATTTCTTTCTGGTAGCCTTTGTTCATCAGCGCCGGGGTGGCCAGCAGGCCCATGGCGACCACGGATGCTCCGATAATGCCGGTGGTGGCTGCAAATACGGTACACACGACCACGACAGCAAGTCCCAGCCCCCCCCTTATGCTGCCTAAAACGACGTACAGGGATTCAAATAAGGCATCTGATACTTTTGACCGGTCCAGCAGCTGGGCCATAAGAATAAACAACGGGATGGCCACCAGCGTATAGTTGTTCATCAGGCCCCAGGTGTTGTTGACAAACATCTCAAAAAGCATGGAAATGGAAAAACCATTGTCTATCAGACCGAACAGCGTAGCAACCGCTGCCAGGGTATAGGCCAGGGGGTGTCCCAGCACAATGGCCAGGATCAGGGTGATAAACATGGCAGCGGTCATGAATTCAAGACTCATGGGTGTACCTTTCTTCCTTGTTGTTTGAGGGAGACGATATCGTTGAGCAGGTTGGCAATCCCCTGGAGAAGCAGGAACATCAGGCACAGTGCCATCAATATTTTCAGCGGCCAGATGGGCGGGGCCCAGGAAGTGGAGTTGACCTCCAGTCCCAGCACGGAGGTATAGGCGAATTTAATGGACCACAGGGTCATGAAAAACATCACCGGCATGAAAAACACCAGGTTGGTAAGAATGCTGAGAATCAACTGGCTCTTTTCAGATGCCAGGGAGGTAAAGATATCCACCCGAACATGTCCTTTGTGGACATCGGTATAGGAAAATCCAAACATGTAATGAAGGCCGTACAAAAATGTGGTGGCTTCAAATCCCCATGTGGTCGGGGCATTGAACAAATACCGCATGATCACCTCATACACCACGATAATCAGCAGCGGATAGATGAGAAAAGAGGTCGCATCCCCCTGCTTCCGGGTGATCATTTCAAGGCTTTTCGCTATTGATTCCAGCATGGTGACATCCTTTTCTGAGAATGAATCAAAAAACGGTCAGGGTTCGCAGCCCGTGTTATATCGGAATGGTTAAATGACCGGGCTGCCGGACGTTTCAAGGTTTTGTTTTTTTTGCTTATTCGTGGATCTGGCCGCTGATGTAGGTGTCATAGGGCCAGGGAGTTGCGCCGCCGCGGGCCTTGCGCCAGGCTGCATAATCTTCGATCAGCTGGTCCTGGGAATCCAGAATTTTTTTGGCATCCGGAAATCTGGCTTTGACGGAATCCATATACTCTTTGGTGGTTTTACGGAATTCGATCAGGGTTTCTTTGTCCATGTGGACAAATTCCACTTTTTCCTGAAACAGCTCAATGGCTTTGGCGTTCAGGTTGTTGATCCAGTTGTAGCTCCATAGCTGGGTTTCCTTGGCACAGATGTCGATGATCCATCTCAGGTCTTCGGGCAGTTTGTCATAGGCGTCTTTGTTGAAAAACAGGGCGCACTGGATGCCCGGCTGATGGACGCCCGGTTGGATCACGTATTTGGTAATGTCATCGAATCCCATGGGATAGTTGATGGCCGGAGAAGAGAACTCGGCTGCATCGATCACACCGCGTTCCAGGGCCAGGTAGACTTCGCCGCCGGGAAGCGGAGAGACAGAGGCACCCAAATTGTTCATGATGTCCATGAACCAGCCGGGAGTCCGGATTCTCATGCCTTTGAAATCTTCCATTTTGGTGGCCCGTTTGTTGGACGACAGCCCCATTTCCTGGCCGCACTGGCCGCCGGGGAGGGCAAACAGGTTAAACTGACCATACAGGTCCTGCATCATCTCCACACCGCCCCGTTCATACAGCCAGATGTTGTAGAGTTCGGCATCCAGGCCAAAGGGGACAGACGCCAGGGCCACAAACGCTTCGTTTTTGCCTTTCCAGTAGCCGGGCCAGTCATGACCCACCTGGGCCGCCCCGGTGCTCACGGCATCAAAGCTCTGCATGGCCGGAACCAGTTCGCCGGCTGAAAATGGCTTGATATCCAGACGTCCGGCTGATGCCAGACGGACACTGTCGGCAAAATGGGAGGCGATATCATAAAACAAAAGTCCTTTGGACCAGGGCATGACCATTTTCCAGCGAATCTTTTCGTCTGAGACGTCAAAGCTCACCCGCTTGGCAATCTTGCTTCTGGGGTCTTCCCCGAATTTTTCGCGTTTGGCATAGGCTGTGCCGCTGATAAAGACAATTGCCAACATAAGGGTAATCACAATGCTCAATGCTTTTTTCATGCGTTCCTCCGTACTTTAAAAAATGGTTTTTCACACGATTGACTTCAGAGAATTCTTGATGGTGGGTTGTTCCTCCTTTCCCGGATCGGCGTCTAAATCAAGGGATCTCCGGCAAGTCCAAATTCACATTTTCTGATCATTCGCACCACTTATTTCTTTGGTAGTACCAATACTAAAATCCATCTGACTTTCTTTGTCAAGAAAAAAATTAAAAATATTTGTTTTTTCTTTAAAGGCCTGCCATATGAAATGTATCGTCATATAATACAAAGATTTATATTATATTATTTCATGGCTTGGCTTGGATTTTTCGGCTGAAAATAAGGGTAGTACCATAAAATTATGAGTTGACAACTGGGGAAATATACGGAATAGTAATTTGGTATTACCAAAAACTTGAGAGGTGCCGATGATCCAGAAATCCGTCCTTGAGGAGCTACAGAAAATTTTAGGGTCCCCGCATCTGTTGACCCAGAAAGAGGACATGCTCACCTATTCCTATGATGCGGCTGTTTTGGATCCGGTGATGCCTGCGGCCGCGGTGATCCCTGAAACAAAAGATCAGGTGGCCGAAATCATCGCCCTGTGCGCTCAAAACAAGATTCCGATAACGGTCAGGGGATCCGGCACCAACCTGTCCGGCGGTACCATTCCCGAGACGTCGGGCATCGTGATGCTCACCGGCCGGATGAACAAAATCATTGAAATCAATGAAGCGGATATGTATGCCGTGGTGGAGCCTGGGGTGGTAACGGCCACCCTGGCAGCGGAAGTGGAAAAGCGGGGGCTGTTTTATCCGCCGGATCCCGGTTCCATGGCCGTGTCCACTATCGGCGGGAATGTGGCGGAAAATGCCGGGGGCTTGAGAGGGCTCAAATACGGGGTTACCAAGGATTATGTCATGGGCCTTCAGTTTTTTGACAGCCAGGGAAATTATATCAAAACCGGGTCCAGAACCGTGAAATGCGCCACCGGTTATAATATCACCGGACTCATGGTGGGCTCTGAAGGCACCCTGGGGATTCTGGATCAGGTGATTCTCAGGCTCATCCCGGCCCCAAGGGCCAGACAGGCCATGGTGGCGGTGTACGACACCCTGGAACAGGCATCGGAAACCGTATCCGGTATCATATCCGCCCGGATCCTGCCGGCAACCCTGGAGATTTTGGACAATTTTACCATCCGGGCTGTGGAGGATTTTTCCAAAGCAGGACTTCCCAAAGACGCGGCGGCTTTGCTGCTCATCGAAGTGGATGGGCACCCGGCCGTGGTGGCGGAAGAGGCGGGACAGGTCA
>LQAE01000010.1_pt1 | contig 127418 bp, 110 predicted proteins | sample 1535771 | NCBI WGS metagenome assembly LQAE01 (sample SAMN04331582, study PRJNA305678) | bioreactor metagenome | isolation source: bioreactor_1 inoculated with Wadden Sea sediment 1st replicate of a... | place: Germany:Bremen
CTTCTTATTACCACCACGGTTATTACTGCCATTTGATGCATCTATGAAAGTTTGAGGTACTTCATATTTTGCAGCGTCTTCTGGAACATCACCAACTCCAAATAGATAATCAGTGGCTGGAAGTACAGGCAACGTGACAGGTGCAGAGAACATATACCCGTTATCACCAAGGTCAACGTCCAAATCTCTGAGTTCAACAAGTTCTTGCATTTGTTCATCGGTTAAAGTTGCATTCACTTCTGTAAATCTTTGAGCATATAATGCTGAAATTTCGCCATCAAGTTCACCATATCTCTTAATTAGATTGTAAACTAGTTCTTTGTCTATTGTTTCACCTGTTTGTGCTTTTCTTAGCTCAGTCGAAACCAAGGTTCTAATTTCAGAAATTTCTACTAACGCGTATTCTTGCTCATCTGTTATGCTTTCAATCAGAACACGCTGATCATCATTTAAAATATCTAAGAACATTTCACCTTTATTGCCCGTAACTGAAGTACTAATGAAGTAGTCAGGGTCATTCATTGCCAAGTAATCTTTTAAGAAGAACCCACCAAAGTATGTCCCGTGACGTTCTGGACAGAAGTACACATCAGCTTCAATGCTTCCTTTGTACCATGAGAACAGTTCACTTGCATATGTCATAACTGCTACAAATTCAGTATGAGTCATAGACTGTTTCAGTTCATCGTCTTCTTCTACATCAGGCCATGTATTAAAGTTTGCAAACTCCATTTGATCAAGATATTCTAGCTGATCGTCTGTAAATGAGTTAATAATGTAGCCAAGCACAACCGCTCTTTCATAACTTAGGTCAGCATCGATTTCATATAGTTCAGCTGCATAATCGCCAACATTTTCAATGTTTAGTCCTTCTGATCCTTCTGGTATGTCACCTTCAAGACTTGATCTAAATGCATCCATCATAGGAAATCTATTGTATGCAAAACTCGTGTATAGATCTGCTTGCTCAGATGCAAGGTTCACTAACAAAGCTTTCTGCTCGTCGTTCAAAACGTATAATATGTTATTTGCCACTCGTGTTAGAAACTGCGTATTATGACCGTAACCTGCTACATCGACATCTCTCATATACTGGAAGCCAAAGAAATCTGCAACTTTTCCTGGTGGCATGAAACTGTCTGCTCCAGAGTTACCTGTAATAAATGCCAGTCCAGAATATGCAATTGTCGTTAACTGTGCTCTATCACTCATTGCTTGTTCAATGGAATATTTTCCACCTTGACCTTTGTCCTCTTTCTGCTTTGACTGCTCTTGAGTATTTGATGAATTACCCTTTACCTCTGATCCTTTTAGTGCGTACGTTCCAGAACAGCCACTAAGTGCTAAAGCCAACACCAACATTCCACTTACAATTTGAGTTCTAAATTTACCATTCATAATTAGTCTCCTTTCAATTTCTGAAGTTTATAGTTTGCCAACCCGACCTTATTGGTGTCAGGCCTACTTTTTAATCACGTGTACCAGCTGGGTATATGTGTATTGTAGTAGAGCAAAATAAAAACTAAGTGAAATTTCTAGGTATTTTTAAAATAAAATTTACGCCGTCATCCACATTTTCTGCAAATGCATCTCCAGTATGGAGGTTTGCAACCTGCTTAACTATTGATAACCCAAGACCGCTTCCAGATTTTGAAGTCCTTGTTCTTGTTTCATCTATCTTATAAAAAATGTCCCATACTTTCTCTAATTCATCCTCCGCAATACAGTTTCCACTGTTATATACACTTAAATATACTGATTCTGAGTCAGAATACACGTTAAATCCAACTCTTTTGTTCTTATCTACATATTTGACTGCATTGGTCATAAAATTCGATACCGCCCGTGCGATTAGATGAAAATCACCGCTGAATGATTCTACACCAGATGCTGATGTTGAAAATGATATTTGACCTTCTCTAAGTATTGGTTCAAACCTTTCTGAAATTGTATCTATCAAAGAACTGACACCAATTTGCGTTACTTCTAACTTTTTCTGTGCGTATTCATAACTTGAAAGCTCTATCATCTCTTTAACCATATCATCCATACGGTTACATTCATCAACTATGGTATCCATATACTTATTCATCATTTCAGGACTATCTGCAACCCCAAACTTTATGCCTTCCGAGTACCCTTTAATGACACCAATCGGTGTTTTAAGCTCATGTGAAATATCTCGTACAAGTCTTTTTCTGCGTTCAATGTCTGTTTTTAGATCTTCTATACTTCGACTAAGTTTATTTGAAATTGAGTTAATACTGTTTGCCAAAACACCTATTTCATCTTCTGATTGGACGTCAATTGAATTGTCAAAATCCAAATTTGATATTTTCTCAGCCGTTTCACTCATTTCGAGTATTGGCTTTGTTGCACGACTCGATATAATAAGAGTCAATATGCCTCCCACAAGTATAATAACGCTTCCTGATAAAAGAGCGAACTGGTTCATAATTATTACACTCTCAGTAATTCCACTTAACTGCTTTGATATAACAATAAACCTGTCTTTCGAAAGCGTCTGCATGAAGACCAATGTCCTGCTACTTTCTTCATGTTTGTCATTTGAAACAGTTGTATAAATGTAAGATTTAATAATATCTAACCTGTTGTCATTAAAAACTTGAGTAATTTCATTCGGAAGATTCTCACCACTTTGATTCTTTGCAATAGAGCTGTAAATTATTTTCGCTTTAGCGTCTACAATTTCTATATTAATGTTCTTGTGTTTACCAATATTCTCGATTATAGGCTCTACCTGTTTTTCGTTTGTGTGATATAGTTCGGAAACCTCTTCTGTTGTTTCAATAAAAAATGACTTGTTTCTCGATATATAAAAAGACTCCAAAAACAGGATGTTAAGTAGTATTCCTGTGGCAATTAATGAAACAATTGACAGGAAAAACACAGAAAACAATTTCATACGGATCGTTTTGAATCCTTTGACTTTTTTCATGCTTTCACCATCCTACTTTCCTTCAAACATATAGCCTGTTCCCTTTATCGTCTTAATATAATTGGCACAGGACCCAAGTTTTGAACGAAGCATTTTAATGTGAGTATTAATTGTCTTGTCATCACCTTCATAGTCATAGCCCCAAATGGTATCGAGTATTTTTCCGCGTTCCATGACAATTCCTTTATTCGTTACAAGAAGTTCCAGCAACTGATACTCCTTATTATTTAATTGAAGTTCATTCCCTTTAACACGTACCATGTGTGAAGACCTTTTCAACTCTAAATCACCAATACTAATGTCCTCAGATTTTCCTTTCTTCGTTTTTCTAAGAAGGGCTTCAATACGTGCTGTTAAAATTGGGTAACTAAATGGTTTTGCAATATAGTCGTTGGCACCATCCGCAAGCCCAGTAATTTCATTTTTTCGTCTTCTAAAGCAGTGAGCATTAGAACGGGCACTTCAGACGTTTCACGAATTTCCTTTAGCACTTCAAAACCGTTACAGCCTGGCATCATAACATCAAGAATAACGAGACTTATATCACTTGTTTCATAAAACTTATCTATAGCTTCATCTCCATCTGCAGCAGCAATGGGATCATAACCTTGTTTTTTAAGAATGTCACACATCAGATTTCTAAGAGAAGAGTCGTCATCTGCAATAAGTACCTTTAAATTCATTAGAATTCCCCCTTTACAATAGTATCTCACTAAATTGTACTCTTTTAAAATGAAATCTAAGTGAAAAACTATGTTTAGGCAAAAAAAGGCTCCAATGTTTCACAGTTTATTATTAAATATAGAAAAGCGCTGGACCACTATCTCAATCCAGCGCTGTTACTTCATTTATACCCCAAAAACCTTATTATCCGCATGATTCATACTATCCAAATCACGTTTCATCATAACAAGTGCGAATCCTATACTGACCGCATCTGCCAAAGGGATAGCTGCAAACAATCCTAACACACCAAATGTTCTAGGAAGGATTAGAACAAGTGGAATAAGCAGAATAACCTGTTTTAATAGATTTAAGCTCACGGCTTGCTTCGGTTTTCCAATTGCAGTAAAATAAGCAACTGCTAAATGATGTACACCATACAAGGGAAATAGACACGTTGTCATAAGAAGGACTCCATAAAATACTTGTTGCTCAGAGGCACTAAGCCCAAACAATCTTCCAAATGGTTCCTTTAAAAGCACAATTGCTCCGAGTAAAATCAACCCTATGCCAAAACTCCATCTAATGGATGTACGAACTGTTGCCTTTATTCTACCAAACTCCCTAAATCCGAAGTTTTGACCAACAATCGGCTTAAACGCCATACTAATTGCTGACACAGGTGCAATCATGAGTCTGAAAATCCTTTGAGTCGCGCCAAATGCAACAATATGTGTCGAACTACCATACTGACTCGCCATAGTGTTTATAAGAATCATTGCAATACTGACTCCAATTTGTCTTATAAACGATCCAACACCTAACACTGCAATCTCACGGAGTTTGGAAAACTGTATTTTAGAGCTTAATGAGCTATTAACCGTCAGCAAATTTTCATCCTTAATAGCGTGAACATGCATATATCCATACCATGTAACTTGAGAAATGACTGTCGCGTAAGCAGCACCAGCAACGCCTAAATTCAAAACGTAAATAGCCAAGTAGTCGAGTACAATATTCATTAACGTGCTTACTGCCATGGCCTTCATAGCTAGTTTGGCTTCACCTTGAGCGTTAAGTTGATGAAAATACACCAAACTTAAAGACATAAACGGTAAACCCCATAATAGTGCCCTATAATAATCTTTTCCATAATCAAGTATTGAGCTTGTTGCACCTAATAAAGTTATTAATTCGTTCAAATTGACTACACTTACTATAATAAGTACAACTGACAATATGAGGGCTGCTGAATGACCCGTTCTGATCGATTCAATTGCATATTTCTTGTCACCTTCAGCAACTCGCCGTGCTACGACCGATGCCAACCCTTCACCAATTAATGAAGCAAATGATATTACAATTAACGTAAGTGGAAAAACAACTGTCACGCCGCCTAATGCACTTGTTCCAACACCTCTTCCTATAAAAATTCCATCTACGAAACCATACAAGAGATTGATCACAATGCCTAGAAATGATGGAACCGTCAACTTCAGAATGAGAGAACCAATTTTTTCATTCCTAAAATCAAGCGCTCGTTTCATTTTGCTCCTCCAGTATTCTAACAACGCCACGCGTTGCATCTACCTCAACAAGCTGTCCGTCTTCAAGGGCGTTCATAATATCGTCAATGCCAGCCACACACGGTTTCCCGTATTCACGCGCCACTAGTGCACCGTGTTGTAGTAAACCTCCAACTTCAAGCAGTATGGCTGAAGCATTTATAAACAGTGGTGTCCAGCCTGGATCTGTTGCACGGGTAACCATAATTTCTCCAGGTAAAAGTGGTTTCTCATCTGGAGTCTTCAGCACTTTAACACGACCAGTTACAATACCAGGCGAGATTGGTTGACCAACAAGTTCACCATCCTTCGCTTCTACCTTCGGAAGCGTAAGAATTCTACCTCTTGAGTCAATCAGCTTTGGAAATTGATGCACTTGGTCTAGTTGATCATAATAGTTCTTATTCTCTATAATCCACGTGTTAACTTGTTCTCTTGTCGACTTCTGTGCTTGGTGAGCCTGCTCAATATGAAGCCAGAAAATATCTTCAGCACTATCAAGAATATTTCGGCTAACCAAGTCATCGGCTTTTTTTATAATGATTTCTCTAATAGTTGTTAAACTCCTCACATACCAGTACTTTAACGCTTCACGCTTACCACCTAGTTTAACAAGTGTATTATAAAGCTTCTCTAGTTTCTTACGTGAACCAGCTGGTAATGTGTGTAGTACCTCTTCATAAGTCTCTGTTCTTTGAGTTTGAGACTTCATGTAAATACTTTTCGGATTAAAGGATTCATCAATTTCTGACATACCTTTTATCTGATCAAACAGCTCTTTAATGTTTTCATACATTCTTGGAACACCAACATCTAGTTCATTACTTGTCCGGCAGCCAAATGTCTTCAAATACTCAGTCCATTTTTGCTCAAACTTAGCACTGAAACTATTACTTTTTAGGACTTTACTAAATTCAGCATAATCATTATTCTTAATCTCAGACATTTGCGACAGCTGATACATAGCCATACCCATGTCAATTGTTACATTGTCTGGCAATGACCGTTCAAGATACTGCATTTTTTCATGACCATCTTCAAAGGACTTATCAAGTAACTTGCTTATACCATTACGAGAAATTTCAGCTGCATATGTCATTGGAAGCATTTTACTTAACAGATCCATATACTCCTCTAATATGACATTTGGTGCATCTAGTAAAGAGTGATCCTCTTCAACCACTCGGTCTAGGAAAGCAACAAAATTGTCTTCATATGTCTGGTACCACTCTTTATAGGCTTCTGGATCTTTCATAGCACGACGTATTGGGAATATAACACCAATGTTATTTTTTATAGTGCCCCACATAGCCCCTTTCATTGCATTAGGAAGCTTAGATGGCAAGTATGAATCTAGGTCTACACTATTAAGAAGGTCTACCGTTGAAGCATCGACCATTTTCCAAGTGTTAATAAATCTTTGTGCACCTTGGAACTTAGCACTAGACGATACATTCATATACATTCTTCCACCACGTGTTGTTGCCATACCGCCTTTTATATCTGACATGACGTCTTTACCCATCATTTCCTCAAACATAAATGACTGTGTAATGCCAATACAGTCTCCACCAAGAACTGTAAGTGGTGTTGTAATTCCTTGTTTAATTAAACTTACATCCATATACAGTATTGGGTTTTCATCAGAACTTGTCTGCATTTCTTCTGGAAGTGGAATGTAAGTTGTGATTGGACGTGACTGTAAAAGATACAGTTTTCCATCTGAAAATGCCCATTCGATATCTACTGGGAATCCATAGTAAGCTTCTACTTCAGTAATAAGTTTTGTTAATGCAACAACTTGTTGATCTGTTACAGAAAACTCATTTTTTAATCCTTCAACTATTTTAGTACCATCTTTGTCATCTAAAATAATGGCCTGCTCTTTAGATCCAATACTCTTCTCAATAATCGTGCTTGAATTCTTGTTAACAACAAACTCATCTGGTGTCACCATTCCAGATACAACACTTTCGCCTAGACCTGAGTTTGCATTAATAACCACTTCGTCAAAGCAGTTGTTCAATGGATTAAGTGAGAATCCCACACCCGATGCCTCTGAGGCTATTTGCTTCTGAATAATTACAGCTATTCTCAGTGCAGATGTGTCAAATCCATTCTGATGCTTGTAATAAAATACACGTTCATCTAAACAGGAGATAAAAGCTGTTTTGATGGCATCAAACATATTGTTCCTTGTTACACCAAGAACTGTCTCATACCCACCAGCGAATGACGCACCAGACAAGTCTTCTTCAGGAGAAGATGACCTTACAGCATATCTGTTATTCTCTCCATGCGATTTCAATATTGCATAGACGATCGATTTTTGATTTTCTGTGAAGATGAGGTATTTCGCATCTTCTTTAAGTTGATTAGCAATTGTCTTAAACTGTTCTGGATCATTCCACATGGAATCCATTGAAAACTTGTCTTCTATTTTTTTCATTAACTCAACTATCCACTCATTGAAGAACTCTACAGTTAGTACTGATCCTTCTGGGACATTAAAGCCACCTTTTGTTAGTTTAATGAGCGATTCTGCCTTGCCACCTACTTCTATAATTTCTGGCGTGTTCTCAACATCAAAGTTATAATTCTTTTTCATACCTACACCTCCACGGTTTATATAAATTTGCAAATTTCCAAATTGAGCTCGTCCTCATAATTTGAGTCTATGCTCATTTTTATGAAAAGTCAATAGATTCACGAAATATTTTTCAAATTATTCTTCGTTGATTTTTCAATCCTTTCGAGATATAATTTACATATAATGAGTTCAGACTCATATTTTGAGGAGATAATCACATGACAAAAATGACTGATAGAAAAGCTAAAAGAATTGAACGTGTCCGAGGAGAAATAATGGATGCAGCCATAGAAATAATTACTGAAAAAGGCTTTAAAAATGCAACCACTAAAGAAATTGCTGCTAGGGCTGACATGGCAGAAGGCACCCTCTACAATTATTTCAAAAACAAAGATGATATATTAATGAGCATTGCAGAACGATATGTCACAGTTAAAAGAAACTGGGACGTCAGCACCGACGTAGATAACCTTGAAACATTTATTACAAACCTTTATACCCAAAGTGCAACCAACGACGGGCACACTCTAATAAAAGATCGTGAAGTGCTCAGGGCCTTACTCCCTGAATTTCTGACAGATAAAACACTTGGTAGCCTGTACTTTGAAAGGATAGTAGCACCTTATTTAGCGATGCTTGAAGATAAATTGACTATACTCCAAGAAAAAGGCATAGTTGAGGACTATAATGTTAAAGCACTTTCTCGAATGTTCTACTCTAACCTTATAGGGTATGCTGTACTTGAAATAAATGGTGACCCAATGGTTACAAACCCAACTCCTGAGTTTAGAAAAGACGCTGGTAGAGCCTACATTGAAGTTCTTGGTAAAGGTATGAGTAAATAGGTATCCTAAAACATAAAAGTACCCCTTGCATCATATACATCAAAAGTATGCTATACTATTTATGTTTATGCGAGGAGTGTGTTTATGGAAAAAAGAATTCTAGGAAAAACAGGTCTAGAAATTGTATGTGTTGGTTTTGGTGGCATTCCAATCCAAAGAGTCAATCAAGAAAAAGTCATCGAAATTGTTGATGAACTTGAAAAAGTCGGAGTGAATTTTATTGATACAGCCCGGGGCTACACAGTTAGTGAAGGCTTTCTGGGTAACGCACTAAAGGGCAGAAGAGATAAATTTATTCTAGCAACAAAATCCATGGTGAAAGATTATGACGCTATGAAGGAAGACGTTGAAACATCACTTAAAGATCTTCAAACAAACTACATTGATCTTTATCAGCTTCATCTTGTTAAAGATATGAATGACTATAATCATGTTATGAGTGATCAAGGTGCATACCGTGCTTTACTCGAAGCTAAAGAAGCTGGAAAAATTGGTCATATTGGTATCACTGCGCATAGTGCTGATTTTATGATGGAAGTCATTGATACTATGCCCTTTGAAACACTTCAGTTCCCTTATAACATTGTAGAAAGCCAAGCGGAAGAACTGTTTAAGAAAGCGCATGCCAGAAACATTGGTGTTATTTGCATGAAACCAATTGCTGGTGGTGCTATACAAAACGGTGCACTTAGTATTAAATACATTTTAAAGAACAACTGTGTTTCTGCAGTTATTCCAGGTATGGAAAAAACGGAAGAAGTACAAAAAAACGCATCGGTTGCAACTGGAAACTATGCGTTAACCATAGAGGAACAAGAAGAAGTCGACTCTATTATTAAAGAATTACATGGTAACTTTTGTAGGCGCTGCGGATACTGCGCACCTTGTGAAGTTGGTATTAATATTCCCGCAATGTTCATTGCAGAAGGATACTACACAAGATATAAGATGGTTGGTTATGCTGAAACATACTATTCAAAACAAGCTGTCAAAGCAAGTGCCTGTATTAAATGTGGGAAATGCCTAAATCGTTGCCCATACAACTTACCTATTATTGAGAAAATGGAACAAGTTTCTGCTGTCTTTGGTCAATAACAACAGCTTTGAAATATCAAAAAGGGAAGCACTCCAAATGGAGCACTTCCCTTTCTAATTGATTAGAATACTACTTGATTAGAATACTACTTTGATTTTCTATAACTTAAACCTCTATCTTACCTGCATCATTCTTACCAACACTATTCTTACCAACATTAATTTTTTGTCTTAAGACCTCCAAATATGGTTCTAAAGCTTTCGTTTCACCCTCTGAGTCTTTCACAACTAGATAGTGCTTTTGATAATAGGTTTGAAACCCATCAATATTCACAATAGAAATCTTTTTCTCACGAACGTATGCTCTTGCAACAGATTCAGGTACAAATGCAAAACCAAATCCATTGATGACATAATCAATAACTTCGTTTATCTGGTCTATAGACAATGCATACTCTAAAGCAGTATCCGTCTGATCCTTCACCCAGTTCTCAAATGCTTCACCCAAATCGGATTGAAGCATATTAAACTTACATAGATCGGTAATATGTATTGTTTTGTCACTTTCATTGAACTCTTTTCGGGCGACTAATACAATGGGTTCCTTAACTTCAGCAATAACTCGAATCGCAAGGTTTTTCGGTAAATATGATGCAAACACCACATCCACCAATCCGTCTGACAACATCTCTAGCAGTTCGCGGGTGTGGCTTATAATAACTTTATAAGATACCTCTCGATATGTATGCATCATTTCTTTTATACCATCTTTTATAAAGCCCCTGTACGCAGCATGTGGTGTTCCAATACGAATACTACTTTTATATTTTATGCTTTTTATCCCCTCTTTGGCTTGTCTTTCGATCTCAATAATCCTCATTACTTGTGGCAATAACTTTGAACCTGAAGATGTCAGTTCTACCCATTTATTTGTTCTAACAAATAACGATTCTCCATAATACTGCTCCAATTCCTTAATTCTATTTGAAACAGTGGACTGAGCAACGTGTAGGTTTTCTGCAGTTGTTGAGAAATTTTTAGTCTGTGCCAAGTTTACAAATGTTTTTAAATACTCAATATTCATATATACCACCTCTTTTCACATAAGAAGCCCTGTAGTTTATCTATAGGTAAAACAGATCGCAGTTATCATTTCTATTCGTTATACAAATCATTAACCATAAATTATCATAGAATTAGATAATCCTCAAACTAACAAAAGGAGATAACTTATGATAAATGAAAAAATACAGGGACTGATTTGTATTAAATGTGGACACCAACTCGCTTTTAATCACGATTTGGATGAGTACTATGAAGGTTGTCCAGTATGTAGAGCCACTGGTAAGCCATCTAGTTTAACGCTTGAATATTCTACAGAAACAAGTGTTTTTCAAAAACTCCCTTATCCCAATAAAAATATATTAGGTGAAGGTAATACACCCGTTACACAACTCAACACTCTTGCAAATGACTTCAACCTCATGTCACTTCACATGAAATGTGAGTATCATAACCCAACAGGGTCACATAAGGACAGAATGAGTAAAAATACTGTTTTAAGAGCGAAGTCACTCTCTAAAGCAGGCATAATAGCAGCCTCAAGTGGAAACGCAGGCGTTTCTATAGCTGTTTACGCCGCACAGTTGGGTGTAAACTGTATAATCACTGCAACAAGAGACATTCATCCACGTTTAAAGACACTCATAGAAGCCACTGGAGCCCAACTTATCTTAACAGAAACCTCTGAGCAACGATGGGATACAGTGAGAAAATACACACTAGGGCATAACTGGCTAGCCGCTACTAATTTCACTACCCCACCTGTAGGAAGTCATATACTGGGTGTGCAAGGCTATAAAGAAATAGCCTATGAACTTTTCACTCAATTTCAACACAAGCTTCCTGATGTTATATTTGTTCCAGTTTCACGCGGGGATCTTCTTTGGGGGATTTATGAAGGTTTTCTAGATCTATTGACCGAAGGAAAAATAACAAAAGTTCCAAAACTTCTCGCTGTAGAACCGATTAATAGATTAGTTAATGTCCATAGTGGCTCTGATTATAGTGGCACTTTTAATGGCGCATACAACCATGCACCATCTATTGGGGGGGATTCAGTAACCTACCAATCGGTTAGAGCCGTTAGCGACTCAAAGGGCGGTGCTGTGACTGTCACACCTAAGGACGTTCTCGAAATGAAGGACACACTCGCAAAAAGTGGGCTTTTACTAGAAAGTGCTGCGGTAGCTGGATTTGCAGCAATACCACATGCTAAAAGCAAAGGCTTAATTGATCATAATAGTAATGTCCTTGTCATTGGGACTTCAAGTTTTTACGAAATGTAAGGAGTGTAGAATAGTGGTCATACCAAATACATGCCTACTCATAATTGATGTTCAAAAAGCCTTATTCCAAATTGACGGTTTATATAGTAGTGACTGCGTAATCGAAAACATTGGACAACTAATAAGCCTCTTTATGAACCACAAACTTCCAATAATTTATATTCAACATACCGAAGAAGACGGACTATTTTCTCGTGGAAAAACGTCGTGGGAAATTCATGATAGTGTTTCCCGAAAGGAAACCAAATTTGAAACATATATTGATACAATCAACAAAACCAATACGGCATTATCCACTTCCGTCATCAAAATAATTGAAAAAACATCTTGGGATGGATTCCTAGACACCAAACTTCATGAAACACTTCAATCCCTACAGGTTTCTAACTTAATCGTAGCAGGTATGCAAACTGAGTTTTGTCTAGACACAACACTGCGTCGCGCTTATAGTATGGGATACAAGTCAACGGTCGCTTCAGATGCACACACAACTTTTGATTCCAACATACTGAAGGCAAAAGAGATAATTCAACACCATAACAACATTTGGAATAAGAGATTCGCAAAAGTAATATGTACAAAAGACATCATTTCTACATATACAGACAAAACTTAGAAACCGATATAGATTAAGCTATCAAACTCAAAAATACAAAAGAGCACTGGATCATTTCACCATAATGAACCAGTACTCTTTTGCTACTTAACATATATACTTATTTTTTTTATTCTTAGCGTTTTTAACATACTTCTTATAGTTTGTTAATCATACTAGCATTATAAGCAGCACCAAATCCGTTATCAATATTCACAACACTCACACCACTTGCACAGCTGTTTAACATTGATAAGAGAGCAGCCAAGCCACCGAAGTTAGCACCATATCCTACGCTTGTTGGAACTGCAATTATTGGTTTATTTACAAGGCCACCAAGAACACTGGCTAAGGCACCTTCCATTCCAGCGGCTACAATAACTACCTTTGCACCACGAATCACTTCCAGATTTGCAAAAAGTCTATGAATTCCTGCCACTCCAACATCCGTCACCTTGACCACTTTGTTGCCTAGTATCTTAGCAGTTTCATAAGCCTCTTCAACAACAGGTAAATCAGATGTTCCAGCGGCAACAATGGCAATATAATCTTCAGAAGATTCTTGCTCAGTATTTACTATCGATATTGTTCTGCCATGAGAATTGTAATGAGCCTCTGGACACACTTCTAACACACCTTTTGCCATTTCCTCACTACATCTAGTAACTAAAACATTGTCCCCACGTTCACACATATGACTTACTATTTTCGTTACATGTTCTACTGTTTTACCTTCACCATAAATCACTTCAGGATATCCAACACGAATTTCTCTGTGATTATCTATCTTAGCGAATCCCAGATCCGAGAAAGGGAGATTTTCAAGTTGCTTCAATGCCTCTGAAATTTCAAGTCTGTCACTTTTCACATCACTTAATAGCTGTTCTAATGATTTTAAGTCCATTTGTTCACCTCAATATCCAGTTTATATCAATTACTTCCCAATATCCTGATTTAAGCTTCCCATCTTGTAACCTGCTGCTTCAAAAGTTACATATGTGAATCCAAAACTCTTTAGTTTTTGGGAAATCTCATCTAAAAGATTTTCATTAAAAAGTTTTTTTCTATCGTCACGTGCCACTTCAATCCTAGCTAGATCACCATGACAACGCACTCTCACCGCTCTAAACCCTATGGACATCATGTAAACTTCAGACTGCTCAATTTTTCTTAACTCTGACTCTGAAATTCTTGTATTGTATGGTATACGAGTCAACAAACATGCGTAGGCTGGCTTGTCATGTGTTTCTAGATTGACTTCCTTCGATGCTAATCTAATTTCTGCTTTTGTCCATTCAGTAACTAAAAGAGGACTCTTAATTTCAAGCTCTTTTAATGCCACCATACCTGGGCGATAGTCTTTTGTGTCATCAAAGTTCGATCCGTCCATTACGTACTTAAATCCTAGTCGATTCGCTACTTCTAAAATTGCTTTAAACACTATCTTTTTACATAGGTAACAGCGATCAGAAGGATTGTCAATTATCGAATCATCTACACTTTCAACCTTAATAATTTCATGTCTTATACCTATTTTTTTTGCCAAATCTTTTGCTTCTTCAATTTCCCATCTAGGGATATATGGTGAATCTACTGTGATTGCAAGCGCCTTGTCACCGAGCGCATCTTTTGCAACATAGGCTAGAAAAGTGCTGTCTACACCACCTGAGAACGCAACTGCAGCAGTTTCAAGCTTTTTCACTGACTCTATCAATAGCTGATACTTTTCTGTGTTAGTGACTTTATTCATTCTTTATCCTCTATTTTCTGCGACCCAAACTGCATCATAAATTTCCTTAATTGTTACCTTATGTTCCTTAGCTGCTTTAGCACAGTCCTCATACTCTGGCTTGCTTTTTATGCGTTCATCATTATGGTAGAAATCCTTAACTTGAATAACACCAAACTTTGTATCTACTTTCCTATACTGTTTTTTCATCATATGTTTCATGACAGGATACTCGCGAACACCACCAGAAGTTGTCTCCTTAAACAATACATTTAGAATTTCTTCACGATCTTTGTCACGAATCAAAATACTTAGTTTTACAGCTGGACGTCCTTTTTTCATAATAATTGGTGTTTTATACACATCAAGTGCTCCAGCAGTGAACAGTTTTTCTTCAACGTAACTATAAAGCTCTGAACTCATATCATCGATATTAGTCTCCATAAGGAACTGACTGGCTTTCTTTAACTGCTCATATTCGGTTGTATACTCTACTGTGTCTTTGGCTATTGTTTCTGAAACTTCCCCCAAGTACACTCTTAACACATTTGGTACTTCAAACGTTTTTGTCCCTAAACCATACCCAGTTTTTTCTATCACGAGATTATGTTGGTCAGTATATTCTATGACATTCGCCTTAAGGATTGCAGCACCTGTTGGCGTTGTTGTTTCAAACTGAACCAAACCTGTTTTAACTGGAACACCTTTTAGAATTTCGGTTGTTGCAGGAGCTGGTACAGGAATCTTACCATGATCACACATGACAAAACCACCACCCAGTTGAACTGTAGAAGCCATTATTTTATCTACTTTAAGTGCATCAATACAGATTGCGGCACCTACAACATCTACAATAGAATCTACCGCTCCTACTTCATGGAAGTGCACTTCATCTACTGTTTTTCCATGAACTTTTGCTTCAGCAACAGCCACTTCATAAAAAATACTTGTACTGAGTTTCTTTATATTCTCAGACAGGTCACTAGACTCTATCATTTCACGAATAACTTTAAAATTTCTATCATGATGATGGTGATGACCATTATCATGGCTGTGTCCATGAGCATGATGGTGGTCATGGTCGTGACTGTGTCCATGGTCGTGACTGTGTCCATGGTCGTGACTATGTTCATGATCGTGATGGTGGTCATGTCCATCTCGTCGAGGGTCACCTTTTACTAGCACATCTACCTTTATGCCACTAATGCCATTCTTAATGTCTGACTTTACCACCAACTCAAATTCCTCATCTATATTTAATTTTGATAATTCAGTCTTAAGATAATTCTCATCAACACCCAAATCCACCAAAGCACCTAGGTTCATATCTCCGCTAATACCACTAAAACAATCATAATAAAGTACTTTCATTAACTTTCCTCCTCATTAACTACCGCAAATCGGACAATTCTTCATTGAATAAGGCTTCTCTAATCTACAATTTTTAAGCAATTCTGTATTTTTGAACACAGCTTCAGGGCTCCCATCCGCTGCAATTTTCCCCTCATGCATTACAATGACACGATCGCATATTTCCAGAGCCATTTCCATGTCGTGAGTCGCAACGACTTTTGTTTGTTTTAGCCTACATAGTAAATTCATCAGATTTCTTCTACCTCGCGGATCAAGTCCCGTCGTAGGCTCATCTAATACTATTATTTCAGGGTCCATAGAAAGGACAGTTGCCAAGGTCACAGCCCTTTTCTCACCACCAGACAGCTTGTATGGTGGCTTGTCTTTTAGGTGATACGCTTCAACAGTTTTAAGCACTGACTTAACTTTTGCGTCCACCTCGAGTTCAGATAACCCATGGTTTCTTGGTCCAAATGCAACATCCTCATAAACCGTTGTCATAAAGAGTTGAGCGTCTGCATCTTGAAAGGCATAGCCAACCTTTTTTCGAATTCTGTTCAGACTTTTATGTGACGATTCTATTCCGGAAATTATTATCTGACCTTCATTATGTGTCTCTAAACCAACAAGTAGTTTTAAAAGTGTTGATTTTCCAGCACCATTTGAACCTACAAGTCCAATGGTCTGTCCTTCTTCTATTTCCAAACTTAAATTCGTAAATATATTTTCATATTTTTGGTATCCGAACTTCACATTTTCTAGTCTAATTACACCTTGCATATAACTTTAACCCCATCTTTACCTTATAATGAGAAGTACGCCAAAGACAGCAACCCACCCTGTCAGATACAGTCCATCACGTAACCCAATTCGTTTTGCTGACCCACTTTCAAATCCGTTTACTCCGCCCAAATTAAAACGGCCATTAAAGCCTCGAAGTTTCATTGACTCATACAGTCTAACAGACCGTTCAGATGTCCTAATGAAGATCTGACCAATAAACGATCCCCATACATTTATCTTCAAACTCAATTCGCCTCCAGAACGCATCTGGTATGCCGTTAATGATCGTTCAAACTCATTAACTAAAACAGTTATATATCTGAACATCAGCAAAAATTGAATTGTTAGGAGCTTAGGAAACTTAAGTATTTCAAGTGTTCCTGCAATGTCCTCAATGGTTGTTGTCGATATTAGTAATAGTGCTGCGACGATGCAAAGCGTTGACTTAATCAACAAGACTAAGAACGAAACCCAACCAGCTGAAATCACAACGCTACTTGCTATTCTTACCGTATTATGATCAAGGAGCGGATTCAAAATTCCAAGACTTGCGCCCATGAGTATTGGAACAACCATTTTTTGAAGCAGTGGGTTTAATGGTATATCTACTGCTGTTAAAATAAACATCGGATAAACAAGATATAGTATTGCCTGATTCAATCCATACTTAGATATGGAGGTAACACTTAATATATATACAATCGTTACAATAAATTTGACCAAAGGATTAATCTTGTTTAGCCAAACATTACGACGTGCAAGTTCTTCTATGTAACAAATATTAAACAGGCTATTTATTAGCTTTGTCATAAGTTGGACTGTCTCCTATTGTTCTTGTGGTTCTTTTCCTTATGACTAATCCAATTCCCATAACGGACAATAAGGTTATTATACTTCCAGCGATTCCAGACACTCCAGTTCCAAGACTGCTTGAAAGACCAAGTTCACTACCATTTGAAAAGTCATAGTCAGGTAATATTGCAAATGATGTTTGAAGGTCGTCAAATGGACCAGCTTCCATTTCCTCTGCCGATACATTTTCAATTGCCCATTCAAGTCCATCTGGGCTCGATGATGCAAACTGCGACAATAGAACACCTATAACTATAGTTGCAATGGCTAAACCTCTCAATACTTTACTGTATGATTTCTTTTCTTTGTGAATGTTCTCATTTGAACTGAAACCATTATAGATCAGATCAGGTCTATTCTCATGTATATATGCAATAATCATAGCAGTTATTACACCTTCAACAAGACCAATTGCTAAATGTATTGGTTGCATAAACGCAGTAAATGCCATGAAAGGCAGGTCCGTTCTCCCTGATAAAACCGTTTGAATTACAACTGCAAATGATCCCAACTGGAGACCAACAATTGATGCAATTACTGTTCCTACAATAAGTCTATTTCTTGAAATATGGCTAATTTTCTTCATCATTGGTTTATAAATCAACGGATAAGCCACATAACATGTAAAGAAACCCAGATTGAACAAATTACATCCATATGCTAGTAGTCCACCATCAGCAAAGAAAAGGGCTTGAACCAATAATACACTCGCCATAGTCAAAAAGCCTGCGTGGGGTCCGAGAAGAATTGCAAGAAGCATACCACCACCAATATGACCACTTGACCCTGTTCCTGGAATTGCAAAGTTAATCATTTGTGACGCAAAAACAAACGCGCCAACAAGGCCCATATAAGGAATTTTTCGCTCTATTGTCTCATAGTCAATTTTTTTCGTAGCTCTTGACATAACCCCAAGACTTGAAGCCAGCATGGCTCCACCCACAATTGGCGTTATAAGCGCATCACTCATGTGCATAATTTACCCCTTCTCCTGTTTTTAATGTTTACTTGTAAAAAACCGACTTAAAGAACGTCAAATAACCGTCAAGTTTCGTAAGGAATTCAACTTCATCATCAAATCCACTTCTCATAAAATCATGTACAAGCTGAAACAGCGTTGATTTTATAGTAAACATGACCATTTGAATGTCCACTTCATCTTTAAATAGACTTTTATCAACATTTCGGTATACATCACTTAAAATTTCATCATTGGTTTTGTCTTTTATTTCTTGTATATCATTTGCCACCACTGTACTGGATTCCATTTTGCATGATCTTGCAAACCCAAAAACAAGAGGATACTCCTTAAGTAAATTCATATTTCCAGCCATAGTTTCTGACATTCTTCTAATAAAATCTGCATTATCCTGTGAAACGTGTGCTTTCGTGTTTTCAATGATCAAATTCTCACAGTATTCGAAAAGATATAAGTATAACTTCTTTTTACTAGAGAAATAATAGAATAACGACCCTTTTGAAATACCAGCTGCTTCAACAATGTTATTCACTGAGGCTTTGTCATAACCTCCTTTTACGAACTCCTTCATTGCAGCGTTGGTAATTGCCCTTTGTTTATCTTCAGATAATGCCTCAAATTTATCAAATTTTGTTGACATAATTATCCTTCCTCTCACCATTGACCGAACTGGTCAAATCAAGTTTATGACATTTGACCAGTTTGGTCAATACTCCATGTTAACTTTTTGACCGAATTGGTCAAATATCATCAAAATTTACCATACAGTAAATGATTGCTAAACTATGCTTCTGGATATATAATTAGAAAGCAAATATAAATATTCATAAATTTGCCTTTCCGTTTGATTAAACTCCACGATCAGGGTATAACTAGACTAAATTAGTGTATTTTAGTCGAACAATTTATGCAAAGGATGATCCTATGGATAAAAAAACAGTCAAAAAGACTTGGAATCGGTTGGCTTCTATCTATGACTTCATTGTGACAAATGAGGAAAACTCCTACAATGCCATTAAACAACATATAATCAAAACCATTGACTATGAAGAAAAGATTTTAGAGCTTGCCACTGGTGCTGGTCACATAGCATTAGATTTATGTCCACACTGCCGCCATGTTGATGCAAGTGATATATCTGAAGAAATGATCCACAGAGCTAATATAAATAAAACTTATTCCAAATACCAAAATATACAATTTATGATATCCGATGCATGTGATATTGATTCTGACGATAATACTTACGACGTTGTAATCTTGTCCAATGCGTTACATATACTACCTGATCCCGATAAGGCAATGAAAGAAATTAAGCGTGTTCTGAAACCAGGTGGAAAGCTGATAGCTCCAAACTTTGTTCATAAGGAGTCAATCAGATCCTCTATACTATCAACGCTTATTACCTCTGCTGGTTATCCTACTCAAAGACGATTTGATGAAGAGAACTATCACGACTATATTGAAAGTCATGATTTTAAGATTAGACGGACTGCCATGTTTAAAGGCACAGTTCCCATAGCTTATGTTGAAGCTATTAAAGGTGGCACGCGCCACAAAGCACCAATTACATTCAAATAGAGTTATTGAGCTAAAATTCTAGCGCATTAAGAACTAGTATTTTAGCTCTATTTATGTTTGTTTGATTGACAAATCAGGTATCAAATTATAGAATTTACGGATGGATATCAAATAGGATGTTATGAAGGATATCCAATAGGAGATTAATTATGAGCACATTTAAAGCATTAAATATAAGCGAAGACATTATAGCAGGTCTTTCTAAGGATAAGATCGTTGAACCTACTGGTGTGCAGCAGGTTGCCATTCCTGTTGCAATGGAGCATAAAGACTTAATTGCTGAAGCAATAACAGGTAGTGGAAAAACACTTGCATACGCACTTCCCTCTTTTGAAAAAATTGATCCAGACAGCAAAGAGCTTCACACAATAGTTCTTGCGCCAACTCATGAACTTGTTGTTCAAATTAACAACGTAATAAAAAAGCTGTCAAGTGATTCTGGTCGCGGTGTACGATCTACAACAATCATTGGCAAAGTCAATATTAAAAGACAAATTGAGGCATTAAAAAAGAAGCCTCATATCGTAGTAGGAACCCCCGGTCGTGTTCTAGAACTAATCAAACTTAAGAAAATTAAGGCCCACCAGGTAAAAACAATTGTCATTGACGAGGCTGATAAACTTCTTTCAGATGACAATATTCAAGTCATTATGGATGTTATTAAAACGACTCTACGTGATAGACAGATCATGGTGTTCTCTGCATCTCTTCCACAGGACTCAGTAAAGCGAGCAGTTGCTTTAATGAAAGATCCCGAACTGGTTAATGTCGAGTTTGAACCTATTAATACTGATATTGAGCATCTTTGTATTTTATCTGAAAGACGTGATAAAATTTCAAACCTTCGTAAAGTCATTCATGCAGTAAAACCAAAAAAAGCTATTGTTTTTATTAACCGCAATGAGCTTGTTCAAGAAGTTGCTATGAAACTTGCTCACCACAAAATAAAAGCTGTTGGCATTTTTGGTAATCAAACTAAGGCTGAACGAAAGTCAGTTCTTGATAGTCTTAGAAGCGGAAAATCTAACATTCTTGTTGCTTCTGACCTAGTTGCAAGAGGGCTTGATTTAAAAGACATTACACATATTATTAACCTTGATGTACCCGAAGATCTGAACGAGTATACACACCGTGCAGGTCGAACAGGACGAGCTGGAAACAAAGGTACTGCAATTACACTCGTTACTGACCATGAAGTCCCTCTTCTAATGAAAATACAAAACATGACTGGGATTGAGTTCGAAGTTAAAGAGCTGTATATGGGCCAATTAATTGAGCCTGAAGCAGACGAGGAATAAAATTTAACTCTGTTACCAATAACAAAAGAACCCTGAATGAAGGTTTAGTGACCTCATTCAGGGTTTTGTATGTTTAGTCCTCAATCCCATGTTTTTCATGTACCGATCTCATATCCCTATTGATAAACTTCGTAAATACGATCTCGTCTAATTCACTAAGCGTTTTAAGATCTTCAATAAACACATATACCTTTTCTCCGCCTATGTCTAATTTATGAAGCGTTTTAGTGAGTTTATCCTTTTCAGAATGTTTTCCTCTTTGAACTGACTCCAACTTGTCTTTAAGTGAGGTGTAGTCTCCTGAATCATCAGGCTTATGTTTACACATATACTCTTCCAAATTCAAAGACATGTATTGCTGTAGATATGAAATATCTTCTTCAAGTTCATTCTCACCTGTAACTTCGGTTAAAAACAAACCGATATTAGTTTGACGCAACTTATATTCAGGAATGACTTTTGTATGTTTATTCATGAATTTTTTTAAAGACTGTTTTGCAAACTCTGGTTTTAACATCATTGAAATATACGCAACTTCTGCTTCTTTAGAAGGTACAAATCTCTTAATATAATCATTTTCCTCAATATATTTGTCAACTTTCTCTTTATGAAGTGTGACAGTTGTCCTTAAACATTTTACAAATCCATCTTCAATAAGGTAGAGGGTCGAATATTTACTGAGTTCTTTCATAATGTGATTGAACATCTTGACATCATGATTTGACTCTTTCCTTAAGTAAATAGATTTAAATGACGATGCACTACTATACTGAAACTCCTTATTAAACTGGATTTCTCTAAACTCTGGTTTCTTGACTTTGTGCCCTGACATTTTTGTTCCAGGAGGTAAGTCCCCAAAGACTTCATCGATATCCATGGTCTGAGCCGTTTCACTTATTACAAACTGACTTTTGTCATTAAACATACTAATACCAACATTCATGCCTGTTGATACAGTACGAACGGTTGGGTTTCTGTTATAGTCGAATACCCAATTAGCTTTTTTTAGTTCTGCATACCGCATATTTACACTGTAATCATGCCAAATCATAACACACATAAACACTAACAGACTTCCAGGTCCAGTAAAAACATAATACTCCGCTATACCAGCGCCTGCAAAATACATAAGTGTTAGTATTATTAAACTCCCAAAATATGATGCCACCATAATTCGCCTGAACACCCGTAATTTATCATCAATGTTTCTAATATATCTTGTGCCACCACCTACTGTTGTATCATCGCTGTTATAGTAATGTATCAATCCCATGTCAATTGATGCCACAATTGATGACATGAAGAGCGCAATTAATATGCCCCTTATAGGCTTACTCATGTCAATAGACATTAAATACAGAATCGTTTGCATGAGATTCACGCTGATATGACTTCGGATGTTTCCAATTCCCATTGTATAAAGCAACTCAGTATTCATACGATCACCCTTTATTGTCTGATATCTATAATTACCCCTTGAACACTTGCTTTATTCAATTGCAGTACAAGCATTTTGATAAGTTTATATGCACTCTTTATGCAAGGCTTTTGATCCGCACTATTACAAATACACCGTAACTTGATTTTCTCCAGTTGATTGGCTTTGGTATAGGCAATCATTAGCTCGTTTTATTAAAGCCTCTTGTGAAAGTTCGTTTTCAATTACGGCTGCCCCAATTGATGCTGTAACTCCAATTGAGTTTTCACCCTTTCTTAGTGCTGACATCTCAATCATTATACGGACTTCATCAAGAACCATATTTAAAGTCTTCTCACTCATCTCTGAGAATATAAACATGAATTCGCCTCCAGCCCAGCGGCCAACTATATCACCTTTACTAATAAATGATTCGAGTACTTTTGTGACCATCTGAAGTACTTCAACGCCTACCTCTTGTCCATAATCGTCAACAACAGTATCAAACTGATCGATTTCAAGAAGTGCCACTGAATATGGTATATCAAGTCCAATGAACTCGCGGTGTTTCGCATTTAGAGTTGTTTCAAGGTATCTATGATTTGGCAACTGTGTTAGTTGGTCTCTATATGCGAGCACCTTCAGTTCATTCATACTACTTAAAAACTTACTATTCTCACCATGTTCACTAAACGTTTCAACAGCACCAATAATTTTGTGCCCTTCATATATAGGCATGACATGAACAGAAACTGGCACTCTTTGACCATCTTTATGATGTAAGTAAACTTCCGTGTCGCGAATTTCACCATCTTCCAGTGTTTTATGAAGCGGACAGTTGCTAGTGCATAACTCACACCCATTTTTGTCCACATGATTTAGGATATTCTCATAACATGGTCGCCCAACAACTTCACTTGAAGTAAAACCTGTAATAATTTCTGCACCCTTATTCCAAAATGTTATGCGCCTTTCATTGTCTACAAAATACACACCGTCTTTGACACCATTTAGAACATATCTATACATCATATCTGTAGCCATAATTCACCATCCAATCATTCTACTGACGTCTATTTACCTTTTCGCTTTCTTTTGTTCATACATTCTTTCATCTGCACGCTTAACAACGCCTTCGAAATTTCTATCTAGCTTCTCAAGAGAAGAGATTCCATAGGAAAAACCTGCAAAAGAAACAATGGTTTTCATCTCATCTAAAACATCTGCTTCAAGACTTTTTATTAACGTAGCTATCCCATTTGCATCAGTATCAGGACAAATTAAAAGAAATTCGTCTCCACCATAGCGACCAATTATATCAATACTTCTAATACGGTTCTGAATGGTTCTTGCAAACGCCTTCAAAACCTTGTCTCCAACAATGTGTCCTAATGTATCATTTATACTTTTAAACCTATCTAAATCAAAGACAGCAACACTATACACTTTTCCTTGTCGTTTACAACGTTCAAATTCAAGTCGCATAGTCTTGTCGCAGTATCTTCTGTTATATATACCTGTCAAACCATCAATTTCGGAATAGAATTTCAACTCTCTATTCAAGCACATGATTTCAAGGTCTTTTTCAATACACTTTCTGAACTCCCGCATAATGAATTTAGAATCCTCAGCATATGCATTCGCATTGTCATCAAGAACACATAGCGTCCCATAGAACTCGCCATCAGGCCACTTAATCGGCAATCCAAAATAGGAAATCATATCCACTAACACATCTGGATTTTCCTTCCAAACTTCAGACGCCAACGCATTTTCAATAATCAATTCATCATCCGTACCGATAACAGTTTCACAATAAAGCCCACTACCTAAATGTTCTTTTCCACCAACCCTATATGGGTTAATTCGATTTGAGTTTTTTAAGAAAACTTCCATGTTTTCTTCAGTAATCCTCATAATTAGTCCTGTCGGTACTTTAAGGACTCTAGATAACAGATCCAACAATCTCTGCCACTTTTCCACAAACTCAGCATGGATTTCAGGTTTCTCATCGTCTGTAACTGGAACAACAATATCCTTTTCCTGAGCTCTTAATGTAACTTTAGATTTAGTCATTTCACCAACTCCTTGTTCGAATAAACTATTTAGCGTATTATATTAGATTCTATAGTTTATTCATATCCAGTTTTGCTGGTACTATGCTAAATATCACAATTCAATTGGAATTACATCATATCATTCTAATTCTATACCATTAATCCCTCTCTTTATTTTGTAATTTTCCCCATAAATTGCTTTATATGCAGACTTCTATTTTTTCATAGCTCATATGTTGAGTCAAAAACTCTAACTATTGTCAAATCATAAAAAAAAGATTAATGAGATAATACACCTCATTAACCTTTTTTAGTCTTTCACTGTTTGATTCACTCCTGATTAGAATTAACAATAACTCTTTGAGTTGGGTAGGCTAACTCAATATCACTATCCATTTCTATTTGTTTAAGAACATCTGACCAAATATGATCAACAGTTGTTCTTCTTGCTTTCGGTTTGCATAAGTACCTCATTGTTAATTGAACACCATGTTCCACAACATCCATATATATGATTGGAGTTAAATTTTTATAATAAATCATATACTTTCTAGAAGCCTTTTTAAGATTTTCATTTACTTTGGACGTGTGATGATCAGCATGAAGGCTAATTATGTCATGTAACATTGCTTTCGCTTTCTCCCAGTCCGATTCAAATGTTAGAGTAACTTTTATTTCATTCCATATATGATCAAATCCCGCTGTATAATTTGCCAAAGATTCTGTCATGACCTTATGATTTGGCACATGTATTATTCGACCTGTACTTTGATCATTTTCAACCCAGTTTCCAATTTCCATTATTGTAAACTGAAAAATCCTTAGATCAATAACATCTCCATGAAGATCACCAATTTGAATTCTATCTCCAACCATAAAGGGCTTACGAGAAATTATAAACAGCCATGCTGCTACACTTGTAAGCAAATCCTTTAATGCAATAGCTATACCTGCCGACAATAATCCAAGGAACGTTGTTATCGAACCAAAGTTTTCTGACCAAATAATAATGAGAAGCGGTGCAGATATCCCAAACATAACATACGTCGTAATACGTTTATATCGATGATACAGTTGGACATCATCAATATAGGTATGCATGAGCCTATGAATAAGCCTTCTAAGCAGCCAGCTAATAGCGATAACAACCATGGTTGCAATAAACTTACCCATATTGGGTATAGCTGGTAAAGTCGCCATAATTTCAGTCCAATTAATCACGAAACCATCCCCCTGTTTTGCCTAAAGATTCTTGTCATATACAGTTTTTATATCATTAATTTCATTTAGGAAGGCTTCCACAACCACAGGATCAAAATGATGACCACTTGACTCATCAATTATATCTAGTGCTTTTTCAAAAGTGAATGCTTTCTTGTAAACGCGCTCTGACGTTAAAGCGTCAAATACGTCTGCTAATGCAACAATCCGAGCCACTAGAGGGATCTCTTCTCCGACTAACCTATATGGATATCCAGAGCCATCAAATTTCTCATGGTGGAATTTTACGATCTGTTCAGCTACCTTATAAAAGTCTGAGTCGAACATTCCAAAGTCACTTCTAAGCTCCGCGAATATTTCGCCACCAATCATAACGTGATTCTTCATTATTTCCCACTCTTCATTGGAAAGTTTTCCAGGTTTTTTTAATATGTCGTCTGGAATACCCACTTTTCCAATATCGTGAACTGAAGCGTTTCGTTCTATTTCAAGAATCGTCTTTCTGTCTATGACATGTGTAGGTAGATTCATTTTCCGAATGCCTTCTGCAATAATGGTCGAATACCTAACCATTCTAAGTATATGGTCTCCCGTTTCATTATCTTTTCTATCAACCAGTTTTGCAAAAGTTGTTGTCATCTTAGCGAGTACAACTTTCAATAAATAAGAACGGTTTAATGGTCCTGAAATCTCATGTACTATTTTTGAAGTAAATCTTAAATGTTCTTCAGTAAAGTGATCTCTATTTTTTGAACTCACGAAGATGAAGCCAAACACCACATTATTTGATACTAAAGGTATAATCATGTTTGAAGCAATACCTTCTTCTGATATCAGTTTTAAAGACAAACTTTTGGGATTTTTGCGCGCAAAATGTTGAACATCATTGCTAATGACGCCTTGATGATTATTTATTAGTTTTTTGAGTGAGGTTGTGCTAATTTGCACCTCATAGCCGGGTCCAAGTAGGAGATTATCGTAACTTGCGACTCCATACTCCGCTTTAATATACCCCCGTCTGTAATCAACAAATGCTATACCCACCCTATCAATGGAAAAGGCTTCATTCAGTCTATCAAATAACATATCTAAAATATCATCCATATGATATGTCTGATTAATTAAGTTCTTAAATGACTCCATGGTTTTCTGTTCATTAAACATCTTTACCACAGTGTTATAAATATCTTTTTCTTCTTTAAAAGTTGAGTTTCTTGGCAGTATCTTTTCCACATCATAATCATGATTTTCAAGCTGTTCATACGTTTTTGATATAAACTGGAGATCACTTCTGATGATTCTAAACACAACCAGTGCCATGAAAGCAATAAGAGCAAGTGCAGTGAATATAAGCGCATTATATACAAATATATACTGATCTCTTATACTGCTTGAAAATGTATTATAGACTTCATGAAAACTAGATAACTGTTCCTTTACAAGATAGTAATTGTCTTCAAGTAGATTCACAGAATCCAAATCTCGAATAACGGGTACTTGAAAATTGCTAGACATCATTTCTTCCATACTCTTCACATCATTTATCAAAATGCCCAGTCGTTGCTTTAGTTCTTTCTTCTCGTCTGAATTAATTTCAAAGAGTACAAGTTCATAAGATTCAAATTCCAGTTTTTCACTGTCCTCTAAAAAGAAGCCTACGCGTTCTTCAAACAACTCTTTATTTGACCTGTATGCATCGGATAAAACCTCATACTTTGAATCCGTGTCTATTGCCTGTCGTGAAATATTATCAAATACCCTCAGTGGCAACTCATTATTATTGATGTATAAAGTTAAATCATCTATAATTTCTTCGTTTTTATTCAAAGTCTCAAAAGCATTATTCGTTTGAGAGTTGATACCTAATGTAATAAAAACTGTAATAGCAGCTATTGCAATAATTATTCTTCCCAAGTTTTTAAAACTGCTCATAGCGCCTCCTAAGTCAAGTTGATATACCTTAGACTACCACAGTTGAAAACCCTTGAAAAGACTCATAAAACTTAATTACAGTTAATAATATTTTGAAATAGCAACGATTGCAATCTATTACCACGTGAATGAAATAAAAGCTGGTACAAAGTTAAAAAATTACTTTGTTCCAACTTTTTATTCCATTTAATCTCTTTAAACTTCTACTGATTAATCGTTCAAAATTTCCACCGAACCCGATGCACCATCGATTCGTACCTTCTGTCCATTCCTAAATACTGATGTTGCTGACGATATACCAACAACTGCTGGAATTCCATATTCTCTTGCCACAATTCCACCATGACTTAATGGGCCACCGTATTCCATGATCAGTCCTTTTGCAGTCATAAACAGTGGTGTCCAGGCAGGATTTGTACTCTCTGCAACCATAATTTCACCTTGCTCCAGTTTTGCATTTAGAGGGTCATGTACAACCCTTATAATCCCTTCATAGAAGCCTGACGATAAGGGGAAACCTTGAATAACATTATCACTTTCAGAAATCATTTTTGCTGTATGGAATGTTTCTCCATTGTTTAGGACTATACGGGGTATACTTGTTCTAAGCATTTCAGATTTATATCTGGATTTGTTGAAGCCAATTTCCCTGTCAATCTCAGATTTAAGCACAAGCCACCTCTGATCAGTCTTATCAAGACTGACTAAATCATTAACTTTGGATAAAATTGTCTCTTTGTGAAGAAAGAAAATGTCGTCAGGTCTGTCAAGAATACTAACGTGAACTAAAGTGGCTGCAACATCAAGAATAACTCTTCTTGCAATCTCAAGACCTTGTACTATATTAAACTTTGGATACTCTCTCATACCTGCGGCAATACGATATGTTTCGATCATCTTCCGAAGGGAATCTGCTGCTTTTCGCCCCTTCATCTTTAGAGTTTTTGAATAAATTTCATCAGTTAAGTTTTCCGCACGTTTTGCACCTTCATACATGTCTTTCAAGTTTTTCTCGTATGCCTTATCAAACATATATGTTTCAATTTGCTTTACTAAATACGATGGATCTTCTCGCCATCTAGGCGTGCCCAAATCCAGTTCAATAGTCCCTCTATGTCCATACTTTTCTATGAAACTGATAAACATCTCATGATCAGCGCTTGGAGTAAGGTCGTTTTCCTTATAGAATTTTGCCAGCTTGTTCAACCGCATACTCATTTCAACGGTTATACACCCTGGCAATGCATAAGCCAGAACATCTAAGTTAAGTTCATCCCCAAAGAGTTTTCTTATTTTTTTTCTATTCTTGGATACCCATTCACTTCTGTACAGTACATACCTTGCTTTTGTGTTAACTTGAAAACAGTCATCATCACTTCAGTGCTAAAATTTATTTTTTCGGTTAGCGTATTCAAACTTTTGGTGCGAGTGTTTAGACCACCTATGGTTTCTTCACCAAGGCGCTTAACGTCCTTGTATTTGTCTTGTCCTTTAAATTTCGATGCTACCCTATATGGCTTTATCATTGACAGGCCATATTTCAATATGCCCCATGGAATTTTAAATTTTATACCTTGATGGGTAAAAGTATATCCATGTTTATCAATAACCTGATCCATTGTTCCTTTAAAAGGCAGGTCTGCTCCAGAAAAAACAGATGCAAATTTCTTTGAAATAAATTTGCTTGCCATCAAATAGGTGATATCTACAAATATACGACCACCTGCATACTTCACGAATGTTCCAGGAATTTTCTTTTTGGACTTTGTCATAACCTCAATTAGACTCGGAAACATACCACCGTAGACATCTGCTCCTAATGGTGTAAAGGGTTCTTTCATTCCAAGTAATACAGAGTTCGCTGATAAATACGCTCTTAACTTTCCATCATGATCAAAGTGATCTACCGGATACAGTGTTGTAATATCTCTTGATTGTAGAATAAATAGGTCTCCTTTAGCATCAAATGCAAACTCAACATCTTGTGGTGCTTCAAAGTAGTCTTGAAGCATTTTACCAGTTTTGACCAACAACTCTATTTCAGACAAAGTAAGAGCAGCTTCTTCTTTCATTTCTTGAGCAACATCGACCTTTACAACGCCAGACTCTGCGTATTCATACTTCACTTTTTTAGAATGTAACGTCTTAATGACTGGTGTTTCACTCTCAAGTGAGTATACATATTCGTCTGGCATTACTTCACCAGATACAATGGCTTCTCCTAGACCATATGAAGCATTGATAACTGTTTCGGACCTAAGTCCATTGATTGGATTCGCTGTGAACATAACACCTGAAACAGATGACGCGACCATGCTTTGAATAACTACAGCATGAGACAGGGCTTTTTCAGATTCATGATGCTGTCTATAAGAAATAGCTCTTTCGTTCCAAAGAGATTGCCAGCACTTCACCACAGACTCAAGAACATCTTCTCTTAAAACACCAAGGTAACTTGTGTATTGACCTGCAAAGCTCATATCTGACAGGTCCTCCATAGGAGAACTGCTTCTAACAGCAACTCGTTTTGCTGAAAGCTTGTCAAAGGCTTCTAATACAGACTGTTTTAGTCCATCAGTCATTTTATCAATACTAAAAAAGCCTTTTATTACTTTAGATTTTTCAGAATTGGTATGTGTGTGTTTTAAAACTTCTTCTATCTTGGACTTTAAATTATTCTGGGAAATGTATAGATTATACGCTTCTGTTGAAACAATAAAGCCATTAGGTACATTAACTGCTGCCTTGTACATCTGCGAGAGATTTAAGCCTTTGCCCCCGACCATGTCTTTACTTGACGCATTTTCATTAAACCATACAATCATTTTAATCCCTCCATAACTTCAAAATATTCTCTTAGTTTTTCAATCAAACTCATATCCTTAGAATCAATACCAAGCATTTGTGAGAGAAGCTTTTGATTGAATTCAATTTGATTGGTAAGCCCTCCCTCGAATCCAGTCTTAAGAGTATGTGCTTTTTGAACCTGACTAATTAAAATCATAAACTCCCTAGTCCAGAGACCAGCCACCTGTTTAGGATACTCACATTTAAATTCGTTTTTACTAACACCCTCTAGGATTATACTTTCATATAATTCGGAAACATTCTTTTCGAAACTTTTCGATACTTGTAAAATGATTGGTAAATTGCCTTTAAAGCCATATAGTTTATGAAGTTCTGACCAATCAGATGTTTCTTTAATTTTCAGATCGATTATAGTCTCAAAAAGTTTTATGAAAAGCTCCAGTTGAGAGCCTATATGTTTTGTAACGACACTCTGAATCAAATCTGAAAATCTATTAAGGTAGTTGTCTGTAATGGCACTTAGGACTTCTTCTTTGGACTGAAAATGGTGATAAAACCCGCCTCGAGAACTCCCTGAAGCACTAACAATGTTGGAGATCGTCGTTTTCTCATACCCTTTAGATGAAAATAATTCCAGAGCCTCTTCTATTATTTTTTCACGCATATTCATAACATAGCCTCGTTCCATAAAATTAGTAACATTAACAACTCGAAACCGACAACTTGTCGGTCGCATTTCAACAAAAACCGACGAATTGTCGGTTTTTTAAAATCTTACACCTTTTTCACACTACTGTCAAATGATGATTAAGTACATAAGATTCTACTTTACTGAACATTGCTATTTGTACTTTTTTCAATTAACCGAATCTTTTTTAGCCTTACTTGTATCGATGTGCCTCTGCCCAATTCACTTTTACATTTAACATCACCTAGTAGTAAATTACGAACATAAGATCCAACAATAAATAGTCCAAGACCAGTATGACCATTCTTTCTTTCTCCTGCTTCAAAAGCACGAAAGGCTAACTCAAGGGATTGTTCGCTCATTCCCTTTCCGTAGTCTGAAACTTCGAGTACATACTCATCGCTATCCATATATCCTTTAATTTGGATCAGTTTCTTTTCATTTTGATCATAAGCATGGAGCAAGACATTATCAATCAAAAGAGAAATAACCTCTCTAAGTATTAATGGGTCTGCATATACTTCGACTTTTTCAACATCAACCATTATTTCAATATTTAAGCGTTTGATTTGACTTGAAAAACTTGCTTTCACAACACCAATAAGAACAAGAATGTTTATCCAGTCCAGCTCCACTGACCTATTAACATCAAGGCGTTTAAACTCCTGAATTAAGTCTGCTGACTTCATAATTGCCTTTTCCTGTAGACGAATACTTTCTAACACTTCACTAAGCCAGTCGCCTGCTTCTGACCGTGACAACTTGCCATCAAGAAGCTGTCGACCATTGTCCTTTATATTAACTTGAAGAAAGGTACTTAATGTTAAGGCATTTCCCAGTGGTGTATTCATTTCATGTGCTACACCTGAAACGACCCGGCCAATCTCTGACATTTTTCTTGCTTCAACAAGTAAGTCTTGTGTCTCTTGCAGTTCATCTATAGTTGCAATGAGTTCTTCATTCATCGCCTCTAATTCCATAGTCCGATCCTGGACACGTTGTTCGAGCTCTTGATTTAGGTCTTTAATCTCATTTTCACGAACTATTAATTCTGTTCCAGTCGCACTTAACTTTCTATAAACTTCTCCAGTTTCCTTATATCTAAAATCTTCCTTCAATTCAAATCCTATATTAGATTCTAACGCTGTAACCCCGGTCATTAGATGTTTAATATCATTAGAAATACGTATGTAGATTCTAAGCCCTAAAAAAACAAGCAAGGTCGCCACTACAACAAATCCAATACCAATCTGAGTTAAATACTGAAAGGTATCACGTCTAAGGTCTTCAAGTGACTGATACACAATTAACGCCCATCCATCACTATCTATGGAAGAGATCTTCACTATAAACTTCTCATCATCAATCATTTGCTCGTCATTTATTGAACTATTATCCTCTGCCCATTTTAAGTAAAGCGGATCGGTAAACCTCTCTGTTCTATAACTATTAATGTTATGTGCGACAAAAACACCTTTAGGGTCAACTATACCAATTCTTGAGTCGCCCGTTAATTCAATTCTAGATAGAAACGCCTGAATGGTATCAAGGTCTGGGTAAACAACTAAACGGCCACCGTCAAAAAGATTAACCTCATAGGCCATTACCGCTTCTCTAAGCACAGGATCAACAAAAGTCATGGTTCTGTAAATATTATCTGAATCGTTAACATAGTCATAAGACCGACCAGAAATATCTATACCAATAAGGTTACTATCATATGGGTAAGTGTCTTGAATTATACCTTTTTCATCAATACGTTCAACTCTTTTAACATAGTCACTTGTTATCAAATTAAGAAGTGAAGACAAAGGTGGGCCGTCCCCTGTAGTTTCAAGCTCGTCTTCATACATTCGTTTGAGACTTCTTGTGACATTCTCATGATGTTCAAAGTAATGATTCACTTGAGGAATCAATAAATCAACGGCTGTTTGATTCACCCGCTCCATAGTAAATCCTATAAAATTCTCCATACTCATTCCCGAAAGTATAGAAACAAGAATTAAGCCCAATATACTAATGCCAATAATACTATATAGTATAGCCCCTAGAAGAGACGATTCTTTTCTCCTCAAACATATCACTTCCACTCTGGTACAAACTCATTGTCCTTAACAGTATGAATTAAATACTTTCTATTAGAATCACCATTTTTATCAATCGAGAAATCCTCTTTTAATCCATTAAAATCAATATTCACTATAGCTTGTTTAACTTTTACAGGATCGTCACTTCCAGCAGTATCAATAGCTTGTAACATTAAAGCAGTTGCATCGTATGTTAACTCAGAAATAAATGTAGGTGAATAACCAAACCTTTTATCAAAAGCAGATTCAAATTCGAAGTACCGCTCCGAAAGATACTCTGGTATGTATATCCCAATGAGTCGCATGCCCTCAACAGCTTTACCACCATTCTCTATCATATCTCTAGTCATAGACCAGCTCACTGAATAAAGGTTTGACTGTGTTGAACTGTTTTGTAAAAGCCTTTGTGAAATAAAAGCAGTATCAATGGAGCTCGTTAACATAAATACAGAATCAGGATTCGTTTTGATAATCTCGTCTGCAATTTGCTCATAATCATATGGTTCATCAGAAATGGATAGAACACCCTTTACCTCTACACCTTCAACTTTTGCAAGATCAACTGTATATTCCATTAATCTTTCTGAGTAATTTGCATTTCGAGAATCAAACACAACATAAAAGGATTTTATGCCTCTCGACTTAACATCCTCAATGAAAGCAACAGCTTGACCTGCCACCGTTGGTGTTGACCGTATAATAAAGTCATCCAGGTCAGCAAGCTCATTTGTGCTCATAGATGGTGTCAAAAACATCATTTCAGATCCTTGGTTCTCAAGCATAGGTTGTGCCATGCTTGACATTAAATGTCCAATTATTAGCTCAACACCCTCATTTTCAAACTCCTGATGCATACGTCGCGCTTGTTCTTCATTACCTTTATCGTCTTTAATACTTAGCTCTATTTGTCTTCCATCTATGCCACCTTGTTCGTTGGTTTTTTCTATACAAAGAATAACACCATTTCGACCATCAACACCTAGGTCAGCTGCAAGCTCTGTCATATTTCCTATGAAACCTATTTTTATTGGTTCCTTCTGCTTACAAGCGGTAAAGACAAACAGCACAGTCATTATAGTCAGAATAAACATGACACTTTTACTAGAATAGAACTTCTTCATGTCAAACCACCTCTATATTCATATACCCATGTCGTTTAATATCAACATAGGGAAATGATCCTAATATTTCACACTAAACTATCTATTACTATTATAGAGCAATTTCACACTTATTACGATAATACCTTCACAAAATTAGTAGATTTAATAATTAGTAGTGCGAACATATATTCTTGTGGTATAATAGATTTACGTGAGGTGTTTTTATGGACAATCTTTATCCTAAGCAAATCAATTTGCTTAAAATCTGCAAATCACTTGTCAATGGACAAGAGGAAACAATTCAGTTGTCAAGAACAGCATTACATAACTTAACTGAAGAAGACCTATCTCCAGAAGAAATTTCTGCTCTGCTTGGCGACGCTGAATCCAAACGACATATAAAAGTTAATTGGACAGATGACGATGGTAACTTTGATTCAATTACATTTAACCCAATGACTTTGTCTATATTGGATAAGTTATAGATCCAGATTATTGATTGCAGTTTTTATATAATGGTGCAATATACAATCTAGTATCGAAATGAAAAACCGGGCTTATGCCCGGTTTTTGAATTGTATTAATCTATAACTTCTATCATGGTTTGGTCTTTTAGAAAAGACTGCCCTCTTACAATAACAGATTCACCTTTCGCGATTCCTGAAATCACTTCAATAACTTCCCCTTGAATGGTTCCCATAACAACCTCTCTTTGGATAGCAGTCTCATTTTTGGCTATATAAACGAAACTCTTTTCACCAACTTTTCTTACCGCCTTTTTAGGAATAACAATAGCTGAACGTTCATCTATCATTGTTTCTATTTCTGCGAACTCCCCTGTCCTAAGAGCAAACTCAGAACTATCTAACTGCAGTTCTACAATATATAATCCTGTACTTGCATCAGGTATTTCATTAAGTACAGTTATTGTTCCCTCAACAACCTTACTCCTGTCACCATTTGGGTAAACTGTTGCACGGTCTCCAATGAGCATACTATTAATTTGGTCTGCTGTTACGTTTGTCTTCACAATCATGCTTGAATCGTCTATGACTTCTACTGCTGTAAAATCGCTAACCGCTTGGTTCTCAATAATAGACACAGATGCAATTTTCCCTGAAATTGGGCTTTTTATTTCGCGGTCATTTAGACCATCTTTCAAATTGCTAATCTGATTAGAATAACTCACCGCTGCATCTTTATACTGTTTATCGATTTGATTAAAAGCAAGCTTTGTTCTATCAAGCTCAGACTCTGATATGGCGCCTGCTTCAAATAGTTGAGTTTGTTTTTCTAAACTAGTCGCTTGGTCATCTCTTTGAATCTTTAAATTATCTCGTATTGTCCTAAGTTGGCTTTCAGTTGCATTATAACTTTTTTGAAGACTTTCCTTATCTAGTGTAAACAAAACTTGATCCACTTCAACAATGTCCCCTGGTGAAACCATTATTTCTTCCACAGTACCCCTTCCAGATAGTACTTTATAGACTGCACTGGCCTCGATTTCACCTAGTGTTAAGATCGTTTCATACAGAGTGGCCTGGGAGGCAGCTGAAATTCGTACGGGAACTGAACTATTCTCCTCAAGTTCAGGGCTTGCTTCATTATCTTTTTTAGCATCTGAACCTGGAGCACAACCTGATAAAATTAAGGCGAAAACAGTCACAATCATTAACAGTTTACTTATTGATTTCATCTACTACACCTCCTTTGACTGGACTACCGCAGTCTTGTTCTGTTCTTTTCTATTATCATGTTTCATTTTGAACCCTTCTATCATTGAGTAAAATACTGGAATGAATATTAATGTTAGTAACGTTGTAACCAAGAGCCCAAATACCAACGAGAAGCTGAACTGAGCATAGTAAACATCTCTAAACGCCAACGGCAATACACCACCAATGGTTGTTAAGGTTGTTGCCAGTACAGGATTAAACCTGATCGCTCCTGCTTCAACTATTGAATCCTTTAAACTCTTTCCATTTGACCTTAAATAATTCATAAAATCTATGAGAACTATTGCATCATTTACGGCTATACCAACAAGCGCTACTAAACCCATAAATGCATAAAATCCAAAGTCATTTCCTGTAATACCAAGTCCAGCAATAACACCTATCATAGCCATTGGTACTGTCATTAATATTGCGAACGGCTGAGCAACAGAGTTAAATTGAATGGATAGTATTATGAAAACTAGAAATACCGCTAACAGCATACTTCTTAATAGATCTGCAAAACTCTCCTGTATGCCTTCAATATCGCCACCATAAGCCGTTTTTACGCCGCTGGGAAGATCTATACCAAGTGACTTACTTTCAAACTCACGTGTAACTTCATTAATATTAAACCCAGGTTTAAGGTCTGCTTCAAGGGTTATAATTCTCTCGCTATCAATATGCTTTATACTTGCTAGTCCACTAATTTCTTCTAACACCGCTACCGATGTCAAAGGAATCATATCTCCTGTAGGTGTCTGTATGTGTATTGCTTTTATGGAATGAATATCATTGAAATTAATGTCATCCATCATGACAACAACTTCCACTTCTTCTCTATCCACTTTCAAGGTTGTCGCAACTAAACCATCCACTCTACTTCGGAGCTGCTGTGCTATTAGAGTCACAGACAATCCCATGCTTTGAGCTTTTCTTTCCAGAATATTAATATAAATTTGAGGGACACCATCTTTTGCAGTAATGTTTATGTTATATACACCTGGAATAGTTGAATATACTTGTGCGTATTCATCTGCAAGATTCTTCATTTCATCTAAATTCGATCCTGTTATTTTTAAGCTAACAGGTTTGCCTACAGGCGGACCTTGCCCCATAGAACCACTAATTATTACATTTGCACCTGCTACTTTTCTTAATGCATTTTCAGCTTCCGAAACCAGTGTAAATCCGTCCTTATCCATATCCTCTTTATCAAGGAACGTTGCAAGAACAACGGCTTTGTCAACTTCATTTCCACCGATTGTAACATTGTACGATTTAATATCTGGCACTGTTTTAACATACGCTTCCACTTCTTTAACAATATCAGCAGTCTCTTCTAGGGTTGTTCCTCCTGGTGTATCAACTAGAATACTCATACTTATGGGCTCATTTGCCGGGAAAAATGAAACCTTTACAACCCCGGAACCTATAAGTCCGAAACTCCCAACTAGAACTGAGAACCCTACTATAACCACTAGTATTTTTCTCCATCGTTTTGAAATTATACTTCTAATAAACCGTTGGTACCACTCAATGACTGGTCCTTCTTCAAAGCTCGTTCCGCTTGAAATGAAAATTTTCAGCGACATGAGCACTCCAAAGAATACGGCTGCATATAGACCCAAATTGAAATCAGTTTCACTACCTGAGAATGCATAATATGCTAAGAGAACAACCAGTAACACTGATAACACTTTCTCTACGACAACCATGATTTTGCTATCTAATTTTAGTGTATGTCCAACTTTATGGAGTATTCCTTTGCCTCTTTTTTTCATTAACCTTGAATATATTGCTGGTGTAATTGTAATTGCAACAAGAAATGATGCTGATAGTGCAATAATAATTGTCCTCGGAATTGAGTTTACAAATGCTCCCATTATACCTGGCAAAATTGCTAATGGAAAGAATGCTGCAATGGTTGTTAAAGTTGCAGCTAAAACTGGGAACCCAACTTGGTTAACACCCTTAATTGCTGATTGGTTTGCATCTGCCCCCAACTTATTAAGCCTGTCCATGTTTTCCATGACAATAATTGAGTTATCCACTAGGAGCCCGAGTGCAACAATAAGGCCAAGTATTGATAATCCATTTAGTGTTATACCAAATGAATCTAAGACTCCGAGGGTCACAAGAAGTGTCATAGGTATTGTTATAGAAACAATGAGTGATTCTTTAAACCCAATAAACAAAAATAATACAAGAATAACAACAATGAGTCCAGACATTGCACTTGTCTGTATACTCTGTAAATCCCTGTCTACATCATTAGCCAAGTCGCTTGAAATATTGACCCTTAAATCATCTGGATAAAGTCGACCACGCTCTTTATCAAGATATTCCTGAACTGCAGCACTTGAGCCAACAACGTCACTGTCTGTCTCTCTGAGGACTTCAATCAATATTGAACTAAACGCTTCTTCTGATTCACTATCACTTATATACGTTGTATTGTATTCCTTAACATCTTCACTCGTGTCGATAACATCTGCCACATCTCGTATAAATACCAGACTTCCTCGTGGGGTTCTAATTACAATGTTTTCAATGTCTTCAACCGTCGTAACATTTTCATCGATTCTTAAGTTGTAACGCTGTCCACTTAAGTTGGCTTCTCCTACAGGAAAACCAACATTTAGTGTTGATATCGCCATCTGGATATCTGTCACCGTAACACCATATTCCATCATTTTTGATTGATTAATGTTAACATGGATCTCACGGCTCAGCCCACCAAAGATATTGACTTCCTCAACACCTGAAACACCTTCAAGACCATCTTTAATGTCTTCTGCGAAGGATGTTAGCGTGAATATGGAATATTCGCCCGAAATGCTAAACTGAAGAAGCGGAATTTCAGAAGTTGAAAAGGTTGAAGTTGTCGATTTCTCTACACCTTCTGGATAAGCAATATCAGAAAGCTCATTATCTACTTCAAGCTTCTTTTTATCCATATCTGTACCTTCAACAAATACAAGCGTTACCACTGAAAAACCGAAACTGGAATCAGACTGAATCTCGTCTAAGTTTTCTAGATCACCAAGTCTAGACTCAATTTTGTCGGTGACTAAACTCTCAACGTCTTCAGGGCTCGCACCTGGGTATATTGTTTGAATAATCATTGCCGGGAATACAATCTCTGGGAGTGACTCTTTGGGCAGTAACAATGCGCCAGAAACACCAAGACCAATGATTAACACTATTAATAAAAGGGCCATCTGAAATCGTCCAACAAAAAATCTCGTGATTTTCCCAATAAAAGTGTCTTTAATTTCGAGTTCGGGTATTTTATTCTTATTCATATTCAGGCTCCTTTATTTGATCGTTCAGCAAATCTTGAGCCACCGAAACAGCTTCAGTAAAATTGCTCGCATAACCATCCGCGCCTACTTGCTTCCATAAGTTTTCCTTGTTTTCAAATGCCTGTCCACCGACGAGTACTTTCAGGTCTCCGAGTTTCGGATGCTGTCTTAAGTCATGAATTAATTTCTCAAGCGCATTTAAATTTTCTTCCATCGTAACTGAAATGGTTAAAAGACTTGCCTCAGTGGAAATTAAATTGTCTATTAAACTTCTTAGCGGAATATTTCGTCCAAGATAATAACTTTCAATCCCTGACCGTTCAAAATAATCTGCTAACATCTTCCCTGCGATTGTGTGCTCCTCACCATAAATGTTGACTATAAGAGTTTTTTTTATTATTAGACTCAATTCGCCTTTGTGTTAAAGAAAATTGAGAAATAAGTGCCTGGGTCACTTCAGATATATAATGCTCCTCACCTATATTGATAATGCCACTTTGCCAAAGTCGGCCCGTTTCATGTAATGACTCAACAAGAAGTTTTGAGTATATATCTGTAATTCCCATACCATGCCTATATAGATTTCGTATAAAGTTCACAGCTTCAACCTTTTTATGAGATAGTAAAAGCTCCAAATACTCCTTAACATACAATTCTGTTTCTAAGTCCTCGGACTGATACTTATCGACCACTTCCTCTTCAAAACCAAATGAATTATTTACTTTCATTTTATTTCTACCAAGTAATTCATCGATGCTCACATCAAAAAAATCTGCCAATTGTGTGAGCTTGTCCAAATTGGGTTGCCTTATACCTGCCTCATAGTTTGCAATTGTTGTCTGCCCTATGCCCAAAGCACTCGCTAAATCCGTTTGACTGATTTTCTGTTCTATTCTAAGTTTTTTTAGTTTCGATCCCAATGAATTCATACTAATCAACTCCACTTTGTATTCATTTACTTCATACCACGATTCGTGATGTGTAAACACAATTATTCACATTTCGTGATTCATTCATGAAATCGTTACAATTTTATATCGATTCACCTGTACCAATTTAGTCTGAATTCGGTTATACTATATGAGTTATCATATCCGCAAAATTATATGCAACAACATACTACGTTTAAACTTAGTTATCGGAAATGGGGTTAACACATGAAATCAATTGATAAAAAAATAGGTTTGATACTCTTACTGGTCTTTTCAATCTTTTTGGTAACAATGGGACAGCTGTTCTATACTTTCAATATCATGCAAGATGACGGTGTGGCTATTAACTTAGCTGGTAGTCAAAGAATGAGGACAATGCTACTGAGTGATTATTCACTAATGTATTTAGATGCCGTTCAAGGAACGCATGATTTTAATGAAAACGCAGTATCTGAAGTTTTAAAAACAGAACTTGATAAATACAATAAAATTATGAAAGCCCTTGTAAACGGCGACGACTCTCTTGGAATTTCGGCAAATAGTGACGCAAACATTGTTAGTGAAATAAATAATTTACAAACCAAAATTGACACATTCACTACCTCTGTAGAAAATGTTATAAATCAGAACAATACAGAAAAAAAACGCTCTTTATGTAAACAACAATGCTTTGTCCTTAAAAAATGACATCCACTCTATAGTGGGAATGTACCAAACAAGTTATGACAACAAAATTAAAACAGTAAAATCTACTATGTATGTTTACCTTATCTTTGGTATTGGTATTCTATTTGCAGGTATTGTAATAGCAAAACGAACAATTGTAAAACCGATTCAAGATATTTCAGCAAAACTTGGTCGAATTGCTGATGGTAACGGTGATCTAACACAGAAAATTATCGTTAAAAACAAAGATGAAATTGGGGAACTTGCAGACAACTTTAATGCATTTCTTGAGAATATAAGAACAATAGTCGCTGGAATTGATTCTACTTCTACAGATGTTAAGTCAACAATTTCAGTTACAAAATCTATTACAGGTGAAGTGTCTTCGACTTCTAACAAGCTATCTTCTATAACATCTGAAATTGCTGAAGGGGCAACAAGTCAAGCACATGACGTTGCTGAAACCGCTGAGAAGATCGGAGAGCTTGGTGAAGAAATTCAGGAAATTAGCAATCTGACAACTGAAATGTATACTTTCTCAACAGACATTCAAAAGCTTAACGAAGTAAACGTGAATAACGTTGATGAACTATCCACTCAGAGCCAGAACAACCGTGAGGCAGCAAATCAAATCAATACATCTGTTGAAAAACTTCATACGAATGCACTCGAAATTAATACTATTACTGAGGTTATAACAAGTATTGCAGACCAAACAAACCTTCTAGCACTAAACGCTTCCATTGAAGCAGCTCGTGCTGGTGAACACGGTCGTGGTTTTGCCGTTGTTGCTAATGAAGTACGTGTTCTTGCAGAGCAATCTGAATCATCTGCAAGTCAAATAACAGCACTTATAAAAGGGATTCAAGCTGATATTGAAAACACGAGTCACCTTATGACAAAGATAATGTCTATTACGGACAATCAATCTGAAGCTGTTAAAACAACTCGTGAAGGTGCTGATGAAATAGAAACTGTTCTTTCTCAGATTGTCTCTCACATAGACCTTGTTAACGAAAAAGTTTCATTGGTCGATAACAACAAGAATATTGTTATTGGCGCAGTACAAAATATCTCAGCAGTATCCGAAGAAACAGCTGCATCGACTGAGGAAGTTGCTGCTTTCTCTGACGAGTTCCAGCAATCTGTCGAGGAAATTAATGATTCTACAAATCAACTGCTTGAAAGCGCTGATGAGTTAACTTCAATGATTTCAAAGTTTAAATACTAAATTTGAGCAAGTAAAACACCCATTGGGAATGATCATTTCCAATGGGTGTTTTTAATCAATCAGACCCTATTCCCCTTTAAGTTGAATGAGGTCTTTAATTTTTCCACGTAAAATTTCTTTTTTTACAGGCTTAGATAAAAACCAGTGTGCTCCAAGCGCTAAGTACTTCTCCATATCTTCCTTAAAGGCATTGGCAGTCAAAGCAACAACATACATATCTTTCACACCTCCAACTGTACGAATCCATTTTAGAACATCTTCGCCAGTTAAAATAGGCATTTGAATATCTAATAGTAAACAATCATAACTGCCCTTTTCTAAAGCTTCGATCGTTTCAACCCCATTATTAACCACATTAATTTCAACAGGATAATGTCTTAGCATTTGTTTAATCAAAAGTTGATTCTCAGGAACATCTTCTGCTAGGAGTATTTTAAACTCTCCCTTTAACTCGGAAGCTAAGTCTGGTTCGCGGTGGTTTATAATTTCATTTGGAATCCTCTTAACAATCTCATTTACACTAAAGATATAGTCATCAACAATTCTAAAATCAATATCACCATTTCTAAGATACTCATCAAACTCTTGAGAGATCTTATATATTTCAATAATATTGAAGTTTCCTGTTACGCCTTTTAAACTGTGAACATAAAACTCTAATCCCTCTACGTCCTGATGAGCCGCTTTATCTTCAATTTGACTTAACCTCTCAGGTAGTGATTCAATGACATCACGTGTAATATCTTCAACAGTAGAATCTGCGTATATCCACCGTTCTACAATTTGAGTGCCAGTTTCTGATCTTAATAATAACTCTTCAAGTCTTACTCTAAGTTCAAATGTTGATCCCTCTCCAGTCTTGCTTTTAAGCTCAATGTCTCCTTCCATCATATTAGCAATTTTTTTTTGAGATAGCTAAGCCTAGACCCGTTCCACCATACATACTAGATATCGATGAATCTGACTGTGTATATGCGTTAAAAATTGATTTCTGCTTGTCTTCTGGAATGCCAGTGCCTGTATCAACGACCTGAATCACTGTTTGAGCACCATCTATCTTAACAATAACTTCAATTGACCCTTCATCTGTAAATTTAACAGCATTACTCATAAGGTTAATTAGAATTTGTCGTAGTCGATGTGAATCACCAACATTCATTAGAGGCACATCAACATCAACTTCATAGCTCAACTGGACACCTTTTTCATTTGTAGCAAGTGCAAACATGTTCGCTATATCCCCAATTAGAGATCTTATAGAGAATGGTTGTGATTCTAACAACATTTGATCGCTATCAATTTTGGAAATATCTAATATTTCATTCACTAAGTTTAAAAGGTGTTTACCAGAACTTACTACAATATCCATAGCTTCTTTTTGATTTGGAGAATCCAATTCTTCAGAAAGAATGTCTGAAAATCCTATTATTGCATTTAATGGCGTTCGAATTTCATGACTCATCTTTGCTAAAAACTCCAGCCTCACTTCTGAGGCCTTCTCCGCACTTTCTTTCGCTTTTTCAAGGCGGGAAGAGTTTTCTTTGACATTCTCTGTCATTTTATTAAAAGCTAATGCTAGATCCTGTAATTCACTTCGTTCATCAATTTCAATTCTATGTTCATAATTGTTTTTTGATATCTCATCTGCAGCTTCAACTAGTTTGTGAAGTGGTTTCCCTAAGAGTCTTTGCATGAAAACCCATACAATTGCAAGAAACACTGTTGTTAATACCACAAATGAAATACTAAGATCATTTCCGACTGTCTTCGCAATAGAACTCTGATATCTAAAATCCATAGCTACACAAAGAATCGCATCGGCATCTGAATGTAAAGTGTCTCCATGTCCACAAACGAGTGGTATAGCTGACATAAGAATGCTATCATCAAACTGAATGGACTGACGCCCTCCTGTTGGATCATCAACCGCTAAGCTTATTAGCGCTGACGGTCTTGATTCTCCAACTTCTGAGAGGTTGCTTGAATACAGTATTTTCCCAGTCGTATCGTGAATCCGAATACCTTTAATCACTTCATACTTTACAAACACATCTATTGCCTCTTGGATCGCTTGACCATCATTAGCTTCAATCAAAGGTGAAAATGCAAAGTTTAAAGCCTCTGTTATTATGTCCACTTCATCATTCATATGACCAGATAAGTCTTCCTGCACCCTAAGGTTAATGAAATACGACACAATTAGAGTCAGTGATACAGCCACAATGGCCATAATAAAAAACAGTTTTAGTACAATTGACTTCGTTTTCATAAAATCACCTGTCCTGTACTAGGTTTATTGAATTTTACTTAGTAAACCTGTATCCATACCCTCTTATGGTTTCAATCCAAACGGGTTTTTGTGGATCTTCCTCAATCTTTGCTCGTAATCGTCTAATATGAACATCAACTGTACGTGTTTCAAATGCAACAATATCATCCCATACTTTATTTAATAACTCATCTCGACTAAATACCTTATTAGGATTTGATACTAATAAAAGTAGAAGTTTGTACTCTTTGGGACTAAGTCCGATTTCATTCCCATCTTTCATGAGTTGATGTGTTAATGGATTAAGAACCACGTTACCAAAAACGATTGGCTCCCCAACAGATGACTTGTCCTGTTCGATACGCCTAAAAATTACGTTTAGTCTAGCCACTAACTCTCGTTTCTTAAATGGTTTGTGTATATAATCATCTGCACCCATTTCAAGCCCCAAAACTGTGTCAATTTCATCATCTCTCCCAGTTACCATCATGACTGGTATGTGTTTATAACTTTCATGACTCCTAATCTCTCTTAAAAGAGAGAGTCCGTTAATATCTGGAAGCATCATATCTAGAATTGCAGCATCGACCTTATGTTCTTTAAGGGCCTTCAAAGCTTGATCTCCAGAATATGCAGCTATTATGATATAGCTATTTTTTTTAAGAATGACTTCAATTAAGCTCACAATTGAGGGATCATCATCTACGACCAATACTTTTTTTGTCATAACATGCCCTTCCTTTTCATAGCAATATATGTCGCTAGTGTTGCGACAATAGTCGTAAAGTGTAGAAATAGTCCAAACTGATACACTCTACTAAGTGACATTCGTCCACTTAAATTTCTATTCTCAATTTCAAATCCCATGGTCACCCCGTTCAATGTTAACTCTGACGGTGATCCATTAACCTTCCAAATTTTATGAGGTGACAAAAAACTGTTCCAATATGTTTTCTCATTTATGCTTCCTTCAACCTTGTTTTCAAAGACCATTTCGGATTGATTGCTTTCAATGAGTTTGGGTTTTAGGTCTTTTTCTCCTAAATTTAGCCCAGATGTTTGAACAATTACATTGTCAATTAGTATAAATTCCTCGTATTTTTCCAGTTTAAAGTTTTTTAATTCTAACTTGCCAGCTCTTGTTTTATGCCCTCGAGCCCAAAACTGATACAAAACACGTGATGATCCCTGTGGAACTTTCACAAGCTGTTCATACCTATTCCAATCAATTTTATCTTGTTCTTCCACTTCGAAAATGAAAGCTGTATCAATAACTTGGTCATATTCGTCAAGAAATACAAGTTTGCTATGACGCTTACTAATGGCATCCGATCTTGCATCAAATGTTATTAACAGTTCTTCAAGAGGCTCCACATCTATTGGATCACTTGACGAAATATACCAATCACAGGAACATGTCGAATCAAACTCTATAGTGAGTGTGTTCTCATCTAGATAAAAATGTCTCATCATATCTGGTGTAATTCTCTCACAAGTACTGCAATCCTGAATAGCTTGGTCTCTTCTAACACTCTCTGTTACTATAGAGTTTGGATCAAAAGCATGAAATGTGTTTAAAGATGCATAATTGGTATTCTCACTAGCTACTTCCATAATTAACCTATACCTACCCGCTTTCAATGGAATCTGCACAACACTTTGAGAATTTCTATATTTATAAGGCATTTCTCGATTTATAACCTCATATGGATATGTTTTCCCCAGTGGGTCAAAATCAACCGTCAAAGTTTCGTGATTTTCTAAAGGTGTCCGCTCACTTAAGTCTTTAGAATACACCACTTCTCCAAGCTCATTTTCGATTTTTAGAGTCACAATACCAAATACTTCATCGCTTGCATAAATTAAAGGCTTTATGTCATACATTCCAGATGCAAGAATCTCAATATCAGAATCAATACTCCCTTTACTAAGTGCTGTTCCTGTTCCATAACTTAGCTCAGGGTACACTCTGCGGCTCTGAATATTTCCAAATTTATCAAAATCTATTTCTGTTTCAAACGCCATCATCTGGTCATGACTATTTAGTATGGCTGACCAGGCCTTATACTCCTTTTCATATGTTTCAGTAGGCACAATTACGAGGTGTTGAATGGCATTAAATCCTACAATATTCGTTACGACAACCTCAAGTTCATTTTTTGACAAGGTGTATTCTCCAAGATCATGCCATTTAAAGCCACTTCTTTGTGAAGACAAAGTTTTAATTGTTCTATTCACACCAGCTAACTTGACTTCAAATGAACCGCCACCAACAGATTCAAAACTTTTAACAAACACTCTATGGGCACCTGGCTCCACGTCTTTGTTCATAACTATATTATTGGGCCTAGTGTACTTAGGAAACTTTTTAATCTCAACATCATGAATCCACCAATAAATTTTCTCTTCAGGTCTTTGATATGTCAAAAGGTCTATTCTAACAAATGCTGTATCTTTTGGAGACACAACTTCACCTGTAAACTCAATCGTATCGAAATTTACAAATTCATCAGGTCCAACAATATATTGAATACCAATCTCATTTTTGCTTTTGTCATAAAATCTTGCTTTCATGTGCAGTTTATTAGCGCCTCTACCAGAAACTAGTATTTTAAATTGATAGGGCATTTTTTCTTCTGCTATTAAAATAGGGGACTTTGCAACCTGCCATATAAAACTTGGGTCTCCTCTTTGAATGACTCCATGCAGCACCCCTAAATTCTCAGATACATTATACGGATTACTTATAACATCAAATAAATCTGGGTTGTCTGCAATGAAAAAGTTATCTGAACGAAGCAGACTATCAAAATCATAAACAATTTCACCTTCAAGAAGTTTTTTTTCATGTGGTAAAATGTCAAAAGCTTCAGAAGCAAACGTCAATACCATCCCCTTGTTATGATCCCATTCAAAACTCGGGTGTAATACGTCCAACTTGCTCTGGAACCATGCCCAGTCAGGAAATGTTGTATACGTTTTTGACCATTTTGTGAATGGATTGACTTCATGAACATAATCAAATGGATACAATCTATGCTCTGAGGAGAGACTTGAAAGAATCAAATCGTTCATTGAGGCTGATTCAATAACATCGGCATTTCTGATAAGATTTTTATTAAATGAAGCTTCTTTTGCCATGAAGACTACAGGGGTTTCTAATGGATCAAACGATTCCAAATTTGATAAAGTATTCAGCTTAATCAAACCATTAGGGGTCATAATCCTTCTATGATTGAAATTCGCATCATCCTTATCAAAATCAATATTAAACACACTAAATATACTGTTTCTGTAAACTGTATTTAATTGCTTCTGAACTTTTAGAATGCTCTCGTTAAATGATTGCCTTACTTCCTGCTCTAGATACTCATTGTGGTATATGAGTTGGTTGACTCCAAAGGTTTTCACTATTTTTTCTAAGTAGATGGTTCTACCTTTATCCAGCATGAATTGAATCATGTCATACATATATTTAATGGAGGGGTCATTACCCTCATGATGGAAAACGGTATCAACTGGAGAATTGTATATATGAATGTCTCCAGTCGCTTTTACGTCAGCATACCCTTCTGGAACATTCCAAGATGGTGTTGAAATATGAACGATTGGTCTTAACATGTGTTCAGCAATGGGAACATACAAGGCGTAGGGCTCTTGCTTACTCTTAGAATCAGAGTCAGAGTAATTTTCCTCAGCGTCAATATCCTCATAATACGACCTTAGCTCCTTATATGACTGAGGTTCTTCAACGGGTTGATAATATCTTTCAAAATATATCTCTCTAATTGGAAACAAGTACATATAACACGAGACTAAAAGGAGTACAAAAAGTGTACCATTCAAAAACTGACTATACCTACTTTTAGATGTCCACTTATAAATGGTCTCAATACCAAATACAAATAGCACAGAATATGATACTGCGGTAAGACCGATCATTTTATTAGGATCTCTAAAAATATTGCCTATGGCAGGTAAACCAGCAAGTTGTAGAAATACACCTGATAATGATGGATAGTATACTCCAGTTGATATTAGGGTTAATCCTATTGCTAAAAGGGTTAGAAAAAGGATTATATGATGCTTGTAAGCATTAAAGAGAATTCCGACCACAATCACTGTAAGGATAATTGCCCCACCAATATAAAACATAGAGGCAATAGCACTTACGTCAACCATCGGCCACCAGTATCCTAATAGAAAAGTAACTTGTGATAGTGATGCATGCCTTGAAAACATTGTGTATGTATCAATGACATTAATATTATGCTGCGAAGCACCAACATCGAGAATGATCCCTCCAATGTATATGCTTAACCAATAGAAAGACAAACCTGCAGTTACAATACCTAGTAGTAGTGTCTTTTTAAGTATCGACGCAAAAACATGTTTTAATATCATCCGCCCTTTTCTATAATAGGAAATGAAATATTTTATACATAACAAAAAGTATAAAACACCAAGAACCAGTATAGAGTAAAAGAAATAGTGGATTGCTGCTGAGCTCATGGTGATCAAATAGGACAATATCAAAATATCAATCACGTTACGTTTAAATACTCGATTTGTATATGGACTGTATTCATTAATTATCTGCCGCTGAAATTTATGATCAAACACCTTAAAGAAATAAAGAATAACAAGAGGGAATAAGCTATACCCAGTCAATAAGTAAATATGCTGTATTCTGTATATCATCCAAGGGTTAAGGGCATACAGGATACTACCAAATACAAGCGCGTTTACTTTCCACAAATTAAATGTTGAACCAGTATACACACTGACAAATCTTTTTGCCATTAAATACATTGAGAGACCCGATAGCAGCATCAACTCAATGATAAATCCCTTTAAGAATAGGTGACCATTCCACTTAAAGATCCCTGACAACAAATATAGAGGCAGTATAAAGAACAGTCTCGGTATATTTAACATAGACACTGTGTTCCATCTTGTGTTCCACAACCCAAAAATTTCATCCATGTAGTTTTTAGAGTAAAATGGGAAATCTATATCTGAAAAAACCACATGACCTGGTTGAAATAAAACAGATGCGTAATAAAGTATAAATAGAAATATGATCGTTATTGCAAATCCATCATACCTATATATAAAAAACCAGTCTGATAGTTTCTTACTTACTTTTCTTAAGTTTGTCCTGACGTTCATTATTATCAACACCTTCAACTAAGTCTATATATAAAATTTCCAGTTCTTCTTTTAAAACACTTATGTCATCAAAACTTTTAGCAGCCATCCCCATATGATCAATTGCCTGTGTTATATTCTTTCTAATATCTTTCAATTCACTTATCTTCCCTAAATTCTCAGACAAAAGTGCTTGGCGGTATACTTTTACAACTTTCCATGCAACTAGAAAACCCATTACGAGCAGTGTCACTGAAATTATTATAAATCGTACCAGATACAACCGAATTGCTTTTTGATACGTTTGATCTAACCTTACAACTAGAACACTGTATGTCATATTCTCTAAAGATATATTCTCAATAGAATAGAACACTTCATTAGCATAGCCACTATAATTTCCAGTAGTGTTTACTCGTTCAAAGAAATCTCTTGAATTAAAGTCTTCTCCGTATTGAACAACAGGAACTACATGTTGGTCATACACGCCTTGCATCCCTTTTGACCCGGAGAGATTTGATGAGAATAATTCATTCAAATTCACTAAATATACAAGATATTTGTTTTTGCCTTTATAATAAATAAGCACGTTTTCATTGTCGTACTGCTCAAGAATCATAGGTTGATAGAAGAACATACCTTCAAGTGATTTTTTTTCAACCCCAACTTCATTGCCGTACCGAGTGTGTTCTTTAAGATGTAACCTGTCTTCATCGTACAAATGTACTTCCATCACGCTCGTATTCATATTTAAGAAATCCGTTACTGTGTCTAACCACACTTCTCCTGTATCAAGTTTAAGTGAAAAGGCTTCCATACTAAGCTTCATGTCTTTTAGTTTAAAACTAAGCTGATTCGCGATCTTCTCGCTTTGGGACTCAATTGTATTGATAGACATACCATATTCAGCATCCCTTATCATCTGGAAATGAAAAACGCCCATTATGCTTATTGAAAACACGAGCCAAATACTAATCAGAGCAAATATTTTAACTTTCATAAAATCACGACCAGTCAGATTTCATATCATATAATCTCATTACACCTTCGCTACTGTTTACCAGTTCATATCTATAATCCCGCCATTCAAGAGGTAGTGGTTTATCATCCGACTTTTCAATAATGGCTAAATTGTCATCGGTGAGAATCCAGTGCTTCAGCTTCATAATTTTAGATAAAGCAGAAGTTTGAATAAAATACATAGATTTTGCCTGGTGTTCTTCTTCATACCACTTTTTCGATGTAGAAATTGCATCATTGAGTAATTTAATTGCCTCTTGGTCAATTTTCCAAGGTTTCACAATATACTTATACACATGTCCTTCGTTTATTGCATCAATGATTGCAGACACTTGAGCACTCCCGCTTAGAATAATCCGCATAGTATGGGGACTTACTTTCTGAGCCCTGCTCGACAACTCAAGTCCATTCATGTCTGGCATCATAATATCTGTTACCATAACATCAATGTGGAACTGTTTAATCCATCTCAAGGCTTCTTCACCTGAGTTAGCAAAATGACACTTTATGTCCGTACTTTTCATTTTTCTTTCAATCAATTTCAAAATCATCTGATCGTCATCTACAAACAATACGCGTTTCATAGGAAACCTCCTATAATTCTATATACTCAATTTGACATTTTCCAATGTACTCCTCAATTTCACAAATAGCCTTTATAATATTCTCACTTGCCTCCAAACCGCTGAAGTATATCATATTGACTCCAAGTTCACCTATCCTAATAAATCCATAATTATGACCACTATCACGAATTTGCATTGCCACTCGCTCGATCTCTCTATACTTTTTTGAATATAGTAATGACCGAATGTGCATGAGCTGTTGCTTAATATTCTCTAAATAGGATGGAACAATGGGTTTGAAATCTTGATCTATATATACCATCATTTTCTTCGCCTCCTACATACCTAATGAAATTTTTACCATATTCTTTATAAATCTAGCTGAATCTACGATTACATCTATATGAGATCCTTCTCGATCTTTAAAAAACACAGGAACTTCTAAAACTCTCAAGTTTAGTTTTTTTGCAACATGTATAATCTTCAGATCAATAGCAAGGCCATACTTTTCATCAAGTTGCGCTAGAATCTGTTTTACAACTTGCCCTCTAAAAAGTTTTAGACCAGTTTGTGAATCTGTAACACCTTTTGGTAACAGTGGTTTGGTTAATATTCTTTTTGCTGTGCTAACAATATCTCTAATAAATGGTCTATCTTCCGCAGTTTTATCTTTAGTGCCTATAACGATGTCGTAGAATCCCTGATTAATGATGTTTATTAATTTTGTTATATCTTCTAAATTAAATGCATTATCTGCATCTGCAAAAATAATAATGTCCGAAGTCGAAACCCGAAAGGCTTCCATATATGTTCCAGCTTTTCTAGTGTTCACACCTAGTTTCAAGAGTTTGAATGCTGCTTTGTAATCCACACTGTCAGCTTCATCGTAATAGGCGTTCATCATTTCTTCTATGAAGTGGTCCGACTGGTCGCTGCTTCCATCATCTATGAAATAAATCGATATATACGGATAGCCTAATTGATGAAGTTTTTGAAGCTTTTGAGCAAAACCTCGAACGTATTGCATTCGATGTACTTCGTTAAAAATAGGTATAAACAAGTCCATCGATACTCTTTTAGTTGGAAGATCAGGATTTAAAAGTAAAGCCACTGCTTGTAAAACCCCCTGAATGTCTTCAAAGTTTCTATATTCAATATGAATTCGTCCTAAACTATTCAGTGTTTTGAGATACTCCATGGAATCAAGTGAGTTTAATGGATCCACAACCCATAGTATAGGAATAATTTGATTAGTCTTTCGAATTTTTAATAACTCTTCTTTTGCAGTATCCATATCTAAATAATCAACAATAATAAGGTCAAGTTTCTCAAACTTAATATCTTTATCAACAACTTCATTCAGCGAAAGAATAAACTTATAGTCAATTAGGCTATTTCCAAAAATACCTATTTTTTTACGTTTCATGATTACACCTCAACTTTTAGTGGTTCCTGGTTTAGTAACAATCACGTCTATCATCCCTCGTAATTCAAACGTGTCCATATTGGCTGGAATAAGGAATTGGTCTCCTGTTTTGAAATCAAAAATTTGATCATGATACATCAGATAGCCCATCCCACCAATACAACTTAATAACTGGAAACAACTTTCAGATTCCATTTGGTACTTTTCTCTTATTTTGAAACGACTCACTTCAAAGTATTTTGACTGAATGAAATATGTGATTTCAGTGTCATCCTTCATTTCCACAAACCCTCTACAACGACCATAGTCCGTCTCAAGATCAATAACATCTTGAGCTTGTTCTAAATGCGTCTCACGTCCTCTACCATAGTCAAAAAGTCTAAAAGTCAAATCACTACTTTCCTGAATTTCAAGTAGGACAACCCCACTGCCAATACCATGGATCGTTCCCGCTGGAACTGTGTAAAATTCTCCTGCTTTAACTTTTACATGGTTCAAACATGCGTTAAGATCACCTTTTGAAATCGAATCTAATGTCTGTTCAATAGAACATGATTTAGTTCCTAGAATAATTTCTGCATCTTCTTCAGCTGATAAAATATACCAAACTTCTGTTTTACCTAAACTTTTATATTTTTTTTGAGCGTAGTTGTCGTCAGGATGAACTTGTAATGAAAGATCTGAGCGTGCATCAAGAAATTTAACCATAATTGGAAAAGCATCATAGGCATGTCCCAATATATGAACATTATCCGTATTAAGGAGATTACAAATTGACTGACCTTCGAACTCACCATTAACAATTGTACTTGCTCCATTAGGATGACAAGCTAGCTCCCAGACTTCTCCGAGCCTTTGCTTTGTTATGCTTTTATGGTAATATTTTAAATCGTCTCCGCCCCAAACTTTCTCTTTCAAATCGCCTTCAAGTTTTAATGGATACATATCGTCACACCTTTCTACAATTATGTTGCCACTACTTCTCAATTGAAAACTCTTCATAATTTGCTAAAATAAACTCTTTCAAAATTTCATACACGCCTATAGCTGTAAGTACCATGTACATTCCAAACATACCAATTGTCATACATGGATGTTTAATATAAAGCCAAATATTGTTTGGCTGGTATAGTACTGGTCTAAAGAAGTACCACCGTGACAAGGCTTTCAAAAAACCATCTTTTTCACTAGCTAGTGTCCGTGGCATCATTTTAAAATGATACTTTTTCTTGGACATCAGGTTCTTGAAAGTAACTTTTTTTTCATCATGTATTAAGCCTGAAGTTGTCAGTCTTTCAATTTTCCCACCCTTAGCCAAATACCGAATAGTAGGCTGTGTTTCTTCAAATGAAATTTGATTTGGATTAATTCCACCCGATAGAAGGTAATCATCTTCTCTCCAAAATCTAGCTGCTTCGATTGATCTATTGTTAACGGCGTATGCGTTATTTATAACAGTTCGCTCGAACTTCTTGATTCGTGTCATAAGGTTGTCGTGTCGAGATACTGGAATTTCTTTAATGACTAAAGCACCAATTCTTTGATTTAACTCCAGTTTTTCTACTGCTTCCTTTAGTAAGTTGGGTTGGAGAATCATGTCCGAATCTACTATAAATAAATATTTGAATTTCTCTTTTCTAGCTTCTTGTATTGCCTTAGATCTTGCTATACCTCGTTCTCCATGTGGGAGCTTAATATGGTTAATCCAAGCATATTTTTCATTTAATTCTTCAACAAAATTATTTGTATAATCACTTGATCCGTCGTCGACTATTATGAGTTCAAAATTGGTGTAACTTTGTAGAGCGCAGCTCTCTATTAAGTCTGAAATATGATACTGACTGTTATACGTTGTTGTAATTATCATTACTTTATTATTCATGAGAGAACCTCCTCAATACTTGACATTTCCGTTTCAAAGACCTCTGCAGTGACTGACCACTGGAACTGTTTTGAATAGTTATATGCTTCTTTTTTAATAGAGTCATACAAGTTTCCATTTTCTACAGATGCAATCATTTGTTCTAAAAGTCCGTCTGGAGTATTAGAGGTAGATAGAAAACCAGCTTGTCCTTGGTCTACTGCATCTATTAAACCAGCTGAATTGTAAACAATACTTGGTGTTCCAACAACTGCCGCTTCTGTAACTGTAAGTCCCCAGCCTTCTCGGTCTGAAGGATAAATAATTGCATGTGAGCGACTCATAAGTTCTAGTTTCATTTCTTCACTTACAAATCCATGAAAAACAATATCTTTGTCTACCTTCAAGTTGTATAGTTTGCATATTGGCAGTAGTACCGATTCTTTAAAGGAACTGTTTTCCTTTCCAACCAACCAAAGTTTCGAATTTGGGTAAACTCGTTTAAACTCACCAAATGCTCTTACAGCTGAATCAATACCTTTGTACCTTGCATACCGTCCTACATATGTGAATGTATGCTCAATATCCTTTTTGAAAAACTGACCTGGATCCCAGGGCTCAAAATTAATGCCTTCTGGAAGGATTTTTACAAATTCATTTTTGAATCCTAGAGCAAGTAAGTCTGACTTTGTTGAGTTAGAAACTGTCAATGTGATGTTGTTCTTATAAAGTTTAGTCATAAAGTCTTCTGAGTGGTATCCAATTAAACTAAATGGCTTTTTCCAATTACGTAACCATAGCTCTCTTGCTAGCTGATGAATGAAAAAAATTCTTTTCTTTTTCGAAACCCAAAGTGGAGTGAAAAATCTATGGACATTACACTGGTCAATTACGTAGTCATACTCTTTTCGATTCATAAAATAATGAAGCATTGCCCATAATACCACTGTGAATATGTTTCCTTTTCGAATATACCGAACGCCGTCTATTAGCTCATCTGCTAAACTCTCTTTAAACATTGGTGAAAAATGAACAATGGAGTATTTTCTTTTGTCTACAAGCTTCAACATTTCATGTGTGAATACTTCCGCACCGCCCATTTTAGGGGCTTTAATATCTCGCCATGATAAAAACAATAATTTTTTTAACATTTTTTTATCCTCCTCATTACAAATCTTCCAATAAGCATTACTGCCATTACTGAGTAGACTACAAGTTCTACTGTTACAATCTGAATTAAGCTATCATGCCATTTCATTAATGAAATAAGTAATACAATAGAAAATAGAGATAAAATTCTAATATAACCTCTGTTTCCACCTACCATTTCCATAGAGGACATGAAAAATGCAATTGATAACATGAAATATGCAACAGCCTGGGGAATCAGAAGAATTCTTGCAGCCTGATACTTAGCGTCAAACAATGTTCTTAAAACTATAGGCATTATTAGGGAATATCCTAGAAGGAGCACAAAGCCTATGAGTGTATATACTACAAGAAGTTGAATAACTTTCTTTCTAAAAACCAAAGGGTCACTTTGCACTTCACTTGTATATGGAATTAAGACAGTTATAATACTCAGTCCAATGTGAATGAATATCTGACCATATCTGGTACTGACTGCATATAAACCTGAAGCGTCACCCATATAGTAATTTGTTAAAATAAGAACTATCGCAGTAAAGTAATAAAAGAACACTTGTGTTGAAAGAACCCTCATAAATCCTTTAATAATACACTTATACATTTCCGTCCTGTTCATGCCTTGTGAATCTATCTTGTGTGAACTTTTACTAGTGGTTCTTTCTAGAAAATTCTTTTCTGTAGTCTGTTTAGTGAAAAAATATGAAGCAGCAATACCAACTAAAACACTAATCAATGCCGCGTCAACTGATTGATACAATCGAATTATTGGAATTAGAATCACTAATTTGAATCCCATTTCTATATAGAAGCTACTGTTAAGTTTTAAAAATGATTTATGACCTTGTAGAATGCCTCTATAAAAACTTAATCTCATTTGTATTAGAAATGTTGAAAGAATAATTAGGTATTGTGTCATAGTCCCTCTAAGAAGGCTTATCATGGGCATTGCCAAAATTATCATGATGAATGCTACTGTAACTGCCATCCTATTTGTTACCATGCTTACACTTGGTATTTCGCTTGCTCTAAATCCATCCTCTGAAAGGCGTTTAGCGAAATATGTTTGCATCGACATTCCAAATATCATTAATACAAATAGTAATGAGAAGTATGCGTTTAGAATTCCATAGTCTCCTGTGGTAAGATACCAACTGATATAAATATGAATTAATAAATTCCCACCATTTAAAAGTACGTCTAGTACAGGAAAAACAATCGCTTCTATATTCACGCCTTTGCCAATTGACCTCTCCATTTCAACACCTCCTATATTGATGTTGAATACAGATTAACCCTGTGCTGTTACATAACAAGACCTGAATGTAAACATTTCTGTTACATAAAAAAATCTCGATGTAACGAAAATGTTTACATTGAGATCCTTCATTTTTACATTTATTATTTATCCTCCATATATAAACACTTTATAAGGAGGCGAAATCATGAAAATTTCTTCAGTAATCATGGCGGGTGGCAACGGAACTAGATTTTGGCCAAGAAGTCGTACAAATTTACCTAAACAATTTCTCGATTTAGATGGCAACGGAACCTTACTAAACCAAACGATCAATAGACTGCATGGTATAAGTACTATGAATTCCATCTATATAGTTGGAAATAAAAAACACGAAGATATCTTTTACAACTTATTACCTGATACTTTCAAGACTGAAAATCTGATGCTTGAACCTTTTGCACGTAACACTGCTCCTGCAATTGCAGCCTCTGTTATGGCACTGCATAAGGCACATGGAAACCACGTTGTAGTCGTGTTGCCATCTGACCAACACATTCAAAATGAGGAAAACTTTAAAACCCAAATAAAAAAAGCAACAAATTTGGCAAAATCAAGCCATAAAATTGTAACGTTAGGTATTACGCCAACCTATCCAGCAACTGGATACGGATATTTAAACACAACACAAATATCTAACGATGCTTATTCACTTGATTCCTTTGTGGAAAAACCAAATGAAGAGGATGCTGCAAGGTATATTAGCAATAATGACTATTACTGGAACGCTGGAATTTTCGTATTTGAAACAGAAGTCATGTTAAAGCATATTTTGGACAAAATGCCTGAATTATACTACCAATGTTCCTTTATAGAAAATTGGATTGATGATCTAAACTCTGGAAAACTGGGAATTCTCTATCAAGATATGCCGTCTGAATCTATAGACTATGGTGTTATGGAAAAGCTTAATGACATTTTAATGGTTCCACTAGATTGTGGCTGGAGTGATTTAGGCAGCTGGGATGCTTTGAACAATGTAAAAGCTGAAGATTCGAATCAAAATATCATTGAAGGAAATGTCCTTGAGTTTGAAACGAATGGATCTACTATTGTCGGCAACGGTAAGCTTATTGCTGCAATAGGGTTACACGACCTAATTATCGTCGACACAGATGACGCCCTTCTAATATGTAACAAAAACGATGTACAAAAGATCAAAACTGTTGTTAACACATTGAAAGAGCAAGGCAAGGCTCATTTATTGTAAATCGAATCGAACGTAATAAGGCTACCTCCTAATTAAATGAGGTAGCCTTATTTCATGTTTTCAAAAAATAAAAACTCCCGAGAAAGTCTCGGGAGTAAGGTATCAATATTCTACTTTAATTAATGGATTATTTATTGTACATCCACTGGAACATATATTGCTTATTTTTCATTTTCTTCTACCCATGCTTTAGCTCTATCAACAGCGTCTAAAGATGGAATAGGAACATTCGTGTTTTTCTTACGATATGAAATGTCTGCCCACGCTTCAGTTTTGCTGGCGCCGAGCATTTTATTCTTCTTATCCATGCCTTCACCTCGGTCCGTTTACAATTGCTATAGGTTGACTTCTTTCTATCATTAACATATCACAATTGATAACAGTTGTCAATTGGGCATCAGTTCAATTTTGATCTAATTACTGGATTATCTCTTCAACTGACTTTACCTGAGGCAAGACTTTCAAGTGGTCGTCTTCAACAGATACATTTAAATGGTCACCTTCTTTAATTTGACCTCTTAAATAAGCTTCTGCAATTTCATCTTCAAGATACGTCTGAATAGCTCTACGCATAGGTCGTGCACCATACTCGTCACTATACCCTTTATTAATTAAGAAAGTCTTTGCAGCTTCCTCAACTGTCATTGTCATATGTTTGTCATGAAGCTCTACTCTCACTTCTTTTAACATAAGCTCAAGAATAGAATCAAATTCAAGATGTTGAAGTTTGTTAAATGTAATAATATCATCTACTCTATTTAGGAACTCTGGTCTAAATGTACCTCTTAGCGCTTCTCTAACTTTTTCTTTAACTGCATCGTTGCTACCAGAGCCGAAGCCTATACGGGCAGCACCAGTACTTGTACCCAAATTGGAAGTCATAATAATAACTGAGTTGTCAAAGTATACAGTTCTACCTTGGCTATCGGTTAATCGACCTTCATCAAGAATTTGCAGTAGAATGTTAAAAATGTCTGGATGTGCTTTTTCAATCTCATCTAACAAAATAACCGTGTATGGCTTTCTCCTAATAATATCTGTTAGTTTGCCACCTTGGTCGAATCCTACATATCCTGGAGGGGCGCCTATAAGTTTACTCACAGTATGTCGTTCCATGTATTCTGACATATCTAGTCGAATCATGTTTTCATCGCTTCCAAACAATTCAGTTGCAAGACTTTTAGCAAGTTCTGTTTTACCAACACCTGTCGGACCAACAAAGATAAATGAAGTTGGTTTCTTCATTTTTCTGAAACCAGAACGATTTCTTCTAACAGCCTTTGACAAAGCTTCAACTGCAGGATTCTGGCCAATTACACGTCTCTTTAATCTATCTTCTAATATAAGTAGTCTATCCGCTTCATCCTCTGTAATTCTTTGAACTGGAATTTTTGTCCACGCCTCAATTACATATGCTATATCTTCAATGACAATTTCAACATGTGTCGCGGCTTCTTCTAACTTCTCGATTTTTTCCTCAAGAGTTAATTCTTCCATTTTCAAATCCGCAGATCTTTCATAGTCTTCAAGCTCAGCAGCTTGGAGTTTCTCTGCTCGTACCTTATTCAAGTCATCCTTTAAGGCCACAAGCTCCACTAAACCCTTATTTTTCAAATTGGCACGCGACCCTGCTTCATCCATAACATCTATTGCCTTATCTGGAAGGAAGCGATCACGGATATACCTGTCACTTAGTCTTACGCAGGCTTCTATAACCTGATCAGAGATCATGACTTTATGATACTCCTCGTAGTAACTTTTAATGCCTTTAAGAATCTCAACGGATTCCTCTGGAGTTGGTTCATCAACAATTATAGGCTGGAATCTTCTCTCAAGGGCTGCATCTTTTTCTATATGCTTTCTATATTCCTCTAAGGTTGTAGCACCAATAATTTGGACTGCCCCTCTTGCAAGAGCAGGCTTCAATATGTTTGCAGCGTTCATTGCTCCACCTTGAAGGTCACCAGCGCCTACAATATTATGGAGTTCATCAATAACTAGAATAACATTGCCACGTTCTTTTGCTTCGTCAATTATCGCTTTTATACGACCTTCAAACTGACCTCTAAATTGAGTTCCAGCAACAATAGCTGTCATGTCAAGCAGGTATACTTCTGCACTAAATAATTTAGCAGGCACTTGCTTCTCAGCAATGCGTAGTGCCAGTCCTTCAGCGATTGCAGTTTTACCTACACCTGGCTCACCAATAAGCACAGGGTTGTTTTTAGAGCGGCGGTTTAGTATTTGTACCATTCGATCTATTTCACGTTGTCTGCCAATAATTCGGTCAATTTCACCCGCTTTGGCTTTTTCAGTTAAGTTTGTACCATACGTATCAAGATGTTTTTTGCCACCAAAACGCTTTTTCTTCTTTTTCCTCTTAGGTTCATCTTCAGATGTATCAGAACCTGTGCCAGACTTATCTTCTTTGGGATCAATTTCTAAAGCGTCAAAAGGCTCTTCAAACTTTTCGAAGTCCTCATCATCATCAAGATCCTCAAGACCTTCCATGCCATTCATCATACCCATTAAATCTGAAACATTCATTTGCTCTGGATCCATACCATCGAACATGTCATTCATGTGTTCCATCATATGGCTCAGCTCATCTTCTTCCATTCCAGTTTGCTTTAGCAGGTTATCAATTCCAGGAACACCTAGTTCGCGAGCACACTTAATACATAGTTGCTCAACCGACTCCTTACCGTTCTCCATCTTATTCATATATATCATTGCGATATTTTTATTACACCTAGAACATAGTTTCATCTATATCTACCTCGTTTCTTGCTTAGGGCATATTCGAAATACTCATTTTTCTCTATTCATATTTTACCACCAAATGAATACAATCAATTCCAAATTACCAAAGGTTCACGAATTGTTCACGGAATCTATAGCATTTCGAATCACTTATTCATGATTTTAAGGGTTTTGACATTCAATTTCAAGACACTAATTCAAACGACTTCCTAAGAGGCTATCAATAAAGAAAGACCAATAGGAGTGTGCTCCCACCGGTCGATTATACAAAAATCGTATTTTCACTTATTCTTCTCGTTCAAGCTAAGTCCAAGCTTTTTACTCAACTTTAGTAGCATTTCCTTCTCACTTCTGCTCATGCCATCGAGTAACTTCTGTATGTGACTATGGTGTTTTGGAAATGCTTCATCCATAACTTTTCGTCCTTCATCTGTTAAGTTTAGAAGCGTGACCCGTCTGTCTTTTGAACCACTAGACCTATAAATAAGCCCTTTCTTCTCCATTTTGTCAGCAACATAAGTCATATTCCCACTAGTGATCAATATCTTCTCACCTATCTTTTGAATAGGTTGAGGACCTTTATGATAAATAACCTCTAAGAGTGCAAATTCTGTAGGGTGTAGACCTATTTTTTTAATGCTGTCTAAGAGACCTTCTGATAAGGCGTTATTCATACGTGACAATACCACTACCAGCTTTAGATCTATATCATTTAGTATTTTGTCATCATTTATCATGGTATCCCTCATCACTTCATAATATCTCAATTTTAAGATATTATAAATATACCCATGAATTATATATCAAAACGCTCCACTTTCCATCCGAACGCCTTAAGGTCAATCTCACCAAGCTTGTAACCTCAATGCCTTCTTCACGGAGCCTCTGTGCCTGTTCAATTCTACCGAGCGGATCTTTTATTGATATTGATCCTTTACTTCCAATAACCCTATGCCAAGGTAAATTATGATCTTTAGAATAACGCTTTAGTATTCCAGCAACTTGTCTTGGCGCACGAGGATGTCCAGCAAGTGCTGCTATTTGACCATATGTGGCAACTTGACCCTCGGGTATACTTTTTATTATTTTTATAACTTTCATCGTAAATTCACTTAACACAATCTAGCTCCTTAAACAAAATCACTCTGATAGACACATTTACGAAAAAATAATGGGTATGCGTAAAGCACACCCGTCCTTTTCAGCTTGACTTACACTGATTATGATGAAATGCTATCCAGTACATTCATCGTTTAATTTATTTTTACGTCAATATTATATACACGACTAATAATGAATGCAAGCCTTATGTGAGTAATTGCTTCTTCTTGAGGATATCCTCATACAAATGATAATTTTCCTCTGAATAACAGACAAATGTCACTTCGTTCACCGTTTCATGTGTTTCCATAAAGTCTTCAACAGCGTCTATAGCTACCTCAGCAGCTTCTCCCTTTGGATACCCATAAACACCTGTGCTGATATTTGGAAATGCAACAGTATGAAGATCGTGATGTTCTGCCATCAACAGACTTTTTGTATAACAGTCATGAAGTAGCTGATTTTCACCAAATCTTCCGCCGTTCCAAACTGGTCCTACTGTGTGAATCACATACTTAGATGGGAGATTACCAGCCGTTGTCATAACTGCATCACCAGTTGGACACTCACCGTTTGCATCAATATGACTTTTACATTCCTCAAGAATGACTGGACCACCAGCTGCATGAATTGCACCGTCCACACCTCCACCACCCACAAGCTTCATGTTCGCGGCGTTCACAATAGCGTCTACCTGCATTTTAGTAATATCTCCACGTGCAAGGACTATTTTCCCCTTCATGAGACACCTCCATTCGGTTAATAACACCAATATATATATACCCCAAAAGCACCTCTTTGGAACAGAAGTGAACCTAAATATAAAAAAGAGACTGCATATGCAATCTCTTTTAGCAAAAAATATTAAGCTCTGTATATTAGAATCCTGGTAACCTTAGGCCGTCTACGACTATGTTTCTCATGAAGAAAACTTTTCTAAGGTGAAATTTCAATCCTGAGTTTAGTGACTTTACACGTTTATTTATATAGACCGTTTTTCCACTAACCTCAAACTTGTTATATTCATCAGGCGCCGCCGGCACCCTTAGTTCCACTTCTGGAACTTCAATAACACCGCATCAGCCTCCGCCACTACGTTTTAAGAGTAGGGTCAAATCACTTTTGCCTTTCTCATCCATATAGAGAAGAACTGCTTCATCAATCGTTATATTCAAAGTCCCATCTCCTGACTTTTGTAGTTAAGCTTCTATTTTTACAACATCAAACCCGATATCATCAATCGCTTGTATAATATCTTCATTTGAAACTTCTGATGTGAGTTCCACTTCTGCCAACTTACTTTCAAGGTTAACAGCTGCCGCTTTGATCCCTTCCATTTCTTTCAGAGTGTTTTCAACACGCATCTTACAATGGTTGCAGCTCATACCTTCAATAAATACTGTCTTTTTCATATAAACTCTCCTTACTTGTTACCCTCTTTTATGACTTGGTTTAAAGGCTCTAAGCCTTAGTGCATTACTTACAACTGACACAGAACTAAACGACATAGCTGCCGCTGCAAACATAGGACTCATCAGTGGGCCTCCTATAGCATAAAAAACGCCAGCTGCAAGGGGAATACCCGCTGTGTTATAGAAGAATGCCCAGAAAAGATTCTGCTTAATGTTTCTAATAGTTGCCTTACTCAACTCAATCGCTGTTACAACATCTTCTATATCGCTTTTCATTAGAACAACATCAGCACTTTCCATTGCAACATCTGTACCAGACCCAATTGCAATACCAACATCTGACTGTGCAAGGGCCGGTGCATCATTAATACCATCGCCAACCATTGCAACAAGCATACCTTGATCCTGTAGTTTTTTCACTTCATTTGCCTTATCAGCAGGAAGTACTTCGGACAGTACAATATCTATTCCTACCTCGTCAGCTATAGCTTTTGCTGTTGTTTTATGATCACCTGTAATCATAGCAACACGAACACCCATATTTTTTAGTCTCTTCACTGCATCTTTACTCGTCGGTTTCATTGTATCTGCTACTGCTATAATACCCGCAAATACACCATTCACAGCAACAAACATAGGTGTCTTACCTTGACCAGCTAGTTCATGAGCTTTCCTCAGAACTTCTGATTCAAGATTATACGAAACAAGCATTTTTTCATTGCCTATTACAACATCATGGTCGTTGACTTTAGTCTTGATTCCATGTCCTGGAACAGCTTCAAATTCTGTTACCTCGAACAACTCTAGATGTCTTTCATCTGCGCAAGCAACAATAGCTTCACCCAGTGGATGTTCAGAAACTTTTTCTGCAGACGCAACCAACTGAAGCAAATGATTTTCATCTTGCTCAGGTGTAGCAATTATATCTGTCACTTTTGGTTTACCTTCTGTAATTGTACCTGTTTTATCAAACACTATTGCGTCAATTTTGTGTGCAGATTCAAGGGCTACACCACTTTTAATAAGAACTCCATTTTCAGCACCTTTGCCCGTACCCACCATTATTGCAGTAGGTGTTGCTAAACCAAGCGCACAAGGGCATGCTATAACAAGTACAGATATAAATATTCTAAGCGCAAAACTTATGTCATTTGAGGCAAACCACCATACACCACCTGCTAGTAATGCTATAACAATTACAACAGGGACAAAATAACCTGAAATAATATCTGCTAGTCGTGCAATGGGTGCTTTCGAACCTTGTGCTTGTTCAACCATGTGAATAATCTTTGCCAGAGCAGTGTCTTCTCCAACACCAGTTGTTTTAACTTTCAAAACTCCATTTTTATTGACTGTGGCAGCTGCAACTGTATCACCAATCGTCTTTTCTACTGGCAGACTTTCACCAGTTAACATGGATTCATCAACTGAACTTCGCCCTTCAATAACTTCACCATCTACTGGTAATCTATCACCTGGTTTTACAAGTACAATGTCACCAGACTCAACTTCTTCAATTGGAATTTTAATTTCTTCTTTTCCATGGAGGACTGTAGCTTCTTTGGGTTGCATACCAATTAACTTTTGAATGGCTTCTGAAGTCCTACCTTTTGATCTAGATTCAAGTGACTTACCAAGCATGATCAGAGCTATTATTGTACCCGCTGTTTCAAAGTACAAGTCCATTACCCAGTGTGTATTGCCTATGGCTATTTCAAATATGGCTACAAGACCATAAATAACCGCCGCACTTGTTCCAACAGCTATTAGGGAATCCATATTCGGATGTCCTGTAAATAAGGTCCTGAACCCCATTGTGTAAAACTTAGACCCTGCAAACATTATTGGAATTGTTAATGCCAATTGAACCAGTGCGAAATTCATAGGATGCATCATAGGATCAAGGAACTCTGGAAGTGGTAGTCCCATCATATGTCCCATTGCGATATATAGTAAGGGAATTACAAACGCAATTGCAATTTTGAACCTAGTCCAGTTATTATCAGCCTTTTGCTTGTTTTCTTCAACTGTTTTTGATGTTTTCTCTTTCTCAATGTCTAGGGGGGTGTACCCTGCTTTTTTGATTGCTTGCTTTATCTGAGACACCCTTAACACTTTCGTATTATAGGAAATAGTTGCTTTATTGGTGATTCCGTTAACACTAATATTGTCTACACCATCAAGTTTTTTAACTGACCGTTCCACGGCCGCATAACATGCAGATCATGTCATACCTTCGACTGGTATTACAATTTCTTTTAACTTGGCATCTTCTATTGGCTGATAACCTGCTTTTTCAATTTTTCTAAAAATATCTTCTTGGGTAACAACCGCTTCATCGAATGTTATGTTCATTTTCCCTGTGGCTAAATTCACACTAACATTTTCTACACCCGCTAATTTACCAGTGATTCTTTCAACAGCACTCGAACATGCTGCACAAGTCATACCCTCAACTCTATAAGTTTCTACTCTTTGCATTTGCTTCACCTCGTAATCATTCCAGTTCTTTTACTTTCTACAAGTTTCAAAAGGTTTTAATGCACCAACCATTTTCTCTATCATAGAAGGACATCCCCAGAATACAAATCTCGCTTTTTTGTCAGAATTGTCATAGACATAGTTAAATCTCGAAGTGCTGTTATCATCTTCTTCACTATGCATAACTTCCATTAGTGCACTCACCATAGGTGTAACTTCCTTTTTTTCTTCCACGAAATAGTCAACAATTGTACAAATTTGTACAACGTCATCTGTTTCAAAATAACCTGAATCCATAAACACACAGAAGTCGTCACTACTCACATTGTCAGAGCCATTACTATGATTACACTGTGTACCCGTCTTCAGAAATTTATCCATTGCTTCTTCGTACACACGCCACTGACCGCCAACTTTAAGAGCTTCCAACTTCCCTCCAAAAATGTAACGTCTAACAGTCTTTGGGTGTACCCCTATTTTATCTGCGGCTTCATCAACCGTGTAGAATTTTTCATCCATTTAAATCATCCCTTCTTAAGTACACATTAACACGACAAGATTGGACAGTCAAGAACATTTTGGACAATTGTGGACACTTTTGTACAAATATATCAAAAAGACTCCATAGTAGACAAAACATATCTACTATGGAGTCTTTTAAGTTTTATTTCTAGTGAACAAGTGGATACATCCAGTGAACACCTGCTTTTGTCACGCTGTCGCTCGCAAGATGACTCCAATAACCAAATATGACTGATGCCACAAATGCATTATCTCCTATTACTGCACTAAGCTTTAAAAATGCCAGTGAATATAATAAACCACCTAGCAAACTGTGGGTAAATGTCCTATGTTCTGATACGCCCGTCCACATGAGTGCTATACCCAAAAAACTAGATATATGATCATTCTCTAGACCATATGCAAGAGCTATAAATCCAACTGTAATATAGAATATCACCTTCCAAAGTCTATTATTGAACTTAAGAAGCTTATAATTAATCTTTGATTGAGGATGATCCATATCAGGAAGCATTACACCTATCAATATTCCAAATATGTGAGATGCATTTAAAACAAGTCCTGTTAAATAAGATACTCCCAGCGCACACACGAGACCGAATACCGCATGTCCTTTATACTTGAAATCGTCCACCTCCAAATCACAACGTAAAAAATGGTATCAAACATACGTTCGATACCATTCTAAATGATTTTAAATAATATTGCAAGCCAGTGTTTATGCTATACGCAAGGTCCTACTATACCGATAAAATTTTATAGTCTAACTTAATGTACTCAGTTAAAGGTTCACCCATATACTTAACATTAATCCCAAGTGACTCTAGCTTTTCAGTTGCACCTAAACTATCTGCACAAGCCTTACAAGCAACAACATCTACACCTGCTTCTATTAATGCCGTCAAATGATCTTGTATCATTTCATTTTCAGATGCAAGAGCCGCTGATGCCCCCCAAATAATTAAGGTAAGTTCGTGCCACCAAGCATTTTTTATGGCATTCAATGAATACATGAAAACCATTTTTTCTGCAGTAATCGGGTCGCCACTTGTCCAAAGAACAACGAGTTTATCTAAACTATGCATACATATCCCTCCGTCTTCTGTTAGCCAATGTACTTGTGTCACGCTCTTTACTGGAAGATCTTATTAACATCTACATAATCTTTTAGTATCCATCTTGGAATATAAGCCCTATGCGTTGGATCGCTCCCAATAATTAGCAGAGCATCATCTTGGATCAAATACTGCACATTTTGAAGTGTTTCAATTCTTGACGCTTCACCAAAGTACTTATCCATTTCGTCATTTACAATGGACAACATCCACTTGTCTAGTTCAACTGTATCTTGTTCAAACAACCTTTCAAGCGTTAATGGTTCACCTGTTCCAAGATCAAAATTAAATGTAGTCGCAGCAGATTGATCCAGTGTCCAATCTTTTAAATTATGCGTTCCCATACACTCAATACTCAAATATTCACTATTTGCTGTGTATATATATGTATTAAAGTAGAACGTTCCATCAGAAGACTCACTAAATCCAGTTCTTCTCATTTGATTTTCGACTTCATCCCTAAGAATTTGATTTATACTCTCTTGTATAGTTAAGTTGTTGTGCCCAAGCAGTTCAGGCAGAAATACACTCTTAGAATGATCTAAAGTTTTCTTTTCTACCAATTTTAACTCAGAATCAAGTCCAAACTTTTTAAAACTATCAATGATTTGAATATACTCCGGATGATAGGCGTATTCATTGTTTTCTAAAGCAAGTAAGTACTTCAACCCAATTTGAGCAAAATCTGATTCTATATAAAGTTGCATATGCTTTTTCATGAGTTCTAAACGTTCTTCAAGAAGCTTATTTGAGTTAAAGTCAAACACAGGGTAATCTGCATTGCCAAGGTAATAAAGCATTAACTGATTCTTGTATAGTTTATTCATAGCTTGATTATATGAAGAATTTGGCCATTTATTAAGATGATCCTCAATTCGTATTATCATTGAAACCAACTCATCAATATTCACTGGACTTTTGCTCGCTAACCGATCCATAAAAATATCAAAATAATAGTTTAGTTCAACGTAATCACGCTCCGGGCCATCAATACCTCTACTGTCTTCCATTAACACTTCAAAGTTTATTTTTATATCATAAGATTCCCCTCGATCAATAAGCTTGTACCCATTTTCAAGGAGTTCCGATAAGACTGACTTGATTTCATACTCTTCAACACTTTCGATCTTCTCCATACTTAATGGAAGTCCAAGCTCAAAGACAATCTGATCAACAGCCGATGTGTGTACTAAATCTTGATAATACCCTAATTGGTTTCTTAATTGTTCCAGCTTACTCTCTAGTTCTATTCTATCTTTTTCCAGCTTTCCAACTTCATCTATGTCTAATTCGGATGTATTTCCGTTTGAATCTATCTCAGTTCCTTTAGTACCAGTATTTAATCCAGTCTGCGAATGTGTCTCCATGGACTTATTGCTATTGTTTATATCTGATTGAACATTTTCTTCCAATGTACAAGCTGTAAAACAAATCATGCAAACACACGAGAGGATTAGTAGTTTTTTCATAATTACCTCCACGTTTGCCACCTTTGTATCCATTTTACCACTTGGCCCAAATTGTGTATATAAAGGGGAGTTACAATGTGGTAACGATTTTGGTCGTTATTCGCACTTATTAAGTCTAATTTCGTCGAACTGCAACTCAAATTTATGATTGTTAATCGTCCAAATTACGCATATTTGTAAACAAATACTCTTGAATTAGTGGCTATGTTCGTGCAGAATAGAAGATGGCTTCTAAACACAATCTTAACAATCTATTCTTACAAAGAAACACAACTAGCAATTTACTTACTCAAGGGGGATTTAAAATGAAAAGAAGAATGAGTCTAGCTCTCGTTCTAACTCTTATCATGACTTCAATCATTTCTATGCCATTAACATGGGCAGATGAATCGACTCCAGCAGTTACTACAGAAGCTGTTACTACTGCTATGGAAGTTATTGAGAACCGAGTGGACATCTTAACGTTTAACGACTTTCACGGAAATGTAGCGGAAGACGTTCGTGACTGGGGCAAAAACATCGGTATGGCAAAAATGGTGGGTTATGTGAATGCACATAAAATGACAAACCCTAATACACTTGTTGTATCTGGCGGCGACAACTATCAAGGTACTGCTATGTCTAACCTAACTCATGGTGCACCTGTAACAGAAATGTTTAAGGCTCTTGATCTTACAGCTTCTGCTGTTGGAAACCATGAATTTGACTGGGGTGTTGAGCTTATCGAGAAATGGGCGAAGGATGGCGATTTTACATATCTTGCTTCTAACATTTACGATAAGACTACACAAGAACCTGTCGAATGGGCTAAGCCATATACATTTGAAGAAAAAGCTGGTCTAAAGATTGCTTTCATTGGTTTAGCACACCCTGACACAGCAACGCTTACTGCAAAAGAAAATGTTGAAAATGTTGAATTTAAGGACGCTGTTGAAGCGGCTCAAATCTGGGTGGATTTCCTGAAAGCTGGTAACGCTGAAGAAGGTACTCCAGATGTAATCATTGCTCTAACACACCTTGATTCGAAGCAAGACCGTGACACTTCTGAAATTACAGGTACTGCTGCACTAGTTGCAGAAAGTGTTGAAGGCATTGACGCCGTTGTGTCTGCACACAGTCATAAGACTGTTGCTGGTAAAGTCAATGGTGTTCCAGTCGTTCAAGCTTACAAATACGGCAGAACAATTGGTATGCTTTCTATTAACCTTGACGAAGCTGGCAAGGTAACTGATATCACGGCATCTGTAGACAATGTTTACAAAACTAAAAATGATATCATTGCAGATCCTTCATCAAATGAGACTCTAGCAGAGTTTGAAACAGAGCTTGAACCAATTCTAGGTGAACTAATCGGTGAAGCTGGAGCTGAGTTCTCTCACGAAGGCGACAACGTAACTATCCTAGGTCAATGGGCAACAAAAGTAATGGCTGAAGAAGCTGGTGTTCAAATCGGTTTCCAAAACGGCGGCGGCCTAAGACGTTCAATGTACCAAGGTGACATCAAGATGGGTGATATGTATGAAATCATGCCATTCGATAACCTAATGGTTACATTTGATCTTCCAGGTGCTGATGTTAAAAAAGCTATTGACCACGGTATTCTGAACCCAGACATTCGAGATGGTTCTTTCTATGGTCTTATTGTAGAATACGATCCAAATGCTGAATTCGAGAACAGAGTTGTTAGTGTTAAACTTGCAGATGGTACTGAACTTGAAGATGACAAACTATATTCATGTGTTGCGAACGACTTCATGTTCTTCGGCGGTGATAAGTACGACTTCTCAAGCGCTCAGAACATTGTAGAGACTTACGTTCCAATTCGTGACGTATTTGTTAATGCAATTAAAGACGGCGGAACGCTTTATCCAGAAGCTGTTAAATCGATGAAGGTAGCTGCTACGCCAGTTAACTACACGACTTACGTTGTTAAAGCTGACGACATGCTTTGGAAAATTGCAAAAGCATACAACACAACTTTCGAGAAGCTTGCTGAAATGAACAACATTGAAGATCCTAATATGATCAATGAAGGTGCAACTCTGAAAGTTCCAGCACTATAAGATAGTGCTATAGAAGCCTAAGGAAGTACACAGGCCGCCTTAATAGATCATTTGATCTTACAAGGCGGCATTCTTTATCCCCTGAATTAGTCAATTATCAAAATTATGAGGTCAAATTATGCTCATTGCAAATACAAAAAGAAATATTAAAACATTATTGGTTCTATTTAGTCTAATATTACTGGTATGCATAACCGGTTCAAGCTTCGCGGACGAATCTCGCGAGGAATACTACGATGAACTCACATCCGAACCATCCTATGAGGTGCTAAAAGCAGATGTCCTTGAAATTACGTTTGACGATTTGAACATCGACAAACCAGATACACCAAAATATCTTGACGTCAGGTATCAGCAACTTAAAGTTAGGATTAAATCCGGCCCTCATAAAGGCGAGGTATTTCACGTAAGAAACACCGTTGAAATGGTTAATCCATATAAGCTTATATTTGAAAAAGGCGACGTTGCTTTATTAAGAGTCACAGAAGATGATAGTGACAAAATCATTAATATCCAAGTTTATGAAAAAGGTCGTGATGGCCCAATTTTCGTAATGATTACTGTATTCCTGTTAATGCTCATTGCCATAGGGGGGCGAAAAGGTCTAAACTCAGTCGTTTCTTTAATAGTTACAGGATTATTAATATACTACATTCTCCTTCCGCTAATATTGGACGGATACAGTCCAATCTGGGTTTCACTTCTTGTCTCAGTTCTTTCAACCGTTATTACCTTCCTATTAATCAGTGGTAATAACAGAAAAACATATAGCGCCCTTATAGGTACAGTGGGTGGCTTATTAATAGGTGGTATTTTTGCCTATATTATTGGATCAATGTCCAGCTTAACTGGTTTATCTAGTGAAGACGCTCAGCTCCTGGCATATTTGCCACAGTCAATTACACTTGATTTTAAAGGGATTCTGTTTGCCGGAATCTTAATTGGTGCTCTTGGAGCCATTATGGATGTTACCCTTTCAGTTGCATCAGCAATGTTTGAAGTCGAATCTGTTCACCCTGAAATCAAAACACCAGATCTGATTAAATCAGGTATGAATGTTGGACGAGATGTTATGGGCTCCATGTCCAACACACTTATTCTTGCTTATACTGGTGGTGCACTCCAAATGATGCTTCTCTTTATAGCCTTTAAGTTAACCATGGTTGAGATCATGAATATGGATATTATCGCAACAGAACTTGTAAGAGCTTTTGCTGGCAGCATCGGGATTGTTAGTGCCATACCATTAACAGCACTAAGTTGCGGTATGCTCCGTCATAGGGAGAATTCCACTAAATAAAAGTTAGTTGATCACTTAAAAAGTACACGACACCAAAAAGAGCATTGCTATTGTTTAGATAATCTAACAATAGCAATGCTCTTATAGCTTACAACTTAAATAGTTTAATGAAATACTTTGCTGAAACTTTAGAACGCTCCATCAAATAGTCTTCATCGGGTAACGCATCTAATTCATTCAATAGTCTTCTAATTTGGAGATCGCCAGCAGCAAGTGCCAATAACATTTCCAGTTTATGTTCCCCTGTAGTATCATTTGAAATTACATTATTCTTTTGCAAATCTTCAAAGTAACCAACAAGGCGTTTATAAACCTTATTACGTCCATTTTCCAACAGCAGCTCAGCCAGCTCAGGACTTTCAATCACTTCAGAAATTGCCATTCTATTAAATGCCACAGACCCCATTCCTAAGACTGCCATCAAATAGAAAAAACATATTTGTGTTAGGACTGGCTCCAAGTCGTTGTTTCTTGCAAAGTCATCAAAATTTGCCCCTATAGGCTTAGAACTACTTATGATGATTGCCTCAAACAAACCTTGTTTACTCCCAAACTTCTTGTACAAAGTTTCTTTTGAGGCTTTTGAGTTCTTTGCAATATCATTCATAGTTATTTTACTATAATCTTTGACTTGCAGAAGCTCTATAGTTTTACTAAAAACTTCTTTCATTCTTTCTTCATTAAATCTAGACATTTGCTCTCTCCATGTACCGATATTATATATCATACATTCGGCATACAGATTATGCAACTACTCTTTAATAAACTCCAACTCGGTTAATTTAAATTTGTAGTAACTATCAAGATGCTCGTCTTTTGTAAACCAGCTGTATTCAAACTGAGTTGGCACCATAAATCCATTTACTTCTTGGTAATTTTTCTTTTCACCAAACTCTTTTAACCATGATTCATTACCGTGAAGCATGAAATCGTCAGTATCCATATTGGTAATTTGTCCGTTTTCTCCAAAAGTCACGATGTAGCGACCACTCAAATGTTCTTTTTTCAGAACCAAATACGCGTGATTATCATCAATTGGCTCCCACCCAACGTACTCATTTGGCAGTAACGCCCATGGGAAGTTGAGTGCTGTTCCATAGTATCTAAGCATCAAGTAGCTGTGTAAAGCGTTCACTTGTTTTGATTTGCTATACTCTGTGTGCATCACTGTTTTTAGACCAAGAACCTTGGCTCGCATGTCGTGATTTTCTATTAAAAATGCGTCCCGACTTTCAAGAAACGGAACAAATCCAAGAACACTATAGTCACCTTTCCAAACATACGTTGGTTCAGTAACCAAACTTGCTTGCTGACCCTTTACTGTGAAATCTCCAACAGGCAACATAAACTCACCCACTTCATTCCAATTCACGCTCTTAACATGTACATGCTGTTGACCGTTAAATGCATAATCAAAGTAGCGAATAACTGGATTAGGGAGCGTGTCATACTTAGAACGTTCCAGGCTTATCTTCTGAAGTTTGCTAACATCATGAATGTTTTCAGTCACGAGAACTTTATGCTCGTAACCACTTCCAATTAAACCATAACTTATAAGCAAAATGATTATACTAGCAATAATTAGCAGAACATACCCAATATACTTCACTAAATTTTTCATAGAATCCTCCTTCACTGTACGATATTACTCTAAGTATTTTCACAAACCGTACCGTACCGTTCGGTTCGGTTATAATTATAAAATACACATTATTCACTCACTTGTCAAGAGGATTCATAAAATCACAAAATTATCTATTAAGTTTAAATATACTTTTCTACTACAATTTGCACACAAAAAAAGATCAATGTTAGCAACGCTCTATCACTAACATTGATCTTTCTTACTTTATGTCGAGAACAAGTAAGATGTGTTTTCCACCCTATCTTATAGTTTTTCTTTATTAGAAATCATTCCGATCAGCCAACACAACACTCATTTCAACTTTTTTCGGACCTTCACGTACAATTGTTAGTTTCACAGTGTCTCCAACAGAAAACTTCTGAAGTTCATCCGTCATAGATTCCCAAGTGAATGTATTAACACCATTAACTGCAATAATAACGTCTCCACGCTTCAAACCCGCATCTTGAGCTGGTGTTCCCTGTACAACATTCGCAATATAAACACCAATCGGAAGTCCATATATTTCGCTTAATTGGTCATCTACAGTTTGTCCTGAAACGCCAAGGAATGGTCTAGACACGTAGCCTTGTTGGATAATCTGACTAACAATAGGTTTGGCTTCATTAATTGGTATTGCAAACCCTATACCTTCAACGCTTGTATCAGATATCTTGACTGAGTTAATACCAATAACTTCACCTCTGTTGTTCACAAGTGCTCCTCCACTGTTACCAGGGTTAATCGCTGCATCTGTTTGAAGCATGGCAAGTGTGTTTTGAGACACTTCTCTACCGATTGCACTGATAACACCAACAGTCACTGTCTTGTTATATCCCAGTGGATTACCAATTGCAATGGCTTTTTCGCCGACTTTTACCTTGTCTGAATCTCCAAGAACAACAGGCTTCAAACTCGACATACTTTCAAGAGGAATATCTGACCTTTTAGCTTTGATTATAGCAAGGTCAGTCATTGCATCTCTTCCTACAACTTCAGCGTCTACCATTGTGTCTTCAGAAAGCTCAATCAAAAGTTCACTTGCTTCTTCAATAACATGATTGTTTGTCATAATGTACATGTAGTTTTCATCAATATTAAAAATAACACCAGATCCAGCACCTTCACTGACTTGCACATTATTGAAATAATCTCTATACTGCACTTTGCTGGTAATACCCACAATAGAAGGACCAACAGTCTCAACTATCTCAACTGTGGTTTTTTCTGTGCCATCATAACCAACTGGTTTTATTGTATCCTCTATAGAGGTGGATGCTTCATAGAATAGTGAACCAGATATGCCTCCATTTTCTCCAGACATTTGGAATCCAATCCCAAACGCGCCACTAGCGATCAAAAGAATAGCCAATGCAGATGCTACAATCTTTCCTCGCTTCCTTTTCCTAGGTGCTTCATAAGGTTGGGGGTGCAAATCATAAATGCTGTAATGTCTATCTTCCATTTGGGGATCTCCTCTCTATGATGCATAATTTGATAAAACAAACGCCGTTGATCTCTCAACGCGTTCAATCTGGATAATTCCAGTTAGATCTTACTTGATCTTAATGATTTTCTTCTCGCCTGTTGGCCTAACCTTTAATAAATTAATTCTCAGAACTCCATTTTTGAAAGAAGCATCCACTTGATCCATGTCTATATTCTCAATGTAGAAGCTGCGTCTAAACTCGCCTGCTCTTCTTTCTCTTCGGATGTAGTTATCTTTTTCAGTTTCTACTTTTTCTTCTCTTTTAGCGATGATTGTCAGGTAATTGTTGTCATATTCAATCTGAACGTTTTCTTTTTCCATACCCGGTAAATCAGCTTCAATTATATAAGAATCCTCATTGTCAATAACATCAACCTGGAAACAATTAAATCTTGAATTGAGGTTACCTAATGGTGAGAAAAAGTCTTCATCAAAGTCATTGAAAAAGCTTTCAAACAGTTTATCAAATGGATCATTTTTCTTTTCCAAACTGTTGTCCTTGTTACTTGGCATTAGCCTGAACATATCAGCACCTCCTTCTTTGTTCATATCTCATGGTTTAATTGTAACCTAGTATTTTAACGAAAGTATGAACAAAGTGTGAAACATAAAAACCTAATTGTTAAATCGTCTATTTATGTTTTTTAAAGATCTGAGTTTCTAATGAGAATACGAACATAACACCAACATTCTCGTCAGAGTATACTTCGATTTTTTCATCATGTGCTCTTATAATCTCCTTGATAATTGCAAGTCCAAGACCTGATGAATCTTTTTCGCGACCTCTTGAATCATCCAATTTGTTAAATCTATCCCAGATTGTGTCTAGTTTTTCTTTTGGAATAACTGAACCTGAGTTCTGAATACCAATAACGTACTTGTCACCTTTTAGTTCAGACTTTATTCTTAGATCACCATCAACATTTATGAACTTGAGTGCGTTGTCTAACAAATTGTAAACAACACGGCGCATAGCGTCCTCATCAGCATGTGCAAGAACCTTGTTATCGCTCAGGTTAATATGAAGCTTTAAGTGTTTGTCTATAATTCGATTTTCAAATCTATCCAGTTCCTCAAGCATCATTTGATTAATATCAAAATCAGTCTTATTCACTGTCATTTGGCCACTTTGAAGCTTACTTAATTCTAATATGTCATTAACAAGTTTTTTTAGTCTTTCACTTTCAGATAACACAATATTTAAATACCGTTCCTGATTTTCTGCAGGTATTGTTCCATCTTGGATGGCTCTAATATATCCAGTTATAGATGTTAGTGGAGAACGTAGATCATGAGACAGATTTGATATAAACCTCTGCTTTGTGTTCTCTAACTTCCTTAATTCCCTGGACATATAATTGAAACTTTTAGCTAACTCGCCGATCTCATCTTCACGGTTAATTCTTATCTGTTGATCAAAGTTACCACTGGCAACTTCTTTAACCGCATGATTTAACTCTTTGAACTCCCTATTGATCTGACGTGTAAAAGTAAATAGAACTATTGTTGCTATTAAAACTATTCCCGACATAGATAAGAACACTTGACCAGTAATGCTGAATGTCGCCTTTTCAATATCCGGCATCATAACGTTCATGAACATTGCAGTTTGGACATGCTCATCTATCATAAATGGGTATGCAACTAATAGAACTGGATCATTATAAACCGACTGCATTCTTGTTTCCTTCACAAGAATGTTTCCTGTAAATACAGTTTCCCAATCTTCTTCAGTAAGCATAGACAAGTCCATATCTTGAAGGATGTCGTTAGAAAATGCTACGTAGTTCCCTTGGCTATCAATTAGCCAAATGTCAGCACCAGCATACTTATCTAACGCCATACTTTCTCTTCTAATCATAGATATTCTTTCAACTGGTGTCAGATCTGCATTCTCAATATCTACAAAACTCTCCTGAAAGGCAACTGCATTTTGTATTAGGTCGTCAACTTTTTGCTGTACAAGGGAACGTGTTAGGAAATGATTCACACCAACAGTCATAAAAATGTACCCCAAGAAGAGTACGACTAAATATATTGCTGTAAACTTGGATAATAATTTCTTCATTCAACTTCATCCTACTCCATCTGGAATTTATAGCCTACGCCCCAGACTGTTTTGATTTCCCACGCATCATCTTCAGGGAACTTCTCACGTAGTCTTTTAATGTGAACATCAACTGTACGTGTCTCACCAATATATTCATAACCCCAAATGCTATCTAGCAACTGTTCACGAGTGTAGACACGATTTGGATTGTTTACTAAATGATATAGAAGTTCAAGCTCCTTTGGAGGCAACTCCATTTTCTTTCCATGATACGTTACAACGTAGTCCGACTTATCGATAGATAAGTTTGGTACAACCACAACGTCCTTATCCTCAACTGGATCACTATAACGACGAATAACAGCCTTAACTCTAGCTAGTAGCTCCTTTGGGTCAAAGGGCTTAACAAGATAGTCATCTGCACCAAGCTCAAGACCAAGAACCTTGTCAAATGTCTCTCCCTTAGCTGTTACCATGATCACTGGAACCTTACTTGTCTTTCTAACCTCTGTTAAGACTTCATATCCATCCATTTCTGGCATCATGATATCAAGTAATAGGAGGTCTGGGGCAATCTCACTAAAGGCTTTTAATGCAGCGCGACCGTCTGGATACGTTACCGTATCGTAGCCTTCTTTGTCTAAGTAAAGTGTCATTAATTCCGATATGTTTGTATCGTCATCTACGATCATTATTGTTTTATTCCTGCTCATTTTCTACCTCCGATTTTGACAGTCCTTCAATACCTGGCATTACAACCTTGAAGAGATCTATTTTTCTTAAGTTTAGTATTTGGACACGACCGTATTGTTTTAGCTCTTGTTTTATAAACTGTAGGCCTGTACCCATTTTTATAAATCGCCTCTTCTCATCAAGTGTAAGCATTTGATGATAGAGCCAGTTATTTCTTCTTCTTGAGTCAAATTGATGTATAATATTATCTACTTTTTCTCTACCAAAAATAGCACCTGGACTACTAACAACTACCTTCTTATGTGACAAGTAGACAAGAATATCTCGTGAATTGTCAAAGTAGTCTCTATGTAACACCGCGTTGAATATTGCTTCTTCTATAGCTTCAATAGGGTATTTCACGTCAAGTGCTCTTAAGTATTTAGAAGCTTCATCCATCATATTAAACAGATTGCCCTTCACATATACCGTTTTCTTAGAAACACCTAACATGTCAATAATTCGTATTCCTAAATGCGGAAAGTACACTTGAGGTGTTTCACTAAATAATAAAAGACCACCAATTGTTGGACAAAATGAATCCGTCTCACGATCATAGTGAATATAGCCTAAATTGGCCAGCAATCCATAATTCTCAGATTGATCTCCAAGATTTAGTCTCGTCAAATACTTTTGCATAAGAAACTTATCGTATACATCTAGCCCCATTCTTAACACTGGCATTTGCTCGTTATTAATAAGTCCACCGCGTTGTAACATACTCGCAATTTCATTTCTTCTAGCTACATCTGTTGTAGACCCACGTCTTAAGTAAAATGCACCTGTTTGAAGCATTTGATGTGGTTTCTTAAAACTCCTAAATACCGTAATAACACACACATGTTTTTCATCAACATCTAAGTATTCTACTCGAATGTTGATTGGCGGATCACACCGTAATGTTAAGACCTGCTGAATACGCTCTTCATCGTATTCGCCTACCACAACGCCCACTATTTTTTTGTCTTGTCTGCTACACCAATCACAAGGTAGCCACGTCCCCCTTGGCTATTGGCTATAGCAATAATATCTTTAGCGAGCTCTTTTTTTCCTGATGCTGTCTTAAGGCTTAGGCTTGCCTTGAAATCTAGCTTTGGTCCTTCCTCCTGTGAGAGGAGATATTGGAGCTTTTGACTGTTCATAAAAGAACCCCCTCGCTTAGAGCTTATTTGCATAATTTCGCTATTTAACTCTTACCCGCTATTTAACAAGGTTATACTCTATTATAGACTGAAATTGGTATAAGTAACATTGGTTCCGTAATAAATTCAAAGTTTATTTACATTCAATTAATAATATTCGTCTCAATGTGGTATTTAGATTCTTTTACCCCCTATTGAATATCTAAATACTTAGTGTTATGATAAGTATCATATCATTAGAAATTCATGCCCCAGGAGGTATAATTGTGGACTTTAAACAACTAGAAAGTTTTGTGACTATCGCCAAGGTTAAAAGTTTCTCGAAGGCTGCTGAAAAATTGTTTTTGACGCAACCTACGATCAGTAATCATATACACAATCTAGAGAAAGAACTAGGCACAGCATTATTTAATCGAACAAATAAAAATATCACATTAACAAATGCAGGTGAAATCTTGTTTAAGTACGCCGTAAGCATTTTAAACAAAAGGGATCACGCATTCTTTTCATTAAATGCTTATAAGGGGCGCATTGAAGGCATACTGGAAATCGCATCCAGTTCTATACCAGAACAATATTACCTCACTGACGTTATGTGTGCCTTTAGTGCACAATACCCCGATGTGAAATATAACCTTATGAAATATGACACTAAAAAGGTTATAGACAAGCTGAATCTCGGTGAAATAGATTTTGGCATTGTAGGTGCAAAAAAGGATGCTCCTCAACTTGAGTACATCGACATCATGGATGACGAAATTGTTCTTGTTGCTCCTATAGAGTCATTTGAAAAGCTTCCATCTATTCAACTAAGTGCACTGGCTGACACACCTCTCATTATGCGTGAAGAAGGCTCTGGTACAAGAACGGTTGTAGAATCAATGCTAAAACAAGCAGGTCTTGGTACTTCGGACTTAAATGTCGTTGCAGAGATTGAGAGCACAGAAACTATTAAACGTTTAGTTTCAAAAGGTCTTGGCCTGAGCTTTATATCTAGAAAAGCTGTAGAAGATGAAATCGCGAATGGTCAAATGAAGATTCTAAACGTTGATGAACTCACGATTAACAGAAATTTCTACTTTGTTTACCATACGAAACGTGTTCTTAGTCCATTATCCGAAGCCTTTAAAGACTTTATTCTGGATCATAATAATACTAAATAAGTTACACTAATAAAAAAACGCCCAGATCATAAACATGATCTGGGCGTTTTACTCATTTTTATCTGTTCATAAATGCTTTATAAGCTTTGTATGTCATGTATACATCTGCTTTACTTACGATTTCGTAAGGTGCATGCATGCTTAACATAGGTGTACCACAATCTACAACTTCTGCACCAGCATTAGCTAAGATGTAGGCTATTGTACCGCCGCCGCCTTGGTCTACTTTTCCAAGTTCGCCAATTTGCCATACAATGTCATTTGCATCAAACAGGTTACGCACTTCTGAAATAAACTCAGCGTTAGCGTCATTACAACCACCTTTACCACGTGCTCCAGTGTATTTCGTAATCTGTACACCATTGCCCATCATAGACGTATTACGCTTGTCATAAACTTCTGGGAAGTTCGGGTCAAAGGCAGCGCATACGTCTGCTGAAAGTACTTTAGTAGCTGAAAGACTACGACGAATTAGTAGGTCATTGTAGTTTTCCACTTGAAGAGATATCAGTTCAGCAACCATGTTTTCAAAGTAACGAGACTCTGAACCAGTATTGCCCATGCTACCAACTTCTTCTTTATCCATAAACATTCCAACAGCTGTGATTGTCGGGTTTTCAGTTTCTAGTATTGCCTTTACACCTGCAAATGAGCAAACTCTGTCGTCATGGCCATATGCAGAGATAAGACTTCTATCAAAACCAACGTCACGTGCTTTACCTGCAGGAACAATTTCAAGCTCAGCAGAAGTGAAATCCACTTCTTCTATACCGTATTTTTCATTAAGAATACGCATAACATTAGCTTTAACTTTATCCTTATCCTCATCTGATGCTGGAATTGTACCTACTAGTAGGTTAAGGCCTTCACCAGTGATTGCTTCACCAAGTTTTTTCTGATTTTGATCTTTTGCAAGGTGAGGCAGTAAATCTGTTATAAATAGAACTGGATCATCTGCATCTTCACCAATACTGATGTTGATTTTTTCACCTTTTCTGTTCATAACAACGCCGTGCATTGATAGAGGGATTGAAGCCCACTGGTATTTTCTAACGCCACCATAGTAGTGTGTTTTGAACATTGCAATACCACTGTCTTCGTATAATGGGAATGGCTTTAGGTCAAGACGTGGCGAATCAATATGTCCACCCACAATATGCATACCTTTTTCAAGAGGTTCTTTACCAATTACAAATAAGATAACAGACTTATCTCTGTTTAGAGCATATATTTTCTTGCCTGGTTTCACCTTTTCACCAGATTCAATAACAGACTCAATTGAAACATACCCTTGTTCTTGAGCCAGTCTTACTATATCTCGCGCACACTCACGTTCTGTTTTGCCACGGTCAAGAAAACCTTTATACTCTTGTCCTAGAGAGAATATTTCTTTAGTTTGCGCGTCGTCCGCGTTTTCCCAAACATTCGTGAACTTGTGAAGCAGTGACTTCTTTTCTTCAACTTTTTTTTCTTCCATAATAAAATTCCTCCAAATGAAATTGAAATGCTGTTATAGTATGTACCGTTCCGCACTTATCTATGCAATAAAAAGACCCGCTATTAACGGGCCTAAATTGATGAGACACCATATCTCACCATTTATTTCGGAACGCTAAAGACTTTTCATATATAATGATAACCTTTTCCTTGCTCCGTTCAAAGTGTAAAGTTTTTAAATTTCCGTAACGATTAAGTAATAGGCTTCAGATTATTCTTAATCGCATAAATTGCAGCTTGTGTTCTATCGTTCACATGAATCTTTTTAAATATATTCGAAACATGGTTTTTAACCGTTTTTTCACTGATGAATAACTTGTCAGCAATTTCTTTATTGTTATTCCCGTCAGCTATTAGACAAAGTACTTCAAACTCTCTTCGTGTCAAATTACTTCTCTTTGACTCCTCAGGTTCCTCATCTTTTCTCTTATATGCTCTTACAAGTTCAGATGCCAGTGTCGGGTGAATGTAATTTGTACCGCTATTAACCGTTCTGATAGCATTGACTAGACTGTTTGCATCAGCATCTTTAAGTACATAACCGTCTGCACCAAGATTGATGGTTTCAAGTAAATACTCTCTTTCATCGTGAATTGTTAACATGATTATTTTTGTATCCATACCTTGTTCTTTAATTTTTCTAAGCGCCTGAATACCATTCATGTTAGGCATATTAATATCAAGCAATACAAGATCTGGTTGAAGTGATGAAACCTTTTCAACTACGTCTACTCCATCAACGGCGTCACCAATCACAACAATATCGTCCTCTAACTCAAGAAGTTGCTTCAAACCCTGTCTCATTAACGCGTGATCATCGGCAATTAGAATTTTAATCATTTTTTCCATACTCCCTTACCTCCCCTTCTTTCAAAGGTATTTTTGCTAGAAGCAAGGTGCCTTTACCGCGCTTGCTTTTAACTTCAAATTCACCTTCTAAATAATCGATTCGTTCTCTTATATTATATAGTCCAAAACCACTTTCAACGCTTGCACTTGCTTCAATAGCAGAAGGATCAAATCCTACTCCATCATCTTCAATGCGGATGAAAACTTCTTTTTCACCGATTTTAACTTCAAGATTAGCCGCCTTGCACTTAGAGTGTTTTGCAATATTATTAAATCCTTCTTGGATGATTCTAAACACAGTTAAATTTATAATTGGAATTACAATTTTGTATTTAATGTCTTGATTAAACTTGATTCTAATCTCGTGATTTCGCTCATGATCATCTATCAACTTTTTGACTGTTGGAACAAGTCCAAGGTCATCGAGTGACATTGGCATCAAATCATAAATAATCTTACGCGTAGCTTTCAGGCTATCACGAAGATTGTCTTTCAGAAACTGCATTTCTTTTCTTGCAAGATCAATATCTTTATCCATTAGACGCTCGGTATACTCAGTTTTAACAACCAAGTTTGCCATCATTTGAGCTGGACCGTCATGGATTTCCCGGGACATACGCTGGCGTTCATTTTCCTGTGCCTGTATAATCCGAATTCCAATATCCTTCTTGTTCTTTAAATCTTCAAGTTGCTCGGACATTGTTGATTTTAAATATTCTAGAGCAAAACTCACCTTAGAAGTCAGTTTTTCAGCCTTCACCCTTACATCTTTTGCATCGTGAAGTCTCTGCTCTAAAGCTGAGCGCATCATAAAAAGCTCTTTTTCCTCTTGCTTCTTAAGGGTCAACCTAACTCTTAATTCCTGGGCTTGTTCATATGCCTCACGAACTTGCTCTTCTGAGTAAGAACCAAACTTTTTACTTAGTTCCGCCAATCGTTTACGGCTATTCTTCTCAAGAGCCTCAATGTCGTCAACATCTTTAATCAGAATTTTAAGACGAGCCTGCAGAATTGTATATTCCGTATCGATGGACATAATATCTTTCTGGGCCTTCTCAGATAGATCAAATATATCGTTTTTTCCTTCTTCAATTGCACCTACGGTTGTATCGAGTATTTGATCCAACTGTTTTAGACTTACGAAAGTATCCAATTTTCCACCTCAGTACATATTCTTCCAATGTTATTATTATAGCATAGGTTTGATCGTTTGTTGTCCAGTATTGTTGAAACTTGAACATTTATGGACTAAAGTCACAGACTAATTATTGTGCCTTTTTCCATATACCCCAATTTATTACGATGATTGAAATAAATAAAAAGACACAGCTTAGAATTTCTCCTCACTGTGTCTTCAAAAATTAATTTAAAGCTTAGTTAAATAACATTAAACTTTGCCTAGATCCATTTCTTCAAGCAATTCAGTTTCCTCATCAGAAAGAATTTTTTCGAAGTCTAGAAGTACGATAATTTCGCCTTCATACTTACCTACGCCTGAAATAAACTGACGATCTTTACCAGCAATAATTGCTGGAGCAGGATCAACGTCTTTACCTTCAAGTCTTAGAACTTGAGAAGCGTCATCAACAATGAATCCAATATCTCTATCTTTTGTGTTGTACACGATGATTCTTGGATCAGCATCATCAGCAATTGAAGCGATATTGAAACGTGTCTTTAGATTGATAATAGGTATGATGTCACCTCTAAGGTTGATAATACCTTCAATGTAAACTGGAGCATCAGGAACTTTAGTGATTGTTGTAAATTCAGTGATGCCACCAACATTGGAAATGTCTACACCGTATTTTTCATCACCCAACTTAAAGATGACATATTGTCGATCTGACATATTCGTCCCTCCTCTAAGACTTCTTGTTTTCTTCTAAATCTTCTACATATGTTACTTCAAGATTTTCTAATCTTTGACGGAATCCTTTTTTGAAGACGCTTAGATACTCATCACGTAAAACTTTTTGCTCTGCTTTTTCGTCTTCAGTTAGACCTTCCGCTTTAGATTTTTTTGCTAGTTCATTAATTCTTGCCATTTTTTCTTTTGATAACACGGCTATTACTCCTCACTTCTTGTTCTACACTAAAGTTTATACCCTACTTACGAAAAATAAAATAATAATTGTAGTATTTTCTACCTTTTACGTCGAGGTTTTCTATGTCTTTGTGGAGAACTCGTTTTCTTGTCTGGACGAATTAAAGCTTTATTGCCAAATCCAATGAGATCTTCACGACCAGCAGCTTTTAATGCATCCTTAACTTTGTTTCTATTTGAAGGCTTCGAGAACTGCAGCAATGCGCGTTGTAAAGCCTTTTCTTCACCCGTTCTTGGGACGTACACATTTTGCATAGTGACCGGATCAATCCCTGTATGATACATACAAGTGGACAAGGTTCCAGGCGTTGGATAAAAGTCCTGAACCTGTTCAGGTTGATAGCCAATATCTCTTAAGTACTCTGCAAGCTTTACAGCAGACTTCATTGTAGAGCCAGGATGTGATGACATTAGGTAAGGGACCAGGTACTGCTCCTTGCCAAGATCCTTACAAATTTTGAAGTACTTTTGCGTAAATGCATCATATACTTTTCGACCGGGTTTCCCCATATGTTTTAATACACTTGGGTCAATGTGCTCTGGCGCCACTTTTAGCTGACCACTAACATGATGCTCGCAAAGTTCTTTAAAGAAAGTGTCATCCTTGTCAGCCATCATATAATCATATCGGAGTCCAGATCTGACAAATACTTTTTTAACACCACGAACTTTCCTTAGCTTTCTAAGGAGTGACAAATAATCACTATGATCAATCGTTAAATTTGGACAAGGTTCTGGGAATAAACACTGTCTGTCTTTACACGAACCTAGCTTAAGTTGCTTTTTACACGATGCATGTCTAAAGTTAGCAGTAGGCCCACCAACATCATTTATATATCCCTTAAAATCTTTATCGCTTACAATTTGTTCAGCTTCTTCAAGAATACTTTCATGACTTCTACTGTGAACAATTCGTCCTTGATGGAAAGTAAGTGCACAGAATGAACAACTTCCAAAACATCCACGTTCACTTATAATACTATTTTTCACTTCTCGAATTGCAGGTATACCACCCGCTTTTTCATACATTGGATGGTACGTTCGCTGGTACGATAATGAAAATACCCAGTCCAGTCGTTCTCTTTCAAGAGGCATAGCTGGAGGGTTTTGAACAATATATCTGCGCCCATGCTTTTGCATTAGGGTTTTACCACGAATCGGATCTTGTTCGTCATATTGAATTTTAAAACACTTTGCATATTCAATTTTACTCTCTGAAACATTTTCAAATGATGGTATTTCGACACAATCATACACTTCTGTTTCGTCTTCCACCATGTAACATGTTCCAGGAATATGTCTAATATACTGAATATCAAGACCATCATTCATACAGTCAGCAATTTCACGAATTTGTTGTTCGGCCATTCCATATACAAGTAGATTGGCTTCAGAATCTGCTAAAATAGATCGTCTCACTTTATTGTCCCAATAATCATAATGGGCAAAACGTCTTAGACTCGCTTCTACACCACCAATAATAATTGGCATTTTCTTATATGCACGTCGGATCATATTTGAATATACGATCGTTGCACGGTCAGGACGAAGACCCATTTCTCCGCCTGGAGAATAAAGTTCCTTGTCACGTCTTCTTTTACTTACTGTATAGTGGTTCACCATAGAGTCAATGTTGCCTGCGGCAACTAGGAATCCGAGTCTTGGTCTTCCGAATTTTTGAAACTCTTCAACTTTAGTCCAGTCAGGCTGCGCAAGGATTGCCACTTTATATCCCGCATCTGTTAAAACTCTCGAGATAATTGCAACACCAAAGCTCGGATGATCCACATAAGCATCACCACTTACTAGAACAAAGTCAGGTTTTTCCCACCCCATTCTCTCCATATCTTCTTTAGATACAGGGAGAAAATCATTTATAATCATTTTATTACTCCTATTCCCGTACTTGCAACATTGAATATAATATCGCAACACAGGAAACTTATCAATATAAATCTAACACAATTATGGTCTACATAGTCAAGGTATAAGCCTTAATCTATTTTACGGCAGCTATCACGCACGATAAGCTCATGTGGTAATAAAACCATATTATCAGAAACCTCTTCACCTTTAATAAGTTTTATGAGCAGACGAATAGCGACTGCACCCATATCATATATTGGTTGCCTAATCGTTGTAAGTTTAGGTCTGAACAGACTTGACATCTTCGTATCATAGAAACCTACAACTGATACATCCTCAGGGATTTTATATCCATTATCGTATAAGGCATTCATCGCACCTATAGCCATATCATCTGCCGTTGCGAATACTGCAGTTGGAACATTGTCCGCTTCTATCATCTGTTGAACTGCTTCATACGCTTTTTCTGCTTGGAAATAACCATCAAATACGAGGGACTCATCATATTTAATAGTCTTTTCATCAAGGGCTTTTTGGTATCCGCTTAGCTGATCAATTCCGAAAATTTCTTTCGTTGTACCATTTCTTATAAGAGCAATTCTTTCATGTCCTTGCTCAATTAGGTATTTTGTCATCTGATACGATGCATCAAAGTGGTCCACAGTTACAGAATAGATATTGTCATCTTCCTGAGTCTTTCTATTCACCATAACCACTGGCATTTTATTCATGTTAATGAAGTTCTTATGTTCCTCTGTAAGTTGATACGTAATAAATATAATGCCTTCCACCTGCTTAGAATTAAGCAAGTTTAAGTACTTAAGCTCTTGTTCCTTCTCACCATATGAATTACACAGGATGATCTCATAAGCATATGCCTTAGCGATCTCTTCCATTGCATTTAAAACCTCACCAACATATGACGAGGCAATATCAGGAACAATAACACCAATCGTTCGGCTTTTCTTCATAACAAGGCTTCGAGCAACCGGATTTGGAGTGTATCCCGTTTCTCTAATAACCTCAAGAACTCTTTTCTTAATTTCATCACTTACGGGTTTTGAGTCATTAATAACACGCGAAACTGTTGAAATCGACACGTTTGCTTTTTTTCGCTACGTCTTTAATAGTTACAGACACTTTTCATCACTCGCCTTCTATTTTAGTCATCACTTAACCGATTATCTTCATAACAACTCCGCTGACTGAATCAACAAAGTTAAAAGCACTGAAATCAAATTCTTTAATGGAAATTGGAACACTTAAGATGATCATGCCACGTGTAGTCTGATCCTCACGAAGAGGCATAATAATTATAGATTTCCAATTTGGCTTTCCACCCAAACTATTGATTTCTGCTACTTTACTCCAGTTGATGAAATAGTCCCCATCATCTCTGTTCATATACATCTCAATAAGATCCATATCCAGCTCAATTGGTTGCCAATCATCATACCCTTTTTCTCTTGCATACACATGTTTTGTTTCGTTGTCTTCTATTTCTAGAATAGCACCCTTTGTTGCTTGAGTAATATCAATAAGAGTCGTCAACACACTAAAGAGTTTTTCCTCTTTGGGCGTTGAAACTCTAAGTAAATCCATTATATCGACCATGGCCTGAATGTTTCTTGTATCATTTGAAATATTCCCCGTTAAAATGCCAGCTAGTTTATCAAAACGGGATTTTTCCTCACCAATATGAGCATTCCATAATGTGGTCCTATTTCGTCCAGTATTCTTGGAATGATACAGGGCTTGGTCAGCTTTCTCGATAATCTCTTCTTCGTTAAGTCCGTGGTCTGGGTATGTTGCAACTCCAAGGCTAAGTGTAATTGGCTCATCCTCATTGAGAGCTATTGATGTCTCCATAGTCTGTCTAATTTTCTCAGAAACAACATAGGCTTCATCTTCACCAGTGTTTGGAAGAACAATAATGAACTCTTCACCGCCATACCGTCCAACAAGGTCTGTATCTCTTAAACTTATCTTCAAATAGTGCCCTATCAGTTTAAGAATATCATCACCTTTTCTGTGTCCATATCTATCATTGATCATTTTGAATTTATCTATGTCACACATGATCACTGACAATCTGCCATTGTTTTGTCTTGTTTGAATGAGTTGAGTCGAGAATTTATCTTCAATGTACTTTCTTAGATAAACCCCAGTTAACTCATCAATTGAAGATACTTTCTTAATATTCAAGTTATCTATCATAAGACTCAACATACTCGTTAGTCTTTGAAGCTTTTTAAAGATTATAGGACTGAATCTATTAAATACTTGATTCGATTCCAGGTACAAGTATCCTTGTAGAGTCTGCTCGTTGTAATCATCTATTCGTCTTCTTTTCATACTATGACTGTCCTGAGCTATAATTGGTATTAACATTATTGCCTTTTGATGTTCACCAAGTAAATAAGCCAGCCCGTCTCCTTCAAAGCTATTTATCAAAATACCTTCTCTTTCGGGCCCTAACTGAGAAACTAATCTTTTTATCTCAGGAATCATGAAACTGTCATCACTAACTACAACTTCAGATATTTTTGAATTACTATCTGTAATAAACACACAACCATTGTCTGCTATTGCAGTTTGCAAACAATGAATTAAAGTAAACCTAATATTTTGACGTTCATCCCGCTTTAACTGATAAATCAAATCATCTAATGTGGATAAATTCAAACTATACTTTTCGTTGTATATATTGTATATTTTTTCAAGGAAAGTCTCATTATAGTAAAGGGTCTGAATTGCTGTCAAATCAAAATAGTCTTCAACTGACAAGGTCTCAAGCTCATGCATTAATAGCTTTTCGTCAGACGATCTATGACTGTCAATTTTTCTTCTAATAGCATTGATCTTTGCCTTAAGTTCAATCTTCGATTCATCATATAAAAGGTAGTTCTCTCTTTGCTGCTCTGGAATACTAAAGGTTAAGGATTTAATCAGATCTAAAGCCATAAGATAGTTCGTTAGGGCTAAATAGGAATCACCTTCATAAAAATGTTCATCTGCAAGTAGTTTAAAGGCAAACCACTTCCACTCACTGTTCATTGACAGCTGTTTATCCATTAATATCTCAGAAATTGTCTCGGTTCTTTGCTCTCCTAGAATAGCTTCAAGGGTTCTTCGTTTCCACTTTAAAACCTCAGAATCGAACTGTTCTTCAAGCTTCTGATCAAGATCAAGAAGGATTTTGACATGAATATACTTTTTACTATTCGACAACTCCAGTGATAAAACCAATAACATATCTCTTACAACGTGAGCAAGTTGGTAATTTTCAACTTTTCCCACCATTTTCTCAAGAACATCAACATCTATTAGCTTATTAATCTTCAAGAAATTATTCTTATGCCATTCTATTCTGTATCGTAGTGTTTCTATTGCAAACAACTTAGTGTCATCATAAATAACTGACGAATCTGTATAATTGTTTAGTATCCGTTCAGCTTTCTCATAATTCTTTATCTGAATATAGAACAGCACACTTACCATATAGTAGCTATGAAGATCCTCAGAATCATCTTTATTTTGGACAAACTCTGAATCCATTTTTTTGAGTATGCCATACGCTCTTTCGTAATTATTCATTTTGATATACGTTTCGCAAAGAAGCGGTAAAACCGAATAAATATCTCTACGACTGTCTATTTCCTCTGCGGCGCGAAGCGATTTGTTAAGATAGCTCAGAGCTTCGTCAAATCTATCCTCTCTGAGATAACTCTCACCGATATTATGTAAATAAATCGGACGTTCTGCCAGTATATTTAGGTCATTCGTAATACTGAGAGCCTTAAGGTAATACTGACGACTTATATCAATATTTCCATAACCATCTCCGTATAACACACCCATATTGTTATATGCTTTTGCTTCTTCAAAACGGTCTCCATCATTTCTAAAGCTTTCAAGAGCAATTTTAAAATAATTCTCTGCGTCCTCAAATTGACCTGTTCTGGATTTATAAATTCCATACTCATTATAAAAACTGCCTGTAAAATGAGGCATATTGTTATCAATTGAAAGACCAATAAACTTAGGCAGTTCACTGGTAATTTTTTCGTATTTACCTGTACGAGTCCAGAGCTTTATGAGGTATTTCATAGCGCCAAGCTCGCCTTCCAGATACTCAATTTCTCTGGATTTTTCCACTGCATCTGTCAAATACTTAACAGGTCTACTCAGTTCACCACGAAGAACATTGATATCGGCTAAGTTTATGATTGAATCAATGTATGAAACGTCATTCTCCATAATTTTAGCAATTTCAAGAGCTTTTCGATATAAAGCTTCTGCTTCTATTGTTTTACCAAGTAACCTATACAACCATCCAGCTTTGTTTAGAAGCCTAGCTGCATCATTTTCTGGGTCAAACTTATCAATAAGTACGAGGGCTTTTTCATAAAAATCAATGGCTTGAGTGTAAATATTAAACTTCGTCATTTCCTCGGCCGCAATTACGCAGTACTTTACAGCTCGATTCTTTTGTTTACTCTCAATCAGATGGTACACCAACTGATCTGACATATGTCTTCCTTGATCCCTATAGAAATCTTCTAAGATTTCCGCTGCAACACTGTGATACTTTATTTTCTGATTAGATTCAATATGGTTCAAAATATGACTACGCATTAGTCTTCCTGAAAAATCGTAGGAATACCCCCAGTCACCTAACTTTTGAACAAGAATTCCATTTTCAACCATGTCGCTTAATACTTTACCAATTGAAACTATATTAAAGGCGACCAACATTTTATCAAGAATTACAGTACCTACAGGTTCATTAAAGATTGAAACAGCCTCTAATAGCTGTCGCTGTTCACTGCTTAATCCTTTAAACGATGACTCTACCCACTTTTCAGATGTGGTAGAAATCTCAAGTTGTTGTATATCGTTTGGAAGGTCAAACTGCCACTCATGATTTTCATCAACGTGGATGCGTTTTTCCATAAACAAGATGCGAACCATTTCTTTAATTCGACGGGCATTGCCCTCGAATGTCTTTGTCAGTAAAGCACTGAACTCAATTGGACTCTTTTGAACACCTAACATTCTACGAATAAACTCAGCACCTTCTTCAAAGTTAAATGCATTTAACTGGTACTTGATAATTGATTCGTTTCCAAACCAATCTTCAGTGCTTGATATAGAATGTGTGCAAACAATTAGAATTGGAATATCCTTTTGTACAGACGTTAAAAAATCGATCACTGTATGTTCATATGTACTTAAGTATTCTGCATTGTCTATAAGTAAAACAAAAGGTCTATCCGTTCCGAATTCACTCATAAAGTTGAAAATTCGATTTGCCATTTTTAAGTGTTCATGCTCATCACTCAGTGCTGGAGAAGGCTGAACATCCCAACGATTTTTGAGTTCTGGGAACAATTTAACGAGTTCAGGTCCATACTTCTGAATGAGCTCCCAGCTTAACTTCTCGTTAAATATAATCCGACTAAGTATTGGTTTAAATGCAGCGAATGGTTCTTTCCACTGTCTTGTAACTTCTGTGCGGACCACATCAAATCCATAAATATTTAACAAATATTCAAGTTCATGCAGAATACGGCTTTTGCCAAGCCCAGAGTCGCCCATAATCCGAATACCAACTGGACCACTAAGTTCAGACGTTCTGCTTTCTGCATACTTTAATATATTCTCTATAATCTTTTCATTTCCCACTAGACCAATTCTATGGTGCAGTTTGTTGTATGCCTGTGTATCTGTAAACTCATACTCATAGCGTAGTTGCTGCGCCAACTGCATAATAAAGCTATCAATGTTGGAAAATCTATTTTCTACAATATTACTTGTTACTTTTTTTAACGTACTCGTTAAAGGATTCTCTCCTACCACTTCGTCCAGTCGACCAATAGCATCGTAGTCGGCAGAACCTTGATAGTAGATTAGATAAATAAGTACACCTAAAGAATACAAGTCGGCAGAACTGTTAAACTGCTCATACCATATTGACTCAGGTGCCATAAATGTATTGATTTGAGTTGGAGAGTAAACTGATATATCTTTGTACTGGCATATATAGGCGAAATCATTTAACTTAACTGTTAAACCATCCTTCGAACGAAGAAACAACACATTGTCAAAGTTCAAGTACCCATAGGTCATACCTTTAAAATGGATATATTGCACCGCACGACATAGATCAAAGATGGCAGTATAAATTTCATCCCTAGTCAAATCATTGTAATTGACTCTCTCATCTTTATCGTAGAACTCAGTTGTGTAAAAATATTGGTGCCTACCAACTGGTTTGTTGTCTATACTCTTTAAAATTCCAAAGGCATAAGACTCACAGATATTAGGATGTATAATTGTTGTCCAAGTTAGAAAATCATCAATGTATTTACGAATACGATCCGATTTAGAATATTCTTTTGTAAATAGCTTGAGTCTAACATTCCGGTCTCTTGTCATTAGATCAACAGCGTGATAAACTTCGCCAGTTGAATCCGATTCTATGACGTCAAGAATTCGGTAACGTCGATTAATGATTTTCACTGATTTGCCTCCAGTTTATCTAAAACTACACATCCATGTTTTCATTTAGGATTTCAAAGCAAACATGAATTTGATTTATGATTGTCGCATCACACTCGGACAACACTTCCGATAAATACTTCTGGCGTGTTTGAAGAACTTGCTCAATCAACAAATGTCCTTTATCAAGAACCTTAATCCGTACAATTCGACGATCTCTTTCATCTTTTACACGTACAACGAGATCGTTTCTTTCCATTCTATCTAAAAGGTCTGTCACAGTACTGCAAGCAAGATACATCTTGTTGCTCAGTTCGCCAATTGTTAAATCCCCTTCTTTTAGCAAATGCTGCAAAGCTTCAAATTGAGGTGGCGTTATTTCAAAGTCAGTCAGGATTTCTCTTCCTTTTTTCTTAATTTTCCCGCAAACCCATCTAAAATTCTCTTCAATCTCTACAATTTTACTGTCTATTTTCGATTTTTCAGTCATTCTTGACCTCCTACAGTATCGTTAAAACCATTATACAACACAAGCCTACGTTTTCCTAATGGTTTTCCCGCTTGATTTTCCTGCTTTCCTACATGTTTTCCACTAATATGGTTTGATTATGTTTATGTGGGTATATATGTCAACGCGATCGCTGAAATAGTGATAATTGCAGGGATTCGAAAGTTCTGGTAAAATGTGATTAGTAAACTTTTGAGGGGGATATATGAAACAATTGAAGTATCTTAAAGAGAAACTTCGGGAAGATATCACCTTTGTGGTTGTGCCAGGTGCAGACAGTAAAGTTAAACGTCTTAGACTACCTAAATACATAATCCAAGGCGCTCTAGCCTTAGTCATCATCTCATCAATCACAGTAAACACCGCTCTCGTTTATTATTTCATCAGCAATCATAAACTCTCGACAGAAAACGGGCAGCTGTCAGCAGAGATGACCGATCATGTTGATCGTATCACTCGACTAGAAGATCTATACTCTTCCCAAACAGAATTAAATGAAGACATGAAAGAACAAGCTCAAAAGGTAGCCGCTGTTTATGAAGAGCGACTGGATGAGTTGCAAACCTTGAAACACAGGCAATCACCCTTATTGCTAAACTCAATGAGGAAAATGATGTCAATGTTTCAATACCTGTCAGCCGTTCGTTTGACAGAACAGAATCCGCACCGCCAGAAGCCTTAGGTCCAGTCCTGTCAGATAATATTGATGACAGTGGTGAACTTGATGAACTTCTTGCACTCATTGAAGACGACGAAATTTCTATCCTTATGGATCAACAACTTGACGAATACACAACACTTATTTCCGAGGTAGAAAACACCCTTGATTTTCTTGAGTGTAAACCAGATCTAAAACCTGTTGACGGGCGCGTCACTTCTGGTTTTGGCCTAAGAAGAGATCCTGTTACAGGACGCCGAAGCATGCATAAAGGTTTAGATATTGCAACCTCAAGAGGTTCTGATATTTTAGCATCTGGCTCAGGTGTTGTTACGTATTCTGGCTACAATGGCAGCTATGGCAAGACAATAGTCGTGTCACATGGTTATGGCTATAAAACTGTTTATGCACATAACAATAAAAACCTTGTAAAAGTTGGCGACAACGTCGAAAAAGGACAGCTTATTGGGGAAGTTGGTAATACTGGAAAGAGTACCGGACCTCATGTCCATTTCGAAATTCATTTTGAAGGGAAACAAATTGATCCGGCTACAGTAATAAACTAAGGGGGATATAATAATGAAACAAATGTTTCAAAAAGGGGCTCCAGCAGTAGATTTCGATATGATTATCGGTCAGTCTTCATCTGTTGAAGGCGATATTAAGAGTGGCGGCTCTGTAAGAATCGATGGTCACATCAAAGGTGATATAAAAGCTGAAGGTGACGTTATTATTGGTACCGAAGCAGATGTTCATGGTAATGTTCACGCTGCTAGCATTGAACTTTCTGGAAAAGTTGAAGGCAATATCCATTCAGATGGACTTTTAAAAATCCATGCATCTGGCATACTACGTGGAGACATAGAGGTTATGAGCTTTGTCATTGAAGAAGGTGGCGCATTTGAAGGAAAATGTAATATTAATACAAATGGCCTTCCTCCTAAAAGAGAAGCTAACGAGTCAAAAAATAGTATAAAAGATAAACCTGAAGAGAAAAAGCAAAATAATAACAGCCATAATAATAGTAATAACAACAATAATAGTAAAAATAATCGAAGCAATAATCATAATAGTAAAAATAGCAATAACAACTCTAACACAAGTAACAATCAAAAATCAGCATAAAAACAAAGTGTATGCAGAACCAACAGGTTCAGCATACACTTTTTATTTGGGTTGATTATAGTTATAGTACTGGAAGAAAATCTCCACTCTGACCATCTCTATCACTATGAGAGACAATATACTCATCAAGCACTCTCATAAGCTTCATAATCCACTCGTCTATTTGCTCTAAATAAACACCTGCAACACTTATTCTGAAACAATTACTCTTTCCTTGGGCGAAGAAAAATGCGCTTCCAGGAACTATTTCTATACCATTACTCAAGGCAAACTGAGCAAAGCTATCTGAATTTAAGTAAGCGGGCATTTCAATCCAAAAGTTTAAGCCGCCCTCAGGCTGGTGATAAAAACAATCTGCAGGCAAATAGGTGTCAATAGCCTTCACTGCTGCATCATATCTTTCTTTAAAGATTCGCCTCATTGACTCAATTTGCTTCTTCCAAAGACCACGTCGCAAGTATAGGTCAAATGCTCTTTGAATTAAACCAGATGTAGAAATATCAGTAATATGCTTAGCAACAACTAATTCTTGACCTAATCGTTTTGGTGCAGCCATAAAACCAAGTCTCAGGCCTGGCATATATATTTTTGAAAAGCTTTTTATATAAATCACTCTATCAAATCGATCTAGACTCTTAAGGGACTTCCCCTCTTGGTCGTGGAAAAACAATTCACTTGCATAATCATCTTCTAGAATCCACATTCTATTTTCTGAAGCCACTTCAAGGACAACCTGTTTTTTCTCTGAAGAGTAAGTGTACCCTGTTGGATTGTGCAAGTTGGGCATAGTATAGAATAGTTTAGGTTTGTATTTTTTCACAGCTTCTTTGAAAGCTTCAACATGAATGCCGTCTTGAGTCATTGGCACTTCTATAATATTGGCACCTTTCATTTTAAATGCCGCAATTGCACCTGTGTATGATGGTGCTTCAACAAGAACGTAATCGCCATAATTAAGAATTGCCTTAGAAACGATATCAATCCCCTGCTGTGCGCCAGATATAACCTGTATGACATCTGGCTCAATATGAATGTTCGAGTCTTTTAAATACTCAACCACCGATTCACGCAAGGGTGAGTATCCGTAAGACGCTTGGTAGCTGAACGCCATCCCCTTGTCTCTGTCTAGCACCTCATTAAGTACCATTTTGAAGTCACTCACTGGAAAAAGATCCGCTGTAGGCGAAGACTGTGCAAAACTTATATCCATGGATTCTCGCTTCTTAACCTCTTCGTGCTCAAGTTCTTCTTCTTTCGGAGTTACAAATGTTCCACTACCTACTTTTTTGTAAACCAGTCCACCCTCTTCAAGCAACTTATATGCATTCACAATCGTTACATTGTTGACATCAAGCAGGTCAGCCAGCTTTCTAATTGGAGGTAACTTTGTATGTGGGCGAAGACGACCACTCGCAATCATAACCTCTAGCGCTTTAAAAAGCTGTAAGTATAAGTGTTCTTTTTTTTCTCTATCAAGTTCAATCGTTTGGTACGGATTCATGCGTCACCCCATCGATTTTTCATACATTGAAAAAAAAAGTCTTCATAGTAAACTATGAAGACTCTTATTTTTGTGATTACCCAGAAAGCCGTCACGGTAAAATTCAGCACCACACCCACTCTAGGTGGGTGCACTCTCCATAACTTCTGCCTTCCTCCGATACGTTCAAGGCCTGACATCCACTACAGAATGTATGCTCCCTTTACTCAACCAGTGGTTGAATTTTACTGGGCAACGAACATCCCAGGCTCGTTATTATTATACACGATTTTCATGAAAAATTCCAGTCATACGATGAAGTTAGGTAAATTTGTTGTATCTCTCTTCAACCATATTTTGGGTTGGAATTGCAGGAATTCCACCATAACTTTCTATACACAGTGAAGCTGCACAGTTGGCTTTACCCAGTATTTTTTCAATTGCCTTTTTGCTTATACTTTCTATAGAACCATCTTCATTCAAAACTTGGCTTACAACTGCACCGAAAAATGAGTCCCCTGCTCCAGTTGTATCTATCGCAGTTGCGTCGTAGCCACTTACGTACCCATCTACAATACCTTCATTAGTGTTCTTAATGTAGTAACAACCTTTGGGCCCTAACGTAATACAAACCAATTTTATGCCATACTCGAGCAGGGCTCTCGCTGCTAATTCCAAATCAGTATGTCCTGTCAAAAGAACCGCTTCCTCATCTGAAACTTTTAGAATATCCGCGAATTCTAGTCCTAGTTTCATCCCCATTACAGCGCTTTCAAGAGAATCCCAAAGAAGTGGCCTATAGTTAGGGTCGTATGTTATCAAGCTGCCTTCTTTTCTCGCTCTCTCCAAAACCTTCAACACCGTTGACCGACTTGGCTCATCGGTAAATGACAGAGATCCGAAATGTACACATCTTGAATTTTGAACTAAACTATAATCTATATCTGAAGACTTAAGCATGACATCTGCACAACCCTTCCTATAAAAACTGAAACTTCTCTCACCATCGTTTCCTAAATGAACAAACGCGAGGGTTGTTGGATACTCGCTTGAGTATATAAGTCCCTTTGTTTCTATTCCTTGGGCCGTTAACACCTTGCCTAGTCTCTTTCCAAAATCATCATTGCCTACCTGACCAATAAAGGCTGTACGCGACCCTAGATTTTGAGCCATAGTTAACATATTACAGGGTGCTCCACCTGGATTTTCAACAAATCCTTTTATCTCACTACTTTCTATTGGTGTAAAATCGACCAATAGTTCCCCAATTGCAAGTATGTCTATCATTAGTTTACCTCAATACTCGATCATATTCATTACAGAGCGGGTGAACAATAGCTTCATCCTCAATGACTTCTGAGAAACGCTTTACCTCTTCTGCGTTGTAATTATCTGTATGGTCATCGTTGATAGATGACACTTCTCCACAAATTAAATCACCAGCACCTTCTTTTGCCCAGAATAAATGGTACATAAATGGCCTTAAAGTAATACTGTGTCCAGGAGAAATGTTTATTTCCTCGCCTGCTTTTACTGTATAACGAATCCCGTCCATATCCACTTCAACATCACTTTTGTAATCAACATCCCCGTTTTTAAGAGAGTTGTATAACTTAATGGCTAAAATACCACCACCCTTGTTAATAATATCTTCAGTTTTGGAAGCGTGGTAATGATTTGGAAGCCTTTGACCATCTTTTAAAACAATAAGTTTTTCAGCATATGGTACACCAACACCATCATCGTTCAATGATCCATTTCTCAGTGTGAACAGAGTCGCACCTAGTGTATCAAACTCATCCATACCGTAGTCTGTGATATCCCAACCTAACATAACTTTTCTAATGGAGTGTATCTCTTTTTCTTTGGTGTTCCAGTCGTCTATGGTCCAGTGTCCGAATGGGGGCAAATAAACATTGTTCTCATTTAACAGCTGTTTTGCCCATTCTAAAGTCTTGTTAATTTCTGATCTTCTCATGTTTCACTCTCCTATATTTATTCGTATATTGTTCTAGCGAATAACTAAGTTGTACTCACTGAAATCAATATGATTTTCGTCTAAATCTCTTGGTTCTGTTACATAAAAACTTGGTGGATGACTTGATGATTGTAAAACAGTTTCAACATGAGCATATTCTGGATTCATAGTAAAGAAACTTGTAAACGGATCATTTTTATTACACAGAATCGATACAAAGTCATCACTGCTTAAGCTTTTATCTTTTATTCTTTTTTCTAGTATATCTTTTTTATGTATTGAAACCGTCAGTACGAGCGGTGTTGAGTTTGGATTATCTATTAATAAAAAGTCTTCAGCGTCATTATGATACAAAAAATTACTAGGTTCCTGTGAGTTTATTGTGACGCAAATGAGTTTATGCGGCCCGTATCTCTCCGAAGTAGAATACAAGGTCTCATGCTTTGATTCTCCCTTAACAGTTTCTAATCTGTGTCGTCCTGGAGACAACAGTCTTATAACGCCTAGTTCTTCAAGCTTATTCATTATTTCAATTGAACATGGTTTTGCAATCACTTCGATATCCATGATAATTCCCTTCTGTTGCCTACTATAAACTAGCTATTATCAAAACTTACTTACTAATTGTAACTAAGTTGATTTTATCAGATATTCCTCAAAATTTCAATTAAAACTCATGATAAATTCTAATAGAATAAACGCCTGTTTCGCCGTCATTTTCAACAAAAAAGAAGCTGCCTAAGCCGCTTCTCTATTAATCTTTCACATTTATATTAACTTAAGTGTTTTCTTGTATTCTATATAACCACTGACTTAAACACATGATCAATTACGAGTGCAATACTTCCCAAACTCTGATCTTCCTTTTTTACCGAACTTAAATAAACGGGGGTATTTACCGCAGCATTATTAAACACATTATCCGAAATATTTTCTAGCGCTGACTGAGAAAACACCTTACTTAATAGTGGAACGTCCCCACCTATTATTACCGCTTCAGGATTATAAATGTTAATTAAATTTGAAACACCAACCCCTAAAACTTTACCTGATTCTCTTAATAAATGTTCAACTTCTACCTTGTTCTCAAATTGCACTAATTCAGAAAACCTTAAATTTTCATGATTCATAAATTTGTTTGCTTCTTCTGTTAATGCACCTGATGATACATACATTTCAATACAGCCCTTTTTGCCGCAATAGCAGTTTTTTCCACCAAATTCTATTATAGTATGACCAAACTCACCAGCAACACCATTTGTACCTTTAAAAATGACGCCACTATTAACGATACCACACCCAACACCACGATCTACAAATACGTAAATAAAACTTTTTGTTTCTTCACCTTTTCCAAACCACAATTCGCCTAATGTTCTCGTGCGGGCAACATTTTCAACAAGAACCAAATGATTTATTCGCTCCTCAAACCATGATTTAATATCAATCGCTTCCCAGCCTTTTAAAACAGTACGACCAACTGATTGAACATATTTATAGTTACTACCTGGTGTACCAATTCCAACACCTGCAATTTTCTCATTGTCCATGTGGGTTGTCTTTTTTATTTCTTCAATAGTACTATAAATCTCTTGTAAGATTTCTAGTGGAACCATATCATCAGTTTGCTCAATAACTATTTTACTCACAACTTCCCCTGCAAGGTTAGAAAGAATAACTTCAACATTTTCAGCAATTTCCACACCAAATATGTACATGGCTTCTTTATTAAGGCTAACAAGGTTTGGTCTACGGCCACCAGAGGAATCGCCTTTTCCAATATCAATGACTAAACCATCCTCTACAAGACCGTCCACAATTCTCATTACACTTGGCAATGCCAAGTTTGTAACTTTTGCAATCTGAGATCGACTAATCTCTTTTTCCTTCATAATTAACTTTATAACAATATTCCGATTAATTCTTTTAAGCAACTCTGGCTTACCAGCTGTTGGTGTTTTTTTCATAAAATAGCTCCTTACGTATGTTGATGTCATTATCCCATAGGACCAAGTCCAGTTCAAGTGACTACAAAGTATCTCATACTATAGTAAAACGCATTTCCATAAAAGTATCTTAGTCTTAATCAAAAGAAAATTAAGGATACTTGCTAATGAAAATGCGCTTTATCTATTTTAAAGTTTTTGGAGGAGCTAGATCAAACAAATGACACGCAACATAATGCATGTCAAGTACCTCTTTTAACTCTGGCGTTTCGCAGTGGCACTTTTCAAACACGTACTTGCAACGACTGGCAAAACGACACCCTGGTCCTGTGTTTATTGGGCTGCCTACTTCACCGTCGAGTGGTATAAAGGCTTTCTCTTTTTCAATTTCAGGATCAGGAATTGGAATAGCAGACAATAACGCTTGTGTATAAGTATGTTGGGGTTTGCTATATAGAGCTTCACTTGAGGCAAGTTCAACCATTTGTCCCATATACATTACTGCAACTCGATCAGATATGTGTTTTACCATCGACAAATCATGCGCAATAAATAAGTACGTTAACCCCAATTCCCGCTGGAGTTTTACAAGAAGGTTAACAATCTGCGCTTGGATTGACACGTCAAGAGCAGAGATTGGCTCATCACATACTATAAATTTCGGATCTACTGCAAGTGCTCTTGCAATTCCAATCCGTTGACGTTGACCACCCGAAAATTCATGTGGAAACCTGTTAGCATGTTCTTTATTAAGACCAACCAGAGTGAGTAATTCATGAATTCTGCCTGCTCTTTCATTGCCTAAATAAATGCCCTGAACATCCATCCCTTCCGCTAAGATATCGCCAACTGTCATTCTAGGATTAAGAGATGCATATGGATCTTGGAATATAACCTGTGCTTTTTTTCTGTAATCAATATCTTGCTGTCTGGTTGTAAAACTAGATATGTCTGCACCTTCAAACAAGACTTGGCCCTCAGTTGCATCATATAAACCAAGGGCTGTTCTACCACAAGTGGTTTTTCCACAGCCAGATTCTCCAACAAGTCCAAGTGTTTCTCCTTCGAAAATGTCAAAAGAAACACCATCTACTGCTTTTAGAACAACACCTTTCTTAATTTTGAAGTGCTTTTTTAGATTCCTAACGCTCACAAGTGGTTTCATTGTCTTAACACCCATTACAACACACTCCTAACATCGTCAATCTTTAGCATTTTTTTAGCATTCGGATGATGCAACCAACACATAACTTTGTGTGTATCACTAATACTGATATATTCAGGCGGTATACTTTTGCAGATATCCATGCAATTTTTACATCTAGATGCGAATCCACAACCTTTGGGCGGTTGAATCAAGTCAGGGGGGTTCCTGGTATAGATGCAAGTTCCGCTTTATTTTCCAGTTTTAAGTTAGGCACAGCCTTCAGGAGTGCACTCGTATATGGGTGCTGACTGTTTTTGAAAATTTCAAAAATAGTTCCAGTTTCAATTACTTTTCCTGTATACATAACGGCAACTTTGTCCGCCATACCTGCAACAACCCCAAGGTCATGTGTAATCATTATTATGGACGTTCCACAATCCCTTTGGATGTCTTGTAAGAGTTTTAAAATTTGAGCTTGAATGGTAACATCTAATGCCGTAGTAGGTTCGTCTGCAATTAAGAGTTTAGGATTACATGCCAGTGCAATTGCAATTACTACACGTTGACGCATACCACCTGAGAATTCGAATGGATATTGATGCACTCTGCTCTCTGGATCAGGAATATTGACCTGCTCTAATAGATTAATAGCTTGATCAAGTGCATTTTTTTTTTGAAACTTTTTGATGCTTCAAAATACCTTCAATAATTTGATCACCAACTGTCATTGTTGGGTTTAGAGATGTCATCGGGTCTTGAAAAATCATCCCAGCTTCCTTACCTCTGTATTCTTGAAGCTGTTTTTCAGAATAACTTGTTATATCGTTCCCATCAAAGATGATTTTACTTTGACTCTTTATCTCACCTGGAGTAGATATGAGACCCATTACAGCTTTTGATGCTACTGTTTTACCACTTCCAGACTCTCCAACTATAGCAAGTGTTTCACCTTGCTTTAGATCAAATGACACACCTCGAACGGCTTGTACTTCTCCAGCATATGTGTGAAATGACACTTTAAGATCATTAACTTCTAATAACGATTTCATATCAATACCTACCTTCTTAGCTTTGGATCAACTGCATCTCTTAGTCCATCTCCAAGCAGATTAAATGCCAACATTGTCATGCATATTGCAAGTGCAGGAAATACCAATTGATGAGGATAATACATCATTTGCTGTTGACCCGCAGACGCCATTGCACCCCAGCTTGTATAAGGTGGTTGTATGCCCAAACCAATAAAGCTTAAAAATGCTTCAGCAAATATAAATCCAGGAATACTGAATGTAGTATTAACAATAATTAAACTCAGTGTATTGGGTACAAGGTGTCTCATTATTATTTTAAACGGAGACACACCAAGTGCTTTCGCAGCCAGTACATATTCGCTTTCTTTTAGCTTAATGATCTGCCCACGAACAATTCTCGCTAGTCCTGTCCAGCTTGCAATACAAAGTGCTATGATAAGTGAATGCATACCTTTTCCAAGTCTCATTGAAACTAGAATGACAACTATCATATATGGTATGCCCACAAGAATTTCAACAATTCTCATCATGACTTCGTCGACTTTCCCACCAATGTAACCACTTATTCCACCGTATAAAGTCCCAACCACTAAGGAAACTGCTGTTCCAATGAAGCCAATCATAAGTGAAATACGACCACCAATCCAGATACGAGTAAACACATCTCGACCTAAATCATCAAGTCCAAATATGTGTTCTGCTGATGGGGCTTCATTTGTTCGTTCAATAATTTGTGTGTCATATTCGTAAGGTGACAGCTCTGGGTACACTGCACACATAAGTAATAATCCTATAAGAAAAATCAAAGACCCCATAGCTATCTTATTTTGCCTCAGTCGTCGAAATGCGTCTTTCCAGTACGTCAAACTCTCACGAGATAAAGTCTCTGATTCCTCTTCATTTCGGCCAATATGCTTGAATAAATCTAAGGACAGTTCACCGCTATTGCTTGCCTTATCCATGTTCAATCCTCCTATTATCCATCAATAATGCTTTTGCGAACCCTTGGATCCACGACTGCGTATAATATGTCCATTACAACAATTGACAAAATGAATATAAATGAAAACATCAGTGTCGTCGCCATTATCATTGGAAAGTCTCTACCATTAACACTTTCAACATAGTATTTTCCCATTCCAGGCACTCCGAAAATTCTTTCTAATACAAATGATCCTGTAAAAATACCTGCAATTGAAGGGGCTACAATTGAAATAATTGGTGTTGAACTATTTTTTAAGACATGTCTTCTGATGATTTGTGATTGAGACAAGCCTTTAGCCTTTGCAGTCAGAATATAATCATTATTCATAGTATCTAAAACAGATGATCTCATAAATCTTGAATACGTTGCTATACCTCCAAAAGCCGCTGCTATTGTAGGCAGGACAGTATACTCTATGCCATCAAAAAACGATGACCCCGGTTCAGGCCAACCAAACACAGGGAGCATATTTCCTGTAAGTGTTGTTTGCAAAAGAGCTGCTATAACAAAACTTGGAACAGACACACCAATAATTGCAATAAAAATAGAGAAATAGTCAATGGCGGTATTTCTATTAAATGCAGCTAATACGCCAATGGTTATACCTATAACGAGGCCTACAACCGTTGCTTGCGCTCCCAATCGAATAGATGCGGGCATCTTATCAGCAAAAATCTCATTAGCCGATACCCCCACCTGTTTGTACGACTCTCCAAGATTTCCTTGTGCTAAATTCTGAAGATAAATAAAATATCTTTCCATAACAGGTTTGTCGAGTCCCCATTTCACTTTAATGTTTTCTGCTACAATATCCGGAAGTATTTTTGTACTTGTTTGTACAGGATCACCTGGCAGTGTATTCATTAAGAAAAATGTGATTGTGACTATAACCCATAATGTGAAAAACATATATCCCAATCGCTTTAAAATGTACCGTAGCACGTTTTCACCTTCCAGTCTTTATCTTAATAGTCTTATGTGACTATAAAATTCATATGATTAATATAATAGTTCAGGCTGTATATTACACACAGCCTGAGCTACTAACCTTTTAAATTCGACTCTCTAAATTACATCATATTACTCTTCAATATACGCCCACTTCAATTCAAATTGAGGTCCACCTGCAGATACTTGAACACCCTTTAGTCTGTTACTGTATAAATGTTTTTCATAGTAGAACATAAGTGGTGCAATCGCAGCTAAATCACGAACAAGTAATTCTTCAGCTTCTATGAATTTTTCCAGTCTCACGTCCATATCTGACTCGTTTTTAGTTTCTTCGATCAACTTATCATATTCCTCATTGGCTAACAGTGTTGCATTATTGCTATCGCCTGAAGTATAAATTTGGAAGAAGTACAGTGGGTCATTGTAGAATGCTCCCCACCCAGTTTGTGTAATTTGATACTCACCTGCGTTAACCATCTTGTTAAATGTAGCATTGTCACTTGCAGTATCAATTTTAACTTCTACACCCAATTTCGTTTGCCATTGATTTTGGAAGTACTCGCCACGAACCTTAGTTGTAGAATTTGCATTTGCCTGTAAAAACGTAACAGTCAAGTCATCCTGAGGGTTAAGACCTAACTCCTTTAAACCTTCATGTAGGAGTGCTTTAGGATCTTTATCCATTAGGTCTTTTAGGGGTTCTTCTGCCACGTCTCTAAAATGAGTAGACCCATTGTTCAGACCATGTGGAATGAAGCCGTAACCTGCAACATTTCTTTTCTCAACATTATTTACATATGACTCACGGTCAATGGAAATTGAAAACGCTTGTCTTACTTTTGCGTTCGTAAAAATATTATTTGGATCTTGTGTATTAAATGCAATGTAACTCACAGCAGGATACACAGACCCCTCCATTTTTATTTCCCCTGCGTCAATTTTTTCACTAACTTGCTCTATGTATTCTTTTCTAACACTACGAACCATATCTAATTGACCTGTATCAAATAACTGTCGCACAGTTGTTTCTTCAGGTACAATACTAATTACCACACCGTCTAGTTTTACAGTGTCTTTATCCCAGTATCCTTCATTTTTACTTAATGTAAGTTTTGAGTCTTTAATCCACTGATCAATTTTAAATGGACCATTGAATACCATTTTACTAATGTCACTACCATAGGAGTCGCCTTGTTCAGCAACTATATCTTCACGTAGTGGGTAAACTGCTGGGAAGTTTGCAAGTTGTATGAAGTATGGCACTGGATGCTCTAGTGTAAACTCTAGAGTGTTCTCATCTATTGCCTTCACGCCCACCTCTTCAAGGCTCACTTCTCCATTGTTTGCCAGTTCACCATTCTTAATTACATAAAACAAATTGGCGTACTTTCCTGCCGACATAGGATCAAACAATCGTCTCACCGAATAGACATAGTCATGCGCTGTAACTGGTTTTCCATCAGTCCATGTGTTTTCTCTCAGACTAAATGTCCAAGTCAATCCATCTTCAGATGTTGTCCAACTTTCAGCACCACCCGCTTCAACTTTGCCGTCCTTAATTCTAACAAGACCTTCCATAACTTCTTGAACAACTGTGATTGTTACTGAGTCCCCAATTTTGGTACTGTCAAGCGAATCAGGATTAGACGATAGAACCACACGTGCAATCTCTTCCTTCTCCTTTGAAGCCCCTGTAGTGTTCTCTGACTTAGACGTACACCCAACCAGTGTTGATGTGAGCATAACCAGAGTCAACATTAAACACATAAATTTCTTCATTTGCTCTCCTCCTCTATGACTTGTACTATATTTATCTGACCATACCTAGGAAATCACAGTCAGAAAATTATATAAGAATCAACATGCAACCCTTGAAACATCTACTACTTTATAACTCTTCGTGTCTCTACTCTAATAGGCTCTTCCAAAAATGATTTTAGTAACCTTATACATGCATCAATATCTTTAAGACTGACCATACTACTAGGACTATGTCCATACCGTGTTGGGATAGATATGCCAAGACTTTTTACGCCATATCTGGAACGGTTGATTGCACCAGCGTCAGTTCCTCCATTTTTTAAAACATCTAATTGATATGGAATGCCTTCTCGCTTTGCACAATCAATCATAGCTTCTACAAGTACTTGATCACACAAGACTGAAGCATCTGCCATTTTGATGGCCGCTCCACCTCCAATGACAGCATGTCCATGTTCATCACCTGGAATATCAAAACTCCCTGTTATATCAAGCGCAATGCCCAAATCTGGCCTTATTTGCTCAGCAGCCACTGTCGCCCCTCGAAGACCAACTTCCTCTTGAACTGTGAAAACAAAGTATAAGTCATGCTGGTTATTCTTAATTTTTTTTAGCGCTTCAATCATTATGTGGCATCCAGCTCTATCATCTAAAGCTTTACTCATGACAATGTCCTCATTAATTGAGTGGTACTCGCCAATGAAGGCCGCGCAGTCTCCTATACCAATATATTTCTCAGCATCTTCCTTGCTTGTAGAACCGATGTCTATATACAAGTACTCTGTATCTCTTGATTTTAGGTCCTCAGCTTTTTTCTCTGACGCGACTACACCTGTAGTCCCGTTCATAAACTTTACTCGGTTCATGTAAGATATATGAGCACAAACCCCTCCAAGAGGGCGTACTTTTATAAGACCCTTGCTTGTAATTTTTAGCACCTGAAGACCAATTTCATCCATATGGGCAGCAACCATAATTCTTTTAGGCAACTCAGAACAACCTTTTTTCAAAACAATCAGATTGCCTATGGCATCTACTTCAATTTCGTCAGCATACTCCATCAAATGTTCAGAAATGTAGTTTACAACTTCACTTTCATAACCACATACTCCAAATAATTGAGTCAATTCCTTTAACATAGTTACGTCCTTTCATAATTTTTGCTAGCAAGTAAAATGCGGAATGATTTAATTTCATAAGGTTTTAAAGTAAAATCTATTCTGTTATCATCACTTGTAATCACTCGCTCATTTTCCTCAAGAAGATTACATTCAATTACAGAATGTATGTCAAAATCTAAATCAATATGTAGTCGGGTTTGCTTATTCTTGTACTCATACACCCTTAGAATAAGACCGTTTCCATCTTCTGCTTGTTTAAGAACCTCTACAAAGCAGTTATCATGTGACACTTTTACATAGGATTTCTCAAGTGGCATGTTTCCATTTTGCTTATTCACCGCCAGACTTAAAGCTGGTGTATTTAGGTTATAAGCCATTTCAACAACATCTGACGCCTTCCATCCATTAGGATGGGGATATATGGAATACGTAAATTCATGATGACCAATATCGGCATTTTCATTTGGATATGTTCCTGCTTTAATCAGTGTTAATCTCATATTTCCATCATTTATGTCATAACCATACTTACAGTCATTGAGCAGGCTCAGACCAGCACCATACTCAGATAGGTCAGCCCACTTATGACCACAGGTTTCAAATTTAGCACTATCCCAACTATGGTTACTTGTCGTTTCACGTTCTACATTTCCGTATTGAATTTCGTAAGTTGCTCGTGTTGCATTAATATCTACTGGAAACTCCGTTTTAGTAGAACATTATGCTCATTCCAATCAACAATGTTTTTAAAATCAATCCTCGGTGAGTCATGATACAAATAAATCGTTTGTTTTACAGTTGACGCCTCAAAGTGGTGGGATATTTGAACTGCGATCCTGACAGGCCCGTTTTCAACCAATTGAGGTTTAGAGGAACTATCACTTAAATACATCTTTCGTTTGTGAAATGCGTCTATATCCCAGTTGTCCCACTGCATAGGCCTATCTTCGAAAGTTATTAGTCTATTTCCAAGTTTGCCTTCACCGATAAGCGATTTTCCTGTTGTCTTCTCAATCAGCTTCAAAATTTCCATTTTTTCATTAAACTGAACTTCATAATAGCCATTCTCAAAAAACATTTTTCCAGATGTCACATCAATCAACTCAGAAGAATTGTTAGAATTTGAGTTCACAGAATCACATATTTTGAATGTTTTATATCCCATGGATGGAATATCTTCTGCAAAGAAGATGGCTTTATCATCCTCAATTTTTTGAATAGGATACATTCGTCCACTACTATCTGTTAGTCCATTAATGATTATGCCTTTGCAATTTACTTCAACCAAATCACTTCTCAGGTATGGTAGTGAATTAAACACAACCACACTGTCCTCAGTGATGTTAATATGACTTGCAATACTTTTCGCAACAGTTTCTCTTGTGTTCTGGCCTGTGTTCAGAATTTCTTCATATTCACTTGTACTGGTTTCATACACTGCCTCGATAGAGGTTCCAGGTATTATGTCATGGAATTGATTCAGCAGTAGTATGTCCCACCCTCTGTTAATGACATCTACAGGGTATTCATAATCTAATGCGATTGAAGCGGCTCCTAACATCTCGATATCGCGGTAAAGAATTTCACATTTTCTGTTGTAACGTTTGTTTATGCCCATTGATGTATATGTGCCCCGATGATATTCAAAATAGAGTTCACCATCCCAAGTAGGCATATTGTCGAGTTGAGATATTTTATTGTGTGTTCTTGTGAAAAAGTCACTTTCAAATTCTTGTTCGATTCGCGGTATACCAGGTAGACCGTATTTAAGCCGTTTAGCATTTTCAAGCATTTCACGAGTTGGACCGCCACCACCGTCTCCAAAGCCAAACAGCATGAGGGTATTCTCAGTTAAGTCTTTATTCTGAAATCTTTCATATGTTCCTAATGCCATATTGGGATTCACAACACCCGTATATGTTGTAGTATTTCGAGTGTCTGTAAATGAAATATTAAGCCCTAAACTCTTGTCATAATCACATGTTGTTGACATAAACGTGAATACTTCACTCCCATCAATGCCCCTCCACATAAAAGTGTCATTAGGTAGTTGATTATATTGATTCCAAGCTATTTTAGTTGTCATAAAATGATTGATGCCACACTGCTTTAATATCTGGGGTAAAGCTGCACTATATCCAAATACATCTGGTAACCACAGTGATTTGCTTCTTATTCCAAATTCCTTTTCGAAGAATTTTTCACCGTGCATTATTTGTCTTACCAGTGATTCTCCAGAAGGAATATTACAATCCGCTTCAAGCCACATACCTCCGTCTATTTCCCATCGTTTTTCCCGCACGCGTTCCTTAATTTCTTCGAACATTTGCGGATGCTGGTCTTTGATATATTTATATAAAATAGGCTGGCTCGACATAAATTTATAGTCTGGATAACGTTTCATAAGCTCAAGCACAGTCGAAAAACTTCGTACAACTTTTTCTTTTGTTACTTCTACCGTCCATAACCACGCTATGTCTATATGGGTGTGTCCAATGGCACTCACTACAGGAACACTTTGATCTATTTCACTATAGAAGCTTTCCTTCAACAAACGCCGCGCATGATCTACAGATTTATAAAAACGATCAGAATATGGTTTTCTGAAATCTAAGACGTCTAATACTGGCTCAATTGTTTTCATAATTCTCATGCTATTCACTGCATCATGTTTTTTTAGTAACCTTGCAGATGATATAGGATTAAGTAAGTCGTAATAAAGTGACTCTACCTCTACATCAAGAACAGCAATTTGTGACTCTACAATAATTGACTCAGCATCAGTACCACCAAATGCAAGAATGGCTAAGTCTATAACTTCGCCTGCCTTGGCACTATCAGAAAGTACAACATACCGATGATTTACATCAAGCCCTTGTTTAATCTCACCATTTAAATACAACAACATCTGTGGATTTGTAGCGTCCCACTCTCCTTCTCGTCCTGTTGAAACTAACAAAGTCAATCTGCTCTGTTTGAAATGCTTCTGGTACTGTAATAGTTGTTCTGTACCATCTGTATGCATCTTTACAATTCCAAAGTTCCCCAGACATATAAGTGTCCCAATTTGAAGTGTCGCAAAATGCACCATCTGGTCTTTTAGAATCATGTACTTTATAGGTCTTTATTGGCTGACTCTTTTTATAAATAAGTTTTTGAAGATCACTTAGTAAGCGTTCTCCTCTTTCAATTTCGAAATTCACGTTACCTCCTAACAACTTTCAAAGTATATTCATCCGTCCCACAACCTATATGCTGTATGCTATATGATAGGTTGGAGCGTAAAGCAAGTTGGTTTTAATCCAGTTGCCTTACTGCTTGTTAACGTCTTTAATCATCTGCAATATAATTTTGTCATTCACTCTAACTGCATCTTTTGCATTTCTCGCCTTTATTGCTTGAAACAAATCATCATGCATAGGAATTGTATTTGTGAATGGCTTCTCCATATCCAGTGGAGATTCCCATAGTTTGTCCATGACGCTACTAATCGACTTCATAATTTCAACCATAATGCGATTATGAGAAAACGAATAGATCATATAATGAAACTGTTTATCCTCTTTCTCTTGTGGCTCTTCATTTCGGTATTTCCTCATTAAAACATCTACAACATGCCCTAATTCTTGTACTTCGTCATCCGTTATATTCTTCACTACCAAACCAAGAATTTCACGTTCTATGAGCTTTCTTGCTTCTAACAATTCTACTATTGATTCCTTCTCTTTACTAAATTCAATTTGAGACAACAAGTGTTTTTCTTCCGTATTTTTGATAAAAACACCTTTACCATTTACAGCTTCAACAATATTCTTCGCTTCTAATGTTTTAATTGCCTCTCTTAATGATGTCCTACTAACGCCAAGCATATTCACAAGATCCGCTTGAGAAGGCAGTTTGTCTCCTTCTTTTAAGTCTTTTTCTTGAATGTATTCTTTAATATACTTAATTATTTCCGACTGTAATGACTCTCTTCTAATTCCTGGTTTCACTGTATCCCCTCCTACCTGTAATATAGGTTTGAATAAGGATACCATTCTTATTTACACACCGTCAAGAAGAGCGGTGTATATATATAGTATCTGGTTAGAAATAGTAAGACTGAGAAGGTAACAAACTTACTTACATTTTGTAACTAAGTTACTGTTATAATAACACCCATTTTTGAAATTGTCAAAACATTGTATTAATATATTAGTAATCTATTGCATTAAAAAGGAGCTGTCTCTAACAGCTCCTAAAAAATTATCGTTCACTAATATTGCGTACACCTTTAATAATATAGTTTACAGTACCATCACCATTGTACTCTATTTCAATCTTAGCATTGTCATGGAAGTTCTCAAATGGCCCACGAATTGTAAAACCTGTATCTGTTTTAAGGGCTTTCGTTTTGAACTTCTTCGCAACCCATTTCTTGTCGATTGTAAAGGACTCATCTGTATCGACACCTTTACGTTCCATATTTTCGATGAACTTCTCACGCTTAGCAGGATCGTCTATAATTTCTTCCGTTAATTGACCAAGATGAAGTTCACCCGAGTTCACGAACACACCTTCAATATCCGCCCTAGCATCAATTGCATTTCTAAGGTCATCTTTCATATTGTTACGAACCCATTTTTCCATTTGATCACGAACGATACGTGTTTTATCCATATGATCCACTACAAAACTCGCTTGGACAAATGTTTTTTGGAAATACTCAAGTATACTTCCATCCTCTGCTTTTAGAGGAGAGTCCACTACAACTAAATCGTATTCATCTTCAGCTGGTTTTTTAAAGAACGCGGCCTTGTTTAGTCTTTGGCTCATTGAGGGTAAACTGATTTCTTGTGAAACCAAATCAACTTGGAATCCATCTTCTGTATATTGAATGTCATGTACAAACGATGGTTGATAGTCCATTTTCATAACCGCAAGACATCTCTCACCACCTGTTGAAAACTGACATACAATTGCATCTGCTGATGGGATTATAGGATGTTCATTCATACATTTGAAAAGCCACTCAGCAATAGCTTTAGATGACTCAACAAAATTGTCCTCAGCATCGTCATAAATTTTCATTAAATTGCCGTATACAATACCAGAAGGATTAAACAGTTTTAGTTTTCTATTTTTTTCACTACTTAACGATTTAAGTATGTGATGTGTCATAAAAGCCGTAACTGCTGGCTCAAGTTCAAGTTCCGTATCCGTTAAAAGTGGCTCGTCGCTATTTTTATCAAGAACATGAACAATTGCTCTTTCAATTGACACCTCTTCTATATTTCTAAGTTCCAAATTAAGTCCTCCGCTCATTACTCTTCAAGTTGTACTTTTGCCTCAGGACTTAGATCATCTTGAGGTACAATTACCATATCGCCTTCATTTAAACCAGACACGATCTCGACATAAGTCTCTCCGACAAGACCTGTTTCAAGTTTCTTTTCAACAACTTTACCGCCTGATTCAACAAATGCAAAATAAATGCCTTCTCTTTGGTATGTTAGTTCTTCCCTAATTCGAAGTACATTGTCCATGGCAACTGTAATGAAGTCAACATCCAGTTCTTGACCAATAAGAACAGAAATATTGTCAGTAGAAGCTTCAATTTCCACTGTTACGCGTTTCTGTTCAATTCCCAAATCAGAAACTTGTGTTTCCGCTTTAGGAAATATTTTTGTCACTTCACCATCAATGGTTTCATCATCATTCAGGTAAATAACAACTGGTGTTCCAACTTCAATCAAGGTAACATCACTATCGAGTATATCAGATTTGAAATAGACATGTAAGACATTTGCAATCTCAAAAGTCACCTTTCCAGTTGTAACATAATCGCCAGATTCAATAAACCTATTTAGCACAACACCTGACTCATTCGCTCGAATTTCATGACGTGATTTCTTGACTTCAAGCATTTCTATTGCGGATTCTTGAGCCTTGATTTCAGATGCATATTTATTTTTTAAAGCTTCTGACAATCCCTTTCTAAGCTGAACAAGGGCTTGATATTTACCATTAACGTCTTCTTGTGCTAAATCCAAAGATTTTTTGCTGTCTTCTAATCCCTGAGTACTGATTGCGCCTTTTTCAGACAACTTCTCGTTTTTTTCATATGTGCTTTTGTAGCTGTCTCTTGAAATGACTGATGCGTTATATGCAGATTCTGCTTGTCTGATCATTTCTCTAGCATTCGGTTCTAAAGCATCTTCAAAAGCAAATTTAAGTGCACTCAGTTGTTCATTTGCAATCACTATCTCATTTTCTATATCTGTTGTATCAACTGTAGCAAGTAGTTCACCTACTTCAACCTGGTCACCAATATCCTTATGCCATTCATTAACAGTACCATTCACAAGTACAGAAACATTTTTTGATTGTCGAGATGTAACTTGTGCTTCCTCTTCTATTATGTCTCTCACAAGTCCTACATCTATGTTTTCCATCTCAACGATCATCACTCCAGCACCCGACATGGCCATCATTCCAAGACCAATGACAATACCCGTTATGATAGCAAGAACAATATTTCTTCGTTTAATTAGATGTTTCATGTTCTTATCCTCCTATGTCATCCTGTTCTTCAGAGCTTCAATGAAGTCTAACTTATGAATACGAGAGTATGTAGCAACTTGTGCTAAGAGAACAAATCCTAGCGTCAGTAGTCCAGATACTATATACGATTCTAGGGGAACATCCACCTTCATTGTGTACAACTCCGTGCTAAATGTTTCAGCCATACCGTCAAGCATTGCTCTACCAATAGGGACTCCAATTAGAACACCTAGTATACTCATTACTACATTTTCCCTGACCAAAATGAAAAATATTTCATTCTTTTTGAAACCCATGACCCTCAATGAAGAAAACTCTAATCTTCTTTCGAGAACACTCATAACTGATGAGTTATAAACAATTGCAAATCCAAGGATTCCAGCAAAAATTATAAGAATTGAAACACTTGCGAGTGTCAGTTCCAGGAATTCCTCGAAAATTTTCATTAAATCTAGATTGGATTGCACTGATGATATTTTTGGAACATCGTCAAGTTCATCTTTTATGGAGCCATAACTGGTTAACATTGCCCCGTTGATAATTCCATGTTCTAAAAACTGTTCCTGCATATATGGCAAATCCATATAAATATTCATTCCCAAACTTTGATCTATTATTGAAACAACTTTAACATCCATATCATCTCGCCCTGGAATAAAAGTATTAATCCTAAGTAAATCTCCTTCATTCACATTTAGGTACTTTGCAAGACCTTCTGTAATAAAAAGCCCTTTACTAGGAAGCTTTAATATATTTCCATCAAGATCTTTAAACCTGTACATAGTTGTCTTAGATGGCATACCTACAATTGTGACAATTTTCTTTTTCCACAAATGCTCTACTTCAAAGGGGTACTCTAATTTAGGATCAATTTCCTTATATTTAATTAAACTCTTTATTTCATTAATCGCAGAATCATTTACAGGTTCTGAGAAATTAATGTTGTAATCCATTCGCAGGAATTTTGAATAATGGTCATTGAATATTTGATCAAAGGCATTTGTCTGAAACATCGGAACCATCATAATTGCATAGGTTAACGATATTCCAAGAACTATAAACAAAAATCTTTTCTTTGAGCGCAACAAATTCCTTACAACAATTTTCTCTGTGAATGAAAGGTATTTCCAAAGGACTGTCCGTTCTAAAACAGTACGATGCCCTTTTTTAGGTGGCTCAGGTCGCATGGATTCTGCAGGATGAATACTCAACACAGTCCTTGCTCCAAATACGCCAGCAACTGCGGAAAACACAGCTGAAATCAATACCGCTGACAACAAATACTGTGGATACAACCTTATTTTCAAGAATGGAATAAAGAAAAACTGTGTATACATTTGTGTCATGCCAGCAGACAATAGAGCTCCTAGGGTAACGCCTATCACCGAACCAACCGTACCTATCATCAAACAATACTTTGTATAATGCCAAACTATTTCGGTGTTGTTGTATCCCATTGATTTAAATACACCTATTGAAGTTCTGTCATTTCTGACAGTACGACTTATCATAATAATCATGATACTAGCAGCAACAAATAAAAAGACAAAAGGCACAGACTTCGCCATTTTTTTCCCACCTTCTATCTCTTCAGAGACAAGACGATGACTTAGTTGATCTTTTTTCTGATAAATCCTTTTAATTCCATATCGGTCTAGGGTGTCCTCAACACGTTCTTGGAGGATATCAAGATTCACACCTGCCTCTGCTTTAATAAGTATCTGATTATAATACCCTGTCATGCCAAAGCTGTTCATAGCAAATTCTTCTGAAACAAATACAACGCCGAACTTCCCTGGTGCAGGGAGCATAGACTGCTCGTTCTCCATAAGGTAAACATATTCTGGACTTGATACAAAAGCTTTTATATCAAGTTCATATTCTTTTCCAAGTATTTGTGGTTTTATTTTTCCATCAATAACCAAATTACGAGCGGTTGCAAACTGGTCAAATACATATGCATCTTTATTATTCTCTTTAATTTGGGAGCCCTCATAAAAATGAAGATCATTGATTTTGTACTCATTTGTTGGTAGGGATTCAATTCGGACAGTTACTTTTTCATTCTCGTCTTTCACTTTTAGAGGTACATCATACTGTATTCGTCCTTGTGCGTGTATGACACCTTGGAGTTCCATAACATCTTGAACACCCTTTTCAGGTACCTTCAAAGTCTCAACATATATGTCTGCAAAATTAGCTTCATCGTAATAAAAGTTCAATGAATTCTCTAGATTAACCATTGCCATTGTGAACGCGACATACGTCAAAAGCCCAACCGAGATTACCAGAGAAATTGCAATGAACTGACCAACATGATGAGATACCATTCTCACCAGTCTTACATTCATTTTTCTCATTACCACTCAATCCTTTCAGGGTTAATTGGATTCTCATTATAATGATCCTCTGTAATCTTACCTGATCTTAATCGAATTACACGATCTGCCATTTGACCAATTGCCGCATTATGCGTTATAACCATCACCGTTTTTTTCATTTCCTTATTGATCTTACTTAACAACTTTAGGATTGTAAGACCTGTTTTAAAATCTAAAGCGCCAGTTGGTTCATCACATAATAAAATCTTTGGATTCTTAGCAACTGCACGTGCAATAGCAACACGTTGCTGTTCGCCACCAGACATCTGAGCAGGAAAATGATCTTGTCTTTCCGTTAACTCAACAGCATCTAGAATTTCTGTAATATCAAGCGGATCATTACATATTTCCGTTGCAAGTTCTACGTTTTCTTTAGCGGTTAAGTTTGCCATCAGATTATAGAACTGAAACACAAACCCCACTTCATTACGTCTGTACGCTGTTAATTGTCGATCTGTGTAATTTGTAATGTCAACATTATCAAACACGACTTCACCATCACTTGGAACGTCCATACCCCCTATTACGTTTAGAAGAGTACTTTTCCCTGAGCCAGATGGACCAAGAATCACAACAAACTCGCCTTCTTTAATTGTAAAGGTAATGTCTTGTATCGCATTTACTGTCACTTCACCCATCTGATAACTTTTCGAAAGACTTGTAACCTTTATAAATTCGCTGTTCATGTCTTCACCCCGCTTTGCAAGTTCTATATACGTAGTTTTACTCGCTCTTTAATTTCTCAATTAAACTTAACATATCAATCGGGAGTTCTGCTTTTAGCTCTATCATTTCTGCTGGACGGGCAAGTCTAAAAACCATTCTGGAACAGTGAAGTGCCTGTCTGTTAATCGACTCATGATTCCCACCATAAAGTTCGTCACCATATAGAGAATGTCCAATATGTCTAAAGTGAACTCGAATTTGGTGTGTGCGTCCCGTTTCCAACTGTATTTTTACAAGTGTCGCATTTTTATATCTTTCAATAACTTCAAAGTGTGTTACACACTTCTTGCCGTCTTCCATGACTTTACGTTCTATATCCATCTCATTTTCAAGGCCTATAGGTGCATTAATAGTCCCTTTGTCATCTTCAATACGTCCCATTACAATCGCAGTGTATTCTTTGGTCACTTGGTTTGCGATCATTTGGTCCGAAATCACCGTTTGGGCATAAGGATTTTTTGCTATCATCATTAAGCCAGATGTGTCTCTATCTAACCTGTTTATAAAGCGGATTTTTATATCAAGCCCTTCGTCCATAAACAATTTAGCTACCCCATTGGCCAGTGTTCCACTCGGATGACCTTTGGTAGGATGTACCACTAAAAAGGGTTGTTTATTCACTATAAGAAGGTCTGCATCTTCAAACACAACCCCAACAGGGATCTCTTGTGGTTCGAAAATGTTTTTCTCCATTTCCATCTCTATGGTTATCAGATCACCTTTTCTTATACGTGAATTGAGTGATACTCGCTGATCATTTAATTTTATAGCCTTTTCTTTTTTTGATCTTCTAATCATTCTACCTGAGAGGTCCATGCTTTGATGTAATACATCCATTAGTTTCATTCCAGCATCTTTTTGCTCTGTTACGTATTCAAGCACATGTGTTTTATATTCCAAAACTGACCTCCTCAGTCTGTTCATACCCTAGATATTCCAAACTATCCATACCATTACGAAAGGCAGAATAAAAGCATAAGCCGAAACTTATGCTAACAAATCTTACTATCCAATCAAGTACTCTAAAACAAGATACGAGTTCGTTGTCTCTTCAAGTAGAAGAATATAGTACGGAAATGATATATTGCAAAATCTCACAAGTTCCTTCTCATCTTCAACATTTCTCCCAAAATCTAAAACATTAACATTCACATCTAACCAACCGTACTTCTCAAGCTGATCGGCATGAACGGACTTTATAAGCTCTTTTGGGACAGAGCCAAATACATTTCCGTGTATTGTCTTATGCTGTTTCCAGAACTCATTATGCTGATTAATAGCCATTGCTTTCATCAACTGCTCCGTTCTTTCCTCAGCAAAAAACTCCAAATAGTTGCCTTCGAATATATCAATCCGCTTCGTTGGCTTATATAAGAAATTAATTGTATTTATAATATTGTAAGGTCGAGACATGGTTTTCTTGTTATCTTGATTTGACAAGACAACTGAATCGGCAGCGATAACCGCTTTACCAAATTCCTGTTCAATACTAGAAAGCATTTTTCTAACATCTTTTATTTGACCCTGAAAACCTTCAAGATCTAATGCCACCATAGATTCTTCCATTTCTCTAACTGCGTTTTTTAAATTCTGAACTTTTTTATGCATACTCAACCCCCGAGGTCTGTTTAACCAGGTTATTACTATAATTATAACAGATCAACTTTTCCATGAAAACCCATGTTATTCTTACCCTCAGTGTTTATTATAAACATTTTTTGAAAACTGGACTGACTTTCAAATCACCTAGACATAAATCAAGTTTTTGCCTATAAGAAAAGAGAAGCCGTTGCATTCGCAACCACTTCTCTTTCAAAATTAAATAGTTTACTCAACATTTTTTATAAATCTAAATTCTCTAATAAATATTATATATAATAGCAAGTCATTAGTAGCCCAAAATGTTAAATCCACAATCTACATGCATGATTTCACCTGTCACTGCTGAACCCATATCACTTAAGAAGAATACGGCTGCATTGCCCACTTCTTTTTGAGTCACCAATCTACCTAGAGGCGCTTTCTCGATAAAATGGCGTCCTATTTCATTAAACTCGCCAACACCCTTTGCTGCCAGTGTTTTAATTGGACCCGCAGAAATTCCATTCACTCGAATACTTCTAGAGCCAAGGTCATGTGCGAGATACTTAACACTAGATTCAAGTGCTGCTTTTGCAACCCCCATAACATTGTAGTTCATTACTACTCTTTCTCCACCTAGGTAGGAGAGTGTAATAATGCTTCCACCTTCTGTCATATACTCAGTCGCATGTTTTGTAACAGCAACAAGTGAGTATGCGCTAATGTCATGAGCCATCTTGAAGCCTTCTCTTGACGTGTCCATGTACAGACCGCGCAGTTCGTCTTTATTAGCATGAGCAATACAGTGTGCAAGACCATGAATTTCTTTGACTTCTTCACCTATTATCTTAAATGCTTTTTCGATGTCGTCATCATCCGCAACATCACATTCCACACACATACATCCCTCAAGACCAGCATCGGATAGAAGTTTCTCAATACCTTTTAGACTTCTTTCGCCGTAGTAAGTGAATATTAGATTTGCGTTTTGTGCTGCACACATCTCAGCAATACCCCACGCAATACTCCATTTATTTGCCACACCCATAATGACAATGTTTTTATCTTTTAGCATACCGCTCATTGTGTTCCTCCTGACAATCTGGTGTTAGTACCTGATACTAAACCTACCAAAATTATAACCTATTTATACATCACGTGCAAGATAAAATAACATGAAGTTGAGAAGGTCGTTTCGGGTATACATACTAAAAAGGATTCATAAAATCTTAAGTATTTTTTGTTGTCTCTTGGATTATAATACAAATTAGAGAAATATATTCATACACGAGGCGATACTATGAGCAATGTTGTATTATCAAAACTATCAATTATTATATTAACAGCACTCATGATCATTGGAGGCTACTATTTTGTAGGAAAAATGATCATACTTCTTATGCCCTTCATTATAGGTCTGTTCATTTCCAAGTTAATTAATCCAGCTGTAACACTTCTATATAAGAACTTGCGGATACCAAGAGGGGTTTCGACTCTTGTCCTCCTTTTTGGAGTGATATTTGGCATTGGTTTTGGTGCTGTTACACTCGCTGGAAGGATTTCACAAGAACTTATAGGGCTTTCCACTCAATTTCCAATTTGGAGTGCGTCTATGGTCGACTACATGCAAAATGTTGCCAATTCACTACAAGATCTGAATTTTGGTCTTCCTGGAACTGTTTCGGGTTACATATCAACAGGTATGCAGTCTATTATGTCAAAACTAGGAGAAGTTTCAACTGTTGTGGGCTCTACTATGTTGACTGCAGTTACATCAGTTCCTAATATTCTTTTCTTTATTGTCATTATGTTTGTTTCAGCATTTTTCATGACAAAGGACAAGGAACGAATCGACAAATGGTTACAGCCAGTCATCGCTGGCGAGTGGACACGAAATGAGAAAGTTCTAATTATTAAGCGCGATGTACTTGGGGTTTTGTGGGGCTACTTAAAAGCACAACTCATACTCATGAGTTTGACTTTTGTAGAATCTGCAGTTGGTCTAATGATAATTGGTGTTGATTACCCGATTCCAATTGCTCTTGGTATAGCACTTATTGATGCTCTCCCTATACTTGGTCCTGCAACAATATACATTCCATGGATCATTACAAAGCTTGTTATTGGAGAATATGGTGTTGCTGCTTCATTGTTCATATTATACCTAGTCGTCACTCTTGCAAGGCAAGCACTTGAACCGAAAATTCTAAGCACGCAAATAGGAATTTACCCTTTGGTTACTCTTCTGTCTATGTACATAGGCCTTAGAACCATAGGCTTTTCTGGGATTATACTTGGACCAGTAACAGTCATAGTTATACTATCACTTTTCAAAACTGGTTTATTACCCACCCCGCATTTTATCGAACGAAATAATGATGATAAACAAAATGATTCGGCATAAGTCGAATCATTTTTTTCATGAAAACGATTTCAACTTTGTTTTGGACTATTTACAATTCCTTAAAACATGCTATAATTATTCAAAAGCAAGTCTTTTATCAAGCACAACGGCGTGCGCGACGAAAGGCGATTTTTTGTGCCCATTTTCAGTTGTATACTGTATACAACTTGTATTCATTTCATAATTCTACGTACTATGAGGAGGAAACCAAATGCTTTACTACCTAGAGCCAGAAAGTTATAAGGCGGCAACTCTGAAGGATATTCTAGACAGCCATCCAGAAATCAAATTTGCATCACTCATTGCAGTCGATCTTGGCAATAACCATACAGACGAAAGAATTCCTATTGAAATAATGAAGGATGATGTTGAAGCATTCCTTAGAAAGGGTGTTCAAACAGATGGTTCTTCGGTTAACCTTCCTAAAATTGCAGACATAAACAACGCAAAAGTTGATTTGATTCCCGATCTATCTGTTAAATGGTTTGTGGACTACAACCCAAATCATTTTGACGATGAAACTGGTAAACCAGTTGGAACGCTAATGATTCCAGCATTCCTAGAGCACGATAGTAAATTTGTTGGTTCACGTGCGATTCTTAAAAACGCTATGGAAAGCTTCCAAAGCGAAATTGTCAGTATACTTAAGAAGCACCCAGAACAGTGTTCCATTCTAGGATTCAGCAGTGCAGACGATATTGAAAAAGTTGAACTTACAACAGCTACTGAGCTTGAGTTCTGGGTTAAAACACCCGACCACCGCTCTGATATAGAAAAACTATCTACATCTCAAACACTTAAAGAGCAATACTGGAAACGTACAGTGGGTCCCGTACGTACGGCTCTAGAACAATCTCTTGAAGCTCTAACTCAACTCGGTATGAAACCAGAAATGGGTCATAAAGAGGTTGGTGGTGTGCCATCTAAGCTTAAAGGTACAAACAAGTGGGCTGGTATTATGGAGCAAATTGAAATTGACTGGGAATATGATGAAGCCCTTCAGTCAATTGATAATGAACTTTTCGCAAAGAATGTTATTAAAGACACATACGAACGTAATGGTCTTGTCCTCAAATACGATGCAAAACCTATTGAAGGTGTAGCAGGTAGTGGCGAACACCACCATGTTGGAGCAGCATTAATATTAAAGAATGGCAAGCGTGTTAACCTATTCGCTTCCCCTGATATGAAAGCAGACTATATGAGTGTTGCTGGATGGGGCGCTCTAATGGGTATTCTTAAAAACTATGAAGTTGTTAATCCGTTTGTTACATCTACAAATGATGCATTTAATAGACTTAAGCCTGGATTTGAGGCACCAGTGTGTACTGTTGCGTCTGTTGGTCACAGCGTTGAAATTCCAACACGTAATCGTACAGTTCTTGTAGGACTTGTTCGTGATATGGACTCTCCTCTTGCAACACGTTTTGAACTTCGTGCACCAAACCCTAACACAAACTCTTATCTTGCGACGGCAGCGTGTTATATGACAATGCTTGACGGAATTAAAGCAGCATTAGCATCTGGGCTAACAGCTTCTGATCTTGAAAAAGAATTCTCTAAGCCCTATGGTGTTGAAAAATTCTACCTGGAAAAAGATAGGGCTTATCGTTCTGAAGAAGATGTATTCGAGGACTATACAGAAGATGAACGTAACAAGTTCTTTGCAAAACCACCTGCAACAGTTTGGGAAAACCTACAAAACTTCGAAAACTATGATGAAAAAGTTAGTGTTCTTTCCGCTACTAATGTATTTAATGATAAGGTTCTTGATTCGTACAAGGAAACTCTTGCTATGCAGTGGACAACTGAACTTAAAAATAGAATCGTACCTTCAAATATGAATCTTGTTCGCCGTTTCCGTAAACTACATGGCATTGAAGATATTACTGATCTCGATGTTGTAAACTGGGAAAAAATCAATGCTATACGCTTCCACTTAATGAAGGACAGTATGACAGAGAAATCTCTTTTCACTCGTATCAGAGAAGGTATCGAAGAAGGTAGCTTCAGCACTGTTTCTGACCTTCAGCTTGAAATGGCTACTGAAATGAATATTCTAATGCAACTATATCTTGAATATAAGCAAAACCTTATCTTTATTGAAGATTAATTCTACGCTTATATATTCATAAAACTATGTAATAGAAAATGCTCCTGCAAAATTGCAGGAGCATTTATTATTTCATCATGTCATTTGGTTAAGACTAAAAATGTGTATTCCACATTTCAACAGCCCTGTTATACCCTGCTTTAAACTGCTTATTACAAAAATCTGTCTCAAACCTCAACGTATCCATTGGTAAAAACGATTCTATTGGATCAATGATTATAAGCTGACTCTCATCATAATGATCCAGTACATACGCAGGAATAGCATAGTTTGGTTGAAATGGCACAAGAATTATTCTGTCTACCTTCTCGTGAGTAAAGGGTTCCAAAAAGTGGTTGTTGAGTATTCCACCATCCAGGGACATATCATTATACTCACCATGAATAAGCTCCTCTTTAAAACTATCAAACAAATACTTACTATCAAATGTTTCAAGAGACTCACGATCTAATTTCAAACCAGTTGGTTTTGGTAAAAGAGCGGAAAATCTAATTCTCTTTAATCCTTCTTCTTTATTAAATTTTACCAAATCATCATAAGACTCCACTAACCTACAATCAATTACATTTACATAATTTACGTAAAATGCTTTCAGCTCATGACCAACACTCTTAAGATCCTTTAACTGATTGATTAGAAATACATTTTCTATGACATTATCGTCTTCTTTTACATAACTTAAACCAGATTCGTCAACATCTAGCCACATATCTTTTAGAGCTTCATACTGTCCTTTATATATGTAATACCCATTAATTGCACCAATAGATGTTCCCGTAACTACATCAAACGTGACTCCCAGTTCGTGCAGTGCATAGACCACCCCTGCTTGAAATGCACCTTTGGCACCGCCACCTTGCAGATATATTCCAGTCATTATATCTCTCCTATCCTTCTACTATTATTATAGCCAATAATCAAATTTCGATAAACACCTATATAGTAAAAGAACATATACCTTTTCCTTCGCAATTAAAAAGCCAGAAAAATGTGTAAAAACATTTTTCTGGCTTATTTCAATCAATATTAGATTCTAAATTACTTATCGCCAAGCTTGTGGGTAAATAGGCCTGATCTAAGCTTTGGTTCAAACCAAGTTGACTTAGGAGGCATAACTTCGCCAGCATCAGCAACACCGATAAGGTCTTCCATTGTTGTTGGGTACATAGAGAAAGCTACTACCATATCTTTAGCGCATCTCTCTTCTAGTTCCTTAAGACCTCTAATACCACCAACAAAATCAATTCTGTTGTTAGTTCTTGGGTTATCGATACCTAGAATTGGAGCTAGAAGGTTATCTTGAAGAATAGATGCATCAAGACGACCAACTGGATCTTCTTCATTCCAGTTACCTGCTTTAGCAGTTAGAACAAACCACTTGCTATCTAGGAACATACCAAATGTCTTTTTAGCCATTGGTCTGTAAGGTTCAGTACCTTCAGCTTCAACAACGTCAAATTTCTCAGAAACTTTTGCCATGAATTCTTCAGAAGTATTTCCATTCAGATCCATAACAACTCTATTGTAATCCATGATGAATAGGTCTTCGTCTGGGAAAATTACTGACATAAAGAAGTTAAACTCTTCGTCGCCAGTGTAGTTAGGGAACTCTTCTCTTCTTTTCATACCAACTTTTACAGAAGAAGCTGATCTATGGTGACCATCTGCTATGTAAAGGTAGTCAATCGTGTTGAATAGGCCTTGAATTCTTTCAATTATAGCAACATCGTCAATAGACCATACAATATGCGTGATTTCATCTTCAGAAACGAAGTTGTATACTGGCATATGGAACTTGATCCAGTCATTTACGATTGTATTGATTTCATCATTTTTTCTGTAAGTCAGGAAGATAGGCGCCGTGTTAGCGTCACAGTAATCAAAGTTATTGATTCTATCTTGCTCTTTTTGTGGACGAGTAAATTCGTGCTTCTTAATTGTTTCGTTCATGTACTCATCGATTGATGTACAACCTACAAGACCAGTTTGAACTCGGCCATTCATAAGTTGACGGTAGATGTAGTATTTTGGAGCTTCATCTTGAACTAGAATACCATCAGCTTGTAACTGATCAAGATTTTTACGAGCAGTCTTATAAACTTCTTCATCGTATTGGCTCATTTCAGCAGGAACATCCATCTCTGAACGAACTACATGAAGGAATGAATGTGGATTGCCTTCAGCCATTGCTGCTGCTTCTTCTCTATTCATTACGTCGTAAGGTAGTGATGCTACCTTTTCAACTAGGTCTTCCTTAGGTCTAACGCCTTTAAAAGGTCTAACTATTGCCATTTTCAGGCCTCCTTAAACTTTTTTACAGGTTTGAATTGGATGTGATATACACCCACTTCTTATTATAAATTTTCGTATATTTTCATTCAACCTAGAATCGATGTAATTCCAATTTTATTTAGATATTCAACTATTCTAAGTAGCTTATTCATATCTTATTTGAAGAAATCTAGAATTGTTTCGTACGTTTCGATACCAATTCTTAGCTGTGCTTCTGCAGTAGATGCACCAATGTGTGGTGTAACTGAAATTGCAGGATGGTTACAGATATCTTCGCGCTTTGTAGGTTCTTCTTCAAATACGTCAAGAGCTGCAGCTGCAACTTTACCGTTTTCAAGAGCCTTTAGAAGTGCATCTTCATCAACAACACCACCACGAGCAACATTAACTAGACGAACGCCATCTTTCATCTTAGCAAACTCAGCTTCGCCAATTGTAGGTGCGCCAAGGAATGGAATGTGAAGAGAGATGAAATCTGACTTTTCAAGTACTTCTTCCATATCTACCTTTTTGTATTGAGGTGAGTCTAGATGTACATGATGGTCAGCATAAATTACGTCCATGCCTAGTGCACGAGCACGTGATCCAACTTCTTGACCGATACGACCAAAGCCGATAAGACCAAGAGTCTTGCCCATTAATTCTACACCCTTGTATGCTTTTTTGTTCCACTCACCTTTTCTCATTGTTACATTAGAAACGTGGATGAAACGTGAAATAGCAAACATGTGAGCAATCGTCAACTCAGCAACAGAAGCGCTTGAAGCTTTAGGTGTGTTGCGTACTGCAATACCTTTTTCTTCTGCATACTTGTGATCTATATTATCAATACCAACGCCTGCACGAACTACAAGCTTTAATTTGCCAGCTTCAGCTGCAACATCAATAAGTGGTTGTCTAACTTTTGTAGCAGATCTAACAACCAGTACATCAAACTCAGTAACTGCTTTATCGAGATCAGCGCCAGCAATATGATCTGTCACAACTTCGTGACCTAGACCCTTAAGGTAATCAACAGCAACTTTATCCATGCCATCATTTGCAAGAATTCTTAACATGATTCTTTCCTCCCAAGATACACCTGTTAGAAATGCTAAGCAACTTCAGATTGCTCATAACGTAAAACTCGCTATATATGTTTCGTCTTGAAAA
>LQAE01000011.1_pt1 | contig 125706 bp, 115 predicted proteins | sample 1535771 | NCBI WGS metagenome assembly LQAE01 (sample SAMN04331582, study PRJNA305678) | bioreactor metagenome | isolation source: bioreactor_1 inoculated with Wadden Sea sediment 1st replicate of a... | place: Germany:Bremen
CCGGCAGGTCGAAAAACAGAGCCAGGGAGAAGGCACCTGAGTTGAATTCTGCGATGTTCTCATTGTGGGGGAACATCCTACCTTCCGGGAACAGATGGATACTGCGGTCGGTCTGCTGCAGGATATGGCCGATGGGCTTGATGATCCTTCCCGGCTGATCCTGCGGGATGGGAAAACCACCGAGACATCGGATGAAGAACGAGAACAGCCGGTTCTTCGTGAAGGTCTCCTCAAGACCTGAGAAATAGGTCCTTTTCGGCCATATCGCCTCTGCTACGAACCCGGGATCAAGGTAGTGCAGATGGTTGGATACGAAGATCACCTGACCTGTGTGCTTGAGGTGCTTACGATTCCGTACCCTGAAACGGTAGCAGCATACATATACAACACTCTGCAGGATGAAGACGATATGAAAGATGATCTCCGAGATGGTGGTAAAGAGTCGGGAGGTATGGAATATGGTTATCGTACTGTTCGGTCTTTCCATGAGTACCCCTTCCCTGTCAGTGTGATATATAACCCGTGGAGGAACATGATGACGATCAGCGTCATCGTAGGACCGTACAGCAGCAGTGTCTTCAGTGAGTTGCGCTGAAAGATCGATGTCTGTGCCCAGGATGCATACAGGAGCGAGACTGCGAACAGCAGTCGAAGCGAGACCTGAAGCCCGAAGATCAGCTGATAGATCAGCACCAGTGCAGGGAAGATCATGAACAGAACGACAAGAGGGACTGCGAGTATGGGGATGAGCACATGTGTATCGAAGAAATCGATGATACTTCGAGATATCCCTTTGAACGAAGCCCGGAATGAGTCGTACATCCTGCAGGAGACCACCGATCCTATATCAAGAAAGGCCTGATGAAACCCATGGGAGATCAGGAGTCTGGACAGATGTATGTCATCGGTGATCGCATCTCTGATCTCATGAAAGCCACCCAGAGCTGTGAAGACTGCTGCATCGATACAGATGTACTGACCGATGGCAAGCCCGAACAAGGGGTTCTGTGATCGACGCTGGAGCCATAGCGGGGTAATATAGAGAATATTGAAGTGCATGGCAGAGACGACGGCCTGACATGAGATGGAGGGCAGTTCCTGTTTCGGATACCCTGAGATCATATCGACATGATTGGCTGTGATATTGGTATGGGCGAAGGAGAGACTCTCTTTCGCATGGATGGTATCGGCATCTGTGAACAGGAGGTACTCACCTTCTGCAAGCTCTGAGAGCTGCTGGAGGGCATAGTTCTTACCATTCCAACCCTCTTTCAACGGTTTTCCCCGCACCGCCTTCAGTCTGCTGCTGCTCTTCGCATACGAGCAGATGATATCCCAGGTGCTGTCTGTCGAGTTGTCATCAAGTACGATGACCTCATAATTATCATAATCCTGAGCAAGAAGGGACCTGAGACAGGCGCCGATGGAAGCCTCTTCGTTCCGTGCCGGTATCAGCACGGAGATCATAGGTCCGGTACGCGCTGCCGCCGTATGGGTATGTCTGATCATGAAGATGATGTTGCTCAGAGAGAACAGGAATGTATAGAGACCGATGACCAGGACTATATCGGTGAAGATGTCTTCTATCATGATAGGGTAAGCTTATACAATGGGAGCATCGAGGTCAATCTGTCTGATCTCCACATGAGCTGCTGCAGTCATAACTCGTCTCTCAGCTCCCTGATGTAGGTATTGTTGGGATAGATCTCCTGTGCTGAACGGTAATAGACCTCTGCAAGCTCCTTGTTCTTGTGTTTTGCTTCGATGATACCAAGACTGGAGTAGACCGTGAAGGCCTCCGAGGGCAGCAGTTCTATCGAAAGGAGACTCAGAAGCAGTTCTTTTGCCTTTTTGGTATCACCGCCGAACAGAGACGGGGTATAGATGAGTTGGTTGCTCTTCAATATGATCGATCTGGGATTGTCGGTATCCATCTTCCAGACCTTCTGGGTGATGTTGTTTGCCTTCATCCCATAGGTGAAGAGATTCTTTCTCTCATCCATAAGGAAGAATGCGCCGTTGATCTCACCCTCGATCAGCAGCTGTTCTACCGATGGATCCTTTCCCGGTATACGGTCAAGGAGTTCCATCCCGGCTTCAAGATAGTTCGCTGCAAGGCGATGATCCCTGCAGTAGTCCTCAAGGATATGCTGCCGTCCCATGACAAGGGTCGCTCTGGCCTTTCCGGTAAGACGGGAACCCTCTGACAGGGGGGCTGCATCCAGCCATTCGTAGAGGGCATCATACATCTCATTGATACGTTCCAGCGGGGCACCATTATAGATGAGGTCATAGAAGGCGGTGAACTCACTTGAGCTGTAGATCTGCTGTACCTCGGTATCCTCATAGCCTGCAGACCACAATGCGCTCTGGACGGATACGAGCAGCAGGGTAATCACGATCAGGGAATATAGGGTCTTTCGGTTGATTCGGTGTACTCTCATCAGTCCAGTATATACCAATAGTGCAGGGGCAATAAAGGAGAAACCATGAGTTCTGATGAAAAAGGGGACAAGCCGGACAGGAGCCAGAGACCGTATGAGCACATCATAATATTGTGCTATATGCACTGAGATTTCTTGCAAATCAGCGCAAAGGTAGTTAGAGTATGTGCATGGGATCATATATCATTCAAGGGGGGAAACCCCTGAGCGGCGAAGTGACCGCAAGCGGTAATAAGAATGCGGCGCTGCCGTGTATCGCAGCGACGCTGCTGACCGATGAGGCTGTAGTACTGAAGAACCTTCCGGAGATAGAAGATGTTCATATCATGTTCAAGATCCTCCAGGGACTGGGATCCGAAGTGAAGCACCTGAGTCCCGGAACGTATCAGATTCAGACCGGTGATATCTCAGGTACCATAGATGCGGTACTCGCAGATCTCATACGTGCCTCGATCCTGTTCGCAGGTCCTCTGCTCGGCAGAGTCGGCAAGGTGGTCCTTGCCCCGCCGGGAGGGGATATCATCGGACTGAGACGACTTGATACACATTTTCTTGCCTTCGAAGCCCTTGGTGCAGTGTCCCAAGTCACCAATGATCGGTATATCGTCATCGAGGCAGCAACCCTTACCGGCAGCGATATATTTCTCGACGAAGCATCGGTGACGGCCACAGAGAACGCTGTGATGGCCGCGGTACTGGCCGGAGGGAAGACGGTCATCCGCAATGCGGCAAGTGAGCCTCACGTACAGGATCTGTGCCGGATGCTCAGCAGGATGGGAGCCGAGATCACAGGGATCGGCTCGAATCTGATCCATATAGCAGGAGTTCCCCGGCTCGGCGGCTGTGAATACACCATCGGTTCAGACTACATGGAGATCGGATCCTATATCGGACTTGCCGCAGCGACCGGAGGAGAGATCACGATACACGGGGTGCAGCTCGAACATCTGCCGATGATCCGTCTGGGATATAAGAAACTCGGTATTACATGGGAAGAGGATGGTCAGTCACTCCTTGTCCCGGCTCTCCAGAGTCGGGTGATATGCACCGATGTCAGCGGGATGATGACCAAGATCGATGATGCTCCCTGGCCGGGATTCCCAGCAGACCTGCTGAGTATCATCACGGTCATAGCGACCCAGATGCAGGGGACGGTACTCGTGCATGAGAAGATGTTCGAATCACGGATGTTCTTTGTGGACATGCTCATCAGGATGGGGGCCTTCATCGTCCTGTGCGATCCGCATCGCGCGGTGATCTCAGGACCATCAAGACTCCATGGGGCTCTGGTCACCTCTCCTGATGTGAGAGCTGGTATGGCACTGGTGATCGCCGCATTGTCTGCAGATGGGAGAAGCGAGATCCAGAACGTCTTTCAGATCGAACGCGGATATGAGGATCTCTGTGGAAAACTCCATGCCCTCGGTGCTGATATCGTACGAAAAGACTGATGTATAATGAGTTGTATCATACCAATAAGCAAGTTATTAAGACTCTCTTAACAAGTTATCCACAAGTTATACCATAATGGGTACTCGGTAAGCGTCCTCAATGCTGTCAAGGTTTTTACATGAAGTTTTTCTACATAATTCTGTAAGATATAATAAAGCTATATATTGTATATAAATATAAAATTCTGCTTAACGAATGTTTTTTTAGGTTCGAAATAACGAAAAAAGTATGGGGAACACATGAGATCATTCAAGATTCTGCACAAGTTATCCACAAGTTGTCCAGAATCTGTGCAAAACGCTATCGTTTGATGATGCGGTACCCGTAACCTCGTTCTGCAATAACAAGTTCCTCATCGAAGCTCAGCACATATCTCAGCTTCTTTCTCAACTTCGAGATGGACATGTCAAGGCTTCTGCTGCCTGCATCGTTCAGATTCGGCAGACACTCGAGCAGCAGGTCCCGTTCGATGGGAAAGGGGGAAGCTCCTACCAGATATTTCAGAATGAGGTATTCGGTATAGGTTATGGAGACAGAGTTCTCATCGGTGATGACACGATCCTCTGAGAACCGGAACGAACGATCCTCGGTATAGGTGAACCGCTGCAGTGTCTGCCTGATGATCCTGCAGGCGAGCTCCTCGCCTGCAAACGGGTAGATGATGAAGTCCTTCACCCCATATGCAAGGGATGCTCGTATATGCTCTACCGGACCGAAGGCCATGATCGGATAGGTGTGTTCTATCAGCCGCTTCTGAGGGATCTCAAGCAGACTCCTGCTTGGTAATAGATAGGCATCATACAATGGCTGCGGCCTGAAGGTATCAAAGAATATGGGTTTGATCTCTTCAAAGGCTGTGAGAGCCTCAGCGATCTGCCGCTTCTCCTCATCATCGGCAAAACAGAAATTCACGATCAGACGTGCTTGTGATGAACATAGATCTTTCATGGTATATCCTTACATATGGAGTGTTGCGGGCATATAGAGATCATCGAACGTTCGGGTGGTAAGGGATATGATCCTGTCATGTGGAGAGCATATCACGCAGCGGGACAGAAAGGAAAACAATTCTCTCACATTTCCCGGCCACTTCTGTCTCTGTATGAGCTCGATGGTGGATGGAGAGAGGGAGTATTCTTCATGGTATCTGGTAAAGTAATATGATGCGAGTTCGGGGATATCCTCAAGATGCTCTCTCAGCGGGGGGATACATATGACCAGAGAGTTGATCCGGTAATAGAGATCATCCCGGAACCGTTTGTGCTGTATATCTGAGAGCAGCTGTCTGTTCGTGGCGCAGACGAACCTTACATCCACGCTCCTCTGGGTCGTATCACCCAACCGGTAGTAGGTCTTCTCCTCGAGGACTTTCAGCAGCTTCGGCTGCTGCTGTAACGGGATGTCGCCGATCTCATCAAGGAAGAGGGTCCCCTTCTGTGCAGCGGGCAGAAAGCCTATCTTATCCTGCAGCGCACCGGTAAAGGAGCCCTTTGCATGACCGAACAACTCTGATTCGAACAGGCTGTGACTCAACGTAGAACAGTTGAGCTCGACATACCTCCCGGTTCTGGAGGAGATGGTGTGGATCGCCTGTGCGGCAATGTTCTTACCGGTCCCGGTCTCTCCTAGCATCAGTACCGGTTCGTCCGCAGCCGCATAGGTGGCTATCCTTGATCTGACCGCGCGCATCATGGCAGAATTCCCGGCGAGCGGTATGGTCCGGGCGATACGCTGATGCTCATCCGGGATCTCAGATCGCTCTTCCAGCAGATGCATGAAGATCGACTGGATGATCTGAGTCCTCTCACAACCCGCGATACAGACTGTCTGTATCCTGTTGTGGTGGCACTTCTGATGGGACATGACCAGACCTTTGAACTTGCGGAATGCAAGGTCATTGAAATACCCACTATGATCATGGTCATTGCTTGAGAGGATGATCACGTCACTGTTCTTATGTTCGGTAGCCAGAAGGACTCTCTCCCAGATGTGTTCCTGTTGTATGGAAAAACTCTGTATGGCATACAGGTAACTGAACAGACGTTGATCCTTTCCAAAGCAAATGATGTCAATCATGTGAATTCCTTTATCTTATAGCAAGTATCACTCTCAGGTCATGATTTGTAAATAGTCCAGTCGGTGTAGGGATTAATATGGACATCTCTGTGTGGTGCTGAAGAGGTGTGTACTGTTTTATCGGTATAGATATGAAGCTATTGGTGGATATATGAACAAATCTTTATTGCAACTAATCACTCTACATTATAGAATATGTTCCTATGAAAAAGATAATACTAGCCACCTGTATATTATGTGTAGTTTCACTCTGTGTGTTATCGGCTCAAACACTTGAGACCGATGGGCTTGCTCTACAGGCAGTACCGTCACAGACCGAGGGCTCTATCAGTTCCGTAGAGAGAGGGTTCCTGAGGCTGGGGCTGCAGGAGACTGCCGGTCTCAAGCAGTTCGGGTACGATATGCTGAACGCCATGGTACCGAGTCGCTCATCCATCGTGAACGATGACTATGTACTGGGACCAGGGGATGATCTGAGGATCTATCTCTGGGGGGATTCCGTTGATTTTGGTACCCTGAAAGGGTACTACGAAGCGACTGTCGACCTTGATGGCGGACTGTATATAACCCCTGCCGGACGGCTTGCCGCCTACGGGCGTACGATCAAAGATGTCAACAGGACGCTCACTGAGATCCTGAACTTCAAGTACAGCAATGTCACCGTCGAGGTAGCTCCTGCCAGGATACGCGACTTTCCGGTCTATGTGAGCGGGTTCGTCAAGAATCCCGGGACCGTATCGGTCAACGGGCTGTGGTCTGTTGCTGATGTCCTCGGGGTCTCCGGTGGGATCGTCCCTGAAGGGTCCTTGAGGGATATACAAGTATGGAGAGGCGGTGAGCAGATAGCCATCGATCTCTATGATCTGTTCATCAGGGGGATCCCGGTGAGCCTCACCATGCAGGAGGGCGATGTGATCTACGTCCCGCCTGTCTCAAAGTCTGTTGCGATCACCGGACAGGTCAAGCGGGAAGGGATCTATGAGATGACCAGAGGCGAGACTGTGGGGGATCTGCTGACCTATGCAGGGGGCCTGCAGGTAGCAGGTGCTGCATATACCGTGCGGATCGTCACACAGGACGGCACCAGTGTCATGGTCTCTGAGGCTTCGTCGAACATCCAGGATATCACCAGCAGGATCGTGCATGATGGGGATCTGATCCTCCTTACCCCGAGCAACGTCTTCTCGTCGAATATCGTCGAAGTTGCCGGAGCGGTGCATTATCCCGGAATCTACAATGTAGAGAAGACTCCGATGCTATCGGGGCTCATCGAGCGGGTAGAGCTTCGTTATGATGCTGATATGGCCTCGGGACGATCTTCCGTGATGATTCAAGAGACGGGGATTCGGGTATCGTCTTCTCTCCCGGAGAGATCGCGGCAGGGACTGCGGATGTTGAACTGCTTCCCAACGACGTCATCCAGTTCTATACAGTCGAGCGGACCTACACTCAGGATCCGATACGGGTGACAGGGTTGGTAGAACGACCTGAGGTGATCAGCTATGAGCAGGGGATGATGCTTCTGGATCTTCTGCAGCATGTGACCTTCACCCGGGACATCTCGACTCTCCAGCTGCGCCTCATACGGGATCATGAGGTCCTTGAGCAGATCTATCTGCGTGATCTGCTTATCAAGGGTGATACCAGCAAGAATATCAGCTTACGTCCGGGGGACATGGCAGCAGTGGTGGAGAACGAGGATTCAGAGAACCTCAAAGGGGTAAGAGTACTCGGACAAGTCACGAGGCCCGGTGTCTACTCCTTTGAAGGGGATCTTCACCTCTCCGATGTACTCACTGCGGCCGGGGGCTATGCGGAACAGGCCTATCCTCAGGCACTCTATCTGATCAGGGAGTCCGTCAAGACCCGGCAGCTCGAACAGCTGAAGAAGACTATAACGGTCACCGCAAGTGAACTCAATGCATTAGAGGCGTCGGTCGCGGTTAAGACCGATCTCTCCTCTGCAGAGAAGAATATCATCGCCGCCCAGATCGAACAGCAGCGTTCTCTGCTTGAGTCAGCAGCAGAGAACCAGGGAGAGACCCTCGGTCGGATCGCCCTGAACATCCCTGCAACGATCGAGTCCCTCAAAGGGAGCACTGCTGACATCCTTCTGAGTGAGGGTGATCATATCTATATACCCGAACGTTCAGAGTATGTGACGATCATCGGGGATATCGACTCTACGATCGCTCTGCCCTATGAGAAGAACAAGAAGGTCAAAGACTACCTGTTCGAACTCGGAGGTCTGCGGTCGAAGGATTATACGATCTCGATCATGAAGTATAACGGGAAGGTGGTGAAAGAAGATAATCTCTTCTTTGGATGGAGTACGATCGAGGGACAGACCCTTGCCCCCGGCGATGTGATCATCGCTGTGAAGAAGATCTCCATACCGGCCGGACCCAACTGGTGGAAGGGCTGACACAGGTCACTGACTCCGTCTACAAAGTGGTCTACTCACTCAATGCGCTTGATTTCTTCGGGAACTGAGAGCTGATCTCCGACAGGATCATCTGTGTACAGGCTGCAGCATAGACGGCTGCAGTCTCTGCACGAAGGATGTTCGTTTTGAGAAAAGCCGGTGTGAAGCCGGCTTTTTTCAGGTCTGCTACCTCGGCATCAGAGAATCCGCCTTCAGGACCTATCAACAGTGATACTGGGAACTCCCCCTTCCGACCGAGCTCTGATGCTGCACGATGCACTGCTGCAGGCTGAGCGAGTTCAGCGGTTCCTGATGAAAGAAGATCCCGAGTCGAGACCGGTCCCAGTCCCTGATCAGCTCCCCCAGGGAGATCGGCCGGGAAATGGCTGTCATGACAGATGAACCACACTGCTGAAGGGCTTCATCACGGATCACTTCCCATCGGGAGATCTTGTTCATGGGGTCCTTCGTGAGGAAGTCAGGTACCGAAAAGGCACTCTGAACAGGAGTGAATGTATGGATGCCGATCTCTACGCTCTGTCTGATGAGCGTATCGAGCTTCTTCCCTTTGAGTACACACTGAAACAGATGGATCTCGGGAAGCTGTTCTACCGATGGCAGGGGATTCGATCCGGTCGTTCGAGACAGCTGCTGCTCCCTGACCGATACTCGGCAGATCCTGTTTCTGTGGTCGATCTGTTCGATCATCAGATCCCAGAGTCGGCCCTGAGCATCCCGACCGGGAAAGCATGACCCCTCGCTGAATCGGAGTACCCGTATGAGATAGCGATAATCCTTACCGGTAAGTTCGCACTCACGATCTCCGGCGAAAGAAGTGGGGAGAAGGAAGACTCTCATGACTTATGCTCCTGCTAAGACAGCATCTGCACTGTGATGTGGCGCTTTCTCGGTCCATCGAACTCACAGACATAGATGCCCTGCCAGGTACCGAGCAGCAGGGTCCCTCGGGAGACCGGGATCTGAACACTCGACCCCATCAGTGAGGCTTTGATATGAGCTGCAGAGTTACCTTCGGTGTGCTGGTAGCCGTCTTCGAAGGGGACGACCTGTGAGAGTTCATGGATCATGTCATGACGGACATCGGGATCGGCATTCTCATTGATGGTGATGCCGCAGGTAGTATGGGGGGAGTAGACGATGCACAGCCCCTCTTCTGCCCCGTTCGCCGAAACAAGCTGCGACACCTGATCCGTGATATCGACAAATGAGACCTGACCGCTGGTCTGTATGCTCAGTGCTTTGATCATATCATTCTCCCGTATTGAGGTATTCTACTGCTCGATTCAGCTGGATGTCAAAATCAAGATCATATGCGGGGGGGACATCCATGAGGTATTCATACTCCATACGGATGAACCTGCGTAAATAGCGTTCTGAGAGTGATGATCCCTCATCGATGAGAGCCTGGATGAACGCAGTTATCTGTGCATCATCCTCTACAGGGTTCATGGCTACAAAATCAGAGAAGGTCTTCTGTTCTGTGAGAGAGATGTAGTTCTCGATCTGTTCCTCGGTCAGTTCCGGGATCTCGACCGTGATATCGGGTTCGATACCTATCTTGTGGATATCGGCTCCGCTGGGGGTGAGATACCGTGCTATGGTTATCTTGAAGATATCCTTGCCGAACGGGAAGACGCCCTGTACGAGTCCTTTCCCGAACGAGGTAGAGCCTATGAGGGTTGCCCGTTCGTTGTCTTTGAGGGCCCCTGCCAGGATCTCTGATGTTGAGGCAGAACCGTTATCAATGAGCAGTACGATGGGTATCTCCTGCGGTATCAGTGTATTCTTTCGGGTGCCGAGCACCTGAGTCTCCTCAGGTTTTCTGGTCTCCATGGTCAGGACCACACGGTCTGACAGGAACATGTCTGCGATCTGCCGTCCTGCATCCACGCTGCCTCCGGGATTACTGCGCAGGTCTATGATCAGAGCCTTGAACCCTGTCTCGGCAAAGGCTGCTACAGCTTCCTGGACCTTCTCCGGTGTATAGGGAGTGAATTCCAGGATATGGATATATCCATACGGTCCGAGCTTGTCCGAACGTACCGTCGGGATCTCTACGATCTCCCTGGTGATCCTTACATCGAAGGAAGAGGAGCCTCTATGTATCGTCAGCACCACGACAGTCCCGGGTTCCCCTCGAAGTATCCCTGAGGACTCTTCTACCGTCAGTTCGATGACCTCCTCTCCGTCCACGTGTGAGATCAGATCACCGGCATGGAGCCCTGCCCGATAGGCAGGTGATCCTACGAAGGGAGACACGATGGTGATCATGTAGGTCTCCGGATCCTGCATGTCTACGCTGTCGGGATTCGGCTTTGATATGTATGCACCGATACCCCCGTAGACCCCGAGGGTGGTATCGGTGATCTTCTGACTCTCTTCTTCGGTGGTGTAGGAGGAGTAGGGATCATCCAATGCGGAGAACAGGGCTTTGGCCATACTGTCATAGATCTCATCGTGATCGATATCAAAGAGGAAACGATCATCTATGGTACGATAGAGCAGTTCCAGCTGCTCCATGGTGATATCTATCTCATCTTGTGAGCTGAGGTCTGCTTCGACAGGGTTCGGACTGCTGGTCACGCATGATGCGCAGAACCCGAGAGCTCCTGCCAAAACGACGACAAATACTGCTATATAGGAAAATGACTGCTTTTTCATATCTATAATATACTATACCAACAATACTATTGACCACAACCCTTGAGGTGTTTACACTTTCTTTATGATTCAAAAATATAGAAAACGACAATTGCTCTACCTCACAGCCATGCTGTGGGAGCTGTTCAGGACAGGCTATCTGTGGAGGATCAACCAGCAGGTGCTGCTTGATACCTTCGGTGTCCTTGGTATGTTCTACATACTGTGGCTCGCCTCTCCTCTGCTGCTGATGTTCTCAGGGTATTTTCTGGTCATCCTGGAGCCGCAGGCAAAGCGGTTATGTGTCCTGTTGACGATGGGACGAGGATTCCAGGCACTGACAGGAGTGATTGCCATCATATTTCTGGTCACCCTCTTCAAACCGGCTCCCATGGTATCACACAGCATACTGATCCTGCTCATCCTGATCGGTGACTGGGTGTTCCTGCTTCTGCAGCTGGTGAATCTACGTCGTACTATCCATCAGGGAGAGAACCTTCATGCTTGATTATCTGAGCTACCCGACATGGATCACTCCGGAGATCATTCCGGGACTGCCGATCAGGTGGTATGGACTTATGTATGTCGTGGCATTCGTCGTGACCTATCTGCTGATCATCTATCAGGTGAAACGACTGCCCCGGCCGAAGATCAGCAAGAGAAGCAAGAAGGGCAGACTCCAGCAGCGGGTCCTGACTGCTGATGATGTACTGAATCTGATGCTCTGGTGTATCATAGGGATGCTGCTCGGGGCCCGCCTCGCAGCTGCAACGATCTATGATCCCACCCATTACTATATCACCCACCCCTGGATGATCTTCTGGCCGTTCAGAGGGGGGACCTTCGTCGGACTGCAGGGCATGAGCTACCACGGAGGTGTCATCGGGGCTGTTCTCGGAGGAGTGCTCTATGCACGAAGAGAGAAAAGGAACTTCTTCGAACTTGCTGACCTTGCCATAGCAGCGGTCCCTCTGGGCTATACGTTCGGCCGGTTGGGTAATTTCTTCAATGCTGAACTATGGGGAAGGGTGACCACCGCCCCCTGGGCGATGGTGTTTCCCAACGCACGATCCTACCCCACGACGCTGAGCTGGGTGACTGATATCGCTGACCGTATCGGGATGCCCTATGAGCCGGGGGCGATGCTGAACCTGCCCAGACATCCTTCACAGCTGTATGAGGCTTTTTTCGAGGGGATCGTACTCTGGGCTATCCTCTGGTTCATCTTTCGAAAGCGCAGGACGTTTCACGGACAGTTGCTGGGCATCTATCTGATCGGATACGGGGTATTCCGATTCGCGATCGAGTATCTCAGGGAACCTGATGCGGACCTGGGGTTCGTTCTGCGTCTTGGAGCCGAAAGTGAACCCACAGCACTGTTTCTCTCCCTGCTCAACATCTCGATGGGACAGGTGCTCTGTCTGCTGATGATAGCCGCAGGGGTGCTGCTGATGCTCATCACCAGAAGGAGATATCCCATCGCCGCAGGTCCCAGATGATCGGGAGCAGGCATGGTACTTGAATTTCTCAAGGGAGTGATCTCCTATGACATAGACGGCATCTATTATCAGAAGAGTTTCACCTCCCTCGGGGACTCTCCCATCCCCCATGGGACCATCCATCTGGTGAGATCGGTATCCTCCTTCGAGCTCTATTCTGTGGTCCTGATCCCCGATAAACATACGAGGTTCACCCTCCATACCTGCACGCTGAGTTTTCAAGCACCTGTGCCCGTATCGAGCGTGTTCTCGAACGGGTTCCAGTCCTGGACGGTGTCACAGGAGTATGAGAGCGGAGAACGGGAGCGACCGCTGAGCAGAGCGGCTGCCCCATGGGTGAACACCTACCATCTGAAGACCTATGGCGATCAGCACTTCTATACCTACCGAGGGGAACCGGGTTTATCTCACAGCCATACCTATACCTATCTCCGCCATGACCAGGATCAGATGACCCTGATCGCATCCTTGAGCGAAAGGTGGGGCTATACGATCTTTGAGACCTCACTGGTCCAGGGAGAACCGCCTGCTGTGCAGCTCCTGAAGGAGTGTGAGGCTCTGGTGGTCTCTGAGAGCATCGAACTGTGCTGTTTCATGGTTGAAAGAGGCGGTGAACAGCAGGTGTTCTCCTCCTGGGCGAAGCACAGCACGGGCACCGTAGGTTGCGCTGAACCGGCTTCAGGATGGACGAGCTGGTATACCCATTATGATCGCATCACAGAATCGATCGTCAGGAAGAACCTGAAGGCATTTTCAGAGAAGAAGATACCGATCGACTATTTCCAGATCGATGACGGGTGGCAGCAGGCAGTAGGAGACTGGATGGAGGTCCGTGCTACCTTCCCGGGCGGTATGAAAGCTCTGGCTGATGAGATCAGGACAGCGGGATATACCCCCGGACTCTGGCTCGCTCCCTTCGTTGCAGTAGAGCATTCGGCGATCTGTGAAGAGCATGCGGACTGGATCGTGCGTGATACGGAGGGTAGACCGGTCCCTGCCGGGTACGATCCGAAGAACTGGGGCGGCACGTTCTACGCTCTTGATATCGATCTGCCTGAAGTACAGAAGTATCTGCGAAGGGTCTTCACTACCGTACGGGACCTCTGGGGGTACGGGCTGGTGAAGCTGGACTTCCTCTATGCTGCAGCCCTGATCCCCAGGCATGGGAAGTCCCGCGGGCAGATCATGTACGAGGGGATGGAACTCCTGCGTGAACTGTGCGGTCCCATGAAGATCATAGGATGCGGAGTCCCGCTCGGTTCTGCTGCCGGGAAGGTCGATTACTGTCGGATCGGTGGGGACATCAGCCCTGGCTGGGAAGATAGACGGTTGAGCCTGATACGGTACAGAGAGCGTGTCTCGACGGTTGATTCCCTGAAGAACACGATAGGAAGGAGACAGCTCGACAGGACACTCTTCCTGAACGATCCTGATGTCATCATGCTTCGATCAGAGCAGACCTCGATGAGTACCGAACAGCGATATACCCTGCTGCTTGTGAACAATCTGTTCGGGTCGCTGATCTTCACATCAGATGACATCGACAGCTATGATGAACAGACCTTGTCGCTCTATGAGTCCCTCTTCCCTCTCAGGACCAAGCACATCAGCTCATCTGAGACAGCGGACGGGGTGACGGTCACCCGCTTCAGTATCGGCGAGCGGGCCTATCTGGCAGTCATCAATCTCACCTCGAAGCGGCGTACATGGGTGATCCCTGAGGTCCCGGGAGCGGTACTGTTCACTTCCGGGCTGCAGGGGGAACGGCCACTGACGGTCAGCAGCGGTGAGTCTGTCACATTGCCTCCCCACACCTCCCGCTGCATGCTCATCCCGGATACTGCAGACTGGGGAGTGCTGGGTACCACTGATCGGCTGTTCCCCGGTTCTGAGATCCACTGCCTCTATGCAGTGCAGGAATCCGATGGGGTGACGGTCAACCTCTATGGAGAACTCGAATCGAGGGTCCCCGGTCTGGGATCCCTCTATGTACGCCTTCCCCGTGCCTATCGGCATGAGCAGGCAGAGGTGTTCCTCCATGGGAGCAGGGCTGAACGATGTCTGGTCGGGGGGATCGAAGCTGTTCGCTTCGATCTGGAGCACCTGCTGTGATCGATGCATACCGACGGATTCTCGAACGTGCTGCCAGCAGGAAGCAGCAGACCCATAGCATGATACGCAAGTTGAGACAGCTCAAGCCAAAGGAGCTGGTACAACTGTTCGAAGAGCTGCATGAGCAGGCCTTCATGCAGATAGATTGTCTCTCCTGTGCGAACTGTTGTGCATCGGTCGGGCCGCTGCTCAACGAACAGGATGTCCAGAGGGCGGCAAAGAGTCTTCGGATGAAGAACCGCGAGTTCATCGATACCTATCTCAGGCAGGATGAAGACGGGGATCTGGTCTTCCGTACCATGCCCTGCCCGTTTCTCTGTGGTGATAACCGATGTCTCATCTATGAGGATCGCCCGAAAGCCTGTAGAGAATACCCGCATACCGATCAGCGCTATATGCACCGATATCTCAAACAGACCGAGACCAACAGCCGTCACTGTCCGGCTGTGGCATGCATGTTCGAAGAGCTTGCAGCAAGAGGCTGGTGATCATACTGTACCTTCATGAGTGAAAGAGGTATGTTGTATATATATTTCTGATTCAGATGTGACTATCGATAGGAAGGAAGAAAACGATGAGTATCATACAGGAGCGATTGCTGAAGCTGCGCCGGCAGATGGCACAGCAGGGACTTGATGCCTTTATCATATCGGGGACCGATCCCCATCAAAGTGAATATGTCTGCCCGAGGTGGAGGACCAGAGCCTGGATCTCAGGGTTCACCGGTTCTGCCGGTACGGTGGTCATCACCGCCGATACGGCGGGACTGTGGACCGATTCCCGCTATTTCCTCCAGGCAGAGAAGGAGCTTGAGGGTACAGGTGTCGATCTGTTCAAGGTCGGGATGCCCGGAGTACCGGATCATACGGCATGGCTGGTCAGACAGCTTCCTGCGGGAAGCTGCATCGGTACACCGGCTGCTGAGATCAGTATGGCCTCGGCTGCTGCGCTGCAGGAGCTCTGCAGCAGTAAGGGTCTGGTCTTCACTGCGACTGACGACCTCCTTGAGCATATATGGGATGACAGACCGGCCCTTCCTGACGGGAAGATCCGTGCCGTCGATACAGCTCTGACCGGGAGGACACGGGAGGACAAGATCGCAGCTGTGAGAGATGCTCTTGCATCTGCGGGTGCTCAGAGCACCGTGATCTCGAGTCTTGATGATATCGCATGGCTGCTGAATCTGCGAGGTGCCGATGTAGCCTATAATCCGGTCTTCCTCTCGTTCCTCTGTATCACACCGGATTCCGTGACGCTCTTCTGTGATGCACAGAAGTTCGCCGATGAGGGTGAACTGAAGCATCTTGCAAAGAGGGTGCACATCGAACCCTATGCAGCGGTCTACTCCCGTATAGCCTCTCTGATCCCCGAGGGGACTTCTGTATACCTCTCACCTGAGAGGATCTCCAGTGGATTGCGAAGTGCCGTTCCCGCAACCTGCCCGATCGTGGAGGGTGTCGATATCTCGACCAGACTGAAAGCGGTGAAGAACCCGGTCGAGCTGGAGGGGATGAAGCAGGTCCACCGTACTGATGGGGCAGCACTGACAGCTTTCCTGCATTGGATCGATCGAACGTGGGATCAGCAGCTCGAACCGTTGGATGAGTGCACCCTTGCACAGAAGCTGCTCTCCTTCAGACAGGAGGCAGAGGGGTTCCTTGGTGAGAGTTTCTCCCCTATCGCAGGGTACCGCGATCATGGGGCAGCCTGTCACTACTCAGCCACCCCTCAGAGTGCATACCCGATCACAGGAGAGGGTCTTCTGGTCCTTGATACCGGAGGGCAGTACCTCGGAGGGACGACCGATGTCACCAGGACTCTGGTCTTCGGGAAGCCTTCTGTGGATCAGATCAGGGATTATACGCTGGTACTCAAGGGGCATCTCGCAGTGAGACGCCAGAAGTTCCCCGAGGGCACCTGCGGGTATCAGATCGATTCTGTTGCCCGTACAGCGCTCTGGAACGAAGGCTTGTCCTACAGTCACGGTACCGGCCATGGAGTGGGGCATATGCTCAATGTGCACGAAGGACCGCAGAACATCAGCACCAAACCGATCACAGTCGCACTCGAGGCGGGGATGGTGGTTTCCAATGAGCCGGGACTCTACCGCGAAGGTCGGCATGGGATCCGTATCGAGAATCTGGTGGTGGTAACACGAAGAGAACAGACGGAGTTCGGGCAGTTCCTCGGCTTCGATGATCTTACGATGTGCCCCTATGAACGCAAGCTCATTGACAGCTCTCTCCTGACAGACCAGGAGCGACAGCAGGTCGATGACTATCATGCACGGGTGTATGAAGCACTTTCCGGTCGGCTTTCTCAGGAGGTCTCAGATTGGCTGAAACAGCGAACACGTCCGATCGATTAGATCCGGGAGTAAGGGATCACATCATCAAGAGGACCTCGGTGATCGGGATCTTCGGGAATCTGGTGCTCTCTGCGATCAAGATCAGTGTCGGGTTCATCAGTGGGTCTTTCGCCCTCATCGGTGATGGTATTGATTCGCTGACTGATGTCCTGACCTCGAGTATCACGCTCTTCACAGGGGCTATCTCGAACAAACCGCCTGATCTCGAGCATCCGTACGGACACGGCAGAGCTGAGACCATCGCGACCAAGCTGCTTTCGTTCATCATCTTCTTTGCCGGAGCACAGCTCGCTCTCGCTGCAGTGGAACACCTGATCTCTCAGGAGCCTCGGAGTATCCCCTCTCCGATAGCCTATGCGGCTATCGGGATATCGATCGCGGGAAAGATCCTGCTTGCGGTGAACAAGTATCGAGCAGGCAGACGGGTCTCAAGTCCCATGCTGATCGCTGATGCCAAAAATATGCAGAATGATGTCTACATCTCGTTGAGTGTGCTCATCGGGCTCTTCTTCACCATACAGCTGCAGATGCCGATCCTTGACAGCATCACGACCCTGTTCGTCAGTGCCTGGATCATCCGCTCTGCCTACATGATCTTCACTGAGACATCGGTCGAACTCATGGATGGTCTTGACTCCTCAGAACTCTACTCAGAGGTCTTCAGGATAGTCAAGCAGGTCGGCGGAGTGGTCAATCCCCATAAAACCAGAATCAGGAAGTTGAATAATGTCTATATTATTGATATGGATATTGAAGTGGATGGTGCCCTGACTGTGACCGAAGGGCATAAGATAGCAAAAGCGGCAGAGCATGCGCTGCGTGAACAGATACATGATATCTATGACGTGAATATACATATTGAGCCAGTCGGGAATATCGAGAAACATGAGAACTTCGGGGTATCCGAAGATCTGCTAAAGAAGGAGTGATGATCATGGTAGAAGCATTGAAAAAGAACGGTTCGTTTTCCGGGAGGAAGGGACCTGTCGTATTTGTGATTATGGATGGTGTAGGGTTCGGTGCATATACCGAAGGTGATGCCGTAGCAGCAGCACATACAGAGTATCTTGATGAACTGTATGCGACCGCCCCCTGGACAAAACTGAAGGCACACGGGCAGGCTGTAGGCCTTCCCAGTGATGATGATATGGGAAACAGCGAGGTGGGTCATAATGCCATCGGGTGCGGAAGAGTCTTCGCTCAGGGGGCGAAACTGGTCAACAAGTCGATCGAAAGTGGTGCCATGTATGAAGGTGAGACCTGGAAACAGGTCATCAGCCATGCAACGGATCATGACGGGACCCTCCACTTCATCGGATTGATGTCTGATGGGAATGTGCACTCCAATCTGGCACATCTGCGATCGATGATCACCCAGGCGAAAGCCTCCGGGATACGAACGGTTCGGGTCCATGGACTGCTTGACGGACGAGATGTCGCTGAGACCTCGGCACTTGAGTTCTTCGATCCCTTCGAAGAGTTCCTTGCCGGACTCAACGATGATACCTTCGATGCACGGATCGCCTCAGGTGGTGGACGTATGGTGATCACTATGGATCGCTATAACGCAGACTGGACGATGGTCGAACGGGGATGGCACACGCATGTGCTTGGGGAAGGACGGATGTTCTCAAGTGCCCATGAAGCCATTGAGACCCTGCGCTCAGAGACCGGAGCGATCGATCAGGATCTCCCTGCGTTCGTGGTTGCCGAGGACGGGCAACCCGTCGGGGCCATGCAGGACGGAGACAGTGTGATCCTCTTCAACTTCAGGGGAGACCGTGCTTTGGAGATCACCAAAGCCTTCGAAGCTGAAGATCTGGCTGAGTTCGATCGTAAGCGGGTACCGAAGGTCTTCTATGCCGGGATGATGGAGTACGACGGAGACCTGAAGGTCCCCTCTAACTATCTGGTGACTCCCCCTGCGATCGACCGCACCATGGCAGAGTACCTCTGTGCGACGGGTGTGAGACAGTTCTCCATAAGTGAGACACAGAAGTTCGGACATGTGACCTACTTCTTCAATGGAAACAAGTCAGGTAAGTTCAACAGTGAACTCGAAGAATATGTGGAAGTCCCTTCAGATATCCTTCCCTTTGAGCAGAGACCCTGGATGAAGTGTGCACAGATCGCAGACCGGGTGATCAAGGAGATCAAAGAGGGTTCGTACGAACTGATCAAGCTCAACTTCCCCAATGGGGATATGGTCGGGCATACCGGGATCTACGAAGCGGTCCTCTGTTCGATGGAAGCCATGGACCTGCAGATCGGCAGGATCAGGAAGGCTGTCGAGGAGGCCGGTGGTGTCATGGTGATCAGTGCCGATCATGGTAACTCGGATGATATGTATGAGCACAAGAAAGATGGGTCGGTGGTCATCAAGGCCAATGGCAAGCCTGCAGCGAAGACTGCACACTCGCTGAATCCGGTCCCATGCATCATCTATGACCCATCCTTCGATCATGAATACAGCACCACGTTGCGTGAGGGCCTGGGGATCAGTTCCCTTGCGGCGACCTGCATCGAGCTGCTGGGGTATGAAGCACCTGAAGATTACGATCCGAGCGTGCTTGAGTTCGTTCGCTAGTAACTGGGACAGTGACCTGCAGACAGCTGCAGGTCACGATCCTGATCGAGCAGTCTATACGAGGAGCCGCCGGTGAAGAACATCGTGTGCTACGGGGATTCCAACACCTGGGGATATGACCCGGTATCAAAAGAGCGGTACGTTCGTGACACCCGATGGACCGGAGTGCTGCAGGAACTGCTCGGGGATGAGTACTATGTCATCGAAGAGGGGCTGAACGGTAGGACCACCGTCTGGGAGGATCCTCTGGAGGAGGGTCGGTGTGGGAAGACCTATCTCTATCCCTGTCTTCAGACCCATAAGCCCATAGATCTGGTGATCCTCATGCTCGGTACCAATGACCTGAAGAAGCGATTCGATGTATCGGCAGAAGATATCGTGAAAGGGGCGGAACAGCTTATCAGGATGATCAGGAAGAGTGAATCAGGCAGAGATGATGATACTCCAGGTATCCTCCTGGCAGCACCAGCTGTGATCAAAGAGACCGGAGACTTCGAGATCGTGTTCTCTGGCGGCAGGGAGAAGTCGAAGGAGTTCTCCTGGCGTTACAAAAAGCTTGCAGAGCAGTACGGCTGTCACTTCCTTGATACCAGCACCCTCATGACCGTCTCTGATGCTGATGGGATCCATTATGAGCCTGAGGCGCATCGGGCACTGGCTGAAAGACTTGCAGAGTCGATCGAAGAGATCTTCTCCTGATGGGAACAGGCCTTCGTCTCTCTACCCTTAACACCTTATGGTATGAATGTTCAATATATGACAGGGTGTATCTGGATGAAAGCTGCCCTATGGGGAGTCGAGGAATCAGGGCAAGAGCATCGCAGAGAATCTTGGGACCACCGTATCCGGTATCCCTCATTGAGCTTTCTCTCTGCTCTACAGGGCCTTAGAAGATGAGTTCCAGCAGAAGCTTGTAGACGAAGGCCATACTGATGATCCCGACAGCAGGCGGGATGATAGCTCTGAACGACTGAGTCAACCCTGTCTTATAATATTCACAGGTGACGATCATGCAGACATGCAGCGGAGAGAGCATGGTCCCCATGAACCCTGAGGCATAGGCAAGCAGCAGTGATCCCATCAGGGTGCCGAACGAGGGCGATACTCCCAGCAGTGCCACCACGACCGGGAGGGCAGAACCTGCGAACCCGAGCGAGACTCCCATGGTCAATCCTGCGAAGAACGGTATGAGAATGATCAGCGGCAGTGTCGGGATGCCGAGCTGCTGCATCTCCTGGGTCATGACCTGCACGACAGAGAACCCTTCGACATCAGCCTCCACGAACGCTCCGTAGAATCGTACGAGGATGATGATGAGCAGCATCTTGTAGATATTCTTCGATCGGAGGATCTCTGTCCAGACGCCGAACGACAGCGGTCGCTGCACCTGCAGGAGCGTGATAGAGGAGAACAGTCCTATGACCATGGGAAGATACTGATTGATCTCTCCCACGACCGGGAAGACCAGATGAAAGAAGGCGTAGATCACGATGACCGTAAGCAGCGGCAGGAAGGGTCTCATGCTGACCACATGCTTCTGGTCAGAAGCTGCTTTCCCGCTGGGGATCTTCGAGAGAAAGAAGATATACCCGAACCCGATCGCTGCCAGACTCACCGGGAACCCGAAGAGCATGATCTGCCACAGTTCGATGCCGGCGATGTCACAGGCGACGATGATCCCGGGATACAGCGGCCAGGCATACTCCCAGACATGACGGAACCAGTAGTTGACCCTGGTCTTGAAGTCCTGATCCACTCCTTCGACCTCGTCGAAGTTATCGAGCAGGGGAGCTGAGAACAGCGCCCCGCCGGGCATCGGCAGTAATCCTATGACTGCCGGGATCACGGCAAGAGAGGTTCTCGGGGAAAAGGTCCCCCGTATGCTGGCAACCAGCTCGTTGATCAATCCGGTCTTTCGCATCTGTGTAGAGAGGATGATCACCTGCATCACCAGTGCGACCAGCCCTGCGGTGTTCCAGCTCCACAGCCGGTCATATCCCGTAGTGACGATCTGATCGAACGAGAGCCCGATCCAGACGGCAAAGAAGAGAGCTCCTGCGAACAGAGAGGCTGGGAGATTCTTCAGATAGCGGTTTATCAGGATGATCACGACCAGTGAGGCGACCAGTTTTACGATTATCGGTAGTATCATGCTGTATCATGTGGTGAATCCTCGAAGGTTGTCAAGCGCTTTTCTGCAAGTGATGCTTGTAATACCCTGATGATGAGAGTACCATGGGTATATGAGATCAGCCACCGGGTACTTGAAGTTCGGCAGAGATATCATGCGACACGAGACTGTTCGTAAATGTCTGCATATGCAGATCGCCTTTCTGCCTATGATATACCGCATCTGTGAACCGCTGGCCTACGCGCTGCTTGCCGGGGGGATCGTCGTATACTCACTGAGTGAATATGTTCGCATACAGTGCAGCAGAGATCTTGCATGCACTCGGATCCTGTTCAGATGGATCAACACCGTGACCCTCTTCGTCTCAAGGGAGCGGGAGAGAGACTCCTTCATGATCGCCCCGCTGACCCTGGCCTTCGGTGCCGGTCTGACCATGCTGGTCTTTGATGAGAGAGCCTTCACGATCGGGATCTTCGCCCTTGCTTTCGGAGATACCGCAGCCGCCCTGTTCGGACGTCTTCTGCCGATCCATATGCTTCCCTATTCCGATCACAAGTCGTGGGGAGGGTTCCTCGGCTGTACCGCAGCCACTGCAGCTGCTGTCTTCATCCTTACCGGCAGCCCGGGTAAGGCACTGGTGCTTGGATTGGCCGCTGCCGTGCTGGAAGCTATACCCTTTCCCGATTATGACAACCTGATCATCCCGTTGGGAACGGCGTTCCTTGCCGGTATGCTCCTCTGATCAGGACCAGAGGTGCAGTCTATAGAAGGTCCTGATCAGGATGAGACTTCCGATGACGAACAGTACTGCTCCTGATACGAGGAAGATGGGTGTCGGGGATGTGATGAACAGCTCATTGCCTGCGATGAACAGCAGCAGCCCGAAGGCTATCATGAAGAACAGTCTGTTGTTGTTCCGCACAGCTGCCACGATATAGTTGATCACCGTGAAGAGTTCCAGCAGTCGGACGAACAGGGAGATGGGTATCTCCATCTCATGGGGGTCCACGGTCACCATGGTCGTCGTGACCGGGATCAGATAGACCATCAGCAGCGCAGTGAAGAACGAGATGATGATGAACAGATGCTGCTTGAGGTAGGCGACACCATTATGAAAGAGACCGGAGCTGAAGAGCAGCAGTGCGTACATCAGCCACAGGAAGTAGACGGCCCGCTGCAGCATATGGATCACCGGGAGTGCCAGTGACCTGTCTGAGATGAAGAAGACACGCAGATTCAAACTGACGAGGAACAGAGCTGCGACCATGATGAAGGTCACTTCAGGGTAGGCAGCCTTGCCGAACACCATGTAGAAGGTGATACCGAAGATAGCGATCAGAAGTGCATGAACAAGGATCGAGAGCAGGGTCAGGATATACTGTGATGTGTAGTCATCACTCAGCAGCTGGTTGATGGCTATACCTGATACTGAGATATGGTAGAAGACATAGATGGTGACGGAGATGGCTATAACCAGCTGCAGGAATAGCAGTATGCTCTTTGCTGTTCTGTTCATGGATATATGGTAACGGCTTTTACCCGAAATGGCTACTGGTAATTGGTAGAGCTGCTCTATTAGATACGATCTTTGGCCGATACGGGAATATGAGCATGCATGATGTAGCCGCAGGAGGCTGCCCCGAGGCCGCAGCTCATCGTATCGATGACCGCAGCGATTCCCTGAAGTAGTGGTCTGAGAATCAGATAGAAGACCGGAAGTGATGCGCTGATGAACTCAAGCCCCAGGACCTGAGAGACCCCCATGATGATGAACAACACCTCGAATCCTGGAAAGGCATACGAGAGCAGGGAGAACGCCCCGCTGAGTACGACGATCGACACGGTCACAGCCGGAAGGATCTGTCCACCGGCAGCGTCTGTATAGAGCGCTATGATGATGAAGGAGCTGACGAATGCAGAGCCGATGCGTCCGAAGAGAGAGATAGCAGGTATCGACAGGGCTGTGATCCTCTTTGCCGTACCGAGGTTCTCACGCGTATGCTCGAGGATGATCGGCAGGGCATAGGAAGAAGTCCCTGAGCCTGCAGCGAACAGCAGGGGAGAGAAGAGCCCTGAGATCAGTGCGAACGGGTTCCGTTCTCTGGTAAAGATCACGATAAGCAGAGGGAAGAGCAGTCCTATGATGATCAGGACCGCGAACAGGAGAAAGAGCAGCAGGGGCTGCAGTGCCTGCCAGCTGCTGATCATGAACATGCGGGAGAGGAACAGTCCGCTCATGCAGGCAAGACCTGCATTCATGAAGAGACTGATACTGGCCAGAAGACGGTAGCAAACCTCTGAGAAAGAGTTCATCACCGCGAAGGCCGGTCTGATCACATCACGTGTAGGAGTGATCCCGAACCCAAGATAGAGTGCTATACCCATGACCGGAAGCAGCAGGCCGAACGAGAGGAAGAAGGGACCGTACTGGGGACCTGAGAGCACCAAAGCAAGCCTGGTCTGGATATCTCCGGTGGAGAAGAGTGCTGTGACCCCGGAGTTCTGTGTCAGGAATCGACTGATATCTGAAGCGGGCATGAGATACGCGAACAGACCGCCGGTGAAGAGCAGGAGGGCTCCTGCCGACACGATCCACAACCCGGTCCAGGAGAGCGTCTTGCGTGTGAGACACTGGAGATTGAGACTGGCGATCCCTGCGGATGCGAAGAAGAAGAGCATCCCGTAGGTGATCAAAGGCACCAGAGTCGCAAAGAGCTCTGAGATCCTTACGACGATACCCTCAAGCAGCTGACTATCGACCAGGAAGAAGGATAAGGTCAATCCTGCCAGCAATGATAATAGGTTCACAAGCCATCTCTTCATGTGATACAGGTTACTTGATGAGGTGACATAAGTCAATCAAATGTGGTAGAGTTGGACGGGAGAAACACTATGAACATAGCACTGGCACAGATCAATACCAAGATCGCCGATTTTATCAATAACCGTCAGAACATCCTCAATCTGGCCTGTGAAGCGAAGGAACAGGGTGCGGAACTGATCGTGTTCCCTGAACTGGCCGTCTGCGGCTATCCTCCGCTGGACCTGATGACCTATCCGGCCTTCATACAGCAGAACATCGATACGATCAGCTGGTTGTGTGAGCAGCTTCCGGCTGACATCGCCGTGGCTGTGGGGTATGTCGATAAGAACCACACGGGGGTCGGGAAGCCCTATCATAACGATCTGGCCGTGATCTACGGTAACGAGGTGATCCACCGACAGGCGAAGACCCTGCTGCCTACCTATGATGTGTTCGATGAGGATCGGTACTTCGAGCCCGCCAGGGAACGAACGGTGCTGACCTTCAAGGGGGTGAAGATCGGGTTTGCCATCTGTGAAGACATCTGGGCAGAGAGTGTGAGTGATCACAGCCTGGTCTACCCGGTGGACCCGGTCAAGGAACTCGGTGCACTCGGGGCGCAGATCATCATAGCCCCTTCAGCCTCCCCCTTCTACAGCGGCAAGACCGAGGTCCGCCGCTCTCTGGTGCAGCAGATCAGCAGGGATCACCGGTGCATCACCATCTACGTCAATGCGGTCGGGGCGAACGACTCACTGATCTTCGACGGGAACTCCATCGTCTCAGATGCATCAGGACGGATCATATGTCATGCACAGGGCTTCTGTGAAGATCTGGTGCTCTTTGAGACCGAACAGGCAGCACAGCTGCCAGAAGTCGATCTTACGACCATAGAAGATACCTATGAGAATCTCTATCAGGCCCTGGTCCTCGGTGTGAAGGACTACATGGCGAAGACCGGGTTCTCCAGTGCCAATCTTGGACTCTCCGGAGGTGTCGATTCGGCCCTCGTGGCAGTGATCGCTGCAGAAGCTCTGGGAGCTGATCACGTCCACACCTACGCCATGCCCAGCAGATACTCCTCCGATCACAGCCTCTCTGATGCGAAGCAGCTTGCTGAGAACCTGAGGATCGGCTATGAGGTCATACCGATCGAGTCCCTGTTCACAGCCGCCACCGGCACGCTCGCAGAGAGCTTCAGAGGTACTTCCGAGGATGTGACTGAAGAGAACATGCAGGCACGGATCCGCGGACTGCTGCTGATGGCCTGGTCCAACAAGAAGGGCTCCCTGCTGCTGACCACCGGGAACAAATCGGAGATGGCTACCGGCTACTGTACCCTCTACGGCGATATGTGCGGTTCTCTTGCTGTGATCGGGGATCTGTTCAAGACTGAGGTGTTCGCTCTGTGCCGGCATATAAACAAGAAGGCCGGGTATGACCTGATCCCTGAACATATCCTCACCAAACCGCCCTCTGCAGAGCTGCGGCATGATCAGAAGGATGAGGACAGCCTGCCTCCCTACGAAGTGCTGGACGGGATCCTCAAAGCCCATATCATGGACTGTACCCCGTTTGATGATATCGTTGCCATGGGCTATGATCGTGAGACCGTACGGGGTATCCTCCGTCTGGTGGAACGGTGTGAATATAAACGCAGACAGGCGGCGATCGTGATCAAAGTCTCTGAGAAAGCCTTCGGGAACGGCAGGAGGATCCCCATCGCCCGAGCGCTCTATGAGACGCAGTGAGCAGGTGAGAGCGGCCCGGTCCTGATCTCTATGCGTGACGAAGAGCGGCTCTCATGTGATGAGAGCCGCTCTTTCGATTCTTACTCAACTTCTTCAGGAGCCGGTTCTGATCATTTCACCAGATTCTCGAGCTGGTAGCCTGCGAGCATCTCCCGGTGCAGCCAGTTTCGCATGATGCGGCTGAGCGTAACTGCCGTGGCGGCATCAGGGACTGCAAGCAGTTCAGCGATGAAGAGCCAGAAGAACAGTTCCTGCATCGACTCCTTATGATACCACTGTCGATCCTGGTACCAGTTCACCTTGATGAACCTGCGTATTGCCGGGTCCTCGACAAGTCTTGCCAGCATCTGGTTCTCATCAAGCTGCTGTTCGTCCATCGCACGATACCAGCCGATATGGCGTAAGAGCACTGATGTGACACCCAGCAGCCGTTCTGCCTCTTCGGAGGGGACAGAGAGTTCCCTCAGCGGTTCCCTGAGGTGGTCCTCAAGCAGCAGTTCGCCTGCCAGATCAGGGATCAGCTTCACATCGGTATAGCTGGCCCCTACAGGTGCAAGCAGCAGGTAGGAGAGCAACACGACGGGGATCTCCGGCATGATGGGCAGGGCGTTATCGAGATAGGAGTTTCCTGCTCTGAGCTGCACGATATGGCTGATCGTCTCGAGATGCTGCTTCAATGCTCGTGCAGAGATTCGGTCCAGAGCGGGAGGGAGGAGGGACCCGGTCCCGAGCGGCAGTGTCTCCCATACCTGCTCGATCGCCCCGGCTGCCGGACTGAGCAGCCTGAACAGAGCTTCTGCCCGTTCCGGTGTGGCTTCTGTACAGAGTGCTGCCATCTGCTCGATAGTCTCTCTCTGATAGAAGGGAGCTGCCCCGTGGTGGAACTCAGCGAATCTCAGGCGTTTGATCTCCCGTTCCAGATCTCGCACCCCGGCACCGTTGAGCTGCTCACACAGCTGCGCATACAACCCTTCGGTATCTTCGACCTCACGGAAATCAAGATAGATCTGCGTCTCATAGCCGTTGAGGCTCGCAAAGAACCCCCTCTTCTTCAGCTCCTCTGAGGAGCGTATATAGGTCAAATCATCGTGGTAGCCCCGGAACAGGGTGAAATCATGGCGGGAGCCCCTCATGCTGAGAGCCTCATGGAGTTCTATGGTAACCAGAGCCCGTTCATCCTGATCGAGCCGTTTGAGTACCGGGGCTGAACGTTTGATCCATCCGGCTGCCGATGCATAGGCATTGTTGTAGAGTACCAGTGCATGCTCCGACCCTGCCTGATTGGAATAGGCGAAGACATCCTGATTGACCGTATGCTGATTGATCATGTCGTACAGAGCGAAGTGTTCAGCATTGGAGAAGAGATACCGCTTTTTCATCAGCGGGAATATCCTGCGGTAGTGTTCTCCCACAAGATACTGATTGGGCCTCTCGTCCCAGTAGGCCTTTCTGAACTCCATACCGTACTTTTCGCGGTAGCCCTCTACCTGTCCGTGTCCGAACATGGGCAGTCCCGGCATGGTCACCAGCAGGGTGCACACACCGAAGTACTTATCACCTTCACCGAACTGAGCGATCGCTGTCTCTTCATCGGGATTGTTCATGAAGTTCACATAGCGTTTGAGGATCTCAGGATCGAAAGATATCGTGTTCTTGATCGTATCACGATACTTCCTGTTCTCCTCGTTCTTGAGCATGTTCATGAAGGCGCTGTTATAGACACGATGCATGCCCAGGGTACGGACGAAGTAGCCCTCCATCATCCAGAAGGCCTCGGCAAGCAGCAGGGTGTCGGGTACTTCCTGTGCGATCCGGTCAACGACCTCTCTCCAGAACTCTACCGGGATCTTCTCATTGAAAGACTGCTGATCCATGCCGTAGGCTGATCTGCTCGGGATGTCGCCACCTGAGCCGGGTACAGGATACCACAGCCGCTGGATGTGTTTCTTGGCAAGGGTCATGGCGGCATCGAACCTGATGATCGGGAAGTTCTTCGCTACATGGATGATCGTCTGGATGACGATCTCCCGGGTCCGGGGATTGAGGTAATCCAGCTGTGCCGTATCATTCCACGGCATACCGGTCCCGTCGTTCCCATGATAGATGTAGGCTGCTCTGCCATCGCTGTGATCGACCCGCTTGAAGATGACGGCGGCATCGGTCTGTGAATAGTAGTGGTCTTCCAGATAGATGCCCAGAGCAGGGTCGTTCGAGAGGTTCTCTCCGTTGAAGCTGTAGGAGGGGAAGGGAGGCTGATCGACCTGCAGGAACAGATCGGGCTGTTCGACCATCCACTGGGAGTCCAGACCGGTGTGGTTGGGTACCATATCACTGGCTAGACGGATCCCCCGCCTCAGACATCGTTCTCTGAGGTTCTGCAGCGCTTCCCATCCCCCGAGTTCCCGGGAGATGTCATAGCCGTAGAGTGAGTAGGCTGAGGCTTCAGCCTCAGGGTTGCCGCAGGCATTCTTGATGCGTTTGGAGGCCTCGCTTCGTTCCCAGAGCCCGATGAGCCAGAGAGCTGAGAACCCGCGTTCGGCCATCAGGTCCAGCTCCCGGTCCGGGATCTGATCAAGGCGTGTGATGGGATAGCTGTACTCCTTGGAGAGCTGGTCAAGCCAGACCAGGGTACTCTTTGCCACCATGAGCACATTCGGCATCCAATCAGAATCGATGCTGAAGGCTTCATACTCCTCTTCTGAGTAGGAGAACTCCGGAGCCTGGGTCGGTCCCGGTCCCGGCGGGAAGTAGGGACGGTCCTCTTCCTGTATGAAATCGATGGCACGCAGAAGTGCCTTGGCATATTTCTGTATATAGGCCTTCCAGCTGGTCATCATGTACTGCAGCTGACCCGAGAGGCTGTCGGGGGACATCCGTGCAGGGGTACAGAGGAAGGTGAACAGATCCTGGGATGAGGGACCGAACCCCGGATCCTCTTCGATCTGCTGAAGGATCAGTTCAACGGCTCTGCGATACTCTATGTGTACGATCAGGTCGCTGTTGCTCAGCAGGTCCGGCAGTTTCTTCATCAGAGCGGGATTCTCCTGTGACACCTGAAGCAGCAGGATCTCTTCGATGGTCATGCGGTTGGACTCCGGCTTGTTCAGGGTGACCATAGCAGGGAAGGACTGTGAGAGCAGCTTATCCACACTGTCGATGCTGACCCGGTTCGTGCTCATTCTCTTCAGGGACTGATCCTTGATATCGATCTCCTGCTGGGAGCAGTAGGCTTCGATGATCTCCCGCTGCAGCAGTCGGATGACTCCTGCGGCATAGAGTTCGCTGGCCTTGATGTGCGTCGCTGGATCCACTCTCTTGCTGTTGATCAGGGTACTGAGCTCCTGAGCCTGTCGATAGAGGGCCTGTATGGTGGTATCGGATGAGAATATCATCTCCTGTATGCCGTAGAACGTCCGTGAATCCTTCAATATCCTCAGTTCAGTCTGTGCCATGTGCCCCTCCGCAAGAAACAAGATTTCGTTCAGTATATCGTAAAACAGGTACATGTTCTATGGAGAATACCTGCTGTTTCAGAGTGTGATCGATCTGCTCTGCTTTTCTGTATGCGGTTCGGGGAGTGCGAGTTCACTCAGCAGGAGAGAAGAGGCTGCATGCAGTACCTTCTCCAGTGAGATCTCCTCATCAGGAGTGAATCTGCTCAGTACGAACGAGGAGACGCTGCCCTTCTGAGGTCTCCCGATCCCGATCTTGAGTCTGAAGAAGTCAGCGGTCCCGAGTGACTGGATGATGGACCTCACGCCGTTATGGCCGCCATGTCCCCCGGCGAACTGCATAGTGAGCTTCCCGAAGGGAGTCTCGAGGTCGTCATGGACCACAAGGATCTCTTTCCCTGAGAGCCTGAAGAACCGGGTGAGTCCCTGTACGCTTGAGCCGCTGTTGTTCATGAAGACTTGAGGTCTGCACAGGATGAGCTTCTGCGGGATGAGGGAGAATGACTCGCAGTAGAGAGCATGGAACTTGCTGTTCCACGGTTCTGAGATATGGAAGTCGGCCGTAAGCAGGTCGCAGAACTGCCATGCCGCATTATGCCGGGTCTTCGCATACTGCTTCCCGGGATTCCCGAGAAAGAAAAGAGCTTTGATCATGATTAAGAGTATGAGAGGTTTCCCCCATATGTCAAGCGTTACGGTCCTTCTGGTCGATCAGTGATACGGTATTCAGGCAAGAGAGGGCTGCGATACGCTCATCATGGAGATGGAGCTCTGCAAGATTGCCCCGTTCGAGTCTGAAATCCCAATGATGACCGGGACCGATGGCCAGCAGTTCACAGATGAGGGCTCTGAGTGATCCCCCATGGGCGCAGATGAGGATCCGTTCTGCAGGGCACTTCAGGATCTTTCGGCTAAGGAACCCCTCTACCCTGCTGTGGAGCTCCTGCAGTGACTCACCGCCCGGGGGCCGCCCGGTGATCTGATTCGCATACCAGGCAGTCTGTGCTTCCGGGTATCGCCGACTGATCTGCTCATAGGTCAGGGATTCGAACGATCCAAACTCCATCTCTCGGAGTGCTGCATCGTAGGAGACCAGCGTCTGCTGGTTCTTCTCGAGATAGGGCATCAACGTCTCCCGGCATCGGAGCAGTGGACTGCTGTAGATCATCTCGGGTGCGAGATCCTCGATCTCTGCGATCAGTTGGACTGCACGGGCGTGGCCTGTCCGGGTAAGATGCACATCTGAACCGGCTCCTATGTATCCTTCACCTTCACACTGGGCATGTCTGAGCAGGATGATCCGCTTCATGGCAGCATCCCTGCAGGTATCCGAGGCAGGATCAGCAGGAGTAGGAGCACCAGTGATTCGGTGATCTCTATCACCGACCCGTAGCAGTCCCCGGTCAACCCGCCGAGTCTTCTGCTGAGATAGAGCGAGTAGAGGAGGATGAGCAGACCTGAAAGCCCTGCTGCTGCGATCCCTGTCAGACCGCTCAGCAGCCAGATCACGGTAAGGCCGAACAGTGTCCCTGTGACCGGTTCTGCCCAGGTCCCGTTCTGCCTGAAGAAATCACCCATCCCTCCCGGCCGTGCCGAGGAGAAGAGGCGGAAGTCGAAGAGCATGAGGTCCTGCCGAGCATCGGGCTGACGAGGAGTGCCGGCAGTGCGATCGTCTCCGGCAGCTCATAGATCAGGGCGGTCTTGATGAGGATCTGTGAGATCAGGGCAAGAGCCCCGAAGGACCCGATCCTGCTGTCCTTCATGATCTCGAGACGACGTTCGATACTCTGTCCCCCGCCGATACCGTCTGCCGTATCGGCAAGACCGTCAAGATGCAGCCCTCCGGTGATCAGGACCCACAGCAGGGTCACACCCACTGCGGCCAGCAGGTCGAGCTCTGCCAGGTGCAGCAGATAGTAGAGGCCGTAGAGCAGCAGTCCGATCAGCAGTCCGACCAGCGGAAAATAGCGTGATGAGCGGGCGATCTTCTTCAGATCCTCATCCTGCCGATAGGGGATCGGTATGACGGTCATGAACCGGATAGCGTAGAGGAGTTTCAGCATGTCAGCAGGCCCCTCCCGATCGAGAGAGTGCCTCGAGGGTGATCATCTCGTTCGCCACATGGGCGGCAGCCTCGCAGAGGTTCATGGCCAGAGCTGCACCGGAACCTTCACCGAGTCTCAGCTTCAGGTCGAACAGCGGGGTGAGACCCATCGCTGTATGGATCGATTCATGACCGTTCTCAGCAGAACGGTGTGAGAGGATGAGGTAGCCACGGAGTTCGGGACAGAGTCTCAGGGCGATCAGCGCCGCTGCACTGGAGATGAACCCGTCGACGACCACCGGGACCGATCTGGCGGCAGCAGCCAGCATGGCCCCTGCCATCCCCCCGATCTCAAAGCCGCCGACTGTGGCAAGCACATCGATCACATCATCCTTATCCGGTCTGTTCAGGTCGATCCCTCGGGTGATCAGGTCGATCTTCTTCTGACGCATCTGTTCGGTGATCCCTGACCCGATCCCGGTGATGGAAGCCACCGGCAGATCGAGCAGTACCGAGAAGATCGCCGTTGAGGGGCTGGTGTTCCCCAGACCCATCTCCCCGGTTCCCAGGATGTCGAGTCGTTCGATCTCATTGACCGTCTGGATCCCGATCTCCAGGGACCTGACAGCCTGCTCTCTGGTCATCGCTGCTTCTGTGCTGAAGTTCTTCGTCCCTCTTCCCAGGGACTGCTGCCGGATCCCGGTACGGTCATAGTCACAGGCGATACCGATGTCCGTCACGCACAGGTCGATATGTTCGGTCCTGGCAATGGCATTGACTCCGGTGCCCCCTGCGATGAAGTTCTGTGTCTGCAGCGCGGTAACCACCTGCGGGGCGTTCGAGACCCCTTCTTCGGTGATGCCGTGGTCGGCTGCGAAGATGGTGATCCACTTGTGGGCGGATCTGAGTTCGAGGGTCCTCTGGATACCGGCCATCTGTACAGACAGCTCCTCGAGCACTCCCAGTGAACCTTTCGGTTTTGCCAGGGAGTCCTGCTTCTCCTGCATGAGTCTCATCATCTGCGTATCTGCAGGCAGTATGGCTCTGCAGGTCTCTTCGATCAAGTTCATATGTTTCCTCTTCTATTTGAGCTGCTGGGCCAGTCCTGCTGTCATGAGATAGACAGAGTCGGCCTGTGCAGCGATGATCTGGTGACAGACTCCGCTCACATCCTGGAAGAGCCTCCCGAGACGGTTGGCACTCACCAGTCCCGTCTCGACATGATTGGAGATGATCAGCACTTCCCCATCTATCTCATCACATGCAGCAAGAAGCAGCCCGAGTTCGTCTGTCACTGCCTTCTGCAGTTCATCCCGTGCGGTCTGTTCGTCCTGATCCAGGATGATGTTGGTTGCGAGCATGGTGAAGCAGTCGATGATCACTGCACAGCAGCCCTCGGCTGCATCGCGGATCCCCAGATGCAGAGCTCTGCTCTGCTCCCAGGTCTTCCAGGTGTCAGGCCTGCTTGCGATATGTTTTGCTACCCTTGATGCCATCTCGTCATCGAGTACCCGCGCGGTAGCGGTATAGAGTACTTGAGATCGGTCTGCCTCAGCCTCTCTCTGCCTGGCTGCGGCGCGATCCTGGGCGAAGGTCGTCTTCCCGCTCTTGGTCCCGCCGAGAATGAGTGTGATCACTGCCATAGGTCCTCCCTCTGTAGTATTTCGATCAGTGTGTCATGCTCTGCGGGGGTCCGTGCGCCGATACGCACATGATCCGAGAGCCCGAATGAGGTGCAATCACGTACTGCGATATGGTGATCGAGCAGTCGTTCCCGCAGGTATGACTGCTCCAGGGGTAGTCCATCGGGTCCCGTCCTGCACTTCGTGAGAATGAAATTCGCATGTGAAGGGACACATGACCAGCCTGTTTCGTTCAGCCTTCGTTCCAGGTCTTTCGTATCACGGCGGATCGCCTTCCACTGCCGTTCATATGCAGCTGTATGGGCAAGAGCTGCTTCTGCTGCTGCAAGAGCAGCTGCATTCATGCTCCACTGCGGCTGTATCTTACGCAGCAGTGCTGTGATCTTCATGTCAGCGACCAGATAGGCGATACGAAGACCTGCAAGGCCATAGTCCTTGGTCATCGATCGGATGATGATCGCAGATCGGTGGGAGAAGGCGTAGCGTCCCGGGGTGTCGATGAAGTGTATGTATGCTTCATCGACGACCAGCAGTGCTCCGCAGTTCTCACAGCACCGGGCGATCTGAGTAAGCTGTTCTACAGGGACCAGAGCTCCTGTGGGGTTGTTGGGGTTGCAGATCCATACCAGTTTGGGATGCAGGCGATCGATCGCTTCGATGAGTCTGCCGGTGTCGACGACGAAGTCGTTCCCGGCAGATGCATCGATCTTGTGGATCTCTGCCCCGAACAATGCGGCGTCGTGCTCATACTCTCCGTAGGTGGGCCCCTGAATGATCACCCGATCACCCCGTTCGAGGTAGCAGAGCGAGATGAGGAAGATCCCCTGGCTCGCTCCGTTGGTGATCAGGACCTGCTGCTGATCGATATGGGCATCGGCTGCGATCGTACGGCACAGCCGGGATGCCTGTGTATCGGGATACACGTTCAGATCGCACTGCTGTACGGCGGTGCGGACTTCCTGCATCATGGGATAGCAGTTCAGTGATACCGAGAAATCGATCAGGTCGGGATCAGACTCCCTGAGCCTGCCCCCATGGTAGACATCGGGCAGTGAGGGAATCTCCCGTCTAGCAGCACAAGACATACAGCGATCCTTGGAAGAAGAGTAGGATCATGATACCGGTGAGCCGGCATATCTGTATACCCTTGTGCAGGGCTTCCGTATCAGGTTCTTTGCCGTTCCTGTTCAGATCATAGTGAAGCTGTTTCTTCAGTGAGACCCCAAGTACCCCTGCAAGTGCTGCCATGGTCCAGCCGGCGTTGGGACTCTCCGTACCTCCATGATCCGATACCAGCACCGGAAGGCCCCTGTGTCTTCCGGTGATCGGAAGGCCTGCGAGGAGGATGATCAGTGCTGAGAAACGTGCGGGGATGAGATTGAGCAGATCATCCAGACGTGCAGGGAACTTACCCAGCCACTCCCGTTCCCGGTCATGGTACCCGAGCATCGCATCACAGGTGTTGATGACCCGGTATGCGAAGGCCCCGGGGAGACCGAAGAGCAGGAAGTAGAACAGCGGCGCTGTGATGCTGTCAGTGATATTCTCAGAGAGTGATTCGAGGGTCGCAGCGGCGATCTCTGATTCGCTGAGCTTCCGGGTATCTCTGCTCACAAGGTGCCAGGAGAGCAGTCTTCGTGCCTCAGGAAGATCTCCCACAGAGAGAGTCTTCCGGATGAGGCTGCCGATATGGATCAGCTTTCTGAAGGAGAAGGTGGTGTACAGCAGCGCTCCTGTGATCAGATCTCTGGCAACCGGAGGCAGTGAAGTACTTCGGAGCAGTGCCGTCTGGATGAACCAGGCAGCCCCTGCAAACAGAGCAGCTGCACTGAGCGTGATCAGCATCCCTTTGAGAAAGGCCGCAGCCCTTCCTGTCGGGGCCTTCTGTCCCCATAGCTTCCCGATGAGTGTTCCCATCCAGGCGGTGGGATGGATGGTGTTTGGCGGGTCTGAGAAGGTGATATCAAGCAGTGCTGCAACGGCTATGCTCCACATATCAGCTGATCCCTATGATCCGGTCAAGCAGATCCATCGAGAGATGCTCCTCAACAGCGTCTGCGAGGCGGTCTATCTCCTCTTCCCGCTTCTGAGAAAGCGAGCAGGCAGGAGAGAATGTGTCCCAGCCGAGAGACCGAAGAAAGAGCCTTCTGAAATCAGGGGTATCGAAGATACCGTGCAGATAGCTTCCCCAGACCGGTTTGTCCCGAGAGACCGCTCCATCGAGGCCCTCATTCCCGATATGCAGCAGCGGAAGACAGCCCTCAAGCAGGGTCGTCACTCCCATGTGGATCTGGTAGCCCGTGAGGGTGATCTGCTCGGGGGCATGCAGCAGCGGAAGCCCGGTATGCAGGATCGCTTCGGTACAGACCGTCTCCTTCCATGTGCCGATGGTCGTCTCACACGCAAGCAGTCCCAGTCCTGCGACCCCGGCAGGGGTGCCTTCGGTGCCCTCGGGATCCATGATACGCCTTCCGAGCATCTGATAGCCCCCGCAGATACCTGCGACAGCAGTCCCCCGAGAGGCTGCCCTGATGATCTCTCTTGCCAGACCGGTGCTCTTGAGCCACAGAAGATCAGCGATGGTGGTCTTCGAGCCGGGGATGATGATCGCATCCGGGACCCCCAGCTCATGGGTCGAACGGACGAAACGGATCCGGACGCCCTCCTCGAGGGTCAGGGCGTCGATATCATCATAGTTCGATATATGGGGCAGCTGGATGACCGCTATATCGGTAGAGCCTGTGCCGAACTCCCGGTGGTCCTCCAGAAAGACCGAATCTTCCTGGGCAAGCAGCAGGTCGGTGATATAGGGGAGGACCCCGACAGTCGGGCGGCCGTCTGTGAGATCTGCGAGCATGGAGAGCCCGGGGGTCAGCAGATCCTCGTTCCCTCGGAATTTGTTGATGATGAATCCTTTGATCAGTTTCCGTTCATCTGCTTCGAGCAGCTCCAGAGTCCCGTAGAGGAAGGCGAAGACGCCTCCCCTGTCGATATCTGCAGTGAGCAGGACCGGGGCATCAAGGTACTGCGCGACGCGCATGTTCACGATATCACCGGCTTTCAGATTGATCTCAGCCGGACTTCCTGCTCCCTCGATGATGATCAGATCGTACTCCTGCCTGAGCGTGTCGAGGCAGGAGGTGACATGGGACCACAGTTCGCTCTTCTTCTGGTAGTAATCGAACCCTGCCATGCTCTTCCATGGCCTTCCCATGAGCACGACCTGGGATGATCCGTCACTCTCAGGTTTCAGGAGTACCGGGTTGAAGAGCACCGAAGCCTCCCTGCAGGCGGCAACAGCCTGCAGGGCCTGAGCCCTGCCGATCTCCAGACCATCGGGAGTGACGAATGAGTTCAAGGCCATGTTCTGGCTTTTGAACGGGGCTACCTTGAAGCCTCTGCGTGCGTAGATCCTGCATAGAGCTGTGACTATGAGACTCTTTCCCACATTGGATGAAGTCCCCTGGATCATCAGGGTGCGTGCGCTCATCTATCGTCCTCCAGGTTGGAACATCGTGACATCTGGCTATGAAAGAAGCGGGACCCGTCACGGCAGACCCTGTCGTGCAGAACGCCCTTGCGGGTGTGCCTGCGGTATCACAGAGAAACCAGAGGACCGCTTCTGTCAGGAGTGATACTATCATACCCTCAGCAGGTCGTACAGGTTCGATCATACGAATCGGTATGAGGTTCCCGGATGAACTGCTGCAGGATGCTTGAACTCCGCACATCACCCTCAGCAGTACACGGAGAAAGGTTCAGATCCTGATAGATCTGCTCTGCAGCAGTGCTCCTTCATATGCATCGGGAGCCTGAGCTCTGTATGGTGGGGAGGGCTCCGCTCTGTCTTCTTTGCGGTATCTGCGCACCCCGGGTGACAGGATCGGCCCTTCAGCAGTGCTGTTCTCCCGATTCTATACCCTCAGAGAGCCCTACCGCATTGAACTCTTCTGTTCGATCGTAGTAGTATCACGGGTATCATATGCTCCGAAAAGGGATAAGGAAAGATCATGAGTGTGACAAAGAGTATTGAAGAGATCAATCAGAAGATCAGCAACGGTGAGGCTGTGGTCGTGACAGCAGAGGAAGTCTCCACGATGGCCAGATCCATGACAGCGGCACAGATCGCTGAACGGGTGGACGTGGTGACCACGGCGACCTTCGGTCCCATGTGCTCTTCCGGTGCGTTCCTCAATTTCGGTCATTACAGCCCTCCCATACGCATGGAGGAGATCTATCTGAACGATGTACCGGTCTCAGGCGGTCTTGCTGCGGTAGACACCTATATCGGGGCAACCTCGGAATCCCGTTTCGACCATACCTACGGCGGAGCGCACATCATCGAGGAGCTCATCGCCGGGAACGATATCAAACTCAAGGCACGGGCGAAGGGGACGGACTGTTATCCGACGAAAGAGGTCGAGACCACGATCAACAAAGAGAGTGTGAATGAGTTCTATCTCTATAATCCAAGGAATGCCTATCAGAACTATGGTGTCGCGGTGAATACCAAGAGCCATACGATCTACACCTATATGGGGACCCTTCTGCCGAATCTCGCAATGCCACCTACTCCACCTCAGGTGAACTGAGTCCGCTGCTCAATGACCCGGCGATGCGTACCATAGGGATCGGGACCAGGATCTTCCTCTGCGGCACGCAGGGCTATGTCTCCTGGCACGGGACCCAGTTCAATACCAGCAAACCGGTCAACGAGTACGGTATCCCGACCAGTAACGCCGCCACCCTCGCGGTCATCGGTGATGCGAAAGAGATGAGCACCGAGTATCTGAAGGCTGCATACTTCGAGAAGTACGGGGTGACGATGTTCGTCGGTATCGGGATACCGATCCCGATGCTCGATGAGCAGATCGCACAGGCCTGTATGATCAGCAATGCACAGATCGACACCAGTGTCATCGACTACAGTGAACCCGATAAGCCGGTACTGACGATGGTCAATTATGAACAACTGCATTCCGGGACGATCGAGATCGATGGGAAGAGTATCAAGACAGCACCGCTTTCGAGTATGAAGAAGGCACGGAAGATCGCTCAGGAACTGAAAGACTGGATCGACCGCGGTGAGTTCTATCTTTCGACTCCCGTACAGCAGTTCCCGAACCATACAACGGTACAGAATCTCAAACAGCGATAGCCAGGAGAAGGAAGAGAGTATGAAAAAGCGATATGTATTACGGTTCTCACCGGAAGTGGTGAACAGGCCCATCGTCTCTGACATCATCAAGGCGTTCAACATCAGTGTGAACATCATGAATGCGGACATCTCCTCCGGAAGGGCCGGTATGCTGGTGGTCGAGCTCGACGGTTCTGAAGAGGCACTCGAACACAGTGTGGAGTATCTGCAGAGACACGGAGTCGACTGTTCTCCCCATGTCAAAGAACTGGTGTTTGACCAGGAGAAGTGTGTGGACTGCGGCAGCTGCACCTCTGTCTGTTTCTCAGGGGCTCTGGTCATGAACAGAGAGAGCTGGGAACTGGAGTATCATGCTGACAGCTGTGTCGTCTGCGGACTGTGTGTGGAGGCCTGCCCTCTGCGGCTGTTCACCATAACCCGAGGGGCCGCCTCATAGGATACGCTCATGGATGGTTTTGGACCAAGAAGCTATCGGGAGCAGATGGGAGCGGGGAGATTCACTCCCTATACCATCTCGATCGATTGGACCGACCTCTGGATCGGTATAGACAGCCATTCCAGTGAGGCTCTGTCAGAAGAGCGGTTGAGAGCTGTCGTGACCCAGGAGATCCTCAGAGCTCGAGATCTGATCCTCTCCTATGGGCAGACCCATCGGGGGTTTCTCGCTGCCCTCGAACCGGTCGCAACAGACCCGCAGGCTCCGATGCTCATCGCTGATATGATCAGTGCGGGCACCAGAGCCGGGATAGGACCGATGGGAGCGGTAGCCGGGACGATAGCCTCGTATGTGGGTGAACGCATCCGTCGGGAGTTCCCTGTGAACGAGGTGGTCGTCGAGAATGGCGGTGATATCTATATTCAGATTGTAGAGGATCTTGAGATGCGTATCCATGCCGGTTCTTCCCCGCTCTCTGACCGGATCGGGGTGCTTGTCCCCTTCCGATATGCTCCTGTGGGAATCTGCACCTCGTCGGGGACCGTTGGCCCCTCGCTCAGTAAAGGAACAGCAGATGCTGTGATGATCGCCTGCACCTCGGTGTCGCTCGCAGATGCATATGCCACTGCCTATGCGAATCTGGTGACCGGTGTGGAGGATGTGCAGCTGGTGATCTCTCGTATTCGAGAGAACCCCGATATACACGCTGCGGTCGTGATAAAAGATGATAAAGCCGGCATATGCGGCGAATTCGAAGTGGTGGTACATGAATGAACAGAATAGATCAGATATATGAGACGGTGAAAGAACGGATCCTTGTCCTTGATGGTGCGATGGGTACAGAGATACAGCGGCACCACCTCCAGGAAGAGGATTTCAGAGGCGGAGCCTCCCGGAAGAGATCTCTGAGATCGACATCCCCCTGAAGGGCTGCAACGATCTGCTCTCGCTCTCCCGATTCGATATCATCTATGATATCCATCAGAGCTATATAGCATCCGGTGCTGATATCATCACGACCAACACCTTCGGGGCGAACAGCATCTCGCTTGCTGACTACGGACTTCAGTCCTATGCCTATGACCTGAACCTCGCATCGGCAGAGCTGGCGAGGATGGCCGCTGATGAGGCGGAGAAGCTCGATGGGAAGACACGCTTCGTCGCGGGGTCGATAGGACCGACGAACAGGACTGCTTCGATATCACCGAAGGTGGAAGATCCCGGCTATCGGGAAGTCTCCTTCATGGATCTTGAGCAGGCCTATCGTGAACAGGTCAACGGGCTGCTCGACGGCAGAGTCGATATCCTGCTGATCGAGACCGTCTTCGATACACTCAACTGTAAAGCCGCGATCCATGCGGCACGGGCTGTCTGTGAAGAACGCGGCATGCTGACGCAGAACCCGTTTCCGATCATGGTCTCCGGGACGATCAGCGATGCAAGCGGCAGGACTTTGTCGGGACAGACGATAGAGGCGTTCGCCGCATCCCTGGGGCATGCCCGGCTCTTCAGCATAGGACTGAACTGTTCCATGGGAGCTGAGGAACTCAGACCGTTCCTCCAGATGCTCTCCTCCCGTGTCTCTCTTCCGGTGAGTGCCCATCCGAACGCCGGGCTTCCCGATCAGTTCGGTGATTACACCCAGAGTGCAGAACGTATGGGAACGGTTCTGGAAGGCTTCCTTGATGATCAGCTGGTGAACATCATCGGCGGCTGCTGCGGTACCACGCCCGAACACATCCGCATCATCGCACAGCTGGCTCGGAAGGCTCAGCCCAGAGAGATCCCCCAACCTTCAGCAGTCACGGTCCTCAGCGGTCTTGAACCGTTGTATATGACTCCTGAGGTGAACTTCATCAACATCGGTGAACGCACCAATGTCGCAGGGTCCAGACGGTTCGCCCGTCTGATCAAAGAGAAGAAGTACGACCAGGCGATCTCCGTAGCCCGCAACCAGGTGGAGAACGGAGCCGGGATCATAGATATCTGCATGGATGATGCCATGCTGGATGCACAGCAGTCCATGGTCACCTTCCTCCACCTGATCGCAGCTGAACCTGATATCGCACGAGTCCCGGTCATGGTCGACTCCTCGAAGTGGGAGGTCATCATCGCCGGACTGCAATGCCTTCAGGGCAAGGGGGTGGTCAACTCGATCAGTCTGAAAGAGGGTGAACAGCTGTTCATCGCGCATGCGAGAGAGGTTGACTCCTACGGTGCTGCGATGGTCGTCATGCTCTTTGATGAAGAGGGCCAGGCTGACACCTTCGAGCGTAAGATCGCCATCGCAGAACGATCGTATCGATTGCTTGTCGATGAGGCTGGTGTGAGACCGGAGAACATCATCTTCGATCCCAATGTCCTGGCCATCGCCACCGGGATGGCAGAACATGACCGGTATGCCCTCGATTTCATCAGGGCGGTCGAATGGATCAAGGGACACCTTCCCCATGCGAAGATCAGCGGCGGGGTGAGTAATCTCTCCTTCTCCTTCAGGGGGAACAACACCATACGCGAAGCCATGCACTCGGTCTTTCTCTACCATGCCATCGCGAAGGGGATGGATATGGGGATCGTCAACCCTGCCATGCTTACGGTCTATGATGATATTCCCTCTGATCTGCTGAAGACCGTCGAGGATGCCGTGCTCTGCCGCACCCCCGATGCTGCAGAGAAGCTCATAGCGTATGCCGAGCACATGGCTGAAGAGGACATGAACGGCACCGGGGCAGCTGTCGTGAAGAGAGACCTCTGGCGGGAGGAGCCTGTCACCGAACGACTGACCTACAGTCTCATGAAAGGGTTCACCGAGTTCCTCGAAGAGGATCTTCGGGAAGCGAGAGTGCAGCTGGAGGTATCTCAGACAGAGGTCATCTCTCTGATCGAAGGGCCGCTGATGAACGGCATGCGAAAGGTCGGGAGACTCTTCGGAGAGGGGAAGATGTTCCTGCCACAGGTGGTCAAGAGTGCACGGGTCATGAAACAGGCGGTGGGGATCCTCAGCCCCTTCATCGAAGAACAGCGCTCGGGAGAGGGCTCTTCTACCCTCGGACGGGTCCTGATCGCTACGGTCAAAGGGGATGTCCATGATATCGGGAAGAACATCGTCTCAGTCGTACTGGCCTGTAACTCCATCGAGATCATCGACCTGGGGGTCATGGTACCTCCAGATCGGATCATTGATGAAGCTGTTGCCCGGCAGGCCGACATCATAGCACTCAGTGGACTGATCACCCCCTCTCTGGAGGAGATGATCGAGGTGGCAAAGCAACTCGAGCAGCGGGGGCTGAACATCCCGCTGATGGTCGGTGGTGCTACGACCTCGATCGCACATACCGCATTGAAGATCGATCCGGTATACAGCGGCCCGGTGATCCACTCGAAAGATGCCTCGACCTCTGCCATGGCGGTCATCGAACTGCTCAATCCGGAGAGACGGGCAACCTTCACGGCTCAGACAGAAGCTGATTATGCCCGTATCAGGAAGGAGTTCCAGTCGGCCAGCACCGATACCGCTGTCCCTGAGCTGACACCGATCACCGCTTCGCGGGTGATCGGAGACCGGTTCAGAGACGAGATCCGTGGGGAAGCTGCACCGACACCGGTCAGTCCCGGGATCCACCGATATGATATTTCGATCGAACAGGTCACCCCCTTCATCAACTGGAAGATGCTCCTCCATACTTGGAAACTGCCATTCACGTCTTCAGAGGCAGCCGAACTGCAGCAGGATGCACGTGGGATGCTGCACGAACTGGCTCAAGGGGAGCTGATCAGGATCAGGGGGTCTGTCGGACTGTTCGCCGCAGGTGTAGATGGTGATGATGTGGTGGTGTTCCCGGAAGGCAGAGACCCTGCGGTACTCCATTTTCTGCGTCAGCAGGAACCCTCCTCAGAGCATCGTTCTCTCTCTGATTACATCGCACCGCTTGAGGGCTCCAGAGCTTTCGATCATATGGGGCTCTTCGCCGTGACTGCCGGCATCGGTGCTGATGCGCTGATCGATCGGTATGAGCAGCAGCACGATACCTATCATGCCCTGCTGGTCCAGAGTCTTACTGACCGACTCGCTGAAGCAGCCAGTGAATACCTCCATCAGCAGGTCAGGCGAACGATCTGGGGGTATGCCCCGGATGAACGGATTGATGCGTCACAGCTGCTCTCGGGCGGGTACCGGGGCATTCGTCCTGCTCCGGGGTACCCTGCCTGTCCGGATCATTCTGAGAAGCAGATGATCTTCAACCTCCTCGGAGGAGAGCAGCAGATCGGGATACGACTGACTGAAAATCAGTCGATGATCCCGGTCTCGTCCACCTGCGGATACTATCTTGCCCATGAGAAGGCATCGTATCTTACGGTGGGTAAGATCGGCGATGATCAGCTAGCCGATTATGCAGAGAGGAAACAGATGGAGATCGCTGAGGTCCTCAGATGGCTTGCGGGGAACCGCTGAACACGATACGTCGGTCAACGGTGTGTACCATGAACAATAGGAGTGTACCATGAAAGTCATAGATATCATCCAGGAAGCCAAGAGGCCTCTATTCACCTTCGAACTGCTGCCCCCCTCAAGGGTAAGAAGATCGACAGCCTCTTCACGGCGGTCGATACGCTCATGGAGTTCGAACCTGCCTATATCAACTTCACCTATCATCAGCAGGAGACCGTATTCAAGGAGCGCAGTGATGGTCTGATGGAGCGGCATGTCATTCGCAAGCGCCCCGGGACCGTAGCCCTCTCGGCTGCGGTGAAGAACCGATACGGCATCGAGGTGGTTCCCCACCTGCTGTGCGGAGGCTTCTCCCGGGATGAGACCGAGGATGCACTGATCGAACTCCACTTCCTCGGGATCGATAATGTCTTCGCACTGCGGGGAGACCCGCCGAAAGGAGAACGCAGGTTCACATCTCATGAGCAGGGCCATGCCCATACCAGTGATCTGGTGGAGCAGATCCAGCGGCTCAATCACGGTGAGTATCTTGATGAAGCTCTCATGCATGCTGAACCTACCGATTTCTGTGTCGGTGTAGCCGGGTATCCAGAGAAGCACTTCGAATCACCGAACCTCGAACATGACCTGAAGATGCTGAAGAAGAAGGTGGATGCCGGTGCCGAGTATATCGTCACACAGATGTTCTTCATCAATCAGCACTACTTCGATTTTGTGGACCGCTGCCGGGAGATCGGTATCACCGTACCGATCATCCCCGGTCTCAAACCGATCTCCCTGCTCTCGGACATGAGTCTGCTTCCGCAGACCTTCAGTATCGATCTGCCTGAGGATCTTGTCGAAGCCGTCGGAAGGTGCAGGACCAATGCAGAAGCCAGGGAGGTCGGAGTAGAGTTCTCCATCCGGCAGTCAAAAGAGCTGCTGGCCCACGGAGCCCCGGGTATCCACTATTATACGCTGGGAAAAGCAAAGAACATCGCAAAGATCGTCAAGGCTGTCTTCTAGAGGAAGGGATTGGTATGAGAGATACACATGAGACCTTTGATGCAGAGGATTTCAAAGAGGACCTGCATGAGTTCAGCAACGAGCGTGAACGCATCAAGCAGATGCTCGGACATATCGGCGGGACTGATGATATCAGAAGACACAGGATCCTGAACCTCTCTATCCTGATGATCACCATCACGCTCTTCACCCTGGAGATGACCACGCACTTTCTCCCGACCCTGATCTCACTGGAGATCGGACTGCTGCTTATCAGCCTGAAGATCATCATGCTGATACAGTCCATGCTCAAACAGAACCATTTTGAGTTCTGGATGCTCAATACCATCGAATACCGTATCAACGACATGAACAAACGAGTGATTAGGATGGAACGTAAGTTCGATCAAGAAGTACTACAAAAGGAGAAAGACAATGGCTAAGACGACAAAGAGACAGAGGTCCCTGCTCATCACGGCGCTGCAGGGTCTCACGGGAGTGCTGTTCTTCATCATGGGCCTGGAGGGACTGGCAGACAATCAGGGGATCTCCATGGAGCTCGGCAGAGCGGTCTCCGGGATGTTCGGCGGCGACAGTGATATCTACATGGTCATCATCGCGGTGAGTGAACTGCTGAGCGGCGCGATCCTGATCGCTTCACTGTTCGCGATCATCAAGACGAAGATCATGCAGTATGCTCTCAATACCGTCATCGTGCTGTGGGGGATCACGATCCTGGTCCTCGATATCCTCGGGCAGTCCTTCTCCTCCGGCGGCTTTGACTGGATGCTCTGGCTGGAATACACCGCTATCCATCTGATCCTGCTGGGGGTCCTGCTGATCATTCGCTCCGATCGAGGCTAGTGAGCGCACAGGCACCGGCAGATCGATCGAGGATCTCCTGAGCCGCTGCGGCGAAGGAGATCTCAGGTATCCTGCCGGTGATCTCAACCGCTGTCGCAAAGGTCTCCTGGATCATATCAGCCCCATGCCCGAGCAGCAGGGTATGGACCGGCTGGTAGAGATCGTAGGGCAGAGAGACCGAGAAGTCCCTGCGTATGATCTGCTCTTCTGACGGGAGTCCCGCGATCACCTGCTGTGCCGCTTCGGTGTAGGCTTTGACCAGCCCCCCCGTCCCGAGCTTGGTACCGCCGAAGTACCTGACGATAAGAATGAGGATATCGGTAAGATCACTGCCCCTGAGCACCTCAAGGGCAGGTCTGCCCGCGGTATTCTTCGGTTCATGATCATCACTCATCCCGAATATGTCCCCATGCTCACCCAATATGAAGGCCTGCACGATATGAGAGGCCTGTGGATGTTCCTTCCACAGGCTTCTGATCAAAGGCTTGATCTCATCCCTTCCGGTGATCGGGTAGGCATAGCTGAGAAATCGTGATCGCTTGACTTCAAGTTCGGTCTGTCGGGTTGCTGTCGGTACGCGCATGGGGTGATTGTACCATAAGAGAGCCGGGACTCAAAGGGTCACCAGATATGGTGGAAGATGTTATCCCAGGAGGAGGGGATCGGGTGGGAGACCTCGGTAAGATACTGCTGCTGCTGCAGGCTGAGGTGCGGGTGGGCAAGACCGTCAAGCACCCCTGTACACTGCACGGGGGTCCGTGCACCGAAGATGATGGAGTCTATCATACCGGTACCGGCTATCCACTGGAGCGCGACTTCAGCCATCGATCGGCCTGACTGTCGTGCAACCAGACGTACAGCAGCCAGCACCTCTGCAGTCCTGTGTCGCTGTTCAGGATCGAAGAACACCAGATCCCTGCGTGGATCCTTCTGCCTGAGAGTCTCAGGATCGGTCCCTCCGAGCAGTCCCTGCCCCAGCGGGCTGTAGCCTGCAGTGATGATCCCCCGGGATCTGCACCATGGGACGAGCTGCTGCTCCTCAGCTCTCCAGAGCAGCGAGAAGGAGAACTGGCATATACTGATCGGTACCTCTGAGGAGATCTTCTTCAGCGACTCGACGGGTACATTGCTTGCCCCGATATGGCCGATGATCCCTGATTCCTTCAGCCTGAAGAGTTCCTGATACAACGGGAGGATGTCGCCTGTCGTGTGTGGCCAGTGGAGGTAGACGATATCGAGATAGGGGCTCTGCAGTCGTCTCATGCTCTCGAGGACCCTGCGCTCGAGAGCATGAGGATCGAAGGTGTGGATCTTGGTAGCCAGGAGGATGTTCTCCCGCGGGATCTCCCCTCTGAGGCGGTGGAGCTGCTGACCGATCAGCTGTTCAGCTCTGCCGTTACCATAGGCCCAGGCCGTGTCGAGGTGCCGTACCCCTGCCCGTAATGCAGTCTTCAGTGTCTGTACGGATGATTCGTGCTGCTGGTCAGGCCAGTAGGCACAGTCCCCGAAAGCCCAGCTGCCGAGAGCAGCCGGGCTGCTGTGGATCAGCTCTCTCATCTATTTCCGGGTGATGAACGGGGCACTCTGCTGTGTCTCTGAGAAGATCTGGTACCCTCCCGGCTGGGTGTTCTTCACCGAGTAGACGGCGATCTCCGCCTTCTTGATCAGAGCAGACACATCCTCCCCGTGTTCGGGGTAGAATGAGATACCGATGCTGGCAGTCATGGGGATCTCTTTGTCATCGATGATATAGGGAGCCTTGAAGGCATGATTGATCTTCTCTGCGACAGAGAGGGCATCTCTCCTGCCGCGCAGGCTGCTGATGAGCAGCAGGAACTTATCTGCCTCAAGACGCGAGACCAGGTCGCTCTTTCTCAGCTGGGTACGCACTCTGAGTGCTGATTCCTGAAGCAGTTTGTCACCGACCTTGGTCCCGAAGGTCTCGTTGATACGGTTGAAGTAGTCCAGGTCGAACACCATGAAGGCCAGCAGGTCCCCGTTGTATCGGGCCTGGGAGATGGTGAGGGCTGCCTGATCATGGAAGAAGTTCCTGTTGGGAAGACCGGTGAGGATATCATGGGTAGCGAGGAAGGTGAGTTTCTCTTCATTCTGCTTCTGCAGCGTGACGTTTTCCAGCGCCCCGTCGTAGAAGAGGATCGTCCCGTCCTCATCGTAGACCGGACGGACACTGTCTCGTGTCCATATCGTCTCTCCGGTATAGCATTCGAACTCAGTGACCAGCCCTCTGATATCATGATCACGTCCCATGATGTCGAACCAGTTGTCCCGGTCCTCCGGATGGTGGAAGAACGCAAAATAGTTGTCCAGCAGCAGGGTCTCCTTTGACGGGGCCCCGGTGATCTCGACCATCGACTTGTTGGCATCGATGAAGTTCCCTTCCGGGTCGATCCGGTAGATACCGATGGGAACACTGTCAAAGAGCTGGCTGGAGAAGGTGGTGATCTTCAATGCATCGTTATCTGTAAGCTGTTTATCGATTTCCACTATGATACCCTCTATCTGCTGTATGTAGTTCGTCTCTGTTTCCAGATTGATTCGTGCAGCGATATGACGGCACTTCCTATCAAGACAGGACCCCTGTGACAGTACGATGACCGGTGGGAACTTCTGTTCCTCACTGATGATGCGAAAGAGCTTCTCACAGGTGTAATCTCCCTCGACTTCCGTATGAACGATCACGATGTCATATGCCTGCTGTGACACGAGCAGCAGCCCGCTGGTGCTCGTCTCTGCACTGGTCACGGCGATGTTCATTCGATCAAAGAGTGCTATCAACTGACTGTTGATATTCTCGTCACTGATAATAGTAATAATCCTGATGTTCATACAACCCCCGAACGTGATCTGCAGGAAGATTCTTGGTGTTCTACGTCTCAGTCTTATGTATTTTATCTCCAATGTCAAACCTTTTTCATACCACCAGCATCATATTCAGGCTGTGAACAGCATCCTGTACTCTGTCCTTTCAGGGCAGTCCCTGTACAGATCTCCTGGAAACTCTGAATCTATTTGCCCGTATACACCTTATAGGCTATACTGAACTCGGAAGAGTGAGGGACAGCATGAAGATAATACAGATTCCAAGGCGATTCGTCGTTGATCAGTGGGGTGGTTCGGAGACATTCATCACAGAGACTTCTTCCCGGCTTCAGGAGCGGGGGATCACAGCAGAGATCATGACCACCACAGCCCTGTGCGAAACACCCGAAGAGGTGTACCGGGGTATCCGTATCCGCCGATTCCCCTATTTCTATCCCTATCTGGGATTATCGCCGCAGGCGAAGGAGCAGCTGGATCAGAAGGCGGGGAACCTCTTCTCCTTTTCCCTGCTTCGGGCTCTGAGTCGTGAACGCGATGTCGATATCATCCATCTGAACACCGGGAAGCGACTGGGCAGCATCGGGCGATATGCAGCCAGACGACATAAGATCCCGTATGTGATCTCTCTGCACGGGGGGAAGCTCACCGTGCCCAAGGGTGAGAGTGACACCTGGACCGAACCGACGAAAGGGACGTTCGAATGGGGGAAGATCCTGGGATTCCTCTATGGGTCACGGAAAGTCCTCGAGGACGCGGCTGCGATCATCTGTGTAGGCAGGGATGAGTATACGGCAATATCACGGAAGTATCCGAAGAAACGGGTGAAGTATCTGCCCAATGGTGTCGATCTCAAGCGGTTCGCACAGGGTGACGGCACCTGGTTCAGAACGCTCTATAAGATCCCGGAAGACCGGTTCCTGATCCTCAACGTCGCACGTATCGATCCTCAGAAGAATCAGCTCTCGCTCGTGCGCCAGCTCCCCGACATCCTTGACAAAGCACCCGATGTGCATCTGCTGTGTATCGGTAATGTCACCAGCAATCAGTACTATGAGGAGGTGCTCAAGGAGATCGCTATCCAGAAACTCGAGGACAGGATCACCATCATCCCCGGCATCCCCTATGAGAGTCCTGATCTGATCAATGCCTATAAGGCTGCAGACTGTTTCGTCCTTCCCTCTCTGCACGAACCGTTCGGTATGGTCGTCCTCGAAGCCTGGGCTTCCGGTCTGCCGGTAGCTGCAGCAAAACGGGGAGGGCTTCCCTACATCATAGAACATGGGAAGAACGGGCTGCTGTTCGACCCTGAAGCGCCGGCACGATTCTCTGAGAGTGTGAAAGAGGCGATCCTTGCGCTGGCGCTGGATGAGAAGGTACGGGAGCGGTATGCGAAAGCAGGGTTCGACGAGGCTACGAGTACCTACAGCTGGGATATGATCACTGACACACTGGTGGAACTCTACAGGGAGATATATGAAGATACTGTTCGTAAATGAGATAGGCGGCTTATGGGGCGGAGTCGAACAGAACATCCTGCTGGCGATACGGGGACTCTCTGAACGGGGGCATGCATGCCATCTGTTCTGTGAGCGCCTCTCTGACAGAGGGGTGGAGCTCTTCACTGATGTCTGTGTGACGGTGAGTTCAAGAGAGCAGGGACACAGCATCAAGGAACTCGTCGAGAAGATCAGGCCTCAGGTGATCTATGCCCATAAGATCGATTCAGCCGGTGAGCTGCTCTGTGCAGGGGAGACCCTGCGTACCGTGCGTATGGTGCACGATCATGATCTGTACTGTCCGAGAAGACACAAGTATTACGTACACAACCGTCATATCTGCCGTCATGCAGCAGGATTGATCTGCTATGCTGATCTTGCGTTTCTTGAACGGGGCCCTTCAGGGTCTTTTCACTATGCATCGATCAGAAGACACCGTAACCGCATGAAAGAACACAGGTCCCTGGACCTTCTTATTGCCGGAAGCCGGTATATGGTCGATCAGCTGGTACTCAACGGGTTCTCCCCGCAGCAGATCGCTCTTCTGCCGCCGGCTGTCATGTTCACCGATACCCGGGTCACTGCGGTACAGCAGACGAAACGTATCCTCTATGTCGGACAGCTGATCCGAGGCAAGGGGGTGGATCTGCTGCTGGATGCCCTGCAGAAGTGCAGCCCTGAGATCTCCCTCGATATCGTGGGGACCGGGAACGATGAAGGCATGCTGAAGGAGCGGGTCTTCGATGGACCGCTGAAGGATCGGGTGGTATTCCATGGATGGGTAGACCACGAGCAGCTGATCGAGATGTATGATCAGGCCATGTGTTCGGTCGTACCGTCACGATGGCCTGAACCGTTCGGCATGGTCGGGCTCGAGGCTATGCTGCGTAAGCGGCCGGTGATCGGTTTTGCGGTGGGAGGCATCCCGGACTGGCTGAAAGACCGCGTCACCGGGTATTTGGTCCCTGCAGCCGATACCACCATGATGGCAGAGAAGATCACCCGACTCACTTCTGATCCGGCCCTCTGCCGGGTGATGGGTGAGGCTGGATGGAAGAGCGTCCATGAACATTTCGATTTTACCGCATACATAGATCGACTTGAGAACCTATTGGAGGGAAGCACATGATACGAGTGGGAATACCGAGTTTCGGCACTGACGGAGGACGTTCTGGGATAGGAAGCTATATGTTCGAACTGATCAACCGCTTTGATGCCTATGATGAGTTCTCCTTCGAACTCATCGGGCCGAAGAGTGATGCTGACCACTATCTGCAGCATACCTCCCGCATCGGATTCTATCCGGTAGAGGGAGCAGACGAGTCCCCCATCAGGAACTATATCTGGAATCAGCGCAAGCTGCCGCAGATCTGCACAGAGCGCTCCTATGACCTGTTGTTCCTGCCTGCAGCGAACAGACGTCTGACAGGGAAAGCACCCTGCCCCTCTGTGGGTACGGTACACGACCTCGCCTCCCTGCATATACCTGAGAAGTATGACTTCAAGCATGCGGTGTTCAACCGCCAGATGCTGCCGAGACTCATCCGACGTCTCGACCATATCATAACGGTCAGCAGCTTTTCCAAGCATGACATCGTGAACTTCTCGAAGGTCCCTGAACAGCGGGTATCGGTGATCCATCTTGCAGCAGATGCCAAGCGGTTCTTTCCCGCAGACCCTCAACGGGCACAGCAGCTGCTGACGGCGAAGTACGGCTTCTCTGCCCCCTATATCCTCTACATATCGCGTCTGGAGCATCCGGGTAAGAATCATGTCAACCTGATCCTCGCATATGATGCCTTTCGCAGGAAGACCGGACTGAAGTACTCTCTGGTCCTGCCGGGACCGGCAAAGGAACGGTCTGAGGAGATCTTCGCAGCTGCCCGGGCCAGTGAGTTCACTGATGATATCTTCTTCCCGGGATTCATCGATGCCGAGGATGTGGCAGATTTCTATCGCGGTGCCGATCTGTTCGTCCTGCCCTCTCGTTTTGAAGGGTTCGGTCTGCCGGTGCTTGAGGCCATGGCCTGCGGTACTCCGGTCATCTCATCACATGCTGCCTCACTCCCTGAAGTCAGCGGCTCACACACGCCGCTGTTCGACCCGCTTGATGTGCAGCAGATCTCCGATGCCATCGAACAGGTCCTCGCTGATGCTCCTGCTCGAGAGCGGCTGATCACAGAGAGTATCTCCTGGGCTTCGGAGTTCTCCTGGGAGAAGACCGTCCAATCGACGATCGAGGTCTTCACACAGACCCTTGAGAGGAGTGCATCGAAATGAACCACTGTCTGATTCAGATCACATCCCTCTCTCAGGATGATGCGAGCAATTATGCACAAGGTCTCCAGCAGCAGCTCTCTGCTGATCAGGTGCGGCTCGTCTCGACTGAGGACTTCCGGCAGGAGGATGCCCTGTATGCGCTCTCTCCACAGTCCTATGATGCACAGAAGCTCTCCCTCGCAGTGATCGAAGGGCTCTCTGTCAGGCCGTTCTGTATCGTGTACGGGAAGACCTCACTGCTGATACAGCTGCCCGAGGTTTCTCATCGTATTGCCATGTTCATAGAGACTGACCCGCTCAAAGCAGCTGTCGTTGAGGTGGAAGAGCATCTTGCCATGCTTCAGCGCATGGAAGAACAGCAGCTCGATCAGCAGGAGGCTGAAGAGCTCAGCGGGCAGTATCAGCAGCATCTGCAGCAGTATCTGTATCCCCAGAGGGATCAGGCAGATCTGGTGATCCATTACAGTGAGACTCCGAAGGACTCGGTTCCCGGTCTCTCACGATACATCAAACGCATGGTCGAACAGGCGCAGGGTGCAGAGGAACGCAGCCGCGAAGCTCAGATCGACGAACTGCTTGATCGATTCTCCCACAGCAAGCGGGCCAGACGGTCCATGCAGTATAAGAGGGTCCTCTGGAAGACCGTCGTAAAGAGCACCCTGTTCATCAAACGCACGATCGATATAGCGGCCACGCTCGTAGCTCTGCTGCTGCTCTCACCCCTGATCCTTGTCGTCAGTCTGCTCATCAAACTCACTGATGGAGGCAACGTGTTCTACTTTCAGACACGGGTGGGAAAACAGGGCAGGGAGTTCCAGTTCCCCAAGTTCCGGTCGATGGTGGCCGATGCCGATAAGTTGAAGGATCAGCTGCTCAGCCAGAACGAGAGTGACGGGAAGGTCCTGTTCAAGATGAAGCATGACCCGCGGGTCACGAAGATCGGCAGGTTCATCAGAAGGTTCAGTATCGATGAACTGCCTCAGCTGTGGTGTGTGCTCAAGGGTGATATGTCTCTGGTCGGCCCCCGTCCACCGCTGCCGAGAGAGGTTGCCCTCTATACCCAGGAGGACAGGAGAAGACTTGAGGTGACACCGGGATTGACCGGTATCTGGCAGGTCTCAGGCAGGTCCGATATCGGATTCGAGGATCAGGTCAAACTGGATGTGCTCTATATCGAGAGTCATAGTGTCTGGTTGGATATAAAACTGCTGTTCAAGACCGTCCCGGCGGTACTGACCGGAAGAGGAGCCTACTGACATGAGCGAAGAACTCTTCACCCTCCTGGATGTGCCCATACAGAATGTGACGATGGAGCAGGCGCTCGAACAGATCAGCTCCTGTACGTTTCCTCATGAAGGGCCTGCCTGTGAGCTGCATTTCGTGAATGCTCACTGCATCAACGTATCGGCGAACGATGAGGTGTACCGCAGGATCCTGCAGAGTTCGAAGGCCGTGTATGCCGACGGGAGCGGGATCAGGAAGGCGGGAAGGATCATGGGGGTACAGATCGCTGACAATGTCAACGGCACTGACATGTTCCCCCTGCTGTGCAGAAGGATGCAGGACGAGCAGAAGAGGATCTATCTGCTCGGGGCCGCCCCGGGGACGGCAGAGAAGGTACGCGACTGGGTGGGACAGGAGATCGGACCAGGGGTGATAGCGGGAGTGCATGATGGGTTCTTCAAAGAGACCGAGCTTGATGCGGTCCTTGCAGATATTCAGCATAGCGGTGCGGATCTTCTGCTGGTCGCTCTCGGAGTACCCAGGCAGGAACTCTGGATCAGGTCGGTCAGAGACCGCCTGCCGGTAGCTGCTGCCATGGGGGTCGGAGGTCTCTTCGATTTCTACTCCGGCAACATCCCCAGAGCCCCCCGATGGCTGCGGGCCATCGGCTTCGAGTGGGTCTGGCGTCTGATACAGGAACCGCGCAGGATGTGGAAACGCTATCTGATCGGTAACCTGGTGTTCCTGCGAAGAGTACATACAGCACAACGTAAAGGAAGTCCGTCATGAAGGTGATACTCGATCTCAGCCGCATCCCGAAGATCCCAGCACAGGGAGGGCTGCTCAAAGCCCCCTGCTTCTTTCTCATCATGGGAAAACCGATCATCCAGCATACGCTCGAAGCACTCGAGCGAAAGGGCTGCCGTGATATCCATATCTTTCTGTACGATTATGCTGATGAGATCGAACGGCTGCTCGGTGATGGAGAACGCTGGGGGGTGAAGATCTCCTACATCCTGCTCAAGGCACAGAAGCATCTGCTTGAGCGGATGCATCAGGCACCCTTCATTGCAGATGATGAGCTGTTCCTCTTCGGGAACGGTCTGGTCCTGCCTCAGCTGCCCGATGATCTGTTCTCCTCTGAAGAGATGCTCGGTCTCACCGATGAGGAGGGCAGATGTCTGCAGTGGGCGGTGACCGATAAAGCCACCGTACTGCGTTTCGATCTGGTCTCACAGGATCCGATCTCGCCCATGGAACGGAAGCGCCAAGTCCCTATGCTCTCAGTCCGTACCGGTCAGGAGTATCTGCACTCATGCAGACTTGCTCTGGACAAGCAGTTCGAAGGCTTGATCATCATCGGCCATGAAGTCAGAAACGGCATATGGCTGGGACCCGGGGTGAAGGTCCCGAAGACGACCACTCTGGTACCTCCGGTATACATCGATCAGCAGACGAAACTGGGAGATCATGACATCATCGGCCCGTATGCTCAGCTGGGCAGGGGATGTGTGGTAGATGATGAGAGTTTCATCACTGAATCCTCCCTCTTCGACTACAGCTACATCGGTAAGCAGCTTGATGTCAAAGAGTCTGTCATCCATAAGAACCAGATCTATCATGTGCCCCTCGGGACGGTCTATGCGGCAACCGATGATATCTTCCTGACCGATACCGCTGCAGCTTCACCTCTGGCGGAGAGCGCACCGGCTGCACCGTTCCTGTCAAGGTTCGTCGCACTCCTGCTGTATCTACTGTTCCTGCCGGTCACGGCAGTGACGTTCATCTACTGCAAACTTTCGAGAGGGTATGCGCTGGAGACGACCGAGTATGTGCGCCTGCCCCAGCAGCAGATCCCTGATCAGCCTCTGAAGACGGTACGGTTGAGTACCTTCAAGACACGGCAGTCGATCAAGGGCCGTCTGATCAACCATTTCCTCTTTCTGTTCCTGCCCGGTCTGATGGGGGTCATCAGGGGGAAGGCCCGTTTCTGCGGATTGCAGCCGAGGACGGCCCGGGAGGTCGAGAGTCTGACCGAGTCCTGGAGGGAGCTCTACCTCTCGAGCAGCATAGGGCTGATCGCCGAGGCTGATGTCCTCTATCGTGAGTATCCCGATGAACAGATGCTCTATGCTACCGATATCTTCTACAGTGTGCATGATACCTTTCGCTACAATGCCGTGCTGGTGGGCAAGTATCTGATCAGACTGTTCTCAGACAGGAACCGGATGTAGATAGAGGCTGCTGTCAGTTGTATCGATTCCAGGTATGGAGGAAGGTCTGTGTCTGCTGCTGCCAGGAGGGTTCATGGGGCTTCGGCTGTGAAAGCAGTATTGTGAGGTCCCGGTACAGCTCCTCCCGCGGATACCGCAGTGAGACCCTGCTGCGTCGGGCATTGTGTATCAGGTTTCTCAGGAGTCTCCTTCCGCTATGCTGCGCACGCTCGCGGATCCTTTTGTCATCCCTGTAGCTCTGAGCCGTGGCGAACCTGCTACCGGTGCGGACCTCTTCGACATAGAGGAACAGCTCTACCCAGAGCTCTGCCTGATCGAGCAGGTCCTGCAGGGATGGGCCGGTCGTGTCGAAGGAATCGGGGCGCTGCTTGAACACGATCGCATCCCGGTAGAGATCATGGACCCTCTGGGCGATGACCGTGGGAATACGGTCCATGATCGACTGCAGCCGATCGAGACGGTCGGGAAGGTGGACGGTATAGGTCCCGTGGACGATACAGAGCCCGTCACCGAAGGCCAGTGCTGCTTTCTGCATGTTGCGTCGGATGAAATCCGGGTCGGGGAGCTGATGTGCAGGATCAGAGAGTGCATGAGCTTCTCTGATAGCCTGAAGCAGGCCTGAACCTCTGTTGAGCAGCAGTCTGATCGCTTCTACCTGCGGCAGAGCTCCTGTGAGCGCTTCGGGGCAGTTCCCGGTGATCACATCTTCAGGTCCCGAGAGTACCACATGACCGTAGAGCAGATCCTGCCACATCAGCTCATGCGGCAGCCGGTGGAGGTCTGAGATCGTCAGCGGTGCTCCGATATCGACATCGACCTTCAGCAGATGTTCATAGGTCTTCTGTACCTCCCGTACTGCAGGAGTGATCCTGTAGGGTGAGCGGGTGATCAAGAACAGGTCAAGGTCGTTGTAGAGAGACTCTCTGCCCTCTCTGATGACACAGGCCCCCTCCTCTCTGCCATACCCCCCTGATAACACCAGCGCCTCGAATGCCGGACCGACCGCCTGCTTCACCTCTTCTGAGAGCTTCTGCAGGGTCTCATGGATCATCTGATTGAAAGCCTCAGACCCCTCTTGTGTATACCATATCATGCTGTTGTGTCCTTTCTGGCTTCTCTCAGTCCTGAGAGGAATCCTGCCCTTCTTCCTATGAGCTGAGCCATCCGTATATAGGGGGAATAGAGTATCGTCGCTGCGGAGTGTGACCGGGCGGCGAACTTCCAGTCAGACAGCACCTGTCTGCCGTAGGGGAGCAGGGAGTAGCGTATGAAGGTCTTCTCCCAGAAGCTCCAGGGGAAGATCGCAGCCTCTGCCTTCCCCTCTCCGTAATGACGCTTTCTGAACGCCTTCCATGAGTAGTTATGCGAATGATAGACCATGGAGTCTTTGGCATAGACGATCTGCCATCCCCGCTCTCGAGCTCTCCAGGTCCAGTCAATATCCTCCGAGTACTGGATGTCAGCCCGGAACGGGCTCTCTTCCCAGCAGCTTCTCTCTATCGCAGAAGAGGCCATGGAGAAGCAGTGTTTCCAGTACTGCTGCTTGGACCCGTCTCCATAGGTGTCTTCAGTATCCTTGGCGAACAGGGGGGTGCAGTCAGGGCGCGGGAGCTGCCTGCCGAACACCGCTGCGACTGAAGGTCCTGTGAAACCGGAGAGCATTCGCTCCAGCCATCGTTCATCTTTCGGGGTACAGTCGGAGTTGATGAAGACGATCCGGCTGTCGTATCCTGCAGCCTCTTCGATACCCCGGTTCAGGACTGGACCCGGGACGTAGGTCCCTGCAGGGATGGTGACGATATGATCGGTATACTTACGGATCTCTTCGAGGGTCCCGTCTGTCGATTCATTATCGAGGGCGATCAGATGAAAGGGGCGGTTCTGTCGGGCGAGCATGGCCAGTGTGTGAGAGATCAGCGGCATGTCATTGTGGGAACGAAGGATCACCGCAGTCTGCCTGTCGCTCATCACTCCCTCCCGCTGTTCAGCGCGGCATTTCGATCAGCCTCTTCTTTCATCAGGCCGTAGAGATCATCAAGACGCTCGGGAAGGTTCTGGAGATGGGTGTTCGTGGAGAAGGAGGCTACAGAGTCCTTGTCATGGGGATCATAGCCGTGCATGCCTGCAAGCGGTCGTTCTCCCATATGACTGGGGATCAGCAGCACTCCCGGATCCAGCAGGAACATGAGGTCCCCGTAGCGGTTGTTCGCAAAGTCAGCACCCCAGGAGTGCAGGGTCTGCTGTGAGAGGATCGTCCCGCAGCTCACCTGTTTCAGCACATCACGTATCGGTTCTTCAGCGGTATCGTTCAGGAACCAGAATCGTGCCATCGTCGAGTCATAGACCGCTGCATAGTCTTTTCCGAAGACCAGAGAGGTCTTCTCTATGAGGCTTCTCAGATCGAAGGTCCCTGTTATATTGGTCATGCCGTGATCGGAGAAGATGAACATCCGTACATCTTCGTATTCAGCCTGTGCGACTTCCAGGACCTCTCGAAGCTCGTTCTCGTACCAGGCGATCTTATCAGTCACCTCCTGATGGGGGAACCCCTGTGCATGGAGGGTCGCATCCATGGCGGCAAGGTAGAGGTATCCGTATGCAAGGTCGGTACCGGAGTCGGTGAGCGCTTGCTTGAGGCTACTGAGATTGTTCTGTTCAGAGGCTCTCCAGTCAGAGAGGTAGAAGGGTATCTGCTGATCTCTCAGGTAATCCATGATGGTGGCGGCGCCACTATTGATCCCTCCGGCTGGTAGAGATCCTTCTTCTCGGTATAGTCGAAGTACCTCATAAGCCTGAACGGCATATTGTATATATTGAAGTATCCGGTATATGCCAGTTTCCGTTTGATGATCCTTCCTGCGACATTCCGTACCCGATTCCTGCTTGAGAGGGCCTTTGGTACCAGACGCATCAGCTGTATGAAGAGATCGTTCCTGAATGGTGAGTGCTCAGGGTCATAGGCATAGAAGGAGAAGTGGTCATGGTCCCGTGGAAGCAGTCCTGTCAGGATGGTGGGATCGCAGGTCGCACTGTAGCCGAAGATCGTGCCGATAGGGGCTTTCTGAACCAGCACATCATCGAGGAAGGTACTCTCTTTCAGTATCTCCCAACCCAGTGCATCGATGAAGACGAATAAGCTTATGGATTTTTCATAGTATGAAGTATAGCATACCTGCAAGTGGTTCATCTAATAAAAAGCAGTCAGCATACTGTCAAAACAGTCTGCGCACCTGCTGTCGCAGGTGACCGATCAGAATCTCCATCAGAACGTGTTGCTCACGGTCCAGTGAGGTATGAGACTCCTGTATCCGTGCATTCATACCGGGCGATGGGGTTAGAGCACGGGGGCTCGGTGCGTTCTACTCGGTATAGGAGGCGAGGGCCTCTTCCCGGGAACCGAAGACATCAATGACCTTGTGCAGGCGTACCAGTTCGAAGAGGACCCGAACCGGTTTGGTGATGTTGCACAGACGGAGGTCTCCGCCCTTCTGATTGAGCCGTTTGAGACAGAACAGGAATGCTCCAAGACCAGAACTGTCTACAAAGGTAAGCTGTGAAAGGTCAAGCAGTACATGCTCCTCACTCTCAAGGAAGGGCTGTATCAGATGTTTGAAATCTTTTACATTCCCGGCATTGAGGGTCGGAGTCTCGATCTCGAGAACCATCACGCCTGATATCTTTTCACTTTTCACAAAGAACCTCCACAGTCAGTATTCAAAATATATGATCGAGTACTATACCATATATAAATCATTGCACAGTCGATGTCAATAAGAACCGCTGCTGATCTCCTGTCTGAGCAAGTGTATACTATTTAGGATTATATTTTATGAGAAAACATGATATGATGCAGAGGCGATGAAGATCGGAAGAAGCATAAGGGACAGGTATGGCTGAAGCAACACAGAATCAGGACGGATCACAGGAGTTCTCGCTCCCGATAGATATCATGACCCTGCTCAAAGCGCTGCTGCGTAAGAAATGGTGGATACTGCTGTGTATCCTCCTTGCAGGTGCATTGGGGGTGGGTGCGGCTCTGCAGCTGGGTACTCAGTCCTTCGAGGCGATCACCGTCCTGTACTATCAGCCGGTCACCTCCTCCCTGTCGGATCAGTTCATGGTCTCGCAGTCGACCGGGGCCGGGACCTCCCTCTCCTATCAGCAGGGATCACAGCTTACCAAGCGGGAAGACAGTACCATCAGTCTCAGTACGCTGGTGAACATGGTAGAGATCACCCCGAACTTCGAGCGGCTGAGAACGGAGCTGGATCTGCCGATGACCTTCGAACAGCTCGGCAGTTCCATCAGTGTGAGTACCGCCCGCAATACCAATCTGATGTTGATCAAAGCATCCTTGAGTGACAGGGAGAAGGCAGCCCTCATCGCCAACAAGATCCGCGATGTGTTCCTTGACAGCATACAGACGATCACCATGGGGGAGCTGCGGGAGCAGATGAACAACCTGGATGTGCAGCTCGCTGTCGTAGGACAGGAGATCGAGATGAGTACCACAGAGTTCAGGGAGTTCCTCCAGCTGTATGACCTGGAGGATGTGGATCTGGAGAACACCCCCTATGCCCAGCAACTGCTGAGCGCGAGCATGGAACTCGAGAAGAACAGCTCACTGGTACGTGTCTATACGATGGAGATCGAGAAGATCAATCAGATCATCGCCGATACCAACAAACTGATGGCCAATGAGAGTGAATCTACGAGCAACAGCCTGACCCAGGATGATGTGGTGGTTCAGATCAAGGTACTGCAGGATCAGATCGGGGAGCTGCGGACCTCGGAGGTGAACTCACTGATGATCCAGCAGGAAGAGGACCTCTACCGGATAGCACAGGAAGAGTATGCCAACGGGGTCATCGGCAGAGCTGAGCTGACCACTGCACAGTACCGCTATGAGATCGCAGTGGCGCAGTATGCCGGGACCACCGATATAGACTTCATCAGGAACCAGATAGAACTGCTGAGGAACACGGATGTGGTCGGATACGGGGAGTCGCTCTCCTATGCGACCTATCTGAAGGACCTTCGACTCAAACGGGTGGATGCCGAACTGCAGCTGCTGTCTGCGAACGAAGCCTATGAGACGAGCATGCGGCTGGTGGCAAGTCTGGAACAGGCCCTGGAGGGGTATCCTGAGAAACTCCAGCAGTATACCACGCTCAAGGGGAAGATCGCTTCTCTGCGTGCAGAGCAGCGGGGTCTTGAGAAGATGCAGGCACAGACGAAGATCGCACTGGATCAGGGCTACTCAGACTTCATGATCATCTCTGATGCCCTGCCACCTGTCTACCCGGTCGGCTCCAACAAGAAGATCATTGCCATAGCCGTGGCTTTTCTCGTGTTCACCACCGGATTCCTCATCATATTCCTGCTGGTCTTCTTCGAGAAGCGCCTGCGTTCGCCTGGAGAGGCTGCGATCAAGATCAGGCAGCGGATCACGACCGTACTTCCTGCATACAGAAGACGCGACGAGGTCTTTCCCGGTGAACAGCGTGAATCGATCTTCATCGAACAGTTCCGGCAGCTCGCTCGAACCGTCCGATCGAAGTACCACGAACCCGGTGCAGCCTTTCTGATCGCAAGTACCGTGAGCGGTGAGGAGAAGACGCTGGTGACCATCAACCTCGCTGCCGTCCTCGGCAGACAGGATGAACGGGTCCTCATCCTCGACGGGCAGGTGCGCAAGACCACCGCAGATACCAAGTACTCTGAGATCATGTTCCCCGAGGATGTGTCTGATGAGCGGTTCGGACTCGGTGAGTACCTCTCCTATATGGCCTCTGATCTGGATGAGATCGTCTATCATACGGTCCTCTCGGGAGTGGATCTGATACCGATCAAGCATGATGCGATCATACCCGATCTGCTGCAGTCGGCAAGGATGCGTGAACTCGTGGAAGAGCTGAAGAGTCACTACTCGGTCATCCTCATCGAAGCACCACCAGTCGAGTCCAGTGTGGATGCTGAGATCCTGGCGCAGTACTGTGATGCTGTCGTATATGTGGTAGCCGGTAAAGGGGCTGCCGCCTCACGCATCAGGGCATCGATCAAACGGATCAAAACTACCAGTGCCGAACTCTGTGCGGTAGTACTTACCGGGATACAGAAAGATTTTCTCTAACGTCGTGCGGTATGCCAGGGGGTACTGAACTTGCTCACTCAGGAGAAACGGAATCAGATATGTTTTCAGATATCTATGGGGATCGGAGAATCTCTTGATCTCAAGAAGATGCTCAGCGTCAGTGTCAGTCGGTACCTGAAAGAACTCGGCTGCAGCATGGGAGCGGTGCTTCTCACAGAGCGGGACTTCTCTCACAGGATCTCATTCTCAGTAGCCTATTCGATACCAAGGAACTTCGAACGGAGTGAAGGGTTCAAGACGCTGATCGAAGAGGTCTCCAACAGCAAGAACATCGAATCCGATGTGGTCAGCGGCAGGATACCTGAGGGCTTCTATTATATCATGGGGCTCTCTGATATCGGTCTGCTGGTACTGCTGAAGAAAGACGGTGAACTCTCTGAAGGGATCGTTGAGGCACTGCAGCCTCTGAACAAGAAGCTCGGTGAAGCGTGCAGGGCCTGTCTGCAGAATGAGAAGTACCAGAGAAGCAGCAGCCGTTTCATGGAGATGGCGAATATGCTGCCTGCCATCATCATAGAGCTTGATGAAGAGTACCGTCTCTCCTATATCAACAAGAGTACCTATGAGATCTTCAAGCAGATCGACTCCGATTACTTCAAGCCCACGAGTCTGTTCGACTTCTTCCCGGAGGGGGAGAAGGCAAAGGTCCGTCTGCTGCTCGATGATGCACAGACGAGCAGGCGCATGAACAGTAAGGATCTGTGGATGGAGAACAGCAGAGGTGAACGGTTTCCTGTTCAGGTCCTCTTCTCTCCCATCTTCCATGACAGCAAGATCGTCGGGTACCGCGGTATCGGGATCGACATCTCGGAGAAGTACCAGCACCAGGAAGAGCAGAGAAAACTGATGGATGCCCTCTCTGAACGTCTGAGAGAACTTGACTGTCTCTACGGGATCACCAAAGTACTCTCTGAACATGATAACACCCTTGAGAAGATCTTCTCGACAGCCGTTGATATCATCCCCCCATCCTTCGAGCTTCCCGATGATACGAGTGCGCGCATCATCTTCTCCGGGAAAGAGTATGTCAGCACCACCTATACCGATATCTCCTCCGGGATCAGCTACAGCTCAGATATCATCAGCAACGGGGAACGGCTCGGTGAGGTGACAGTGGTAAAGCAGACCGATGAGCAGTTCGATGTAGAGGAGCTGAATCTCATCGATGCTCTCGGACGCCAGTTCAGCAACATCGCCACTACCAAGATGGCCGAAGAGGAGAAGAACCGGCTCTATCAGGACCTCATGGATGATATGGATACCGCTCAGTCGGTCCAGTCCTACCTGCTGCCGCCGTGGGCCGCGGTCAGTGATGACCTGATCATGTCGTCGATATACAGTCCCAGCTCAAAAGTGGGCGGAGACCTCTTTGATATCCTGCCGCTCAATGATCACAGCTATATGATCTATGTCGGTGATATCTCAGGCCATGGGGTACAGGCTGCTTTGACTATGACGGCGGTCAAATCGATCGTGAACATGCTGATCGTCCAGACGGAGACAGAATTGACCCCTTCGAAGATCCTGACACAGCTGAACGGGATCCTCTCGAAACATCTGTTCCATGACAACTACATGACGATGCTGCTATGTATCATCGACATGGCCTCTCATACGCTGAAAAGCATCAGTGCAGGGCATCCTCAGGGCTTTCTCATCGATGGCAGCAGGAAGAGCATCAGACCCTTCGATGATGTCGGGGGGATACCTCTGGGGTGGATCGATGATTATACCTACAGTGAGAAGGACGAGTTCTCGACCGTCTTCACCGCTGATGAGATCATCTGTCTGTTCACCGATGGTCTGTTCGACGCAGAAGCCCCTGACGGGTCCCGAATCGAGGATGAGGGGGTACGGCAGATCCTCAAGACAGAGGTCGATCTGCAGAATCTGTTCATGCTCCCCTATGCCCTCAAGAGCAGGATCAATGACCATACGTACAACACCTCGGTCGATGATTTCACCTTCATCACCTTCAAGGAGAACAGCAGCAGTGCTCCCTGCCCCAGCAGGTCCTTTCAGCTGCAGCCGGTGTTCGCACAGACGCAGGCGGTGGCGGAGGAGTGTGAACAGTTCGTCATCGAACAGATCGATGATCCTGCAAAGGGTCTCTTCGTGAAGCTGATCGTGAATGAGTTCGTCAACAATGTCATAGAACACGGGCTCAAGGGTACTACCGATACCATCATACAGATCACACTCGATCTCAGTGATGAGATCACCCTTACGTTCCGGGACAAGGGGCGGAAGTGGCAGATGCCTGAGCGTAAGGACTCGTTCACCGATTTCTTCGAGGAGATGAATCAGGAGCACGCTACCCGTGGGAGAGGACTGCAGATGATCTATTCGGTCACCAGGACCCATAGGCGCAAGAGGGTCTTCGATCTCAATGAGACGGTATTCATCCTTCTGTGATCAGGTGCTCAGCGTCTGATCATGCATCGGCCCTCTCACAGAAGAAGCTGGCACATCCCGTGCTGAGATGGGACCTTTCGTGTGAAAAGGCCCTGCAGTCTATTGGCTTTTATGCATACATGTGACACTCTTCGAATCAGTCCACCAGACAGGGAGCGTCATATGAAAGATCATACCGTACAGGCAAGCTGGGCCATGATGCTTGCGATGGTATTCTACGGAGTATCATTTCCTGCCACCGTCGTAGCGCTTGAAGTCTTCAGTCCCATCACCATCGTGACCTTTCGCCTGATCATCTCGACGATCTTCCTGCTGGTCTGGAATCTCCTGCGCAACGGGAGGGAGGGGCTGCCGAAGCGAAGTGAACTGAAGATCTTCGTGATCATCGCCCTCTTTCAGCCCCTCGGCTATTTTCTCTGCGAGACCTATGGACTGAAATATGTCTCTGCCTCTGCAGCCTCGATCCTCATAGCCACGATCCCGGTCTTCACCCCCATGATCTCCCGGTTCTTTGTCTATGAACGATTGACCAGATACAACTACTTCGGCCTGCTGCTCTCCTTTCTCGGGGTGATCATCCTGGTCGCGGCAGATGCCTCGGACAGCGGCTCGGGAAGTATCCTGGGGATCGCTCTGATCCTGGGGGCTGTCCTCTCTGCTGTCTTCTATACCATCCTGATCAAACGGCTGCCGTTATCCTATTCCCCCCTTGCCATCACCTCTATCCAGAATACCATAGGCCTGTTCATGTTCCTTCCGCTCTTCTTTCTCATCGAATATGACAGCAGCTATCTGCGTTCTGTCTTCAGCGGTACGTACGGATACAGTGCTCTGATCAGTATCCTCTTCCTTGCCATCTTCGCATCGAGCCTTGCCTTCGTACTGATGAATTACGGTATACAGGTCATAGGACCATCAAAAGCCAACGGCTTCGTCAATCTGATCCCGGCGATCACTGCAGTCACCTCCATAGCCTTCTTCGGAGAGCATATGAGTCTTCGTAAAGGTCTGGGCATGGCAGTGGTCTTCAGCGGGGTACTCATCGCACAGCGGCGCACTCACGTACGCAGGGACAGCAGCATCCCCTGCTGATCTGGCAGCATGGTCTCATCGATGATCGGCAGGGCCGGATAAGCCCTGCGCAGCATCTGAGCAAAGAGCCCGCTCCCCGGGATCAAGGTACCGGAGAACGTCCCGTCATAGATGGAAGTACTCCCGCAGGAGGGCGAACGGGACTTGAGGATGGCAAGATCCGGGGTCCCGTGGGCAGAGATCCTCTCGAGGGCGGCTGCACATCCGAAGATGAACCGATCGGTCAGATCAAGCCCCTCCCGGGTACGGACCCTGCCTGAGATGATCTCACAGCTTGCCCTCGGGGTCGCCAGACCCGCGAGCACCTCAGGACAGACGGTCAGGGCGAGACCGGAGGCTGCCAGTCTCTCAAGCAGCGGGGTGAACTCTGTGGTAAAGGCTGAACCATCGTATCTGCAGGGGGTCCCTGCAAGACAGGCACTGATGATGATCATTGGCATCTCCTTCTCTGCATGTTACCGAAAGCGATCAACACCGATCTGTGCACAGCATTCACGGACCGGACAGCGGGAGCAGAAGGGTGAGACTGGTGTGCAGATCCTCTGCCCGTAGGTGACCAGCAGTTCGTTCAGCGGTATCCAGTACCTGCGGGGCATGACTGACTGGAGGGCCCTCTCAGACTCTTCTGGTGTCCTGGTGCTGATCCATCCCATCCTGTTCGAGATGCGGTGTACATGGGTGTCGACACAGATGGCCTCGATGGAGAACCCGAGATTCAGTGTTAGATTGGCTGTCTTGATCCCGACCCCGGGAAGAGCCAGCAGCTGCTGCTGATCGGCAGGGACAGCCCCTGCGTGCTTCTCAAGGAGGATGCGGGAGATCTTCAGGATGTTGGAGGCCTTGGTGCGGTAGAAGCCTGCAGGGTAGATGGCCTGTTCGATTCGCTCCTGCGGCAGCAGGAGCATCGATCCAGGAGTATCAGCAAGGCTGAAGAGCCTGGCAGAAGCTTCCAGCGTGACTTCATCCTTGGTCCTCAGCGAGATGAGTGTAGAGATGAGGATGCGATACGGACTGTCTGCCTGCCGTGCGATGAGTGAGATCGAAGGCAGTCCCCCGCCATGCTCCTGTACTGCATGCTCCATCTTCTCGAAGAGGGTATCCCAGTAGTGTTCATCGTTCATGGAGAAGATCATACGCCATTTTTCAGATAATAGGAAGGTGATCACCATCCCGGTACGTTGATGAGATAGGGTCTTCATGATAGTATCACGCATCAACACCAGTTATGATCGATCAAGACGACAGATAGAGGTATCAAGATGATAGTGATATTGCATAAGAACGTTACCAAGGCACAGAAAGCAGACATCCGGGCATTTCTGGAGGATCGCGGCTTTCAGGTGAGGGAGATCGTCGGTGAAGAGGAGATCATCTTCGGAGCGGTAGGCAAGTCCAGGATCGATCTGCGTGCTGTCGAGGTCCTTGAGGGTGTGGATAAGGTCATCCCCATATCACGGCCGTATAAACTGGCATCCAGAGAGTTGAAGAAAGAAGATACGATCGTACAGGTCGGTAACATAAAGATCGGAGGGAACAGGGTCGGTGCGATCGCTGGACCCTGCGCCGTAGAATCCCGTGAGCGGATGATCGATATAGCACAGGCGGTAGCAGCTGCGGGGGCTGTGATGCTCCGTGGAGGAGCCTTCAAACCGAGGACCTCCCCCTATGCCTTCCAGGGCCTTGGGGAGAAGGGCCTGATGTATCTCAAAGAGGCCGGTGAGAAGGTCGGACTGCCGGTCACCAGTGAGATCGTCAGTACCGAGTATGTCGATATGATGCTCGACTATGTCGATGTCTATCAGATCGGTGCACGGAACATGCAGAACTTCGAGCTGCTCAAAGCGGTCGGAAGGACCGGAAGACCGGTGATCCTCAAGCGTGGCCTTGCCGCGACGATAGAGGAGTGGCTCATGGCTGCCGAGTACCTGATGGCTCACGGCACAGATGATGTCATCCTGTGTGAACGGGGGATCAGGACCTTCGAGACCTACACCCGGAATACCCTCGATCTGAGTGCCATCCCTGTGGTGAAGAAACTCAGCCATCTTCCGGTGATCGTTGATCCGAGCCATGGTACGGGATTGCGGGAGAAGGTCATTCCCATGGCTCTTGCCGCCATCGCAGCCGGTGCCGACGGTGTGATGATCGAGGTGCACACCGAGCCGGAGAAGGCCCTCTCAGACGGACCGCAGTCCCTCTACCCCCAGCAGTTCGAGAAACTCATGCGCGACATAGAGACCCTCGTCCCGGTCGTGGGGAAGTCGGTAGAGACGCTGCCGATACGTAGACAGTCCCGGGAGGTGCTTCTCGATCTGAAGAGCACTACGGCCACTACCGAGAAGGGAGAACTCAAAGCTGCGTTTCAGGGAGTGCCCGGAGCATACAGTGAGCTTGCCATCAACAGGTTCTTCGATGGGGACATCACCTCCCTGCCCTGCAAAGGGTTCAAGGATGTCTTCTCAGCAGTCATGCACGGAGATGCAGCCTTCGGGGTCATCCCCGTGGAGAACTCTCTGGCAGGAACGATCAATGACAACTTCGATCTGCTCACCAGCCATCCTGACATCGTCGTTGTCGGAGAACAGCAGATCCGCATCGTCCATAATCTCATCGGTCTCGAAGGGGCCTCAGTCGATCAGGTCAGAAAAGTCTACTCACACCCTCAGGGTCTTGCCCAGTGTGCGGAGTACCTTGATTCCTATCCTCAGATCGAGCAGGTGCCTTCTTCGATACCGCGGGAGCTGTCGCCTATGTGAAAGAGCAGCAGAATCCCGAGTATGCAGCCATCGCAGGAGCGCAGGCTGCTGCCCATTACGGACTGAAGATCATGAAAGAGGGTGTCGAGACCAATCCGAGGAACTATACCCGATTCTATATCATCACCCGCGATGTGTATGCAAAGGAACTGGTGCCGAACAAGGATCCGAACAGGGCGGTCATGATCTTCTCCACCCCCGACAAGCCTGGAGCACTCTTCTCTGCGCTGCAGATCCTGGCGGCTCATGGGCTGAACATGAAGAAACTTGAATCCCGACCGATCCTGGGGAAACCCTGGGAGTACATGTTCTTCGTGGAGACGGAGATCTCCCGGACTGAGGATTTCTTCCAAGCCGTACATGAACTCAAAGAGGTCTGTGACTCCTTCAGAGTGCTCGGGACCTTCAACTCAAGCAGGTAGGAGAGGGCATGGGAGACCTGACAGGCTATACACCGGAAAAGTTGGTGATCGGGGTGCTGTCGACTCGTGAGTGCCGACATGAAGAACTCTCTCAGGAGCTCATCAGAGGGTTCGGCCCGATCGAGGAAGTCCTTGGTCCCTACCCGTTCACCTTCACCACCTACTACGATGAGGAGATGGGAGCGGGAATACTCAGGTATTTCTATGTCATGAAAGACCTCATCTCCCCGGACAGGCTCTCGGAGATAAAGATCCGGACGAACGCCATGGAAGAACTCTTTTCCGAAGAGGGCCGCAGGAAGATCAATCTTGATCCCGGGCTGCTCTCAAGGGATCGGTTCATTCTGGCTACGACAAAGGATCGCGGGCATCGGATCCCGCTCCAGATGGGTATCTATGGTGAACTGACGCTGATCTATATGCATAAAGCTTTCCAGGTCCTCCCCTGGACCTATACAGATTTCGCCAGTGAGACCTATAGGGAACTCCTGAAGGGAGTGCGAAAAACCTATCTTGCTCAGCTGAGGGGACTCTCCTTGAAGTAGCTCTTCTACGGTGCCGTTTACCCCTCATATGAAGAAAACACGATGGTTCATAAGCGCATTGGCAGCCCTGCTGGTTCTCGTTCTCTACTCATGCATGCTGACAGATGAGTACTATGAAGTGGAGATCCATCTCACCGAACGCTCTGCATGGGAGCATGTGATCGGTACCCGGCTGTGGTATGAGCTGCGGTATCTCTCCTCAGATGGAGCGGTAGAACAGCTGTATCTACCTGATTTCGTCGATCATGTTACGCTCATGATCCCCAAAGGCTCTCCCTGCATCGCAGCCGCCTATCTGCTGGGTGACTATGCTCCTGTCGGTGTCTGCATGAATCCCGAACTCTCCGAACCCGCCGTTGAAGATGGCCGGATCCAGCTGGACCTGCTCAGCCGGGATGGGCCTGTGGCGGCACGACTTCTGGAGTACCGCCATGAGTTCTCCGGACTGCTGCATCAGATGGATTTCGATCTCCTCTCACAGTCCATCTGGGAGGCTTCGGAAGGACGTCCCTGGTCAGTTGACTGGGGTAATCTCTATTACGAGCTGCAGTTCGGTGCTCGATCCGGCTGCAGGGTATACAGCAGTCCCTGCCATGCGATCACCGTAGAGGGGCTCTGCGGCGGGTACTGGGTCTGTGACCATCGCGGGATGCCCATGACCAGTGTCATGGATCAGGGTGGTCCGCTCTATCTCCATCTGCCGGAGGGGACGTTCACCTATCTGAATCCGATGTGCAACTCCTACCTCCTCCAGGTCATCGTCGAATCGGATGGCAGTGCACGGACCATACGGATCGAAGTCCCCAGAGCCCTGTATCCCTTTCTGAGTACCAGAGCGGCTGATTGACTGCATCTCCCCCGCTGTACGCGGGGCAGGGTGCGGATCCTGCGCCCGAGTGATGAATGAGAAATTGTTACCTTCGGGATTCTGTGGTACTATTCCAAGCATGAACATACGTACGAAACTGATGCTGCTCTCCATACTGTTCAGTATGGGAGCACTATCATTCACCGTGCTCGGCATCGCAAGCCTGCAGCGGTCGAACGACATCAATGATTCCATAAAGAAAGGGATCGAGCTCCAGGTCCGTTCCCGGGATGTGCACAGCCTTATGAAAGATATGGTCTTCGACATCTTCGTCCCGAAGGTCTACGGGCAGCTGAAGTCCTACACCTATTCTCCCCGGACCACCGTCACCCTGCGTAAATGGCGGGTGGCTGTCGATGTCTATGAACAGGCCTTCGATGAGTTCATGAGGACCCAGTCCCTGCTCGACATCCAGGAGGATGAGCTGCTGGACCAGTTCGCTACGGCAACGACGATGCATGATCGGGCGATGGATCGTCTTGAGGAACTCAATCGCTCCATCGAAGAGCTGAACCGGGACTTCAGCACCATAGATGAGGAGCGTTTTGATAAGATCTTCAGTGATGATACCTATACTCCCTTCTTCGAGGAGTTCCGTGATACCACCTACTACTTCGTAGACAGTTTCGAGAGCTTCATGAACTATTTCATCGATCAGTTCACCCAGTATGGGATCAAGCTCGAACGCCAGATCTACCTGATGTATGGATTCCTTGCCCTGTGTCTGACCGTATCGGGAGTGCTCATCTCCATGTTCTTCTCGAAAGATATTCTGGAGAAGATCGGTCGGGTGAGGGCAGCGTTTGCCAGGATATCGAAAGGGGACTTCTCCGTCCGACTGGAGATAGCCGGTCATGATGAGTTCTCTGAGCTTGCTGAACATTTTAACAGCCTTGCCCAGGATCTGAAGCACAACGTGAACACCATCCTGCTGCTGACACAGTCAGTCGGTGATTCTCAGCAGGAGGTCTTCAATCTTGAGGACCTGTTTCACAGTGTGGTCTCATCAGTCATACAGGAGACTCAGGTCGATACGGCCTTCATTCATATGATAGGGACTGACCCGAAGCGTCCGGGGGGGACACAGATCAAACTGCAGTCGCAGGAGGGAAGAAGCGCAGATGTGGATCTGCAGGCGATACAGAAGTCGATCGAACAGGTGGTACAGACGGGGAAACAGAAGATATGCTATGCCCCTCAGTTTGAAGAGAGTCTGCAGGGATTGAGCTCCCTGATCATCATGCCGCTCGTGCTGCGCAAGGAGGTGGTCGGGACCCTCACGGTGGCCATCCATGCCCCGGACCCGGCCTTCACCGATCTGGGGGTGACGCGACTGTCGACCTTCGCAGAGTTCGCCTCGCTCATCGTCGATAATCATATGAAGTTCGCTGAACTGATCACCAAGGGGGAGGCTGAGTACCAGGCCCTTCAGGCCCAGATGCAGCCCCATTTTATCTATAACATCCTCAACGGCTTCATCGGACTGAACAGGATGGGGATGAAACAGGGGCTTGAGCAGTCGATCATCCATCTGAAGGATATGCTCCGCTATACGCAGGATGCACGAAGAGTGACTACCATCGGTGAGGAGATCGCGTTCGTGGAGAACTACTGTCTGCTGCAGAAGCTCAGGTTCAGCGAGCGGCTCGATTACCGGCTGAAGGTGGAAGCCGGACTGGAGACGGTGAGCATACCACGCTGCTGCTGCAGCCCCTGGTGGAGAATGCCGTGATCCACGGCATCGAGGACCTGCAGGACCGGGTCGGGGTGCTCTACGTGGAGGTCTTCGGGACTCTGGAGGATGGTGTCTCGATGGTGACGATCGTCGTCACTGACAATGGGGTGGGTTTCGATCTGAGCACCCTTCAGGAAAAGGAGCATATCGGGATAGGGAATGTGCGAAGACGGTTCAAGTATGCATTCCCCCACTCGTCCTTCACTGTGAAGAGTTCCCATAATAACGGTACCGAAATAAGGATGGCTTTCCATGAAATGCATAATAGCTGATGATGAATACCTCGTACGGTACAGCATCACCGATATGCTCCAGGAGCTTGATGCAGACGGGGCCGTGACGATCAGCAGTATCACACAGGCGGCAAACGGAAAGGAACTGCTGGAACAGGTCGCTGCACAGCAGCCTGATCTGGCCTTCGTTGATATCCGCATGCCGGTACTCGATGGTCTGTCTGCGATCGAACAGGGCAGCGTTCTATCTCCCCATACCAGCTGGATCATTCTCACCGGCTATGCCGAGTTCGATTATGCCAAGAAGGCGATCTCTCTCGGAGCTCTTGACTATCTGGTCAAACCCGCTTCGCCTGGGGAGCTGGAGCGGGTGGTACTGCAGGTCCAGCAGATCCTGCAGGAGCAGAGGACTCAGAGACAGCAGGAACTCGAACATCTGCTCTCAGGGATCATCTACAACACAGGAGCATTGCAGAGCGGTTCGGTCTTTGCCAGCCGGTGGTACTTTTCCGGCGGACTCATCGTACTCGATGCGTTCCGTTCAGAGGTGAGTGAATATGATCACCACCATGAGATGATCCAGCAGCTGCGCAGCTTCATCGGGCACCGACTTCCTGCCGAAGTGATCGGCGGTATAGCCCATCTGAGTGACGGGAACACGGTCGTGGTGTTCGCTGCAGCAGCAGCTGAGTCAGCACAGAGGGCTCTGGGTGACCTGCAGAGGAGCATGCAGGAGTCTGCCCGGCAGAGCGGCGGTCTCCGGTATACGCAGGTTGCGATCTCCAGCGTCTCTGAATCTCTGCCGGATCTGATCGCACAGCTGCATCGGGTCAGTCATCTTCTGTATCTGCGTCTGGTGCTGGGGACCGGGACCGTCATCCCGGAAGAGGAGCTCTTTCGACCGCAGGATAAGCAGTCGGTGATCGAGAGGCTCTATCGCATCATCACCCTGCAGGAGCAGAGCCCGGCAGCCTCTGTGATCTGGCTGAAGGAACACCGGCAGATCCTGGAGCAGCTGTGCACCAATGAGAACCTGAGGGTGTTCCTGCAGCTTCACCTGACGACTGCCTCGGAGCCCTCCGATCCCGAATCCTGTCTACAGGCTCTGGAGCGGTCGCTCCTGATGCAGAGTGACCTGCTGCCAGAAGCCCCGGAGCCCGCTGTGGCGAACAGGCTGGTGGCAAAAGCCCTGCAGCTGCTCACAGATCGCTACAGTGAAGAGATCGGTCTCTCTCAGATAGCTGAAGAACTGAGAGTGACACCGAACTACCTCTCCTCAGAGTTCCATCGGGTGACCGGACAGACCTTTTCCCACCAGCTTACCCTGCTGCGGATGGAAAGTGCTGAACGGCTGCTCATGAGCCCCCTCTATACGATCAAAGAGATCTCCGCGATGGTCGGTTACGGCAGCAGCCGCCATTTCAATAAAGTCTTCAAGAAGTATTTCGGGGTCAGTCCGACCTCCTATCGGCAGGAGCATCTCTAGCAGAGGCTCTCATCAGAGATATTGATACCAGAACCTGAGAATATGATACTCACGGTCGATCAGCAGGCGATGCTATACTGGATTTAACAATAAAAGGAGTATATTCATGAAAAACAAATTGATTCTGGTTGTTATGATCCTATCGATCGTCGCCTCCGGCCTGATCTTTGCAGGTGGAGCGCAGGAGACCGCTAAAGAAGATGAGAACCTGCGACTGGTCCTGCTGGTAAAGAGCCTGGGTAACGGATTCTTCGAAGCAGTCGCTGACGGCGGACAGGAAGCCGCTAAAGAGCTTGGTAACGTCGAATCGATCTATCAGGGACCTTCAGCCTCAACGGCAGAGGGCCAGATCGAGATCATCGAGACCTTGATCGCTCAGAAAGTCGATGGGATCGCGATCTCAGCCAATGATAGGGATGCATTGATCCCTGTGACGAAAAAAGCCATGAAAGCCGGCATAAAGATCATCTCTTTTGACTCAGGGATCTCATCAGGCGGAAGGATCATCGATCTTGCCCCTTCAGATGCAGAACTGATCGGCCGACAGCAGATTCAGCTGATCGCAGAACTGACTGACTATACCGGTAAAGTCGGTGTGGTATCGGCTACCTCACAGGCAACGAACCAGAATGAATGGATCGGTTGGATGAAAGAAGAGATCAAAAAACCTGAATACAGCAAGATGGAACTCGTAGAGGTCGTCTATGGTGATGATGCATCCGACAAGAGCTACCGAGAGGCAGTAGGACTGATGAACAAGTACCCGGACCTTGCAGGTATCATCTCTCCGACCACCATCGGTATCCTTGCAGCAGCAAAAGCCATCGAAGATGAAGGGAAGAAGGGACAGGTCCAGCTCACAGGTCTTGGTCTTCCATCAGAGATGCAGCAGTACATCATCAACGGCACCTGCCAGCAGATGGCCCTCTGGAATCCGGTAGATCTGGGATACACCTCTACCTACATCCTGAAGGCACTGGTCGAGGGTGAAGTAGAAGGGAACCCCGGCGATGTCATCGATTGTGGCCGTATGGGTCAGGTCGTAGTAGGTGAAGACGGTATGTCCATCATGGGAACACCGTTCGTCTTCAATGCTGAGAATATTGCGACATACGCAGAGATCTTCTAATAGAACGATACTATGATTCAAGAGCAGGTTCTGGTTCTCAGAAGATGATCAGGCCTGCTCTTTCTATAATAAGATCAGGACCACAGAAGTTAGAACGATTGACTGATGTGCAGAGCAAGGAGAGTCTGTTGTCAGAAACCATACTTGAAATCAAACAGTTAACCAAATACTTCCCGGGTATCAAGGCTCTTGACGGTGTGCACCTTACCGTGCGGACCGGAGAAGTGCATGCACTCATCGGTGAGAATGGAGCCGGTAAGTCAACCCTGGTGAAGATCCTGACCGGGGTCTACACCCTTACCAGTGGTGAAGTACTGCTTGACGGGAAACCCCTGGTCTGCAGGAATGCCCTTGAGGCACAGGCATGCGGGATCGCGGCGATCCATCAGGAAGCTTCCATGTTCCCTGAATTGTCTGTCACCGAGAACATCTATATGGGCCACCATATCATACACCCGAAAACTAAGAGAGTGGACTGGGCGACCATGAGGAAAGAGACTCAGACCCTGCTCGATTCACTTGAACTTGAGATAGACTGCAACACGCTGGTCAAGAACCTCGGTGTTGCGCAACGGCATATGGTAGAGATCGCAAAAGCCCTCTCACTCAATGCCAGGATCGTCATCATGGACGAACCGACCTCAGCCCTCTCGCTCAGAGAGGTCGAAGATCTGTATAAGATAGTCAGGAAGCTGAAAGATGACGGCAAAGCCATCATCTTCATCTCCCATAAGTTCGATGAGATCTTTGAGATCTGTGACTACTTCACCATACTGCGGGATGGCAGGTACATCGGAGAGGGACTGGTCAAAGAGTCTTCAGTCGATGCCATGGTGAACATGATGGTCGGCCGAAGCCTTGATCAGATGTATCCGAAGAAAGAGGTCAAGATCGGCAGGCCGGTGCTGGAAGTCCAGCAGCTTGCACAGACAGGATACTTCCAGGATGTCTCATTCACCCTGCATGCCGGTGAGATCCTGGGGTTCTTCGGATTGATCGGTGCCGGTCGCAGTGAAGTGATGCGTACCCTCTTCGGGATAGATTCCAGGAGTCACGGGACGGTCCTGCTCGACGGGAAGGAGATACACATCCACAAGCCCTCGGAAGCTATGGGGTACGGGATCGCATTCGTACCGGAGGATCGTCAATCTCAGGGAGTCATCCTGGAGATGAGTATTGCCAAGAACATCACCCTGCCGCAGATCGATGCACTCTCACGCTATGGGATCACCCATAAAAAGAGAGAGCTCGAAGTGACAGAGACCTTCGGAGAGAAGATGGAGATACGGGCTGCCGGGTGGCATGTCGATGCCGATACCCTCTCAGGGGGGAACCAGCAGAAGGTCGTCCTGGCAAAGTGGATCGCGACGAATCCCAGGATCCTCATCCTTGATGAGCCGACCAAGGGGATCGATGTGGCAACCAAAGCCGCTGTGCACCAGTTCGTCTCAGAGATGGCTGCAGAGGGCATGGCTGTGCTGCTGATCTCCTCAGAGCTGCCTGAAGTGCTGGGCATGTCTGACCGGATCATCGTCATGCATGAAGGTGCCCTCACCGCTGAGTTCTCTCGAGATGAGGCGACATCTGATTCGGTCATAAAAGCAGCGACCGGTCATACTGCAGGTAACGGAGGTGAACAGTGATTCGATTGCAGTCATTACGGAAGATAACACAGCGTAGAGATACCAGCCTGATCATACTCATAGTCCTGCTGCTTGCAGTGGTGACCATGCGTGCTCCCGGGTTCGTCTCTGCTGATAACATCCAGAGGATCGTCAATGATACCTCTATCCTGGTCATGGTCTCCTTGGGACAGTTCTTCGTGATCCTTGCCGGGGGGATAGACCTCTCTGTCGGATCAGTGATCGGACTTTCGGGCATGGCCGCGGCCATGACCAACCAGTATTATCCCGGGATCCCGGCGGTAGTGGTCCTGCTGATCGGAGTGGGCGTCGGATTGGTGCTGGGTCTGATCAACGGAGTCGTCGTAGCATATGGGAAGGTCCCTGCGATCATCACGACGCTGGGGACCTTGAGTATCTATAGAGGACTTACCTTCGTCTTGAGTAAGGGACAGTGGGTCACCGCACACGAGATGACCGACTCCTATATGAGACTGCCGCATGGCAACCTGTTCGGTATCAGCAATCTGATCTGGTGGGGTGTATTGGTCTCAGTACTGATGTTCTACTTCAGTGGGTATACCCGCAGGACGGGAGATCTATGCGATCGGCGGCAACAAGGTCGCTGCCAAGTTCGTAGGTGTGAGTGAACAGAAGATCTATATGATCATCTTCACCCTCAGTGGCATGTTAGGCGGTCTTGCCGGGGTCCTGTGGACCTCTCGCTATGCAGCGGCAGTCAATGAGACAGCCTCAGGGTTCGAGCTGCAGACGGTCGCAGCCTGTGTGATCGGCGGGGTGAGCATCGCCGGTGGTTCCGGTGCGGTTCCCGGGGTGATCCTCGGTGCCCTGTTCCTCGGTATCATCAATAATGCACTGCCGGTGATCAATCTCTCACCGTTCTATCAGCTGTTCATCCAGGGAGCGATCGTGCTCGGGGCTATGCTGATCAACACCGTATCAGAGAGACGACGGGAACAGGAGCTCTTGAAGGGGAGGCAGCGATAATGCAGCAGGCAGACAGACAACCAAAGCAAGAGCTGGTGAACATCTCCCGGCTGATCGATGAGAATAGTCTCAAAGAGAAGTTGATCCTTCTGTTCACCAAATGGGAAGTACTGCTGGGGATCCTCCTGGTCTTCGAGTTCATACTCTTCTCGAACCTCTCCCCGTACTTCCTCGATTACTTCAATCTCATGAATTCGACCTTCAATTTCATGGAGAAGGCTATCATGGCCCTTCCTATGATCTATATCATCATGTCAGGCGATATTGACATATCGATCGCTTCGATCATCGCCCTGAGTTCCTTCGCCATGGGCTATGCCGCCTCCATGGGAATGAATGTGGCAGGCATCATCCTGATCGGGTTAGCCGCAGGTACCCTCGCGGGGATGTTCAATGGATTCTTCGTCACGATCCTGAAGATGCCGGCTATTGCCGTGACTCTGGCGACTCAGTCACTCTTCCGGGGGGTCTCACAGGCAGTCCTGGGGGATCAGGCCTATACCGAGTATCCCAAGAGCATGGCTTTTCTCGGACAGGGCTATGTCGGGGATACCCTCATCCCCTTCGAGCTGGTGATCTTCCTGCTTCTGGCTGCCGTCATGGGCTTCATACTGCACAAGACCCGCTACGGCAGAAAGCTCTATGCGATCGGCAGTTCACGAGAGGCTGCACGATTCGCCGGTATCAATGTGTCCAGGATCCGGTTCATCAACTTCACGCTCATGGGACTCTTCTGCGGTATCGCGGCGGTCCTGCTCACCTCGAGGATCGGCAGTACCCGACCGAACATCGCCCTGGGATGGGATATGGAGGTCATCACGTTGGTCGTACTCGGCGGTGTTTCGATAAGCGGCGGGAAGGGGAATCTCTTCGGGGTGATCATGGCGATCTTCCTGCTTGGGTATCTCAAGTTCGGTATGGGCCTGATCAACCTCTCGGCCAAGGTGATGGTCATCACCACCGGGCTGCTGCTGGTGATCGCGGTACTGCTGCCTGGATTCCTCGACGGGGTGAAGGCACGGCGTAAACTCAAGAGTCAGCAGATGGCATCTACGCTCTGAAACATCAGATAGATGAGGTGATATATGAATAGAACAGCGTTCAAGATGAAACTTGCTCCCGGCATGAAAGAGGAGTACCGAAGGCGGCATGATCAACTGTGGCCTGAACTCAGGGAGCTTTTGAGCGAAAGCGGCGTACGGGATTATTCGATCTTCTTCGATGAGGAGACTGACACCCTGTTCGCGGTGCAGAAGAACATCGGGGACGGCGGGTCCCAGGATCTGGGATCCCTGCCGATCGTCCAGAAGTGGTGGGCCTTCATGGCCGATATCATGGAGACCCATGAGGATGACTCACCGGTATCAGTCCCGCTGGAAGAACTCTTCCACATGGACTGAGACAGCACAGATAAGGAGTTTCGATATGAATTCAAGAGAGCGTGTCCTACGTACATTCGGTCTGATCGAGGGTGAGCCGGACAGGCCACCCCTGCAGTTCGATCTCTGCAGGAGTCTTACCGATCATTTCGCTCAGGAGCTTTCGATAGAGGCTGATTATGCCCCTTCGTACTATGAGGATCTGACCTACCGGATCTCGGCGAATGCCATCCGTACGGCACTCGGAAGCGATTGTGTCGTCGTAGGCGGGACCATACGTGAGGGGTTCGAACCTCAGGTGATCTCTGATGAGGTGAAGACCAACGAGTTCGGTATGCATATGCGGCCGACCCCTCTGTACATGGAGGTGGTCCACTGCCCGCTCTCTGCAGCGGCGAGTGAAGAGGATATTGAACAGTATGCCTTCCCCGACCCTATGCACCGGGCAGGTTCGATTGCGCCAAAGCTGATATTGCGCGCTATAAAGAGGACTATGCGATCATAGGGGACTGTGAACTCTCCCTGTTCGAACTGGCCTGGCACCTGACGGGGATGCAGGAGTACATGCTCGCATTCGCTCTTGGTGAGAGCTGGGTCCAGAAGCTCAATGACAAGGTGGAGCACTGGACCTATGGTCTGGCTCAGCAGCTGGCGCAGGCCGGTGTTGATGCCATCTGGTTCGGGGAGGACCTCGGGACCCAGACGTCGATGCTGATCTCCCCCGATATGTGGAGAGATGAGTTCAAACCGCGGTATGCGCGGATGATCAGCAAGTTGAAGGAGGAGTTCCCCCACCTGGTGTTCATCATACACTCTGATGGAGCGGTAGCCCCTCTTGTCGATGATTTCGTTGAGATAGGGTTCTCTATCTATAATCCCGTGCAGCCCAATGTCCCGGGATCTGATCCACAGGAACTCCAGGACAAGTACGGTGAGAAGATCGTGTTCTTCGGCGGGATCGATCAGCAGGAGCTGCTCCCGTCAGGGGACATCAAAGCCCTGCAGGATGAGATCAGACGTCGGTACGAGATCATGGGCAGACATGGGAACTATCTCATGGCCCCTGCCCATATCATACAGGCTGATACCAGCCCTGAGATGGTGCTCGCTATGATCGATACGATCAGACAGCTCGGCTCATAACATAACCTCCTTTTCTTCCTTTCCGCCGTCGGGGATCCCTGACGGCGGTTTTTTCGATAGTGCTTTGCGCCTGACCGTTGCTATGTTACAATGTGTAATATTACGGAGGTGCCCATCATATGGAATACGATAAGGACCGGAAGGTCACATTCAGGACCCTGTTCAGCTACGGTATCGGCGATATCTTCGGCGGTGGTTCGTTCCTGATCATCGGTATGCTGTTCATGTTCTATCTGACTGAGGTAGCAGGGCTCAGTCCTGCGCTGGCCGGTCTGGTATTTGCCATCGGGAAGATCTGGGACGCGATCTCCGACCCGCTGATGGGCTACTTCTCCGATATAACAGAATCGAAGCACGGCAGGCGCCGTATCTACTTTCTCATCGGGATCGTTCCCATCGCGGTCAGTTTCATCCTGATGTGGGTCCCGGTCAGCTTCGGGGCCTCTGCAGCACGGTTCGTCTATTACAGCTTCACCTATGTGCTCTTCAGCACCGTGTTCACCATGGTGATGATCCCCTATGCAGCCCTCAATGCAGAGATGACCAATGACTACCGGGTACGTTCCAAGCTCTCTGCTGCCAGAATGATCTGTTCAGGGATCTCAGCGCTGCTTGCCGGTACCATTCCCAGCATGATCATCTCCCGCTACCCGGCAGGGACCGGTTCCGGGTACATGGTCATGGCAGTCATCTTCGGGCTGCTGTATGCCGCTCCCTGGATCGTGGTCTATATCGGGACCTGGGAGATGCCGTATACCAGAAGGAGACGCGAGAGCAGTTCTCTTGAGGTGTTCCGCCAGTTCTCCACCGTCATCAAGAACTCCTCGTTCCGCATCCATGTCGGGATGTATATCGCAGCCTATTCAGCCTCCGATATCCTCATGGCCCTCTTCGTCTATTTCATCACCTACTATCTGCAGCGGCAGAATCTCTACCCTGTGGCCATGGGCTCGCTCATGATCGTACAGATCGCCATGATGCCGGTCTATACGATGATCTCGAACACCCATGGCAAAGGGACCGCCTATGTGGCAGGGCTTACCCTCTATGCTGTCAGTCTTATCACGGCCTTCTTCGTCCTCACCCCTGAGTCCTCGGTGGTGACGATAGCTCTGGTCTGTGCCTTCATCGGTACCGGGACCTCTGCAGGGGTGCTCATTCCCTGGGCGATCCTGCCGAGTGTGATCGATGTCGATGAGCTGATCACCGGCAAGAAGCGATCAGGAGTGTACTCAGGGGCCATGACGCTGATCAGAAAGATGGTACAGGGATTGATCGCCATGCCGCTGATCGGGTTCATGCTCACGAGCATACAGTTCGTCCCGGGTCAGGAGCAGAGTCCTGAGGTACTCGAAGGGCTGCACCTCTTCTTCCTCCTTGGTCCCCTGACCCTGGTATTCATCGGTATATTCCTTGGACTGAAGTTCAGGATCACTCCCTTCCGTCATTCGCTGATCATCAATGAGATCGAACGGCTGAAACAGGGCGGGTCGAAAGACGAGGTGACCTCCGAAGTCCGTACCGCCTGTGAACTGCTTACCGGTGTACCGTACAAAGAACTCTATCCGCAGGAGGTCTGAGGGTTAGAGCTGTACCGCCTGCCCGCCTCCTGATAGGTCGGGCACCCCGGTGATAGGGTAAGAGCAAAGAGAGGGGGCTGTTCACTGAACAGCCCCTCTCTATGATATTAATGGTCGTAGCATTGGTAGTTATTGAGCCATGATAGTCCTTACCGATCTCCAGAGATCGATGTACGGCGTATCACTTCTCATGCAGCAGCTCAACCGCTCACCACGATGTTGACCAGCTTGTCGGGGACTGAGATGACCCTTCTGATCGTCTTGCCTTCGGTCCACTCAATGATCCTCCGATGTTCCAGAGCCATCTTCTCGAGCTCCTCTTTACCGGTTCCCAGTGCTACCGATACTTTCGCACGTACCTTTCCGTTCACCTGGAAGATCACCGTGATCTCTTCATCCACCGTCAACGACTCATCCCAGGTCGGCCAGGTCGACTTTGCGATCGAGGGGGCATGACCGAGCTGTTCCCACAGCTCTTCAGCAAGGTGCGGGGCATAGGGTGCAATGAGCTGCACGAACGGTTCCCATATGGAGAGTGGGATCTCCTTCGCTTTGTAGAACTCATTGACACAGATCATCATCTGAGCGATAGCAGTATTGAATTCCAGCAGCCCGGTATCATGGGTGACTTTCTTGATGGTCTTATGGAGGACTTTCTGCAGCTCTTTAGGAGCTTCAGCGGTAGACCGGGGTTGTTCTGCCAGTCGCCAGATTCGATCGAGGAGGCGGTGGACACCGGCGATGCCGCTGGTCGACCAGGGTTTGGAGACCTGCAGGGGACCCATGAACATCTCGTACAGACGCATGGCATCAGAGCCGAAGTCCCGGATGATCTCATCGGGGTTGATGACGTTCTTCAGGCTCTTCGACATCTTCGCGATCACTCGCTCCAGGGGTTTCCCGGTACTCTTCTCGATGAAGGTATCGGGTCCTGTCTCTTCGACCTCATCGGTGGGGACGAGGGACTTGTCACTTCGCTGATAGGCGAAGGAGGTGATCATCCCCTGGTTGATCAGGCGCTGGAAGGGCTCTTTGTTCTTCACCACACCCAGATCGTAGAGGACCTTGTGCCAGAATCGTGCATAGAGCAGATGCAGCACTGCATGTTCAGCTCCCCCGACATAGAGGTTCACTGGCATCCAGTAATCGATAGCCTCTTGTGAGGCCAGGGTCTCGGTGTTCTTCGGGTCAAGGAACCGCAGGTAGTACCAGCAGGAGCCGGCCCACTGGGGCATGGTGTTCGTCTCTCTTTTCGCGGGCTTTCCGCAGACAGGACAGGTGGTGTTCACCCATTCGTCGATTCCAGCCAGCGGGCTCTCCCCGGTCCCCGTCGGGGTGAAGGAGCTCACCTCAGGCAGTTCCAGCGGCAGTTGGTCCTCTGGGACCGGTACGGTCCCGCAGGTATCGCAGTGCACCAGGGGGATAGGCTCACCCCAGTATCGCTGGCGACTGAAGATCCAGTCTCGCAGCTTGTAGTTCACGGTCTTCTCACCCATCGATCGTTCTTCGAGCCATGAGATCATGGCCTCGATGGCCTGGGTCTTCCCCATACCGTCGAGGAAGCCAGAGTTCACATGGATACCGTCTTCGGTAAAGGCCTCTTTCTGGACATCTCCACCTTCGAGGACCTCGATGATCGGCAGGTCGAACTCTTTGGCGAACTCCCAGTCACGTGTATCATGGGCGGGGACTGCCATGATAGCTCCTGACCCGTAGGAGATCAGGACATAATCAGCTATCCAGACAGGGATCTTCGCTCCGTTCACCGGGTTGATCGCATAGGTCCCTGAGAAGACACCGGTCTTCTCCTTGGCAAGATCGGTACGTTCCAGATCGGATTTCATCGCTGCTGCATGTACATAGGTTTCCACTGCTGATCGCTGCTCATCAGTGGTGATCGTCTCTACCAGAGGATGTTCGGGGGAGAGGACCATGTAGGTCGCACCGAAGAGGGTGTCAGGTCTGGTGGTATAGACCTTGATGGTTTCGCTGCTGTTCTCGATGGTGAAGATGACATCGGCACCTTCGCTTCTGCCGATCCAGTTCTTCTGCATCGCTTTGATCGCATCGGTCCACTCGAGGTCTTCAAGATCCTCAAGCAGTCGATCGGCATAGGCCGTGATCTTCAGGATCCACTGTCTGAGATTCTTCCGACTCACCTGTGATCCGCAGCGTTCACATCGGCCGTCTTTCACCTCTTCATTGGCAAGACCGGTCTTACAGTCGGGACACCAGTTGATGGGGGTCTCCGCCTCATAGGCCAGGCCCCTGTTGTACAGCTGCAGAAAGATCCACTGTGTCCATCGGTAATACTCTTTGGAATGAGTGGAGATCTCACGATCCCAGTCGTAGCAGAAGCCGAGACTCTTTATCTGTTCTCTGAAACGATTGATGTTCTTCTCAGTGGTGATCTTCGGATGGGTACCGGTCTTGATGGCGTAGTTCTCTGCCGGCAGCCCGAAGGAGTCGAACCCCATGGGGTGCAGGACGTTGTACCCGTTCATCGTCAGGTACCTGCAGTAGATATCGGTTGCGGTATAGCCTTCGGGGTGACCGACATGCAGGCCTGCCCCTGAGGGGTAGGGGAACATGTCAAGGACATAGGCTCTGCGGTCTTTGGGGTATGCAGGGTCTTCGGTGACTTTGAATGTCTTATCGTCTTCCCAGAATGCCTGCCACTTTGGTTCTATTTGGTTGAATGGGTATTTGCTCATGCCGAATGATACCTATGAGAGGCGATTGCGTCAATCACGCTGTATGGGATATCGTGATATAGGGTATGAACACAGGCGTTTTTCCTGTGTTCAATCCGGAGCAGTGATCGGCATGAAGGTGATGCTGTTGATCCTGTTCCCGGTCATCGATGAGATCTTGAAGATCCCCCATTCGGTATCGATGATCTGCTTTTCTTCCGGGATGGTCCCGAGGAACTCGGTGATGTATCCGCCGATGGTTCCCACATGTCTGCTGTGTTCGATATCGATGGAGAAGAAGTCCTCTACCTGCTGGATCGGGGTCTCTCCCATGATCGAATAGGTCATATCGCCCACTAAGGCGATCCGCTCGGTCTCTCCGCTCTCATGCTCATCATAGAGTTCACCGAAGAGCTCCTCGATGATATCCTCGAGGGTCACCACGCCAGCAAGACCGCCATATTCGTCAAGGACGATCGCCAGGTGGAGTTTATGATGCTTGAACAGCAGGAACATCTCATTGACCTTTCGGGTCTCGGGGACGAAGATCGGATCCATGCAGATCTGAGCTACCGTCTGCTTCTCTGATTCGTAGAGGACCTTGTAGATGAGATCCCGGGCAAGCAGTACCCCTATGATATGTTCAGGTGAATCCTGGTAGACCGGGATGCGGGAGAACCCGCTCTGCATGATCAGCGGCAGGGCATCGCTCAGGGTCATCGAACCGTCCAGACTGAACACATTGGTCCTGTGGGTCATGATGGTATGTACGTCTATGTCATCGAAGCGGAATACCTTCTGGACCATGGTCGATTCATATTCTTCGACGACCCCCTGGTCCTGAGCGATATCCATGACATGGAGGATGCCGGCAAGTGAGATAGGGTCATGGGTACCATGGACGAACAGTCGTGTGATGGACGAACTGATGCCCTTGATGAGATAGACCAGAGGGTAGAGCAGTACGGTGAGCCCCTGTATCGGGTAGGCCATCGCAGAGCTGATCCGCTTGTTGTGTACGATGGCTATCTGCTTGGGGGTGATCTCTGCGAAGATGAGGATCAGCAGGGTAAGTATCCCTGTGGCATAGCCTACCGCATAGTTGCCGTAGGTAGCTATGGTGTAGGAGGTGAGCAGAGCTGAGGCTGCGATATTGACCAGGTTGTTGCCGATCAGGATCGTGGTCAGCAGCAGATCGGACTTCTTTGCAAGTCTGGCAGCCGTCCTGTATCTGCGACGCCTGTCATCTTCCATCTCCTTGACCTGAAGGAAGGAGAGTGAGGTGAATGCGGTCTCCGTGCCGGAGAACAGCCCCGAAAAGATGATCAGGACCACGATGACGGGTAGGTATAAGCTCATATGTTCGTACCGGGAGGTCTGGTAACCGAAGAAGATGTGAAAGGCTGTGCATCATGTATAGCGGTTGCACCTGTATGCCGTAAAGGAGGGTCGTCTGATGTATCCGATAGTGGGTCTTCCATACTGTCTACTATACTATGGTGTTTTCAGATAGTTCAAGCAGAATATGATGAACTGATGATGAATTGTTCGTTTGTCATCCTGCAGGAGCACTCCTTCACCGGGACCGTCAGAGCCTCGTGCCGTATGAGGTCTTCCCTCCCGGTTTCGAACGGTCCTGTGCATCGTGTGGTGCTAGACTCGCAGCATGGCCCGGAAGCCCCGTACCGCGTAGTAGGAGGAGGCACCGTTATGATAGATGAACACGGTGTCATAGCGGCGATCACCGAAGAGTGCCCCTCCGAGGTCCCTGATCCTCTGCGGGGTTTTCACCCAGCTTGAACTCTTCAGGTCGAATGGCTCGAGTCCCTGCAATGCACGATACTGCTGCTCGGTCAGGATATCGACAGCCATCTTCTCTGCCATCTCCACAGCGCTCTGCTCCGGCCGGTGCTCTGTACGGGAGGTTCGTCCCTCCCGGTCGTAGCAGATGCTCCTTCTGCCCTTCGGTGACTCAGGGGCGCAGTCGACGAACAGGTACTCACCGCTGTCAGGATCGAATCCCGCTACATCAGGCTCTCCTCCGGTGTCTTCCATCTCCCCCAGAGACCACAGCTTATCAGGCTGTGCTTCCAACCGGGTCTTCACCTGCTCCCAGGACATCGCTGCATGTCTGTCCATATGCTGCTCGAATCGGATCTTCAGCCTGCTCATGAGTCTGGTACGGCGCTCTTGATCGAGTCTCTTCTCAGATGGCATGGCATACTCCTTAGATCCTTTCGCAGAGCTCTTTGGGTACCAGTATACCATGGAACGGTTCAGATCGTCTGATGGTATACCGGTACTGCAGATCGGTACTCCGTTCGTGTCCATGGGTGGTGGGTCTATGAAGTGCTGTCCTGTCCTTGCGGGTCTTCTTCCCCTAATCTGGTGGACAGGCTTGCCATATGACCGTACAATGGGAATTGAGTGGTGAATAACATGACTGGTGGAGGTTCGTATGCAGAAAGCTCACGCGGTGGTAAGGGCTATAGGGTCTGATCGTATCGGTATCGTCGAGGGATTGACGACGGTAGTCGAGAATTTTTCCTGTAATATAGAAGAGAGTAAGATGGCCGTCCTCGGAGGTGAGTTCGCGGTCATGATGCTCGTATCAGGGGACGGGCAGGCGATAGAGTCTCTTCTCTCCTGCAAGTTCACCGGGAGTGCGTTCACCGGGCTGCAGATCGATGTCATCAGGACCGACGAGGCCTCTTCCGGCAGGACCGGTGTTCCCTATCTGATAGAGACGGTCTCCCTCGATTCCCCCGGGATCGTTCATACGGTGACCTCTCTGCTTGCCCGTGAGCAGATCAACGTGGAAGAGCTCGAGACAGACTCCTCATCTGCCCCGTTCACCGGATCGCCCATGTTCACCATGCGCATTCGGGTCAACCTGAAGGGACCGAAGCAGGCAGCCGGATTGAAAGAATCCCTGCAGCAACTCGGGTATGACCGTGATATCGACATACGGTTCCGTTCTCTTGCTTCGGTCAATACGCAATAGTGCCTTCAGACAAGATAGAACTGCTTCGTTCTGGTGATGTGAGGCACTCTCTGATCAGTCTCTCAGTCCCGGCGATCAGTGCCATGCTCGTCGGTGCCCTCTATAATGTCATAGATACGATGTTCATCGGTCTGCTTGATGACACACCCTCGATCGGTGCAGCGACGATCGTGTTCCCCCTGTTCATGCTTATCAGTGCGATCGGCCTGGCCTCGGTATGGGTGCAGCATCCCCGATCTCCCGGTATCTGGGAAGCGGGGAGCAGAAGAGAGCCTCTGAGACTGCCTCGACCGCCTTCTTTGCCACTCTGGCCACAGGAGTGGGATTCACTGCCATCTGCCTGATCTTCATCGATACGATCCTGCTTGGGTTCGGGGCGACGCCTGAGATCCTGGACAGGTCCCATCTGTACGGTTCCATCATCATAGGCGGATGTATCTTCCGCATCATCAACATGTGTCTGAACAATCTTCTGCGGGCAGAGGGTGCCTCCCGCTACAGTGGGATCGCCATGATCATCGGTACCGGCGGGAATATCATCCTCGATCCGATCTATATGTTCGTCTTCGGTTGGGGCCTTGCCGGGGCTGCCCTCGCGACGATCACCGCCCAGCTGATCAGTACGATCTTCCTGCTCACCTATTATCTGAGGGGCAGGTCGGTCTTGATGCTCTCGGTGAAGCATATACGGCTACGGTGGGAGATCTTTCGGGAGATCCTGAAGATCGGTATCCCGACCTTCATTCGTCAGATCCTCGCAAGCACTGCCCTTGGGATGATGAACATCGCGGCAAAGCCTTTCGGCAACGCCGCCATCGCCGCGGTAGGCATCGATATGAGGATGATCCTTCTTGTCATGTTCGTCTTCTTCGGACTCGGTCAGGGGTTCCAGCCGTTTGCCGGCTATAACTATGGTGCACAGAATATACAGAGGGTGCGAAGTTCCTTTGCCCTGGCCACACGGTGGAGTATCGGATTCGGTACGATCATGATGTTCTGTTTCCTGCTGGCTGCTGACTCGATCGTGCTGGCCTTCTCCCGTGACCCTCAGGTGGTGAGGATAGCTGCATACGGACTGCGGGCAGCTTCGCTCTCGTTATGGTTCGTAGGATTCCAGAACCTCGGGAGTGTACTGTTCCAGGCCCTTGGAAAGGGCTGGGAGTCCATCTTCCTGGCTCTTGCAAGGCAGGGACTGCTCTATATACCGCTGCTGTTCATCCTCCCCCGCTGGTTCGGGATCACCGGTATCATGATCAGCCAGCCGATCGCAGATCTGCTCACGACGCTGGTGACTCTGGTGCTGCTCTACAGGCAGCAGAAGGCCCTTGATCTGATCGCCTCCGGGATTCACTGACGGTAAGAAAGCAGCGGCTGCCCCGAAAGGCAGCCGCAATGGTCATAATGTCTGACACACTATCCAAAACTCAAGCGCATAGGCGACGCTCGAGTGATTGGTCTAGGCAAAGTTCTCTTCTTCGATCTTCTTGACAAGATTGAAGTTGTCGGTGAGGAAATCCTTCTTGAATTCCATCTTCTCGGTGAATGCCACACTCAGCCAGGCTTCGGTGATCTGTACACCCAGAAAGGGAGCTGTGATCCATCCACCCATGGTGATGACGTTGGCGTTGTTGATGATCTTCGCCCGTTCTCCTGAGAAGATACTGTCTGTGACACAGGCGTAGACCCCTTTGAACTTGTTGGCTACGATAGCCATACCCTGTCCGGTTCCGCAGATGAGGATCCCCTTGTCTGCTTCTCCGCTCTGGACAGCCTTCGCCACTTTCGGTGCCTGCTGGGTATAGGGTTTCGGGGCATCTGCTGATTCGATACCGAAGTCGATGACGGTGATGTCATCTCTTCCCTGCAGATATTCTACGATCGCACATCTGAGGGGAAACCCTGAAAGATCTGATGCTATGGCCAATGTTATCTTCTCTGACATATACTGCTCCTGTTATTTCTTGCTGATCGTAGCCATCGCTTTCTGAGCGATGTCTTCAGCTGTCATCTCATATGCTTTGATCAGGTAGTCCTGCGTACCGACCTGTCCGAACATATCCTGTGCGCCGATCCTTCCCAGAAGGGTAGGATACTCTGCTGTGAGCAGTTCTGCAACCGCTCCTCCGAGGCCTCCTGTCACCTGATGGTTCTCACAGGTCACGATCGCCCCGGTCTTCTTCGCATACGCGAGCACCAGTTCGTTATCGAGGGGTTTGATCGTATGCATATCGATCACTGCAGCTGATATACCCTCTTTCTTGAGGATCTCTGCAGCCTTGAGCGCTTCTGGTACCATGACGAAACCGGCAGCGATGAGGGTGACATCCGTCCCGTCGACCAGGACCTTTCCTTTGCCGAGTTCGAACTGTTCGTTCTCGTCATAGATCGTGTTCGATCCCTTTCGGTGCATCCTGATGTACATGGATCCCTGATGTGCTGCAGCAGCACGTATGAGGGCTTCACAGGAGACCAGATCAGACGGTTCGATGATGACCAGATTCGGGACCAGACGCATCATACCGATATCTTCGAAGGGCATGTGGGTCCCGCCGTTGAATTGCGCGGTGATCCCGGGGTCTGTTCCCACGAGCTTCACGTTCAACTGTGCATAGTTTGCCGACAGGAAGAACTGATCGAAGGTACGGCGGGAGGCGAAGGTGCCGAAGGATGCCGCAAAGGGGATCTTTCCCTCTGCAGAGAGCCCTGAGGCCACGCCGACCATGTTCGCTTCTGCGACACCGACATCGAACATCCTCTCGGGGAATCGCTGTTTGAAGACCTTGGTCCCGGTCGCATTCATCAGGTCCGCCTCAAGCACACAGATCCTGTCATCGTTCTCCGCAAGATCCACCAGGGTCTGTGCGTATACATCTCTCATATCTTTAGCCATGTTAGTTTCCTCCCTTCGCAGATGCCTCAGCACCCAGTGCGGTGAGGGCCTCTTCGAGCTGTTCTGCACTTATGGGCATGTTGTGACTTCCCACAAGGTTCTCTGCACAGGTGCAGCCTTTGCCTTTGATCGTGTCCAGAACGATCATCGAGGGGCGGTCGGTGACTGTCTTAGCTCGGGTGACCGCATCTTCGATCGCCTGCATATCATGGCCGTTGATTCTCTGGACATGCCAGCCGAAGGAGAGCCATTTTGATTCGAGGGTATCGATATCCATGATATCCTTGGTCATCCCGTCGATCTGCATCTTGTTGTAATCGGTGAAGGCGATCAGGTTGCCGACCTTGAACATGGCGGCTGACATCGCAGCCTCCCAGACCTGGCCTTCCTGTGATTCACCGTCTCCGATGATGGCATAGACGTGGTTGCCGCGTTTGTCCAGTCGTGTAGCCAGAGCGATACCGATAGCAGCTGACAGTCCCTGTCCCAGCGACCCTGTGGTCATATCGATCCCCGGTGTCAGGTTCCTGTCGCAGTGACTCGGCAGTTTCGTCCCGCCCTGGTTGAGGGTGAGCAGCCAGTCCATCGGGAAGAAGCCTTTGAGGGCAAGGATACTGTAGAGCGTAGGTCCCGCATGACCCTTGGAGAGTACCAGTCGGTCTCTCTCTGGCATTCGCGGTGCTTTGGGGTCAATATGCATCTCTGCATAATAGAGGTAGGTCAGGACTTCTACGATCGACATCGCTCCACCGACATGACCCACACCCAGGTGGCCTATTGATTTCAGTGTCTCAATACGCACGATCCGTGCTTTATCCTGCAAGTCCTGTAATTTCTCTTGATTCATCAGGCACTCCTTGCTATAATTATTACTTACATTAAGTAAGTAAAAAAGTATCATTATATCATTTCTTTGTAAAGCAAAAAATGGTATAAATAGAGACTTACCACGAAAATCATGTCGGGAATCGAAGGGATCATGTCAGGAGTATGCTATGACGCTACAGAACACCCCGCTCAGAGGCGAAGATATCAGAGAGAAGAATGAGAAGATCATTCTGCGTGCCATCCAGCACAGTGAAGGCCTGTCCCAATCGGATGTGGTCAATCTCACCGGTCTGAAAGCGCCTACGGTCCTGCGGATCTTCTCGATCCTTGAGGAGAAGGGACTCATTGAAGTCGCATCTGACTTTGTGATCAGGGATTCTGACAAGAAGGGACGCAAACCCGTCTACTATCGTGTGGTGCCCGCTTCACAGTATGTCATCGGTATCGAGTTCTGGTCACGTACCGCGCATGTGCTCGTCGTCGACTTCTCCCGCAAGCCTGTCTATTCGGAAGATATCATCCTGCCTGAATCCATCGATGCCGATACGGTCTCTCATCTGCTGGAAGAGCTGGTGGCTTCTGCGATAGAGAAGACGGGCATCGATGCAGCCGGGCTGCTGGGTATCGGTATCGGGGCTCCCGGACAGATCAATATGGATACCGGTATGGTCATACGCTATGCAAGGATCTCCGGATTCACGAACTACCCCCTTGCCCGGCGGTTTGAGAGACGGTTCGATACCCAGGTGCTGGTCACCAACAATGCTGGGGTCATAGCCATGAACGCCTATCGCAGAGGGGCTGCGAGAGACTCCCATGCGCTGTTCACCTATTTCATCAGGCAGGGTGTCGGTGGTGCGTTCATCACGAAGGGAAAGCTCTTCTCGGTACTGGGTAAGACGACCTTCGAGATCGGCCATACCACCTCGGTGATGGATGGGAGACCCTGTTACTGCGGCTCTCAGGGATGCCTTGAGACCTATATCTCAGAGACTGCCATCGTAGAGGCCGCAGCCGGTCACGGCTATCAGTTCACTGAGATCGAAGAGGTCGCCTCAGCTCTTGCACAGGGAGACCACCGTTTGCGTGATATCATAAAAGAAGAGGCCGTTCAGCTGGCTGTGAGTGCCCAGAACATGTTCAGGATCCTCTCTCCCGATGGGTTTCTCATCATCACTCGCTTCAGGGAACTCTCTGACATCTATGCTGAAGTGGTACGGGATTGCCTGGAACAGGACCCCTATAATGCAGAAGATGAACAGATCCAGGTCTATTCAGATGCATACAGCCCGCTTGAGGCTGGCTTCGGGGCCTGTGATCTGGTGTTTGACTGGTTCTTCTCTATCCATGAGGCATGAAGCGACCACTAGTAGCGGTGTACACTCAGCCTGGAATTTTTCATGAACTAACCCTGACGGGTGAGCGCTCTCTATGATATACTGACGGTACGAGCAGCATCCATCCAGCCTATACCCACCGATATGTACTGCAGGCCATACCTGACCTTGACCGTCAGGATATAAAAAAGTTGACAACCGTTCGTTCGTGTGCTTTACTTACTTAGTGTAAGAAAAAATAGAAAAGGAGAATAGTATGAGGACAAAAAGGATTATATTGATTCTTGCGTTGGTTCTTTTCGCTCTGCCGGGAATGATCTGGGCTGCAGGCGGACAGGAGACAGGCGATCAGGAGATAGTATTGAAATGGCCGACCATCTGGGTCGGTGAAGACTCGAAGGCAGCCACCGTAGCTGCTCTGGTAGATGAGTTCAATGAGATGTATGCAGGGAAGTATCAGGTGGTCATAGAGGCTAACCCTGACTACGATGCCTACAGGAACAAACTCAACTCACAGATCGCAGCAGGGGTAGTACCTGACCTGTTCGTATTCAACCCCGATCCTACGTCGTTCTCCTTTTACGAAGGCAAGAACCTCCTGATGGATTTCTCTGCTGAACTGGCAGGCGACTGGGGTGATAACTTCGTTTCAGGTTCCATCGAAGGTGCTACTATCAAGGGTGAGACCAAGTCTGTCCCCTTCGAAGTCGGATATACTCCGGTATGGTACAACATGGACATCATGGAAGCTGCCGGTGTGAAGAGCATCCCCGCTACCTATGACGAATTCTTCGCTGCAGCAGAGAAGATCAAGGCAGCAGGATTCATCCCCACCAGTCAGATGACCGGTGGAACGAACGCATGGACCTCCATGCTCTGGTTCTCTCATATCGCTGCAAGTCTCGGCGGACCGAAGGTCTGGGACAAGCTATCACCGATCCTGTGTTTGTACAGGCAGCAGAGATCCTCCAGATGATGTATGCAGACGGTAATACCTCAAAAGACGCAGTCGGTGGAGATGCCGGTGTATCCGGAGGCCATTTCCTGGCAGGCAGATCGGCGATGTTCATCAACGGACCCTGGTACATCGGACGAGTCAGATCAGATGCTCCTGATGTCTATGCGGCAACCAAGATCGGTCCCGCTCCTGGTGCAGCTTTCAGCGGCGCTCAGATCGGGTTCCCTCAGACGAACCTTGCAGCAGGGTACACCGATGACCCAAGAAAGAAAGAGGCAGTCGTCGCTTTCATGAGATGGATGACGAAACCTGAGAACGTGAAAGCCATCGCTTTCGATTCAGGTGCCATGTTCGCCGTCAAATACAGCGTTGCAGCAGGTGAGAAGGTCGATCAGCTCCAGGCCCAGTTCATGAATGCCGTCAATGACGCTTCGTTCGTGAACAGCCACTTCCAGTTCAACTTCACTACCGATGTGGTAGCTGAATTCGGTCAGGCACTGGCCAAGATGGCTCTCGGCAGGGCAACACCTGAAGAGTTCGTACAGCAGATCGCCGATAAGATCAGATAAGAAGAGGAATCTTCTGAAGCTTGCGATCAACACGATATGTGAAAAGAAGACCCCGGAATCCTCCTGGGTCTTCTTTCTTAAAAAAGGTGGGGTTCATGAGAAATAAGAACTGGAAGCAGATCCTGCTGTTCCTGGCACCGGTACTCGTGCTCTTCGTTGCCTATTTCGTCTATCCTCTCGGTTTCGTCTTCGTGACGAGTTTTACCGACTGGAACGGCATCGGGGCGATGAATTTCAGCGGGCTTGACAATTATCTGGGTCTGTTCGGGGATGAGACATTCAGGACCTCGCTGGGTAATAATATCACCTGGGCACTGGTCCTCGGCTTCGTACAGATCCCGCTTGCTGCGGGAATGGCTATGATCCTTGCGAGGAAGCCAAAGGGTTGGAAGATGTTCAGGACCGTCTACTTTCTGCCCAATGTCATATCCCAGGTCGCTCTGGCCATGATGTGGCTGGCGATCTACAATGCAGAACACGGTATTCTCAACAGCTTCCTTGAGCTGGTCGGGATGTCGGGACTCACCAGGAACTGGCTGGGTAACATGACCACGGCCTTCCCTGCGGTCATCATCCAGCAGATCTTCTATATCGGGTACTTCATGATCGTCATCCTCGCCTCACGTATGGGGATCTCCGAGTCCTACTATGAGGCGGCAGAGATCGACGGTGCGAATATCTTCCAGCAGGAGCGGCACATCACGATCCCCATGCTCAAGGGTATCCTGATCACTACGATGACCCTTGCTCTTGCCTACGGGATGAGACACTTCGAGTCCACCTACCTCATGACCAACGGCGGTCCTGCACATGCTACTTCGGTCATGGGAATACTCCTGTACCGTAACCTCGGTGCACTGAACTATGGTGAGGCAAACGCGATAGGATCGATCCTTATCATCTTCGGAGGGGCGACCATCGCACTGATCAGATGGCTGTTCAGCAGAAATGATAATACATCCGATTCGGTACAGTAGGGAGATGATATGAGTAGTCTGACAAAAGAACTGACATTGGTAGATATCCTGGCGAAGATCGGTAAGTGGTTCTATATCCTGCTGTTCCTGTTCATGACAGTGGTACCGATCATCTGGCTCACCATCTCATCGTTCAAGACGAACTTCGAGTTCGAGACCCAGCCCTTCTCGCTGCCATCGGTATGGCAGTTCCAGAACTATGCCAAAGCAATACAGATGGGAGGTCTTCCCCGGCTGTTCCTCAACTCCGTGATCGTCGCGGTGAGTACCACCGGGTTGAACATCCTGGTCTCGGCCATGGGAGCTTTCGCGATCGCGAGAGAGAAGTTCCGCTTCAATGAAGCGTTGCTGAACGTGATCCTGGCAGGGGTACTGATCCCCATCATCGCTCTGATGGTCCCCTATTTCAAGATCGTCAGCACCCTCGGCATCTATGATTCACTGCCGGGACTGATCCTGACCTATGCGGCGATCAACATCCCGATCTCGGTTTTCCTGATCCACGGGTTCATGGGTTCCATCCCCATCGAACTGGAAGAGGCTGCGGTCATTGACGGCTGTTCCTTCGCACAGCGGTTCACCAAGATCGTCTTCCCGCTGACAAAGCCCGGACTGGTGACTGCAGGGACTTTCATGTTCATCTACTGCTGGAATGAGTTCACCTATGCGATGCTACTGACCTCCTCGGAGTCTTCGAGGACCCTGCAGCTGGGTATCAGGTTCTTCAAGAGCCAGTTCGTCACCGATTATACCAGTATGCTGGCGGCCATCGTCATCACGATGCTGCCGACGATCATCGTATATATCTTCCTGCATGACAGGATCATCAGCGGAATGACTTCGGGCGCGGTCAAAGGGTAGGAGACAGCGGGTATCAGAGAGTCTCTCTTCCTGCGAAGCACGGGTCGCTCGATCGGCTTTCTGGCACACTGCAGATAAGGAGCATGGAGATGAGAGCGATGTATACGAAGACGGTCACAGCACTGCGGGAGCTTACCGGGGCAGAGATCACCGAAGTGGAAACAGATGTGGATCTCTACTACCGGATGGCTCTTTCGCTCTATCGGGAGATCGAGCAGAACAACCTGCTCGGCAGACCGACGGTCTGCATCATGCCTGTCGGGCCGGTCTTTCAGTACCGGAGGTTCATCACGCTGCTCTCCTTCAGAGCTCTGGATCTCTCGGAGGTGCATCTGTTCTTCATGGATGAGTACCTCGATGATACTACCGCTGCCTGCATCGATAGCAGCAGCCCGCTCTCTTTTAGGGGGTTCATCGCCCGGGAGCTCACAGGTCCCATACCTGAGTGCTATGGGCTGTCCGGTGATCATATCCACTTCCCCGACCCTGATGACCCTGAGGCCTATGATGCGGCCATCGAAGCGCTCGGTGGTGTCGATCTCTGTCAGGCAGGGGTGGGTATCGTAGGTCATGTGGCATTCAATGAACCCATCCCCTTTGATACGATAACACCTGAGGAGTTTCTCAGGCTCCCGACCCGAACGGTGGAGTTGACTCCGCAGACGGTGACGATCAATGCCAATACCGCCCTGCGCGGTGCCTATGACGAGGTCCCGCACAGGGCTGTGACCATCGGTATGCACGCGATCCATGGATCGCGGAAGATCGAGCTCTACTTCAACCGCCCCTGGCAGGCGGCGGTGCTGCGTAAGGCCCTGCTGCTCGAGAGGACCACGGAGTTCCCTGTCACCCTGCTCAGGGGGCATGAAGCACTCTCCTACTGTATCACCCCGGTGGTAGGGGCGGTGCCAGAGTTCGCTCTGCAGTGATGATCGATACCCATGTGCACCTCTGCAGCACTGCACGGTATGCAGAGCTCGAGGCGTATTGCGATGCGCTGGGGATCACCCGCTGTGCACTGGTGTCGCTTCCCGACCTGCAGATCGGCACCTATAATGCGGCGATCCTCCATGCCTTGCGCAGGCGCCCTGATCGGTATGTCGGGTTCGGCTGTCTTGATTACCGGGACTGGAGACGGGGGTCTTTTGATACATCTGCTCAGGTCCGTATCCTCAAGGAACAGGGGTTCTTCGGTCTCAAACTCTGGATCGGCAAACCGCTTGTCGAACAGCAGATCGGGATGGATCTTCTCAGTCGACCCATCGCCGATGCGGTAGAGACTGCGGGTGAGTTGGGGATGCCGGTACTCGTTCACGTCGCAGACCCGCCGGAGTTCTGGCAACCAGGGGGAATCTATGGATCACAGCTGCCCACCTTCAGGGAGTATATCGATGTGTTCGGCTCGTTTCTGGCACGGCATCCGGCTGTGCAGGTCATCTGTGCCCATCTGATGTTCCTTGCAGGAGGGCTGCAGGAGCTTTCTGGGATGCTCAGGGAGTATCCTGAGCTGATGCTTGATACTGCCCCGGGGAGATGGTGCTATCGGATCCTCTCTCAGCAGAGGGAAGAGGCCCGGGAGTTCTTCATGCGTGAGCATAGGAGGATTCTCTTCGGTACCGATTCGATGTTCTTCTCAGAGACAGATCGGTTGTTTCCCTACAGGCATCTCTCTGATAATCTGCAGACGGCCCGTCAGCTGATCAGCTTTCTGGAGACCGATGGCCAGATCACTGATCCCTACCCCTGGAAGATGGTGCTGCACTTCAGCAGCTGCCGTGCCTGAATCTCCCTGCAGAGCTCTGCAGGGAGATCGAAGAGACCAATCCCGCGCGGCTGCTGCAGCAGGGGATCTGGTGAACCCGGTAGGGGAGACGACGGCATGAAGGAGGTGCATCTGATGCACGGACAACGAAAGCGGAAGAGGTACAGAAGGGTATGAGACGGGCAGCAGTGATAGGACTGGGTATCGGTATGGCCCATGTGGCAGGGTATCTGAAGAGTGAGGATGCGACCCTCTATGCCGTATGTGATCTGATCGAAGAGCGGCTCTCGAAGGTGGGTGGGACGTTCTCCCAGGGGAGTATGCTCTGTCTGCAGCCGCTGTTCGATCAGGAGCTGCTGAACAAGCGATGGGAGGAGATCGGAGTGATCTGCTACCGGTCCATAGAAGAGGTGCTCTGCGACCCGATGGTCGATATCGTGAGTATCTGTACGCCGGACTATCTGCATGTCCGTCATCTGATCATGGCCATGGAGCACCATAAAGACATCCTGCTGGAAAAGCCGATAGCACTGCACGTGAGTGAAGCAGATACCCTGCTTCCGCTCATAGCAGCCTATGAGGGACGGATCGCGCTCGGGTATGAGTTCAGGGTGGTCTCAGCGATCAGGAAGATCAGGGAACTCCTTGCCGAGGACCCGACCTCCCCGGTGGAGGCCTTCTCGCTCTACCATTTCCGGACACCCTTTCGTAGAGACAAATGGATGCATTGGATCGAGCAGGAGCAGTATTCAGGTGGACTGATCGTCGAGGAGACCTGCCACTGGTTCGATCTTGCCCGCTATCTCACGGGCAAGGAGGCCGATTCGATCCACTGTGTGACTACTGATGCCATCCATGATGACTTCGACTATGAGGACATCGCCTATATCAACGGGAGCTTCAAGGGGGGTGGGATCTTCCAGATCTCCCACGCCCTCTCGGGCTTCGATTTCAGCCTGCAGATCACGGTCCATCGCAAGCATGAGGTGATCTGGTGCGGTCTGAAGGAGCAGCCCTACTCATCCCTCGATAACGGGAGCACCTCCTATCATGGGATCGTGAGCAGGGGGAGGGTCGGCGGGACCCCGGGTGAGGCACAGGTATGGACCTTCGCAGAGGATGCGAGTGAACCTGTTGCCATACGAGAGCTGGTCTGTCGGTTCACTCGCTGTATCGCAGAGGATCTGCCCTTTCCCGCCGATGTCCAGGACGGGTATCAGTCTCTTCGCATGGCAGAGGCCGCCCGGATCTCTGCACGTGAGTCACGGATCGTACAGCTGTGAAGAGAGTCGTTCTTTGTGGATGATCGATGGGATCCGACATTGACAAGCGGGTATAATCATGCTTTACTTACTTAGTGTAACTAATTTATAACAAGGTAGGGAATTCGATGAAAGCGAATGTACGATTAGGCGTTGTCTGTCTTGCTCGAACCACGTTTGACTTTGAAGCGGCAAGAGGCTTATATAGAACTATATTGGAACAGATCAGGGAGACAGAGGCCGTAGAGGTCTGTGCTGTCGAGGAACTGGTCATAGAAGTCGATGAGGCAAAAGCTGCAGCACGCATGCTTGCCGGAGAGGAGATCGATGGGCTGGTTGTGATCAGCGGGACCTTCCATCTGGGGCATCTGGTCCTTGAGCTTGACAAGGTCCTGCACAAGCCACTGCTGCTCTGGGGACTCCCCGAGCTTCCCTACAACGGCGGGAAGATCCGACTGAACTCGGTATGCGGAGTGAACCTCAACGCCTCCAACCTCTATAAGAGCGGCATCAGGACCTACACGGTGAACATCGGAGAACGTATCGATGAGGACTGGGTGGATGCCGTGAGAGTCGATGCGGCTTTCAAGAGGACCAGCCTCGGTGTCCTGGGCTACCGTGCCAAGGGATTCTTCAACCTCGGTGTCTATGATCTGAACGTCTATGAACAGATGGGCATCCTGATCAACCATTACGAACTGACTCAGGTATGGGATTATCCGGTAAGTGATGAGACGGTCGCGCAGCGACGTGCCCAGGTCGAGAAGATCTTCGATGTCAGCGAACTCAATGAGTTCCAGATCACGAAAGTGGCTGAACTCACCGCGAAGCTGCACGGATTCATGGATGAGAACGGTGTCACGGCCATGGCGATCAGATGCTGGCCTGAGTTCGCAGCGCAGTTCGGTATCTCCCCCTGTGCTGCCATGTCCATACTTCAGAGCGAAGGACGGATCCTTGCCTGTGAAGGCGATGTGGAGGGTGCACTGTCGATGATCGCCCATCAGGCAGTCGGAGCGGAGACTCCCTACCTGTTCGACTTCTCTCAGGTGGACCTTGAAGAAGATACTGCCCTGCTGTGGCACTGCGGTGTAGCCCCGTGCAACCTCTGGGATGGCAAGTGTAACCGATCCCTGTCGACCTACTTTGCCGGCGGTAAAGGGGTGACGGCAGATTTCGTGCTCAAGGATGGCGACGTCTCTGTGCTGAGACTCGATTCAGCCGGGACCGAGTACCGGATGTTCCTCACACAGGGAAGCGTGATCCCCATGGAGAAGGAACTGCGGGGTACCTATATGAAAGTACGTTTCACCTCTCATGTGAAAGAGGTTCTGCAGAAAGTCGTCGATAACGGGATCGCTCACCATGCATCGGTAGTGTATGGCGATCACGTGAGACCGTTCAGACTGCTGGCCAAGATCAAGGGCTGGGAGGTCATCGAATAATGAGATGCGTCGAGATCCCCGGAGGGTTCGTACTCTACTGTGATGATCGTGAACTGCTCAGACATACTGTCAAAGCCCCCTGCATCGCACTGGGGAAGGGCAGACCCGATGTCACTTCGAAATCGGGGGTGTTCCATGTGCATGAACATCAGGTGGTGAAGACCCTGCTGCCCGAAGCGAAGGTCACGGTCTCTCAACCGCTGAGTGCCAGGGTCACCTTCGGGGACCTGGCAGTTCTTACGATCACCGAGCAGCCCTCGACAGCCTGCCTTGAACTGACCTTCGAGGCGGACAGGAGCGTATATAACAGATTCTGGATCGACATCACTGCTGAAGCGGACGAGCGCATCTACGGAGGGGGGGAACTCTTCGATCGTCAGGATCTCAGAGGCAGCGGAGAACCGCTGTGGATCTCAGAACCCGGGGTAGGCAGAAGGAAGGATCTGTTCACCCTCAGTGTCGCCGCGAAGACCGGGCACTTCCCCCGCTGGTATAACACCAACTTCGCAGCCCCCTCCTGGATCTCCTCGACAGGGAAGGTCTTCCTCTCAGAGAGCAGTGCCTATGGGAAACTCGACTTCTCCAAGAAGACGAGACACAGCTATTACAGCTGGGACATCCCGAAGAAGATCATCATCGGTTCGAAGAAGAGCCTGAAAGAGGCCTTATCGACCCTCTCGGATCTGATCGGTCGGCAGCCGAAGCTCCCAGGGTGGACCTATGACGGTATGTGGCTGGGTATGCAGGGAGGACGGGAGATCACTGCATCTCGTGTGAAGAAGGCCCAACAGGCCGGCTGCCGCATCGGAGCGATCTGGTGTCAGGACTGGGAGGGCATACGCATGACCTCCTTCGGCAAGCAGTTACGCTGGTGCTGGGAGTATGACCCCAAGCTCTATGAAGAGCTGCCGGAGTACATCAAAGAACTCAAGGCACAGGGGATCAGGTATCTCGGGTATACCAACACGTTCCTGACCCCGGGAAGCAGCATGTTCGATGAAGCAGATCGGAAGGGGTATCTGATCAAACGACCGGACGGGGAGAACTACCCGGTCTATGTACCGTTCGATCCGGGGATGATGGTCGACTTCACCAACCCCGAAGCATGCACCTGGATCAAGGAGATCCTCAAGAAGAACCTGATGGAGATCGGCATCTCCGGCTGGATGGCGGACTTCGGGGAATATATCCCAGGAGATGCGGTACTCCACTCACAGGAGAGCGGTCTTACCTACCACAACCGGTATCCCGCAGACTGGGCGCGAATCAACTATGAAGCGGTGCATGAAGCGGGACTCGAAGATGAAGTGATCTACTTCATGAGAGCAGGAGCCCTCGGGGCTATCCCCTATATGAGCTGTTTCTGGACCGGTGATCAGCTGGTTGACTGGAGCCGTGAGGACGGCTTCCCCTCAGCCATCAATGCCAGCCTGGTAGCTGGGGTGAGCGGGATCGGGTATGTGCACTCAGACCTTGGCGGATACACGACCCTGGGTCCGAAGAAGCGAACCCGAGAGCTGCTGATCAGATGGGCTGAGTATGCGGCATTCACCCAGGTGATGCGAAGTCACGAGGGGAACAGACCGCAGAACAATGTGCAGTTTGACAGTGATGATGAGCTCTTGAGCCATGTGTCCCGTATGACCGGGGTCTTCGCAGCGTTGCGACCCTATCATGAAGCACTGAGTGAAGAGTATCAGCAGACAGGGATACCTCCCATGAGGATGATGCAGCTCGAATACCCTGCAGAGATCAAAGAGCTCGAAGCCTGGCCGTACCAGTATCTCTACGGGAGTGATCTGCTGGTAGCACCTGTGATCAAGCCTGATCGCAGAGCCTGGAAGGTCCGGCTGCCCGATGATCAGTGGGTCCACCTCTGGAGTGGTACCGAGTACCGGGGAGGCTGCACGGTCACGGTCAGTGCCCCCTGGGGAGAGCCGCCGGTATTCTACCGTGCAGCCTCATCCTGGAAGGACCTGTTCAAGGAGTTTGCCGTATGAATGCGATCCTGAAAGCACTTCGGGAACAGAATCCCGATAAACAGATACACCATGTCGACGATAGGGCCTTCAGACCCTTCGGTGAGGTGATCCAGGGCTTTGATCTCGAAGAACTCTACCGCACTGCGAGAGAGCTCTTCATCATCCCTTCCGGGACAGAGTATGTGGCTTCCCGTCCTGAACTCGAATCGCTTGATGCGGCAAAGAGGATCTCCACCGAACTCTTCGGGGAGTTCCCCATCCAGGTAGGCTGCTGTTACGGGTACAACACGAAGCTCAATGGTATGGAGTACCATAAGTCAAGTGAGATCATCGGCGCGGTGACCCCCATGGTGCTGATGCTCGGCAAGCTGCAGGATGTCGACCCGATCAAGGGGTGGGACTCCTCGGAGACAACCTTCTTCTTCGTGCCTGAAGGGTATCTTATCGAGCTCTATGCGACCACGCTCCATCTTGCCCCCTGCCGTGTCGATGAGCATCAGTTCATCGCGATCATCGTGCTGCCGGCGGGGACGAACACCCCGCTTGAGAAGGACGTCCAGGGTTCACGATGGATGAAGAACAAGTGGATGCTCGCACATCCTGACGGACCGGCCGCAGCGCGTGGTGCTGATGTGAAGATCACCGGCAGGAACCTCTCGATCGATCCGGTCTCAGGAACGTAGGAACCCTGCAAAAGCCCTGCCTGAGCAGGGCTTTCTCCCCTTTTATACTAGGGTCTTGGCATCTTGATCACCAGAGTCCTGGCAATGGCATCACTTGAGATGTTCGTCAGGGCATGCGGGATGTCTTTCGGGCTCTCGATGAGCATGTCGGGAGTGAAGACCTGTGCCTCGTCCCCGATCTCGATACTGATCGACCCTTCCAGTACGTAGAAGGCTACATTCACCGGGGTCTTATGGGCGGGAAGTACAGCATCGGGCTTGAGCGTCAGATGCACGATAGCCCCCTCTTCATGGTCATAGATCTTCAAAGGAGCTACGGCTTTTTCGTTCTCCGCAAGCTGTGCGGTCTCTATGGTGATATGTCTCATCTGTTCCTCCTTGGTCACCAGCTGTGTATATCGTGATTATACTCATACAGGACGTGCCGGTATGTCACCTGGGTTACCGATGGGGAAGAACTCTTCTCAAGCGTTCTCTATATGGTCTTTCAGGATCCTGATCCGCTTTTCCCGATAGAGAGAGCCGATCGCTGCCTTGAACTGCTTCTTGCTCATATGCAGCTCATTTCTCACCTCATCAGCAGAACTCTTATCATGCAGGTGCAGGACCCCGTCATGATCTTCAAGCGACTGCAGGATGATCTGCTGGTTCTCCTGCAGCGCCGGGATGAATCCGATGGGCTTGAGCGAGCAATCAAGTTTCCCGTCCTCCCTGATCTGTTTGACATAGCCGGGGATCCGCTCTCCCCGTACCAGCGGCTGGCTCGTATCGCTTCGGAAGATGATGCCGCGGTAGCGGTCGTTCACGATGACATTCGCCCCGAGTTTCGATTCACCGATGATAAGCATCTCCACTCTGGTCCCGACTTCAAGGTCAACAGGCTCATAGGAGATATAGTCTTCGATGAAGGTGGTCCCCAGAACCCCCTCCTGCTCATGATCGAGGATGAGTCGTACGAGGGCGAACTCTCCTGCCTCATACTCACGCTTCTGATGTTTGGTCGGCAGGAACAGGTCCTTCTGGATACCCCAGTCCAGGAATGCCCCGAAATCGAGTACATCCTTGACCGTCAGGACGGCGAACTGTCCGACCTGTGCGTACGGCTTGTGTGTGGTGGCTTTCAGACTGCCCTTCTGGTCGTTATAGATGAATACGGTGACTTTCTCCCCGACCTTGAGGGTCTTCTTCTGCTCATACCGCGGCAGTGATATATCCTGATTCCCACCATCGAGCAGATACTCCTTCGGCTGGACGGATGTTACGGTGAGTGTGTTGTATGAACCGATCGATATCATGAAGGATTCCTTATGGTAAGCACGTGTGATATTTCGTAGTATAGATCTCCGGAAGGCAGGAGTGCAAGGTGCCGGGGCTGTAAATCATGGAAAGGAGTGGTATGAGACCGATACGGTATCATCGGGGGTGCGTCCCGGAGAAAGCGATCGATCATCCCACCCTGCAGCAGTTTGGGTATCATCTGCCCGCTCAGCGGACAGGCAGTTCTCCGCTCTCCCTTTCCGTTTGTCTCCTGATGATTTTTTGAGTATATTCAATCAATAGGCTGCAGGGAGACCTGCATGAATGAAGCATACACGAAAAGGAATGGTATATGATCAATTTTGAATTTCGCAATCCCACGAAGATTATCTTCGGTACAGAGACCGAGCAGCAGGTCGGGAAGGAGGCTGCAGCATACGGGAAGAAGGTCCTTCTGCACTACGGCGGAGGAAGTATCAAGCAGACCGGTCTCTATGACCGGGTCACGGCCTCTCTCGAAGCTGCAGGGCTCGAGGTTATCGAACTCTCCGGGGTGAAGCCGAATCCCAGACTCTCTCTGGTCAGAGAAGGGATCGAGCTGTGCAAGCTGCACAGTATCGATCTGATCCTCGCGGTAGGCGGCGGCAGTGTCATCGATTCAGCCAAGGCCATCGGGGTGGGAGCTGTCTACAGCGGCGATGTATGGGACTTCTTCACCGGCAAGCAGGAACCTGAGGGGTCCCTGCCGGTAGCGGTCATCCTCACGATCCCCGCGGCAGGGAGTGAGTCGAGTACCGGCAGTGTGATCACGCAGGAAGAGGGCGGGTACAAACGAGCGTTCAACTCCTCTCACAGCTACCCGGTCTTCTCCATCCTCAACCCGGAACTGGCTGTCACGCTGCCCGCCTACCAGATAGCCTGCGGGACTACCGACATCCTGGCCCATATGATCGAACGCTACTTCACCAACGTCACCCATGTGGATCTTACCGATCATCTGCTCGAAGGGGCGATGAGGACGATCATACGACAGGCTCCGAGGCTGCTTGAGCATCCTGATGACTATGACACCTGGGCTGAGGTGATGTGGACCGGGACGATAGCCCATAACAACCTGCTCGATACCGGAAGGATCGGCGACTGGGCCTCACATGATATCGAACATGAGCTCAGCGGCAAGTTCGATATAGCACATGGGGCAGGACTGGCGATCATCATCCCTGCATGGATGAAGTATGTATATACCCATGATATCGAACGGTTCGTCAGATTTGCCGTCTTGGTCATGGATGTGGAACTGGATATCAACGATCCGATCCAGACCGTCACAGAGGGTATCTACCGACTGGAGTCGCATTTCAGGAGGATGGGGGTACCGGTACGGCTCAGTGAAGCCGGGATCGATGAGTCCTCCTTCGAGGAGATGGCTGATAAAGGCTCGGCATCAGGTACGAAGACCGTCGGTAACTTCGTGAAGCTCGGAAGAGATGATATGCTCAAGATCTTCGCCCTCGCCCGCTGATCCCGGAGGCAGACCCTGAAGGGACTGTCTCAAAGTCCCCTCTCCCGGTCAGATGTGAATAGCTGAGGCAACAGGGGGCACTGCCCCTTGTCTTATGCCTCAGTTATGTGTATAGTTTACTGTGTATAAGGTACTTAACAAGGAGGGGAGACGCTGTATATGAGACACTTGAAGTATTCACTGCTGATGATTCTGCTGCTTATCCTCTCATCAGCTATGCTTCTGGGCGCAGCTGAAAGTGCCTCTGTCGAGATGAGGGGCTCCATCCCCGATATGAGCTCCATCACCGTGATCGGGACGACCCAGCCTGGGACGGCGATCATAGATCTCTCCCGGAGTACCAACGGGTATGAACCGATCGGCTATCTGGTGGAGAGGAGCAACTCACCCACCGGCTATACGGTGACCATGAGTGCTCTGAACAACTTCAGTCTCAGACATACCGATCCGACCTTCAATGATGTGATCCTCTATGAACTGCAGTACAACAACAATGTCGGGGATGTGGGCATCACCTGGACAGGGAGTTTCTGGTCCGGGGATCTGGTCTACACTATCACCGATGCTGATGGACCAACGGGTCCTGAAGGGGTGACCAAGGTCATGAAGATCAAGTATAGCCAGCCTGCCGGGGTAGCTGCTGGTACCTACAGCGACACCCTGCAGTTCACCATCACCGCAAAATGAGTGGCTTCTAGAACCAGCCCTTCCGCTTGAAGAAGATCAACATCCCCATACCGATAGCTGCCATCACTCCCAGGATTGCGAAATACCCCCATGCAAGCTGCAGTTCCGGCATGTTGACGAAGTTCATGCCGTAGAGACCCGCGACGAAGGAGAGGGGGATGAAGATGGTGGAGATGAGGGTGAGGATCTTCATCACACCGTTCATATTGTTGCTCAGACTGCTCATATAGGAGTCTGAGACCGCTGAGATGATCTCCCTGCAGGTCTCGATCTGATCCATGACCTGGATGACATGGTCGTAGATATCACGGTAGTAGGGGATGACCGATTCATCAAGATGGCGTACATCGTCACGGAGGATGGAGGAGGTCGCCTCTCTCATCGGCCAGATGGACTTGCGCAGGAAGATGATCTCCTTGCGCAGCGCGTTGATCTGTACGAAGAGGTTCTGTGAGTAGTCGGTATCGATGCGCTCCTCGATGGCTTCGATCTTCTCGTAGAGCTGCTCGAGGACCGCATAGTAGCGGTCTATGACCGAATCGATCAGGGTATAGGCAAGATAATCGGAGTTCATCTTCCTGATGATCCCGGTCCCCTGCAGGATCCGGGTACGGATCGGGTCGAAGACATCCCCGGGGCGCTCCTGGAATGAGAGTGCGTACCCATCCCCTATGATCAGACTGATCTGCTCATAGGTGGGCATACCGTCTTTTCCCACATCCACCATCTTCAGGATCACCAGCAGCTGATCGGGATACTGTTCCACCTTAGGGCGCTGGGAGGTATTCATGATATCTTCAAGGGAGAGCGGGTGGATGTGCAGGTGTCTGCCGATCTCCCTGATCGTCTTCGCATCACTGAGCCCGGTGATGTTGAGCCAGACGATATCGTTCGCATCACGTTCGAGTATCGCCGGGATCTCATCGGTACCTGCGAGGATCGTATGTTCTGCAGTCTCCCGGGTGTACCGGTGGACATCGAGAATGGGAGTCTCGATGTAGGTCTCCCCGATGTGGACCAGCGATCCCGGGGCCATCCCTGATTTCTTCGATACCCGATGAACAGTTCTTCTGGTATGTGTCAGCATGCTGTGATCCTCCTTGTGTGTCGTCACCTTGTTCCATTGTACCGTAAAACGGTGGATACTGCTCAATAAATAGCTGCATAGCTGCATCAAACGTTCGGCAGGATCGGATCTGGCGGTACAGTCATGCTTTTTGAATATAAAAATATATCGATACATATTGATCTACCTCTTTACATCAGATGGACTCTTTGCTAAGGTGTTGGGGAACAACAGATCCTGCGGCAAGGGCAGAAGCCTGCACTAAGGGAATCCTGCATGATTCATATATGAGATCAACTCCGGAATAGTCGGTAGAGATATGATCATAAGGCTGGGAACAGCTGCATGGTGGTATCTGAGCTGTAGTATTCGGTTTCTATAGGATGATACAGAGATTCACGGTCGTGCAGAGATGTATGATCGTTTTTTATGCCCTTGCCTCTGCAGGTGACCAACACCCGGAGGTATCTATGGAAACCAGACTCGGATTCGTCGGCATCATCATCGAACAGCGGGAACAGAGTGCGGAGGCGGTGAATCATCTGCTCTCAGAGTTCGGTGATCAGATCATCTGCAGGACAGGAGTCCCCTACAAAGAGAAGAGTGTCTCGGTGATCACCCTGATCGTCGATACCACTACCGATGCCCTCGGCAGTCTTACCGGCAGACTCGGGTCCCTCCCGGGCGTATCGGTCAAGTCCAACCTCTCCAGGCGATAGGCTGCCGTATGACCAGAACTCCAAGATCATTGCGGGTCCAGATCGGACTCTTCGGCAGGACCAACGCAGGGAAGTCAAGCATCCTGAACATGATCGCAGGCCAGCAGGTGTCGATCACCTCAGAGGTCCATGGGACGACCACCGATGTGGTGGAGAAGAGCATGGAGCTGCTGCCGATCGGTCCTGTGGTCTTTCTTGATACGGCAGGCATCGATGACTGTTCAGCACTCGGAGAGAAGCGGGTAGCCCGGACACAGAAGGTCTTCCGTCGTGCGGATGTTGCCGTCCTGGTGGTCGAATCAGGCATCTGGGGAGAGTATGAGGATCTGCTGGTCCGCATGATCTCAGAGGTTTCGATCCCTCTGATCGTGATGATCAGCAAGGTCGATCTGCACCCGGTCACCGAAACCTTTCTCGAGCAGGTCCGCACGGCTGCTGCCACCAGCTGCCTGATCCCCTGCAACCCCCTCGATCAGCAGACGCGCAACAGCTCGATCAACACCTTCAAGCAGATGCTCCTGGGGATCCTTCCTGAGGAGTATCTCTCGCCGCCTCCCCTGCTCGGGGACCTCATACCCTCCGGTGCCCATGTGCTCTGCATCACTCCCATCGATATAGAAGCTCCCAAGGGACGGCTGATCCTGCCGCAGGTACAGGCCATTCGCGATATCCTCGATGCAGATGCCTGGGTGACGGTGGTCAAAGAACACCAGTACGAACAGGCGCTGAAGAACTGCATCAAGCCGCCTGATCTGGTCATCTGCGACTCGCAGGTGGTGGATCTGATGGTGAAGACGACTCCCGAGGAGATCCCCTGTACCACCTTTTCCACCCTCTTCTGCAGGTACAAAGGGGACCTGCTCGAACAGGTCAGGGGGGCTGCGGTACTCGATCACCTCGGACCTGAGGACAGGATCCTCATCTCAGAGGCCTGTTCCCATCATGCGATGGATGATGATATAGGCAGGGTGAAGATCCCTGCATGGTTGAAGACATTTCTCGGATTCACGCCACTGATCGATATGTACAGCGGCAGGGACTATCCTGAGAATCTGCATGAGTATGCTCTGGTGATCCACTGCGGGGCCTGCATGCTCACACGAAGAGAGATGCTCCTGAGGATAGAGCTTGCCCGGGAAGCCGGTGTTCCTGTGACGAACTACGGGATCTGCATAGCCCATATGCATGGTATGGCACAGCGGATCATCACACCGTTTCCCGGAGCCGTTGCGGCCTGGGAAGAGAATCAGAGCGAAAGGAAGCATATATGAGTGTGTCAGTGAACGAGTGGATAGCACAGCGGATCAAACCTGATCAGATCTCCAGATACCTGAGAGAGGACGGGTCTGATTTCATCGATGAGCAGCAGATCGAAGCGGACCTTGCCTCCGGGCAGCATGCTTCGGCTGAGTATATCAGAGAGATCATGGCGAAGTCGCTGCGCATCGAGACCCTCACACCTCGTGAGACAGCAGCTCTGCTGCATGTGCAGGACCCGCAGTTGATCAGGGAGATGGAGCAGACGGCCGCTGCGATCAAGAAGAAGGTCTATGATAACCGTATCGTGACCTTCGCACCGCTCTATCTGAGCAGCAAGTGTGTCAACGGGTGCAAGTACTGCAGCTTCAGTACCGAGAACGGGGAGATGGAGCGGAGGATCGTCCCGATGGATGAGCTGCGAAGAGAGGTGCAGACCCTTGCAGGGGAGATCGGTCACAAGCGGTTGATCGTCGTCTATGGGGAACATCCCGATTCTGATGTCGATTACATCGTCGATACGGTTCGTGAGGTATACGACTGTGTGTTCAAGACCAGAAAGGGAGTCGGACAGATCAGGAGGGTGAACATCAATGCAGCTCCCATGTCCATAGAGGATCTCAGGAAACTCAAAGAGGTGGGTATCGGGACCTTTCAGGTCTTCCAGGAGACCTATCATAAGAAGACCTACACGGAAGTGCATCCGGCTCATACGCTCAAGGGCAACTACGACTGGAGACTCTACAGCATGCATCGTGCCTTCGATGCAGGGATCGATGATGTCGGCATCGGGGCACTGTTCGGTCTGTATGACTGGAGGTTCGAGGTCATGGGGCTGATCTACCATACTCATGAGCTGGAGCAGCGCTACGGGGTGGGACCGCATACCATCTCCTTCCCGCGGCTGGAACCGGCCCACAATGCACCGCTCGCGACTGATTCCGCCTATCTCGTAGGTGATGATGATTTCAAACATGCTGTCCTCACCCTTCGTCTTGCAGTCCCCTATACCGGGATGATCCTCACTGCCCGGGAGGATGCCGACCTGCGGCGTAAGATCCTGCCCATGGGGATCACCCAGACCGATGCATCGACGAAGATCGGTCTCGGGGCCTACAGCAGGAAGCATAAAGAGCAGGAGAGCTCCCGCCAGCAGTTCGTCATCGGTGATTCCCGATCTCTCGATGAAGTGGTCAGGGAGATGGCACAGCAGGGGTACATCACCTCCTTCTGTACCGCCGGGTACCGCTGCGGCAGGACCGGGACGAAGATCATGGATCTGCTCAAGTGCGGTTTCGAGGGACAGTTCTGCAAGCTCAACGCGATCATCACCTATCGTGAGTGGCTTGATGATTTCGCATCTGATGAGACCCGGGAGATCGCAGAACCGCTGATCAGAAAGGAGATCGAAGAGGTGAGGCTCACCAATCCCAAGATGTTCCCAATTCTTGAGGACTATTACCAGAGGACCTGCGACGGGGCACGGGATCTCTATTTCTAGCTGGAGGGGCCATGATCGAAGAATTGGGACAGATCGTCGCTGAGCAGCAGCTGAGCAGGCAGGATCTTGTCAGGATACTCTCCTGTGGTGCCGACCAGGCTCCGCTGCTCAAAGAGGCTGCGAATCAGGTGATGCGCAGACATGTCGGTGACCTGGTCTATTACCGGGGGATCATCGAGTTCTCGAACATATGTACCATGGACTGCTGCTACTGCGGTATTCGCAGGAGTAACGTCCTCGATGTGCCGCGGTACCGGCTGAGTCGTGAGCAGATCACGGAAACAGCCATCTGGTGTGCCGATCAGGGCTATGGATCAGTGGTGCTGCAGTCGGGAGAACGACAGGATGAAGAGTTCATCGCCTTCACCGAATCGGTGATACGTACGATCAAGCAGCGGACGGTCAGTGATCGTCTGCCTGCGGGGCTGGGTATAACCCTCGGGATCGGGCAGCAGTCCCCGCAGACCTATGAACGACTCTATCGGGCGGGGGCACATCGGTATCTGCTGCGTATCGAGACGACCGATGAAGAGCTCTTTGGCAGGATCCATCCTCCTGCACAGACTCTCTCTTCCCGGATCGCCTGTCTGCAGTCCCTCAGGGAGATCGGCTATCAGGTGGGGACCGGGGTCATGATCGGTCTCCCCGGACAGACGCTCGAGATGCTCGCTGATGATATCGCCTTCTTTGCCGAGCAGGATATCGACATGATCGGTATGGGCCCGTATATCGTGCATCCTGATTCGGCCATGGCGGAACTGGGGATGATGGAGCGAGGGCCGCTGCTGCAACTCTCGCTGAACATGATCGCTGCAGTACGTCTGGCACTCAAGGATGTGAACATTGCCGCTACCACCGCCCTGCAGGCTATCGCTCCTGACGGAAGAGAGCAGGGGCTCTCCTACGGGGCGAATGTCACCATGCCGAACCTGACCCCGGTGGAGGTGAGAAAAGGCTATCAGCTCTATGCAGGCAAACCGTGTCTCGAGGAGAGCTCACAGGACTGCAGTACCTGTCTGCTCAGGCGTATCCAGTCACTCGGCAGGGATGTGGGCTTCGACCAGTGGGGTGATTCACCGCATGCAACTGCAGCAGGAAGGATCCCCGGGCAGCAGGAGAACTGCAGGAGCGCAGGGGGTTCATGATGGGTGAGAGCATGCCGGTGAAGCACGAACGGCGTGGGTGACTCTGCAGCAGCAGCGCTGCTGGTCACGTCGGGGTATGAGGTAACCGGGCTGCGGTACAGGTGCACAGAAGAGCATCAGCTGACTGCTGATGCTCTTCTGGGTGAAGTACGGTCTGGTCCCTACCAGTCGAGCAGACGGTGTTCTCCTTCGAGCTGCTGGATCTCGGTGATATCCTGGGAGACTTCGATGACACCGGCGTATGAACCCTGTTCATCATAGATCGGGTAATAGGTGATCATGACCTTCCTGCCCCCGAAGTTCAGCCAGAACATGGCTTTGTCCTTCTCCCTGTTCCTGAAGGATTCCACGATCTTTTGTACGACATGAACACTCTTGGGCGGGTGGCACTTCTCCACGGCCCTTCCGATGATGGCCGGGGTACGGGGGAAGATACGGTCATCGGTGGCAGAGTAGTAGCGGACTGTGTCCTGATCATCCACATAGGTGATATCGAACGGCAGCCGCTTGAGCATGAGGTTCAGCTGCCTGTTGGTAAGAGCTCCCTCATCAAGGGGGATCGTCGGTTCATCAGGATCCAGTACGCCCTGTGACGAGGTTGGAATCTCTCCTCGTACCGACCGTCTGATCGCGATCCCGGGATCCCAGGTGCTCCCCGGTCGTATCCAGGAGAATCCGATCTCAGGTTCTTCGGCGTGGATGTGGGCCCAGGTGATCGGATCGAGTTTCTTGATCGAGGTGGGGAAGAGGATCTTCTCTTCCATGAAGATCATGTTCTTCATCCCCTTGATCATCGCAGATCCTGCTTTCTTGATCACCTTGGGGTCTGCTTCAGTGTTCAGTGCCTCTCTGCAGGCTTTCATGGCATCACGTACCTCATCATGCTTTCCCCACATGACCGAAGTCGGTCCGGTGAACCCGACCTCTTCGAGTTTCGCAAAGAGCTGGTTCTCCTTCCTCTGGTAGTGCTTCTCTATCTGCTTGATATCATCAAGCAGGGTAAGAGCCTCTTCTCGTGCCTTCTCATCTTTCTTGATGTTCTTGACTGCCGATTCGAACTGTTTCAGCCGTCTTTCCAGTTCCCTGTTCTCTTCCCTGTAGGTGTAGATGGGATGACCGGGAAGCATATGCTCATCCTTCTGTTTCTTCAGCTCATCCTCGAAGACTTCTACGTGCACATCGCACAGACTCATGATCGATTCCACACCGAAACCTTCGTCTATGAGCGACTGTTCCATCATCGCGATCTCCTCGGCGCTCAGCCCCTTGAGGATCTCGGAGAACTCCTCTTTCAGTTCAGGTACACTCTTGCCTGCATGCAGGGCCAGTACGATCTGCTTCAACTGTTCCTGCTTATCGGATCTTCCAAAGAACTCACTCATGGTACGACTCCTTATTCATCTTCACTACTGGTATTATCACCCGCTGTACCGTCGAAGTACAGCCTCTGGAGCTAAGATAGTCCCCTATGAGCTGCAGGGTCGGTAACCGGTGTTACCGGCAGATGATCTTTCAGGGTCCCACACCCCACACCGTCGGGGTCCACAGGGATGTCTCAGCCCCTGCAGCCTTCAAGACATCGTTCGTCCAGTTGTTGCAGGTGTAGAGGAAGGAGTAGGTCCCCTGTGCCTCGAGGAACAGGATACTCCCGTATCCCTGTGCGACCATGTCCTGCTCGATGGGCTTCAGGCTGCCATCGGGCATTCTGGCATAGGAGATGATGAACTGGTACATCTGATCGACCTGCTCGGCGTCAAGGACCAGATGCCGGACCGAATCTGATTCGATCAGGCGGTTATGGTACCAGGTGATCCCGATAGCTGCGGGGGTAGGGGTGAACAGGGCGGTGAGGGTCATCTTCAGATCGAGGTTCTCGATGGTGGGCGTCCCCGGGTAGAAGGCCCGGTCTCCCCAGCCGAAGCACAGGTACTGAATACCCGTGAGGTCAGACGGGGAGCGTGAGAGGATCTGCCGGTAGAAGTCCTCAGGACAGAGAGCTGCGGGCAGACACAGCTCTACATGGGAGCCGTTGTCGATGAGGTAGATGTGTGAGTTCCCTGAGTGCACAGCTGAACTCTCTGCTGGGATGAGTGCCCCGAGGACCAGTGCCAGGCCATAGAGCAGCAGCACCGCTGCTGCGATGATGGAGATGATCTTTCCGATGATCTTCACTCAGCTACGCTCCTTTATACGACAGGTAGTTCTTTAGCGCTGACTCTCCCGTACCGTAAGTATAGCAGAAGTACTCTTTTCTGTATAACACAAGCAGTGAAGCTGCCCTCATAGGTTAGATGATTCTGATTGACCGCAGGGGTGGGAGGGAGTATGTTTGAAGTATGAAAGAACTACTGAATGAGATCGAGACCAGAAGAGCCTACAGAGCCTTCTCAGGGGAACGGGCTGATGACCTGCAGATAACACGTATCCTGCAGGCAGGACACCTGGCCGCCTCCTGCTTCAATAATCAGCCGTGGCGGTTCGTGGTCTATCGGAGTGAAGATGAACTCGCTCCCCTGTTCCCGCTGCTTTCCAAGGGGAACCTCTGGGCACAGAAGAGTGCCTTCATGGTAGCGGTGGCAGCAGCCTATGAGGATGACTGCAGGCTCAGTGAACAGCGTGATTATGCCCTGTTCGATACCGGGATGGCTCTGGAGAACATGATGCTGCAGGCTGTTCATGAAGGGATGTATGCCCATCCCATGGCCGGGTTCGATCCGGTCGGGCTGCGGGAGTACTCGAAGATCCCCGAGCAGATGATCATCATCACGCTGGTGGCTTTCGGGTTTCCCGGGGATGTGCAGCTGCTTGATGAGCGGCTGCAGAAGGCAGAAGCTTCACAGAGAGTCAGGCGGCCGCTCGATACGGTCGTCCATTACGGCAGCTGGTAGTCCCATGGCATATGATCTATCAGAGAAGCTGGTCATCGGTATCGCTTCGAGTGCCTTGTTCGATCTGACGGATTCGGATGCGGTCTTTCAGCAGCAGGGAGAGCAGGCCTACCGGGTCTTCCAGCGCGAGCATGAGCATGACGTGCTTCCCAGAGGGGTGGCCTTCCCGTTCATCAAGCGTATGCTCGCACTCAACGAGCTCTTCAGCGAGGTGCAGCCGATCGAGGTGATCCTCTTCTCCCGCAATGATCCCGATACCGGACAACGGGTCTTTCAGACGATCAGGGCCTATGGTCTCGGGATCTCCCGGGGTGCGTTCCTGAGCGGCAGACCTCCTCATCCCTATCTGGATGCCTTCAGGACCTCCCTGTTCCTCTCTGCCAACAAGGAGGATGTCCGGATGGCTATCGCTGCCGGGCATGCGGCAGGTACGGTCCTGCCTTCATCGATCCCCGAGGATGAGGAGCCTGAGAGCCCTGAGCTGCGTGTTGCCTTCGATTTCGACGGGGTCATCGCCGATGACAGTGCAGAACATGTGTTCCAGCAGCACAGTCTCGATGTCTTCCAACAGTCAGAGACCGAGCAGGCCCTGCTGCCCCATCCTTCGGGGCCCCTGCGTGAGTTCTTCGTGAAGCTCGCCCGTCTGCAGCAGCTCGAACATGTCAGGAAAGCTGAGGATCCCTCCTACCGGCAGCATATAAGGACAGCGATCATTACGGCACGGAATGCCCCGAGTAATGAGAGGGTGGTGACTACGCTACGCTCCTGGGGTGTCATGGCTGATGAGACCTTCTTTCTCGGTGGTATCGAGAAGCGAAGCGTCCTGGATGTCTTCAGACCCCACATCTTCTTCGATGATCAGCTCCATCATCTGCAGCCCTCCTCGGGGTTCATCCCCTCTGTCCATATTCCCTTCGGTCAGCTCAATCGTACGGGTTCATGATCAGGTAAAAATAAGACCCTCGTGAGAGGATGTCAAATACCATCAGGACCAAAAAAATGCTGCCATGCAGAGCATGACAGCAAGTGTATCCATAGAATCAATCCCGGTTCAATTGGCAATGACCGATAACGTCAAGGTATCAGAATACCCTGAGGGTTGTCCTGACCCTACGGAATCATAGCCGACCAGTATCTGGCCGTCATGATAATCAGCTGAATGCCCTACAGTCGCACTGCCGCTCTTCAGCTCAACAGCTTCTCCTCCGTAGAGGATATGATAGTCCATCCGTTCGTCGGCGTTCAGGCCAGCGAGGTAGGGACTATCAGATGAAGCATCTGTTGCGTTCTTTGACGCTATCTCTACTCTATACCCAGTCTCTTTTGTTGATCTCTCTTTGACAGTTCCCACAAGAGCTGTTCCGCCGCCTTCGGTAAGATCCAGTCGCTGGACGCTGGCAGTTGTCAGCATCTCAATCTGCTGTATCTCAGGAACATAGGCACGAATGACTAATGTACCCGAAGTTGCAGCAACGGCACACCCTAATGCTAAAACCATGTAAAGAAGAACCACAAACAAAGTCTTTGTTCCAGTACTCATGAAAGTACCCCTTTGTGTGATTTTTCTTACTTTTTAAAGGTTTTTTCTGATGGGTTTTTGTTATATGGCTGAATTTTGTGATCAACTTTTTTTTATATATGGATACTCTATAAATATACTACAGTTGTGTGATCAAAACAAGTTTTCTCAAGCGGTATTTGTGTGTATATCTGATTAAACAAGTCAAACATCAGTTAGAGGTGACCTCGAAGGTGAGGTAGTCCTCATAATCTCCGCTTGGGACCCAGCCGAAGTCTTTGAGTTCTATCCGAATGGGATACCGGTCTCCAAGCCCGCTGGGGGGTGAGGCGTTCGATATGAGGATAGTCGAAGGAGGTTCATCAAGTTTACAGCTGCTTGCATCAAAGAAGAAGTCATACGGGACGAGCGTGTCGATGTTTGGGTTCGTATGCTTCATGGAACCGTCATGCTGAGAACGTACTGACAGGGTATACTGGGTAGTAGAATAGACGACCAGATCGCACTGCTGAACCTTGTTGGGTTCCAGTACTCCGAAGTCCATGAGATACGGTTCATCGGTGAACATGATCGGTGCATTCGAGTTGATCACTGAGATGAGTATGCTGTCATCAACTTTGGTATGAAAGCGTACCCGCTGGTCATCAAGTCGATAGACATAGTACCCATCCGGGGTGACCGGTTCGTCATCAAAGGATGCCCAGGCTTCAACATAGATATCATCGAAATAGTTCTTCTTGTACGTATCCTGCCCTGCAGGGATCTCCACGGTGAAGGAGAAGCTCCTGTTGAACTGTGAACTGCCGATATAAGTATACAGCAGGTTATCCAGTGAATTGTAGGAGTAGATATCCATCAGGATGTTCCGGTCGATGGGGTTATCGACGATATTGTAGTTCAGGTGATCCCAGTTGCTGTACATCCTTCTCGGGGTGAAGGACCAACTCTCACCGCTCGTGATGCTGATGAACAGCCACCCGACCACTTCAGTGTTCTGTGGTCTTGATGTCACCTGGAAGGTATAGGTGTTCTCCGTGATCGTACCACGGTTGTAGGTCAGATCGATGGAACTGGGAAGTTCCTCGATCGTGAGGATATCGTCATCTGCGGCAACTGCAAGGAACAGCGCACACCACGAGATCAGCATTGCCAGACATATGATTCGTATCCTGTTACTGTACATGCTTTATACTATACAATACAGGGTGTGAGATGTTAAGGGTCAAAAAGGTGATACTGGAAAGAATACCCGTATACATACTGGAGTATGAGGCAGCGTATGCTCTTGTTCTTATTTCTGAGATCAGTTGCTGGTGATCTCGAAGACCAGATAATCTTCATAAGCACCGCTGGGTATCCACTCTATATCGCCAATAGTAACTGTCAGCAGATAGGAGGTCCCGGTCATGGGAGTCGGGGGTGCATTAGTGATCAGCTCTACCGGTACGGTACCGCTGATCGCAGCAGGGGCTCCGTTGATGGAGAGGGTGTACGGTGCATACTCCTCGAAGGTCTCATGCTTGAGCTGTCCACCGTTCATCGAGGCGACTGTGATGCTGTACTGGGTGTTTGACAGTGCTATGGCATTGGCAGAGAGATTCTTGCCGGTCTCAAGGACTCCGAAATCCATGGAGTAGGGACCTGCTTCAGGATTGTAGGTATTACCCACATCCACGATACTCAGCCCGATGATCTCACCGACTTCCACAGAGATCGGGATCACCTCGGAATCAAGGAACTCCTCGGTATCACTGTCATACAGGTCGATGTCTATGGCATCGGTATAGAAACCGGCGGTGACATACTGCCCATCCGGGATCTCTATATAGATGGAGTTGACTTCGGTATCAGTGAGAGAGGTAAATCGTTTCAATCGTTGCCGGGGAAAGGAGAACCAGAGGGCATCTTCTACAGAATTGTAGGTACTCAGGTCCTTGAGCAGTACATGATCTGCAGAGGTGTCGTAGATATTGTAGTAGAGCCGGTCCACTCCGTTCGTGTGCAGCAGGTAGCGGTCCTGTACGCTGCTGCTGTTGCCGCTTGAGAACAGCAGCAGCGTATCGGTAGCTTCGAACCATGCACTGTTTGAGGAAGTATCATTGTACATCTCACGTAATACCGTAAGTTCCTGATAGGACTGTGTCATCGCATCAGATGCGTAGAACTCATTGACTTCTGAGGGGTCGCTGATGGTGAAAGTCTCTTCGATAGTACCAAAGGCATAGACCATGCTCGAGAGTGACAGGAACAGGAGCATGAGCAGGAGGATGCGGTAGAGTACGCTGGTTCTGATCATATCGGTCATATCTTCTCTGCTCCTTAGAAGTCTTTGTATTTCACAGGGATGATCAGCTCTTTGGTATAGAGCTCACCGGTCAGCCCTTCGGGTACGGTCAGGTTGAATTCCAGTCCATCTCCCATATATAAGGTAACCACGTATTCTCCAGAACTCAAGCCATATAACTCATACATGCCGTCGGTGTAGGTAAAGAAGTAGTTCGGTTCGGTGTTCTCGGTGATCTCTGCATCGAGCTTACGTACTTCCCCAGAGTAGAGAGCGACCGGGGTCCCGTCTGAGAAGTGCATGCTGCCGATGACCGTGACATTGGAATCGACACTGAACTTGATCGTCGCTCCCTGTTGATAGGTAGGTCTGAAGGTGAACTTATCGGCTCCCATCTCGAACCCTCCGGGATCTCGATTGCACTTATGCTGATGTTCTGGGTGGCAAAGGAAGAGAGGCCGGTGATCACTCCCGCACCGAACTCATCAGTCCGTGCAAGGTAGGTACCTCCTGAGGGGTTTGCCCCCAGGACGTAGCCTTCATACTCTTCTTTGGTATCGAACAGGACGAATGAGTCGCCGATCGGATGAGAGATCCCGAAAAGGCCTTCTGCATAGGAGACCGCGGTATTCATCCGAAACTCGGAAGCATAGGAGACTTCCTGTTCCGTGCGCCGTATGGCCAAATCCCCGTTGAGCAGGAAATCCTTATGACGGTAGTTGCTGCTGAAGGTAAAGGAGTTTGGAAAGGGATCACTGAAGGTCATATCACTGGCACTGAGGTTGAAGGTGCTGATCCCTTTGAGCTGCTCTGGTGCATAGGAGAGAGAGAAGCCGTTCGATCCCTCGATCAGGTCCTGACTGTAGCTCAAGCCGTAGTCCTTGTCCGATGGTGCGTAGCTGAATGATATGGATGCAGAAGGGGTCAGTTCCTCCCCGTTCGAAGCGATGCGAAAGCTGGACGAGATACTGAGGCTTCTTGCCGGCCGTGCCCGCAGAGAAGCCGTGAGTGAGGTCGCAGTGATCTGTTCATCTCTGTCCAGATTCATTCGTGCACCTATGCCGATCCCCATGACCTTGAACAGGGACTGCCCGTAGGAGATGGAGAAGTCCCATTCATCAGAGCGTTCAGTAGAAGTGACATCATTTCCAGAGCTGAAGAGTGAATAGTTCGGGCTGTAGCGGCCTGCGGTAAATGATAGAGAGCGGTTGACCGGTGAGGTCACCCGGGAGTAGGAGTAGGCAAGGGTCGTGTACATGCCGTAGCTGTTATCAGCTGCGGTACGGCTCAGTGCCGTACCGAGTTTGAAATTGCCCAGAAGGGTCGATGCGGTCGTTGAGAACCCGATGTTCTGCTGAAAGCTGCTGGCCTGGAAGAAGTAATTCCCTGAAACATGGTCGTTCACTCCGAAGATCTGGTTCCCGAAGAGTTGGGGCAAGGTCAGGGACTCGTCTTTGGGGAAGCCTACCCCGAAGACGTACTCGGTCTGCCCGGGAGGCATCAGGCTGGAGTCATAGGAGAAGAGGAACTCCTCTACGGTCACTTCATCTGCCGTCTCGATCTGGAAGGCCACATCATTGATACCGCCGGTGAAGTAGAAGTCGGTAACGGTATACATCCCTGCATCGAGGGTAGCCCCTTTGATCCTGCGGTTGTTGATCAGGACACTCACCAGCGCATTATCTTCGGGGACCAGCAGCGATCTGGTGTAGTTCGAGTACCGTTTGGCATCGAAGGATCTGCCGAGCTCTCTGGAGATGACAGCCCCGACGTATGCCGGGGAACCCTGGTTCTCCACGGTGTTGTAGGAGATATCGCCGAGCATGAGTTTGAGTGGCAGTTCAGGCCAATCCCGTATGATATGGATGTCTCCCATGCCCAAGTTCTGCAACTCATCGGTAGAGTAGCGAAGTTGTGTGTCCAGAGACCACCCTTTGTAGTTGGCTACCGGGTAGAGGGTGAGGTTCAGAGGAGCAAAGGACTGAGAGGTCCCTGAGGAGAACTGGTCTACGGCCTTGAGCAGCAGGGATGCGTAGATATTCATGTAGAAGCTGAAATCAGCAGGTTCCAGCAGGGGATAGTCGATGGTATCGGTCGTTCCAAGCAGAGAGAGCCGTTTGGCGATGGTGTCTTCCGGTGATATGATGACTTCAACGACGAGGTCGAACATGTTGAAGACCACCATGAACGGGTATGCCTGGAGTTCTTCGATGGAGATCCATTGGTCGGGGTGTGAGCTCAACTCTTCCAGCTTGTCTTCAGGGACTTTAGTCCCGAGAAAGGTGACGAGCTGCTGGACATCCACCTTTGTGTCCAGCTCTTCCATGGGAAGGGTGTTGATCTCGCCTGCGTTCATGCCATTGATGAAGATGGGCAGGTAGAGTTCTTCCGGTTCGAAGGAGAACTCCATATCCTGAGCAAACAGAGGAAGGAGAGATAATGAGGTAGTTAGTAGACAGATGATCAATATATATCGTGGAACACTACTGTCAGCGAATATTCTCCATTTCATACGTCGCACTCAGTTTACCCTCTTTTAACTCATCGGGCCATGGAACAAGAAAAATACGACGGGTACCTGCCAGCAGATTCTCTCCAGAAAAACCAGATAGCTTGTCAGCTTCAAGGGTCACCATGGAAGTGACCTTACCGCCACTGCTTGAGGAGATCTGCAGCTTTGGCTGATACATGATCTGGTGTGTGTTACCATCATTCTTCATCTCTATCGCGATCTTCTTATTGCCTTCTTCATCGGTATGGGGGGCAACGGATACGAGTTTCGCATCAAAGTAGATATCTTCAGGTACGATGTACATCGTTCCCCGGTATACCAGCAGGATGTTCAGATTGGCTCCACCCTCTACGACCTCAAAATCGAGAGGCAGTTGTTCTGCCTCTATACGGTAGGGTAGTTCCTGCTCCACACGGGCAGGTCCTCTCCACTGCACACGAATGGTCTGATATGAGTCCGGTTTGACTACTACCTGTTTCGGATATACATAGAAGTAGTTGGATGCATCTTCGAGTGTCTCGACCCCATAGAGATCCATCTCTCTGGTAAGGGCTCGTATCTGAACACCTATGGTCTTTTCTGTATCATTAACAACTTTAAAGGTCTGTCGTGCTCCAGATCCTGAAGCATCAAAATCTTTAGAGATCGGTGTAAACTGAAAAGCAAATATGTTGGTAGTAATGAGTAGAATAACTGCTGACAGTAATATATTTTTCTTTTTCATAGCTTTAATTATACTATAGATAAAAAAAAGACCCAAGAAGAACCTCGGGTCTTTCAGTGTCTTTTGTCCTTTTAGTTGTTAGCTAAGGTGAAAGTCAGCGTGTCCTGGTAGGTACCAGCTGCCCATAACTGTTCCGCATCTGCTACAGATACACTAATGGTAAATGACTTTGAGTCTGGGGTAGGTGTTCCCACTGTTACAAGGTCATCAAGCACACTTGCAAGAAAATCAGCGGATGGAATTTCTTCACCTGCAATCGTTACCGTGTAAGGAATCACGTTGCTAAAATCATCCTCGTCTACGAGAGCAGAATTCGTGGAAGCACCTGTGATCGTATACCCTGCAAGATTGTTAGAATAATAGGTAGCCGTTGCAATCTGAGTTGATGCCAGACCCGCGTCTGCATCAATAGTCAAAGAAACTGTGTCATTAGTACCACCGTCCCCATCATCAAGGGATAGACCGGATACTGCTTCAACAGTCCCTGTGATATCGATTGCATCATCATTGTCATTTGCAGCGAACATGGCCCCACCAGCCAATACGAATAACACTAAAAGGACTGCGATTTTTGTTGTAAAACTTTTTCTCATGATTTCTTTCCTCACTTTTTATAATTGTAATGTGTATAGATTACTATTATCGAGTAAAAAAATCAAGTAGTTTTTTCTTTGTTACCGTGTATGATATGGAGAAGACAGGTCTTTTCGGGTGGAATACTGCATAAGGAAATTCAACAACACTAAATATAGGGTGTAGAACAGCATAAATCGTAACAGAGGCACCAATAACGTCTATAAATATACATGAAAAAAATAGTATGAGATTTCTGTTAATTTCAGAGTGGCAGGAGCAAGAACAGGGGATTCTGCTGTTTTGGTGGCTCAGTCATATACAGGACCGAAAAAGGGAGGGTCCGGATGCTTGGTATCAGGGTAGTGATAAAGAAGTCTCTACATAGCTAGACAAAGTTCTGATAATGTGTATAATTCTTTCTGCAGTGATGCATACGGGCGGTTAACTCAGTGGGAGAGTGCTACCTTGACATGGTAGAAGTCACAAGTTCAAATCTTGTACCGCCTAATAATTAAATGCTTGCCGGCAAACAAATTAGAATGCTTCCCTTTTTTCTGCAAACACAGAAAAAACGGCACGGTGACCAATTCGGTTACCAATTGACCGTGAAGGGGAGCATTTTTGCGTTTCAGAGAACCATTCACCGTATTTCCACGAAGAAGAAAAGATGGACGAGTAGTCTATTATTACAGAATCTATGACGAGGACGGAAATCGACTGCCGCCCAGGAGTACCGGGACAACCAGCCCAAGTGCTGCAAGAAAATATTGTTTTACAAAGTGGAAGGAGGGGACCCTGATCCCTTCGAAGGATATTACCTTCAATACATTCTCTCAAGGTTGGTGGGAATATGACACCTGCCCGTTCATCCAGGGAAAACTTGCACGGGGTCAAAGCTTCTCAAGGAATAACGCGAAGATCCGAATAGGAATCATGAACAATCACCTACGGCCAACCTTCGGTACAAAACTTCTGCAGAACATCAGGACACGTGAAGTAGAGAAATGGCTGATCGGTTTTCTGAGCCGGGGGTATTCCACCTCTGCAGCAAATAATAATTTCAAGATCCTGAGCATCATGCTTGGGGAAGCTGTCAGGCTGGGATATATCCCGAAGAACCCCTGTGATGCCGTGAAACCACTGAAGACCGTTACCAAGGATAAGAAGCTGATCACCCCGGACGAAGTAAGAGCCCTGTTTGATCTGCGTCACGTTGATGATTACTGGGATCATCGGGTGAACTATGCATCTAATTTGCTTGCTGCAACCTCCGGTCTCAGGTTGGGGGAATTACAGGCACTGCAGGTTGAGGATCTTGAGGAGAACTATATTCATGTTCATCGGGCACTGGAACGGGGTGGATTCGGCCTGAAGGATACCAAGACCCATAATGAGCGGTATATCCCCCTGCCTGAAGAAACCATCAACGCTCTCAAAGATTTTATAGGGGATCAGGAAACAGGATACATCTTCAGTATGGACGGTGGTGAGAGCCCGGTTGCCTATACCACCATCACACGATCATTCTTCAAGGCTCTGGCTTGTATCGGGATTACTGAAAGTAAACGAGTAGAGAGGAACATCACATTCCATGGTTGGAGACACTACTTCAATTCTCGGCTGCGTGCTGCAGGAGTCCCTGACAGTAAGATTCAAATGCTCACAGGCCATAAAACGACTCGAATGACAGATCACTATACCCATTTTACAAAGGAGGATTTTACAGATATACTTAACATACGTTTAGCTTAATTTTGATTGGAGCCTGTATGCCTGTATTCCCCTCTACTGTCAAAACTGTCGATGAAGCGGTACGGTTGAAGTATCACGACTATAAAGATCTTGGGTTGGATGATGATATCATTATTGATGAAGAACTGCCGTTTAGCTTAAAGAAATATATCATCTTCTATTTTCCGAATACCACAAAGAAGATCATAAAAGAATACCAGAGGAAGCAGGCTGGGAAGATACGATATCTGCTCTGTGCGTGGTTTGCGGATATGCTCATAGATATTAGGCGAAGTTACTTTTCCCCGAAAGAAGCAGATGAACTATCTCTAGAGGATTATCCGGCCATAGGGCAGCATCTTTTCAGAGAGCGGTTAGAGTATTTATCTATTCCCTATGTTTATGAACCCATCTCACCGGAAATGGCTTATCATCTGAGATTTACCTACAGAAGGATTTTGAAAGAGGCTCAGGTGAATGAAAATCTTACATACGAATCCTGGAAGGACTTTTTAGGAATTCTCAAAAAGGCCATTATTGATACCATGGAACACTATTATAAAGCGTATGAAAGATCTTATTTGAATGTTGTTCCATTCATTGATGAAGTTAACGAAGGAGATATCTATACAGAAGAAGATTATGCGACTTACTTAAAGATATGGGATGAGATCCTTCTCTATAACTGGCATGAACATATTCTGCAGGCAATCAAATCCCAAGAGGCACAAATATTTTTTCAAGAAAAAGCTCTTAAAAGGAGGATCTTCACTGATGAGCAGGAAATCCTCAAAATAACTCATGAAGAAATCCTTGCTGCTCTAAAGAACATCAAATCGAGCGAGCACCTGATTCCAGTCACGGCTTTAGATAAGGATCATGATTCACCTTCGTTTGTGGAATATGTGAATCTTGATACACCCCTTGAAAAAATCTTCTGGAGGATCGGAACTGTCAGTTTGGATAATTTTGCTGAGGGGCTTCTTGCCTATGACTTTATCCGTAATGCAAAGATACGGGATGTCGTGAGCATTTTCTCTACAGAGAAATATGGAGAGGAAATAACAAGAATCCCACAACTGACCGTAGAATCAATCAGGATCATCTGTTTGATCTTCAGGCGATTGAAAGAGCACCATACTATTCAGGTTTCGACTTTGAGCAGAATTCTTCAGGAAGTCTTTGTAAACAGGAAGGGTGAACACTCAACATTGGGAACAATCCAGACCTATCTCAGCGATGATTCAGATATCCCCTATCGGTATGAGAAGGATGTTGAAAGCTTATTCAAATACAATATCTGATCATATTATTAATAGATCCTGTTTTTCTACGAGTTCTTGTGGAAAAAGAATTGATCGTGAATAGCAGTGAGACCCCTAACAAACTATCAATAAAAGAATAATAACGACTCAATACAACTCAATACTTTGATATATCTACTCAATAAAGTATCGATATGCACTCCTCTCCTATGCTTAAAGCAAGAAAGAGGGGAGCGTTGCCGGCAAGCAGCACCCAGTCTTAGCAAATACTAATAATAAGGAGCATATATTGAAGCTATTGAATGTGAATGAAGCCGCTGAATTGACCAGGTTGAGTGTGTCGAGTCTCTACACCTATGTCTGCAGGAAGACCATTCCTTACTACAAGGTTGGGGCACGGGTCTTGTTTTCTGAAGAGGAGCTCTATACCTGGATCGAGGAAAAAGCAGTAAAGAGGGTAAGCTGATGGAGCAAGTAGACAGGGACACAGTGATTAAAAAACTCTTGGCAGACATAGACAGCATCTGCCCTCTTGCTGGAACTTTCAAAGACGGTCGACCAGCTTATGACGATGTAGTAAAGAAAGAGCGGTGGACCCTGAACCCATTGCGGGATGATCATCACTGCGGGTCATTCTCCCTCAACCTTGAGACGGGGGTGTGGCATGATTTTGCCGACAGTCACAACGGTAGCGGGTCTATCATTGATCTCTACAAGAACCTTAACGGGAAGACCATGAAGGAACTATTTAGGGAACTCAATGACAGCATGACAGAAGAAATTCATAAAAGAGATCCTGATCATGTGTATACCTATTATA